>ERZ772964.130-NODE-130-length-38691-cov-111.894_pt1 | contig 38691 bp, 13 predicted proteins | sample MGYA00580675_ERZ772964 | MGnify/ENA primary metagenome ERZ772964 (study PRJEB29015, sample SAMEA2737941) | human oral metagenome | biome: human oral; feature: human-associated habitat; material: dental | place: China | collected 2139 ... | reverse complement strand
CGGCCCAGCAGCAGCGGGGAGGCGGTGACGACGACGGTGGTCAGCCCCTCCCGCTCGGCGCGCAGCCGCCGGGCCACAAGGGCCTCCGTGTGGGAGTCCAGGGCGCTCGTCGGCTCGACGAGGACGAGCACGGGGGCGCGGCGGGCGACGGCCCGGGCCAGGGCCACGCGCTGGCGCTGCCCGCCGGAGAGGTTGCGGGCCTTCTCCGCCAGCTGCCCCTCCAGCCCGCCGAGGGAGTCCACGACGTCCCCGGCGACGGCGACCCGGAGGGCGCGGGCGGCGTCGGCCTCCCGCTCGGGGGTCAGGGGAGCGGGGGCGCGAGTGGCGTCGGGCCGCAGCGGCCCGGAGTACAGGGCCACGAGGTCCTCCAGGTCGCGCGCCGGGGCGAGCGGCACCGCCTCGCCGAGAACCTCGCCCGCCAGCGGCCCGGCGAAGGCCTCGGCGCGGGCCCCGGAGACGACGACGGTGCGCCGCACCTCCGCGACGGGCACGCGGCGCAGGTCGGTGCCCCCCAGCGTGACGGCGACGCCGTCGTCGGGCCTTCCGAGGCGCTCGGCCAGGGCGGCCGACGCGCCGGGCCGGGCGCACACCAGGCCGGTCATGGCCCCGCCGCGCAGCCGCACCCCGGTGGCGGCGTCCACGAGGTCGCCGCCGGGGTCCAGGCGGGCGTCCGGGTCGACGGCGCCGTCGTCGACCAGGGGCGCGGTGGCGGCAATGCGGGCGACCTTCTTGGTGCCCACCCAGGCGCGGGTCATGAACTGCATGAGGTCGGCCAGGGCGCCCATGGGCCAGATGAGGAAGGTGGTGTAGCCGTAGAAGGTGACGAACTCGCCCGCGCTCAGCCGCCCGCCCAGGGCCGCCGAGGCGGTGGCCCCCACGACGACGGCGGTGAGGATCATGGGCGCCCCGGCGCGGATGGCGGCCAGCAGCGCCTGGGTGGAGGCGACCTTGATGCCGGCGTCGCGCACGCGGGCGGAGGCCTCGGCGTAGCGGGCCGAGTAGACGGCCTCCCCGCCGATGCCGCGCAGGATCCGCAGGCCGGCGACGACGTCGGTGGTCACGGTGGTCAGCCGGCCCTGCTCCTCGCGCTGGTGGGACATGCGGCGGTTGAGGGGCTTGATCAGGGCGGCGATGAGGATCAGGACGACCGGAATGCCCAGCAGGACGAGCAGGCCCAGTCCGACGTCCATGCGCACCATGAGCACGCCGACGACGAGGGTGGCGATGAGGGAGGCGATGACGGTGGAGATGAAGTACATGAGTTCGCCGATGGCGTCGGCGTCGGCGGTGACGGTGGACACGACGTCGCCGCCGGCCATGGCGCGGGTGACGGCGCGGGGGCGCTCGCCCAGGCGGTGGGCGGCGCCGCGGACGCTGGGCTGCCAGCCGCAGGCCCAGGCGCCCATGGAGAACATCTCGGCGAAGGAGCCGACGACGGCGCCCAGCAGGCCGAGCCCGGCCAGGGCCGCCAGGCCCGGCAGCAGGCGGGCGGTCAGGCCGTGGGCGAGGGCGGTGTCCACCACCGCGCCCAGGACGGCGGGGATGAGGCCGACGACGAGGTAGCTCAGGAGGTTCAGGATCGAGGCCGCGGCGAACGGCAGCCGGGCGTGGCGCAGGAGGGCGCCCACCCAGGCGCCGGGATCGGCGAGGATCCGCGGGGAGAGGGCGTCCGTGATGGTGAGGAAGCGCGGCCAGCGCCGGGGCCGGCGGGCCAGGCGCACCGGGGAGGTCGGGCCGGTGGGGCGTGCGGGGTCGCTCGGGCGCGCAATGGCGGCGGGGGTGGTCATGGAGTGCTCTCGTCTCGGTCGTGTCGTCGCGCGGCGCGAGCGAAGGCTCAGCGGGCCGCCGGGGACAAGATGACGCCGCCTGCGCCGGAGGGCGCGGCGGTCGACGGGCCCCGGGCGCGCCCGGGGCCCGGGTCAGTTAGACCCGACGAACTTCACAATCATGACGTCAGCATAGGGGCTGGGGCGGGTGGTGGCAACGGGACGAACGCTGTCGGGCCCAATGCGCGGCGCGGGGCCCGGTCGGGCGTGCGGCAACGGGGCCGGTCGGGGCGGTGCTGCACATTCGATCGGGACCCGCCACCGGAGGATCCGCGCAATCACGCGGAAACGTCCCGGAGTTCAACGCTGGTGGAATCCTCCCATGTGCAGAGCGGGTCCCTCTGCACATGGGAGTCCGTGCACTAAAAATCGACATTTTAGGAATAACCTTGGAATCATGCGGAAAACCCGGGATTGGCCCGCGGGGGCGCCGCTCTCCGATGTGCAATACCCCGCGATCAGCGGTACACCCCGACGGGTCCGCGTCCCGGGCGCCGCCGGCACTGGCGGCCGCGGTCCGCGTCCGGGACGTCGTGCGCGTGCGGGAGGACGCGATGGCGAGCGGGGACCCGTGAATCGTGAGGAATGGCGCTCTGGGAGGATCGTTCCGCCCCGCACCCGGCGACCGCTTCGACGGAGCCGCGGAATCATGCGGATGTCACCGGGGGCGTCCGGTGCGCGAAGGCGAACGATCCTCCCAGAGCGCCGAACCGGGGCCGGGGGAGGGTCCGGACCGACGGCGATTGACAGCGCGGGCCGTCTCGGCGCTACTCTTCCCCCATGACTGCTGCGACGTCCACGACCCGTGCCCTGCCGGTGCGCGCCCTCGTGATGCGTCGAATGCACATGCGCTGACAGCGCCAGCCGTCGCTGTTGCAGAAATACGGTCAGAGCCGCGGGTCGCCGCCCGCCCGGCTCCGCGCCGCCGCCTCCCGGCGGGGTCGCGTTCAAACCCCAGTCAGAACCCCGCCTTACGCCCGCGCGCGCCCCGGCTCCGACCGGCCCGCCGCGGGCGCGCCGGCCGGAGCTCCGGCCGCCGACCCGAGGACCACCAGCCATGCCCACCGCCACTACCGCCCCATCCACCACCGTCTCGCCCGCCGCCACCGGCGTCGACCCCGTCGGTTCCCCCGCCGCGCTCCCGCTCGGCGACTCCGTTCCACTCGACGCGCCCCCGCCCGCCGCCCTCTCCCAGTTCGATCTCGTCCACGACCGCACCGGCACCGCCAGCCTCAAATGGGACTTCGCCGCCGAGCGCGGCCGCCCCGCCTCCGCCCTGCCCCTGTGGGTGGCGGACATGGACCACCGCACGGCGCCCGCGGTCACCTCCGCCCTGCTGTGGCGGGTGCGCCACGGCATCTTCGGTTACACCGAGCCCGACGCCGCCTACCACGCCGCCCTGACCGGCTGGTTCGCCCGCCGCTACGGCTGGGCCGTCGACCCCGACTGGAACGTCGTCACCCCCGGGGTGGTCCCCGCCCTGGCCCTGGCGGTGCGGGCCCTGACCGGGCCGGGCGACGCCGTCGTCATCGAGGAGCCCGTCTACTACCCCTTCCGCCAGGTCGTCGAGGACAACGGCCGCAGCGTCGTCTCGGTGCCGCTGACGCGCGACGCCGACGGCGTCTACCGCCGCGACCCGGCCGCCCTGGAGGACGCGCTGGCGCGCACCGGCGCCCGCCTGCTGCTCCTGTGCAACCCGCACAACCCGGTGGGCCGGGTGTGGAGCCGCGAGGAGCTCGACGAGTTGGCCGAGGTGACGGGCAGGCACGGCGTCGTCGTGGTCTCCGACGAGATCCACGCCGACCTGGCCCTGCCCGGCCGGCGCACCACGCCCTTCGCCTCGCTGGGCGGGGAGGTCGCCGCCCGCACGATCACCTGCACCTCGCCGTCGAAGGCCTTCAACCTGGCGGGGCTGCAGGTCGCCAATATCCTCATCCCCGACGCCGGTCTGCGCGCCCGCTTCCGGGCCGAGCTGGGCGCGCTGGGCTACTCCCAGCCCAATGCGCTGGGCCTGACGGCCTGCCGCGCCGCCTACGAGAGCGGGGACGCCTGGCTGGAGGAGCTGCGCGGGCACATCGCGGCGGCCCACGAGCACGTCGCGGCCCGGCTCGCCCGGATCCCGGGGATCGAGGCGACGCCCACGGAGGGCACCTACCTGCTGTGGCTCGACTGCCACGGGCTGCTGGAGCGCTCCGGCCTGGAGCCGCGCGAGCTGGACGAGTTCATCCTGCGCCGGGCGGGGCTGTGGCTCGACGACGGCGCCATCTTCGGGGAGGGCGGCGAGGGCTTCACCCGGATCAATGTGGCCTGCTCCCGCGCCGTCCTCGACGAGGCCCTCGACCGGCTGGCCGCCGCCGTCGGGGCCCTTCTGGAGAGTGGTTCCCGCCGCGACGAGGCGGCGGCCGCCTGAGCCCGAGGCGAGAGGAAGGACACCCATGACCACCGCCCCCGCCCGCGACGACCGCTCCGCCCCGCGGACCGCGCCGATCCACCACCACCCCTCGTGGGAGCCTGTGCCCGAGGCCTGGCGGCTGGACACAGTCCTGGCCCATGTGGGCGCCCTCACCGACCCGGCGACCGGCGCCATCACCACCCCCATCCACCTGTCGACCGCCTTCGGGCACCCGGGCCTGCACCGGTCCACCGGCTACGACTACACGCGCACCGCCTCCCCCACCCGCGACGTCCTCCAGGACGCCCTGGCCAGGCTCGACGGCGCGGCGGCCGGTTTTGCGACGTCGTCGGGCATGGCGGCCGTCCAGTTGGCCGTCGAGGCCCTGGCCCCGCGCGGGAGCCGCATCGTGGCGCTGGAGGACCTCTACGGCGGCACCTTCCGCTACCTCGAGGTCCTGGCGGAGGAGGGCGCCTACGACGTCGACTTCGTCTTCGGCGAGTCCGAGCTGCGCCGGGCCCTGCGCGCCCCGGCCTCCCTCGTCCTCATCGAGACCCCCACCAACCCGATGATGGTGCGCTTCGACGTCGCCGCGGCGGCGGAGTGGGCGCACGGGGCCGGGGCGCTGCTGGCGGTCGACAACACCTTCTACACCCCCGCGATCCTGCGGCCCCTGGAGCTGGGCGCGGACGTGGTCCTGTACTCGGCCACCAAGTACCTGGGCGGGCACAACGACGTCATGGCCGGGGCCGTCACCGTGGCCGACCCGGCGCTCGGCGAGCGGCTGCAGTACCGACTCAACACGACCGGGGCGACGCTCGGCCCCTTCGACTCCTTCCTGCTGCTGCGCGGCCTGAAGACCCTGTCGCTGCGGATGGAGCGCCACGAGTCCAACGCCCGCGCCGTGGCGGACTTCCTGCGCGCCGCGCCGCAGGTGACCCGGGTGCTCTACCCGGGGCGCAGCGGCATGCTCTCCTTCGACCTGGCCGACGGCGTCGACATCGCCGTCTTTCTGGAGTCGGTGCGGGTCTTCACCTTCGCCGAGTCCCTGGGCGGGGTGGAGTCGCTCGTGACCTGTCCGAGCGTGCAGACCCACGCGGACGTCCCCCCGGCCACGCGGGCGCGCTACGGGCTGACGGACCGGCTGCTGCGCCTGAGCGTGGGCATCGAGGACCCGGCCGACCTCGTAGCGGACCTGCGCGGCGCCCTCGAGGCGGCCGCGCGGGCGCGAGGCGCTCTCAGATCCGATCCGGTGCCGTACCGCCCGCAGCAGGACGCGCCCAAACGGGCCTGACCGCCCCACCTCTCCTCACCAGCTCGACCATGAGGACGATCGTGAGCAGCATCATGAGCCCGACCGATACGACACTCGCCTCCGTGCCGAAGGTTCCTCCGGTCACCAGCTCTGAACCGTGCATTGTCGTTCGGAGGACGGACGGCCCCGTGCCCGTCCCGGAGATCGGTACACCCAGCACCGGTCCCTGGACCACGTTCCAGGCCGCGTGGAAGCCGATGAGCAGCCAGAGGTTGCGGGTGAGCGCGTACAGGATCCCGAAGAGGAACCCGGCTTCGAGCACGATGGCGATGGCTCCCCACTTCGTCCCGTCCGGGTTCGTCACGTGCATGAGACCGAAGACGAGGCCCGAGCCGAAGGTCGCCCCCCACGTTCCGGCCACGTGCTCGAGGAGCCGGAACAGGATCCCGCGAAACATCAGCTCCTCGCCGACGCCGGCGCCGACGCCGGCGGCGAAGGACTGGACCAGGACCCGACCGATGTCAGGATCCTTGATGACCGAAAGCCTGTAGCCGCCGAGAAGAGTGATGAGGAGGTACGACGCGCCCAGCGCCGCCGCGCCCCCGAGCAGGCCGACGACCAGACCGCCGATCCGCTCAGGACTGAGCTCGAAGATGCGATGCCTCCGTTCCATCACGAGGACGACGACCAGGTAGGCGATCACGATACTTAGAAGCTGGACCGTGGCGCCGGGCAGGGCTGCGCCCGAAGTGACCTCACTCGCGGGGAAGAAGGCGGTGGCGATCCCTGCGAGCAGGAGCAGGCCGAAGATCATGACGGACATGAAGGCGACGGCCTCGAGCACCGCTCCGCCCACGACGCCCACACTGCTGGGACCGCCGAAAGGTATCTCGGGTGCATCACGTGGAAGACCATCTGGGCGGAGCCCGGCGGTCGGACGAGACGTGGTGGTGGCGGGATTGTTCACAGGTTCAGCTCCTCGATATCCGTGGGTGTGGGACTGGACAGGCTAATGGCCCCCGCGTATCCCGGCGGTGTACGGAGGAATGCGCAGCATCGGGTATGGGCGCCGCAGGAGATTCGGACCAGATCCCCGTCGAGAGGTCCTGCCGACCACCTGCAGGCGTCATCGAGTCCAAGGACTCCCTGCTTCACCAGGCTCTCCTTGATCGTCCAACACCGGGCGCGGGCCAGTGCGGGATCGGGCCGGCGCAGCGCCTCGTCCTCGTCGGCGTTTGTGAGCGCCCCGGCCATGGGGCCCGCGCATGACGCCACGGCCTCGACATCGATCCAGGCATGACCGGCGACGGCGGCCACGAGCCCTGCGGTATGGCTCACGCTGACCTCAAAACGCCGGCCCGAGAAGGACTCGATCCACGGCGCACCATGGTCACGTCCCTGGCACTCGGGGCAGCACTGCTTGTAGCAGAGGTCGGTGGGGCGCAGCCCGGTTCTGAGACCGGTCACGAAACGGGCCAACAGATGAGCGGCGAGATAGGTGCTGCGGTCCTCTTGCCGCACTAGACGCAACATCCTTCCGCGCTCCTCCGGCGTCAAGCACGCCCGGTCCAGTCCGACCGAGGCACAGGCTCGTACAACCCGTTCCGGTGACGCGACCGAGACGAGCACGCCATCGGTCGGCGCCCGCGCGCCGAGGACGGCGGCGCTCATGCCGGGCTCCTGGCGTCCGGGGCGGAATCCGCCTGCGCGCATACGAAGTCGTTCATCAGGGCCAGCACCTCGGGGTTGTCGTGGAGGAAGAAGTGATCGCCGTCGAAGAGGCGGGAGCTGAATCCCGCAGTGGTCGCCCGCTCCCAGGCGACCATGGAGGCGCCGTCCACCCATGCGTCCGACCGCCCGCCCAGGGCGAGGATCGGGATATCGAGCGGCGGAGCGTCATGCCCGCCGTAGGAACAGGTGATGTCGTAGTCCGACCTGATCGACGGCCAGACCAGCTCTCTGAGCTCCGGATGGGTCAGCACCTCGATCGTCGTGGGGTCCATCCTCCCCAGCATCACAGCGAGTTCCTCATCACTGAGGCGTTCCGCCCCCGTGTCCAGGGACGACACGGGCAGGCGGGCGGAGACAATGAGCAGGGCCACCGCCCGCGCGCGCATCCGCAGGCGCACTGCGACCTCGTGGGCGACGGAGGCGCCCATGGAGTGTCCGAGAAGTACAAGCGGCAGCGGCCGCTCGGTTTGGAGACGCACGACGTCCTCCGTGACGGCATCAGCCATCGCCTCGAGGCACTGACTCATCGGTTCGGCGAGCCGATCCTCCCGGCCCGGGTAGCGCACGGAGACGAGTTCGATCCGGTCGTCGAGCCGGCCTCGCCACGGAGCGTAGGAGGACGCCGTACCGCCGGCGTGCGGGAAGCACACCAAACGGACCTCGGGAGATCCTGAGATGGCGTCGTAGACGCGAAGCCAATCGCAGTACGCCGTCATCGGGCCGTCTTCTTCTCGAGCTCCAGCTCTCCGGTCTCCTCGATGAGGCGCACGACGTCCTCGCCCCTGCGACGCGCCCGGGACTGGGCGAGGCCGATGAGGTCGTCGGCCCTGGCATCGAGCACCTCGTCGTCGAAGCGGACCAGGGTCGTCCACCGCCGGGTCACGACGACGAGGAGAATGGCAGCCAGACCGCAGACGGTGTAGAGCATGGCGATCGGCCGCCCCGGCCCGTCACCGAGGAGCAGGTGAACCACCGGCGCGAGGCCGGGCACATTCTTAAGCATCCACTCCATGAGCACCGTGCCCTGGGGCGCGAGCACCCCGAAGCCCAGTGGCGCGGCCGCCGTCGACACCATGGTGTTGATGGCGAAGACCCGTCCCTGGATGCGTGCGGGCACCTTCGTCTGGATGATGGTCATGACGACGCCGTTGACCACGACAATGAGGCCGGAGATCAGGAAGACGCCGACGCACACCGGGATGATCGCGGGACGGGCGGCGACGAGGATCGCGCTAAGACCCAGAATGACGGACAGAGCGCGGACCGCGTCCATCCGGCGATGCTTGGGGCCGCCCCACACGCTCATCGCCAGGCCCCCGATGATCCCCGCCGCGCCCGCGACGGCCGCCACGACGGCGACCTCCCTCAACGTGGCGAAACTCAAGACGAGGGGGTTCACCAACGAGATGAGCGGAGCCAGGAAGAGGTTGATCACCGCGAAGAACACGAGCATCGCACGGAAGTATTTGTTGCGCATCGAGAAGCGGAATCCACCTCGGATCTCTTCCCATATGGTCTCATTCACCGTGACATGAGCCGCCGGGAACTTGATGAAAAGCACCGTGCCGATGGCGAAGATGTAGGACAGCACGTCGAAGAGGAGGATTCCGGGCAGCTCGAATACGGCGAGCAGACCCACACCGAACAGCGGAGCGATGAAGTTCGCGACTCCGATCGCAAACTGGAGCATGCCATTGGCGTGCCCGAGGTAGCGTTTGGGCACGATCTGAGGAATCGCCGACTGGAATGCCACTCGTTGGAATGTCACGGCGCAGGCGACTAACCCGAAGACGAGCATCATGTTCCACGTCCGCATGGTCCCTGTCGCCGCCAGGACGAGAAGCACACTGAGCATGGCCATGCAGATCGAGTCGAACAGCATGATGAGTCTACGACGATTGAAGCGATCGACAACGGCGCCCGCGATGGGAGACACGATGAGGTTCGGAATGGTGCCGAGCACACCTACGACACCGAAGAGCGCCAGATTTTTCGTCTGGGTCAGCACCCACAGGGGAAGCGCGAATCCTGTCAGCGTCGAGCCGGTGAAGGACAGCATCTGACCGGTGGTGATGATGGCGAACTTCCCAAGTCCGGGAAGGACCTCTCCCGTCTCTCTCCCGCCAGGGAGCGCAGAGTCGAGGCGCGGCTGACTCCCGGGTTCGGCGCGCTCCCTGGCCACCCTGCTGTCATGCAGCCACCAGGTGCTCTCAGGACCGCGCTCGGCGCGCGTCAGACTCGATTCCTCGCCCCTCTTGAGCAGCACGTGGGTCGAGGTGATGATCTCTGCGAGCTCGTTGGCGCGGAAGTTGAGAAAATAGTGCCCCGCTTCCTGAATGCAGACGGAGGCGACGCGATCGGAGTACAGAGCCCACTCGTCGCACCGCTCCTCCCAGAACTGAGTCGTCTGGTCGGCCTCACCGATGACGGAGATGACCGGCGCGCCGAAGCGCTGAACACCACTGCTGTAGCACTGCGTGAAGTAGTCCTCCGCGAAACGACCGTCCTGCCTCATGACCTTGACCATGTGCTCCGCGTGCTTCTCGTCCATCGCGCTCATGTCGGCTCCCATGCCGGCGAGCCAATTGGCGTGATTACGGTCAGAAGTAAGACGGTCACGGGCCGACAGGCGCGCCAGGGCGGCGAGAACCTTGTTGGTGGGCCGGGCAACGGGGAAGGCTCCGCCGACGTACAGAGCCTCGAAGTCCCTCCCTCTCCGAGTGAGCTCCTCGGCGATGGCGGCGGCCGCCGCCGAGCCCGGGACGCAGTGACCGTAGAGGATGAGGCTCCCGGGGACGCGCTCCAGAATCTCGTCGACCACCTCCCGCGCCATCTCCGGCATGGGCAGCACCTCGCCCCCGACGGCCGGGTCGTGCCCCGGTGGCTCCAAGGAGTAGAGGGAGTACCCCTTCGGCAGCTCCCGGGCAAGATCAGTGAAGACGGATGCGTTCGCACCTCCGTAGGGCACAGCGATCACGGAGGCCGTGCGAGTCGCGGCGTCAAGCGGCGGGGTGAGCTCGTAGAGCAGCCGCGTCCTGCTCCCGCCACGGCGCTTGTCCTCGATGAGACGTGCGAGTCCCTCCACGGTCGGGTTCGAGATCACGTCCATGACGGAGACGACGACGTCGTCACCGATGGCGGAGTGCAGGCGCGGCACTACCTTCGTCGCCAGCAGCGAATCACCGCCCAGGTCGAAGAAGTCCGCTACGACGCTGGGAGTATCGATCTCGAGAAGCTCGGCGTAGACGCTCGCGACAGCGGCCTCGAGCTCTGTCCGCGGGGCAATCGTCTCCGCCGAGACTTTGCCCCGTTCGGGAGCGACCAGGGCCCTCCGATCGATCTTGCCGTGCCCCTTCATCCTGAAGGAGTCGACGCTGGCATAGACCCGGGGGACCATGTACTCCGGCAGGACAGACTCCAATTGCGACCGGATGCTCGCGTCCGGCAACGGCGCGGCGTCCTCGTCCCAACGAATCCAGCCGATCAGGCGCTCAATGCCGGAGTCGCTGCGAAGATCGACGACGCACTGCGCGACACCCTCCACGGCCTCCAGAGCTGACTCCACCTCGCTCAGCTCGACACGGTACCCGCGGATCTTGATCTGGTCGTCCGTACGCCCGTGGAAAGCGAGCTGTCCATCATTGCGCCAGCTGACGACGTCGCCCGTGCGATACATCCGTTCGCCGGGCTCACCCGCAGGATCGGCAACGAAGCGGGAAGCGGTCAGCCCCGGACGCGACAGGTATCCCCTCGCGAGTCGACCGGCGATGTAGAGCTCTCCCCGAACTCCGGGAAGCACCGGACGGAGGCCCTCATCAAGGACGTAGGCACGGACCCCCGGCATGGGGGAGCCCACCGGCCAGACGGCCCCCGGGTCCTCGATATCGGGCCGCACCTCGGCGACCGTGCACGCGACGACGGTCTCGGTCGGCCCGTAGCTGTTGACGATCCGGCACGGAGTCTTGGCGGCCAACTCCGCGGCCCACGAGGAGGGGGCCCCTTCCCCCGCGAGGACGAGCGTCCTGCGGGGAACGACGGCGCTCATCTCGACCTGGGCCGTCATGGTCGCGAGGTGGGACGGCGTCATCTTGAGGTAGTCGACCTGATGGCGCTCCAGGAACTGTGCGAGCTCGACCGCCGTCATCCGGCCGTCGCCGACGTGGAGCGTGCCGCCGTTGACCAGAGGCAGGTAGAACATGAGCAGGCTGAAGTCGAAGGCGAGCGACTGCAGCAAGGCGTACGTCGCCCCGGGCTGAACCTGCAGCAGACTGGAAATGTCCCGCAGGTAGCGGACGATCTCGCGCTGGCTGACCTCGACGCCCTTGGGTCTGCCCGTCGTACCGGAGGTGTAGATGACGTAGGCGAGGTTGTCGAGTCCGGCTGCGACCGGAGTCGCCTCATGGCTCGAGGCGATGAGCTCATCATGGGAGAGGAGCGGAACCGGGGTATCCACGTCGAGGGTGCCGTCATGGAGGCACATGACGGCGCCGGAGTCCTCGAGTATGAAGGACAGGCGGTCGCGAGGCAGGTCCGGATCAAGGGGGAGATAGGCTCCGCCGGCCCCCAGGATACCCAGAATGCAGACGGCCGCAGGCACAGCCCGCTTAAGGGCGACCGCGACGAGCACGTCGGGGCCCACCCCACGATGGGCGAGCAGACGCGAGACGCGGGCCGCTCGCTCGCGGAGCTCCTCGGCGCTCAGGGACTCCGTCCCCTCGACGATGGCCGCGGCGCCGAGGTCGGTGTCCGATCCCGGCTGCACCAACTCGTGGAGGACGCAGTCGGGCTCGCGGGGGCGCCGGGGTCCCACGCCCCACCTGACGCTGACGAGCTCGCGCTCGGCGTCCGTGCGCAGATCGTGGGAGAGAACCGGCGCATCGGGATGATCGACGACGCACTTGAGCAGTCTCACCAGGCGCGCGGCAAGAAGCTCCACGCGGTCGGCATCGAGGAGATCCGTGCGGTAGGTGAAGGAGGCGATGCAGCGCTCGTTCTCTTCGACGACGGTGAGACCCAGATCGAAGTGGGCGATCCCCGTGATCGCCCCGATTTCGGAGAAGGTCAGCGGCCCCGCCGCCCGCTCCCCCGCGCTTACGACCGTGTCGAGCTGATTGACCGAGAGGCTGACTTGGAACACAGGGGAGCTGTTGACCGACCGGGGCACGCCGAGCGCCCTCACGACGTCGTCGAAGGGGACGGACTGCACGGAGAAGGCCTCCACTGCGACGGATCGAGCGCACGCGAGAAGCTCACGGAACGTGGGGTCGCCGTTCAGACTCGTCCGCATTGCGACCATGTTGACGAAGTTGCCGACCACGCTCTCGACCGCGGTGCTCGAGCGATTGGCCACCGAGGTTCCGATGGCGAAGTCCCGCTGGGAGGAGTGCCGTGCCAGGAGCACCTGGTAAAGGGCCAGCATCGCCATGTACAGAGTCGCCCCCTCCTCCGCTGCGAGGGACCTGAGCCGGCCCAATTGAGCGTCCGGCAAGGTGAACTCGTGGGTGCGGCCGCGTGAGGAGATTGTCGCCGGACGCGGCCGGGCGATATCGAGCTCGAGGTTCTCCACGCCCCTCAAGTTCGTCTTCCACCGGGTCAGGGCCCGCTCACGGGCCTTGACCCTGCTCTCAGACGCCTCGTGGACGGCGACGTCCTCGTACTGCAACGGCCGTGCGCCAAGATCGATCGGCACGCCCTGCACTGCCTGCCCCAGGGCGCGGACGAGATCCTGCTTGATGAGGGAGACCGACCACCCATCGACCAGGAGGTGGTGGGCGGTGAAGAGGAGCACGTGGTCATCCTCCGCCAGGACGAGCGCCCGGAAGCGGACGAGCGGCCCCTCCTCCACGTCGAAGGGCCGGCGAAGGAGCTGCGACAACTCGTCCTCCGCGGCGGACTCGGGAGTCCGGGCCGAACGGAGATCGCCGAGGGGGACGTCGGGCGCCCCGGGAGGGGCGATGACAACGAGCGGGTCGCCCGCCTCGTCAGTCGGGTAGTGGGCGCGCAGGATGTCATAACGACTAGTCAGCGCCTGGCAGGCCGAGCGGATCTGTGCAACCGTGAGCGGCCCCCGCACGCGGATTCCGAAACCGATCGTGTACGCGGTCGAATCGGGCTCCATCCGGGCATTCACCCACAAGCCGGTCTGCATCGGACCTAACGGGACCGCAGTGCCCTCCGCTCGCGGAACCGGGCCGGAGGCGGGACGTCGGGTCTTGCGCAGACGCTCGGCGAGCAACCGGGCACGGTACTCGCGGGCTTGTGTTTCGTCAGTGGTGGTCACAACTCTTCTTTCGGATCGGGTGTCGGTCGGGTAACGACGGCGGAGGAGGTCAGGCGAGCCCGTCGTCGATATCGGCGAGAAGCAGGTCCTCCAGGACGGAGGCCTGGTCGCGGAGCACGGGGGTTTCGAAGACGACTCGCACGGGCAGAGCGAGATCGAGCCGTTCGTCGACGCAGGCCGCCACTCTGGCGGCGAGGAGCGAGTTCCCTCCCGTGTCGAAGAAATTGTCAAGCGCACCGACGGATCGGCCGTCGGCGAAGACCTCTTCCCAGATCTCGGCGAGGACCGTCTCAACCCCCTCCTCGGGCTCGACCCGTTCCTGCGCCCCGGCCCACTGGGGCGCGGGCAGGCGGGAGGTGTCGAGCTTCCCGTGGGCCGTGATCGGGAACTCTTCCAACGTCACGATCGACGCGGGCACCGCGTGCTCGGGCAGCATCGTCCTCAGCGCCCGCACGCAGGCCCCGATGTCGAAGTCCTTCGGACTGCGCACAGCGATCCAGGACGCCAACCTGATGTCACCGGCGGCCACGTCCCGAGCCTCCACGTGCGCATCGAGAACACCCGGGAGCCGGCGCATCGTCTGCTCGATCTCCCCCGGCTCGACGCGGAAGCCGCGGATCTTGACCTGCCGGTCGCTTCGACTGACGAAGTCGTACTCGCCGTCGGTCCGGAGACGCACGAGATCGCCTGTGCGATACATCACCGAGCCTGCCGGACCCCAGACCGCCGCCACGAATCTCGACGCGGTCAGACCCGGGCGCCGGTGGTAGCCCCGAGCCAGGCCGACCCCGCTGACGTAGAGCTCTCCGACAACGCCGGGCGGCACTGGTTGCAGGTACTCGTCGAGGACCACCGAGGACAGGCCGTGCACGACCTCACCGATGGGGACGGTGCCCGTCTCATCACCGACGACCCGGTGACGGGTGACGTCGACCGTTGTCTCCGTGGGTCCGTAGAGGTTGTAGACCCGGCGTCCGCTCACCTCGCCCACCACCTGGGAGGCGGGGAGCTCTTCGCCGCCGAGCATGAGGGTGGTCATCGTCTCCGGGAGAATCCCCTCGGGCAGGGTCCGCAGGGCGGTCGGCACAAGCATCGCCCGACGAACCGCGTGACGCTGCAGGTACCGCCCCAGCTCGACGCCCATCGTCCTCAGCTCCTCCGGGACCACGACCAGACAGGCCCCGTGGAAGAGCGCCATCGTCATCTCGAGCACGGAGGCGTCGAAACTGAACGAGGCGAACTGGAGCATGGTCTCGTCGGGCCCCGCCCCCAGTCCCCGTGCCTGCGACTGTGCGAGCGCCCGCAGGCCTCGATGGGTGACGAGAACGCCCTTGGGGCGTCCTGTCGAGCCCGACGTGTAGATGAGGTAGCTGGGATGGTCTGGGCTCGCCGTCACCCTCAGCTCGTCGGGTCGCACCGCCCGTTCCCGCATTGCGCCGAGGGCCTCCTCCGTCACCGGGTCATCCAGGACGATCGCCCCGGGGAAGGAGGCGGAGTCCGCCGCTGTCGTGAGGACGAGTGCAGGCGCGGCGTCCTGGAGGATGTAGGCGATCCTCTCACCGGGGTAGTCAGGATCGACGGGGACATAGGCGGCTCCCGCCTTCTGCACACCGATGATCGCGACGACTGCGCGCACGGACTTGCGGAGACCCAGTGCCACTATGTCCTCGGCGCCGATCCCGCGACTGATGAGCCATCGGGCGAATCGGTTCGACGCGGCATCGAGATCGGCGTAACTGAGTACGTCCTCGCCGCACCGGACGGCGGGATGGTCGGGATCCAGATCGACGGCCGCGCCGAAGAGGTCCGCGAAGGTGCAGGGCGCGGAGGGCTCGGGGCCCCGCTGGACCGCATGGTCGCGCTCGTCCTTGTCACGGATCTCGATCCGGTGGACTGGTTGAGCGGGATCGTCGCCGAAGGCGGTCAAGACCCGGTCGATCCTCCGCAGCAGCGCCCGGGCGGTCTTCTCGTCGAAGCGGTCCGCGGCGTACTCGAGCTGGAGCGTGAGCTCTTCGCCTTCCCGCCCGCTGACCTCGCCGATGCTGAGGCTGAGATCGAACTTGGCCCCCATCGAGTCCGGAACGAGGTCCTCACCGCTCAGACCGGGCAGCGTCAGGCCGGCTGCAGATCCCCCACTCTCGGACAGGTGGGAGACCATGACCTGGAACAGTGGATGCCTGCCCGGGGCCCGGCTCGGCGCAACGGCGTCAACCACCATGTCGAAGGGCGCGAAGGCGTGGTCGAGAGCATCCAGGAAAGACGACTTGGAGCGTTCGACCACCGTCGTAACATCCGGAGTCCCGCGCAGGTCGTGACGGATCACCAAGGTGTTGGCGAAGAACCCAACGAGGGGTTCGAGGTCGCCCGCATCCCGTCCCGTCGTCACGGTGCCGAGGGCGAGGTCATCGCCGGCGCCCATTCTCTGCAGCGTGACGGCGACGGCGCCGTGGCAGATCATGAAGACCGAGGCGCCGTGCTCCGCCGCGAGCGCCTTAAGACGCCTCAACGGGCCAGAACCGAGACGCCGCTCGACGGTCCGCGAGCGCCGGTATCCGGGCACCGGCATGAAGGCGGGACCGGGGAGCCGGGTCTCCTCGGGCAGCCCGGACAGGGTCTTCGTCCACCAGGTCAGTGCGTCCTGCACGGCGTCGCCCCGGCCGAGCTGCTCGTGCTGCCAGATCGTGTAGTCCGCGTAGTCGATCCTCAGAGGGGTCCACTGCGGCCGTTCTCCCCTCCGTCGCGCCTCGTAGGCTCGCTGCAGGTCACCGACGAGAGGCCCCATCGACAGCCCGTCACCGGCGATGTGGTGCATGACGAGCACTGCGATGTGGCTGGTGCTGTCCTCCTCGAGCAGCCACAGGTGGACGGGGATGTCGGAGGAGATGTCGAAAACGTGTCCGCTCAGCTCCTGGACCAGGTCGTGACGCTCGTCGGCCGTCATCTCCCGCACATGACGAACCGTGCACAATTCCTCAACCTCGGGCAGCGGAAGGAGGCGCTGGCACGGGAGCCCGTCCACGGGGACGAGGACGGTGCGCAGGGTCTCGTGCCGCTCGACGACGTCCCGCAGCGCCTCTCCGAGCGCCCTGACATCCAGTGCCCCGCGCAACCGCGAAACCAGCGGGATGTTGTAGGTCGAGGAGGGGCCGTCGATCTGCACGAGCGTCCAGAGCCGTTGCTGGGCGAAGGAGGCGGGAAGGCGGTCCGGCCGCTGTCGGTGCGTGATTGCGGCGGCGCGCGCCAGGTCGTCCGCGTCGTCGATCCTGCGCGCGAGCGCCCGCGGAGTGGGGGCGTCGAAGACGTCGCGGAGCTTCAGTCCGCCGGCGGAGCCCCTCAGGGCTGCGACGATCTGGGCCGCAAGGAGCGAGTGGCCCCCGAGGGTGAAGAAGTCGTCCTCCGGGCCGACGGTTTCGACGCCGAGCACACGTGCGAAGACCTCGCACACGAGCGCTTCGGTAGGCGTCGCGGCCTTCCCGGTCGCCCCGTGGTCGGGGGCGGGGGCCGGCAGAGCCCGGACGTCGAGCTTCCCGTTGGGCGTGAGGGGCAGCTCGTCGAGGACGATGACGGCCCCGGGAACCATGTGGGCGGGAAGCTCGCGCTCCGCGTGGCGGCGGATCTCCTCGACGTCGACCAGCCCGCCCGTGACATAGGCGACGAGACGGTTCGGCACCATCGGCGTCTGCCGGACGACGACGGCGTCGACTCCCGGGACCGAGCGCAGGCAGTTCTCGATCTCACCGAGCTCGATGCGGAAGCCCCGGATCTTGACCTGGTGGTCGCTTCGGCCGATGTAGTGCAGACGACCGGTCTCATCCCAACGAACGACGTCGCCCGTACGGTACAGGAGGGCGCCCGCTCCCATCGGATCGGCGATGAAGCGACTGGCGGTGAGACCGGGCCGACCGAGGTAGCACTCGGCCAATCCCGGGCCGCCGACGTACAGCTCTCCCGGGATGCCCGGGGGAGCAGGGCGCAGGTAGTCGTCCAGGACGACGAGTCTGGCGGCTCCGAGCGGGGACCCGATCGGCGGGGTCAGCCCCGTCGGGGTCAGCGGGCCTTCAACGGCGACCGCGATCGTGGCCTCGGTGGGACCGTACGCGTTGTACATGCGCCGGCCGGTCGAGAAGCGTTCGACGAGCTCCGCTCCGAGTGCTTCCGCTCCGGCGATGAGTACCGGCAGCCCGTCAGGCGGAGCGGCCAGGGTGGACAGGACGCTGGGTGTCAGCAACGCCGCGTCGACCGTGGAGAGCACCTCACTGAGCTCAACCCCGACAAGTGGACCAGGTTCGGGCACGACGAGGCAGCCGCCACAGCCCCAGGCCATGCACAGCTCCATGACGGCCGCGTCGAAGGAGAGCGAGGCCGCCTGGAGAACCCGCATCCCGCTCCACCCGCCTATCCGGGCGGTGAGGGCCCGCGCGAAGACGCCCAAGCCCCTTCTCGTCACCCGCACGCCCTTGGGCGCTCCCGTCGAGCCGGAGGTGTAGATCAGATAGGCGGCGTCCTCCGCGGCGCGCGCAGGGGCGGGAACCTCGCAGCAGCCGGGGTCGTGAGATTCCATCGCAAGGACGGGCGCCGCGCATGCCGTCATCGCGGACACGCCCTGGCCCCGGGCGAGGACGAGCCGCGGAGACGCGTCGGAGGTGATGTACCGGAGGCGCTCCGCGGGGTACGCGGCGTCCAGTGGCAGCATCACGGCGCCCGCCCGGGCCACGGCGAGGACGGCCACCACCATGTCCGCGCTCCGAGGCACGCACACGCCGACGACGTCACCGGGGCGGACGCCGGCGGAGACCAGGCGGTGCGCCCAGGCGCGGCTCTCCAGGTCGAGTTCGCCATAAGTCAGGTTCCGATCCGCGCGCACCGCCTCGGCGCGGTCGCCCGCCCGCTCACGGGCCGCCGCGAAGATGTCGTCCAGGCCCATCGGCATCGGCGGCATCGACTCCCCTGACGGCGCGCCCGCGCCGAACCCGCGCACGCGCTCTTCTTCGCCCGGCAGCAGGACGTCGAGATCGCCTACACGCGTATCGGGGGAGACGGCCACCTGGCTCAGGACGGAGAGCAGTCGCTCGACGAAGGATCCGACGAGCTCGGCGTCGTACAAGGGGGTGATGAACTCCACCTCGATCGCCAGACCGTCGGGCACCGGGCCGAAGGCCATGGCCATGTCGTACTTCATGCTGGCCGTCCCCTCGTCGACCAGGTGGGCGAAGCCGTCCCCGAAGGGGATGCGAGTGCTTCGGGGCCCCTGTTCGGCGAGGGTGGTGAGCATCGTCTGGAAGACCGGGTGGGAGCCCGGGACGCGCTCGCAACGGAGCGCCGCAACGACGTCGTCGAAGGGGAGGGAGGCGTGTCCCAGGGCCTCGGAGTCCTCGCGGCTCACCGCCTCCAACCAGTCGGCGAAGGCGGGGTTCCCCTTCAGCTCGGTTCGCAGGGGGACCGGATTGACGAAGAAGCCGACGCTCTCGTCGAGGGCCGGGTGGTCCCGCCCCCCGCTGACGGTGCCGAGCACGAGGTCCGATCCTGCGCCGAGGCGCGCGAGCAGAGCCGCGACTGCAGCGTGCACCACCATGAACAGGGTGGTCCCCCCGGAACGGGCCAGGCGCTGAAGGCCTCTTAGGACCTCGTCGGGCAGCACCCTGCGCACGAGCTCGGCCCCTTGCCGCACAGGCCCGCTCGCGCGGCGCGGAGGCAGGCCCGACGCAGGCGGGGCATCGGCCAGCCGCCGGCTCCACCACACCGACTCGTGCGCGGCGAGAGAGGCCGCATCGTTCACGTCTCCGAGGCGCTCCTCCTGGGCTGCGGCCCAGTCCGCCGGCTGGAGGACGGCCTCCCACGAGGGGGCCTTCCCGCGCAGTCGGGCTCCGTACGCGTCGGACAGGTCCCTCAGGAGCGGCCCCATGGACAGTCCGTCGACCGCCACATGATGGAGGACGAGCGCGAGCCTCGCAGCGCCCCGGGCCCGTGGCAGGACAACCACGCGCAGGGGCAGCCCCTCGTCAATGGCCAGCGGTGCGGCGAGGAGCGCATGCAGCTCCTCATCTTCAGTCGCCACGGTGATCGTGGTCGGCACGAGGCTCCTCGCGCGCTCCGGCGCGAGGATCCGCTGCCAGGGCGAGCCGTCGCGCTCCACAATGGTCGTCCGGAGAGCCTCGTGGCGCGAAACCACGTCGCCGACGGCAGCGGCGAGAACCCGTTCGTCGAGCGCGTCGACATCGAGCAGGACCGGGAAGTTGTACGCCGAGGCGTCGGCGACGAGGTCCTGCTCGAGCCAGAGGCGCCGCTGCGCGGCGGACGCCGGCAGCATCCCGTCCGCGGGCCGGGGAAGAACGGGTACGGCTCCGGCGGGCTCCGCCGGTTCCATGCGAACAGCCCACGACCCGATGACAGGATTCGCGAAGACGTCGGCGACGGTGAGGCCCAAGCCCTTCTCGCGCAGCCGGCTGACCAGTCGCGCCGCGAGCAGGGAGTGCCCTCCCAGGTCGAAGAAGTTGTCGTCGGTGTGGACCACCGGCACCCCGACGACCTCGGCCACGGTGTCGCAGACCACGGCCTCCTCCGGGGTCGTGGGGGTGGAGCCTCCGTGCCCGGTGAGGACCGGTGCGGGCAGCCTCCGCCGATCGATCTTGCCGTTGGCCGTCAGCGGCATGTCCTCCACCACCACGACGGAGCTCGGGACGGCCTGACGCGGGAGCCTCCGGGCCAGGGCGGAGCGGACGGCCCGGGCATCGACATCACCGACGACGTAGCCGACGAGAACGGCATCGGGACCCAGGTCCGTACGCGCGCTCGCCGCCGCCGCCACGACCCCGTGGACGTCCCGCAGCGCGGCTTCGACCTCGCCGAGCTCGATCCGGAAACCGCGGATTTTGACCTGGTCATCGCTGCGTCCCATGAAGCGCAGCGCGCCGTCGGGCCCGCGCATGACGAGGTCTCCGGTGCGGTAGAGACGCCCGCCTCCCCCTGCCGGATCGGCCACGAAGCGAGATGAGGTCAGGCCCGCACGACGGAGGTAGCCCCGGGCGAGCGAGCGTCCTCCCACGTAAAGCTCGCCGACGACGCCCACGGGCACGGGCGAGAGGAACTCGTCGAGGACGAGGACCTCCTTGCCCGGGGAGGGACGACCGATCGGCACCGGCTCGGTGTCGTCGAGGCGGACCTGGTGGTGGGTGACGTCCGTCGTCGTCTCCGTGGGTCCGTAGACGTTGAACAGGCGCACTCGTCCGGCGAGTTCGTCAATGAGCCGTGTCGGAAAAGCCTCTCCCGCGAGGATCAATGCGATCCCGTCGGGGATGGCATCAGCGCCGAGCGCGAGGACGGTGGCCGGCGTGAGCGCCGCGTGCGTGCAGCGGGACAGAAGTGCACGGAAGTCCGCCCCGAGCAGGCGCTCCCCGTCATCGGCCATGAGCATGGTCGCCCCGGCCAGGAGGCAGGCCCCCATCTCCCACAGGGCACCGTCGAAGCTGTGGGAGGCGAACTGCATCACGATGCTCCCCGGAGCGATGCCATAGACCGCGTACTCCTGGGCGAGGCCGGTGATGCCGGCGTGACTGACGAGGACTCCCTTCGGGCGACCCGTCGAGCCCGAGGTGTGGATGATGTAGGCGCCCGCATCGGCACCGCACGGGCCGGCGGGCTCGGCAGCGGCCCTCGCGAGCAGCGAGGCGGTGTCCGGGGCGTCGACCGCGAGCACGGGAATGTCGAAGCGGCCCCCCTCCTTGCCCGGGCAGAGAACCAGGGAGGCGCCCGAGTCCCGAAGAAGGCGGCCGATCCGCTCGTCGGGGTAGGCGGGGTCGAGCGGTTGCCAGATCCCGCCGGCCCGCATAATCGCCAGAAGGAGCACGACGCTGTCGACGGAGCGGGGTACGCAGCTGGCCACGACGGTCTCCCGACCGACGCCGCGCTCAGTGAGAAGCCGGGCCCACTGGGCGCTTCTCGTGTCGAGCTCGGCGAAGCTGAGACTCCTGCCGGCGCACACGACGGCGGGACGCTCGGGGTCGGCCGCCCGCACCTGCCGGGCGAACACCTCCGGGAGGGTCATCGGCGCGGTCACGGCCGCACCGCTGTCCCTCAGCCAGCGCTCCTCATCGGGCAAGGTGACCTCGATGTCGGAGAGCCTGTCGTCCGGGGCCTTCGCCACCTGCACGAGCACCGCCTTGAGCCGCTCGCCGAGCACGGCAACGTCGGCGGCGGCGAACAACTCGGTGGAGTACTCGATGACGCCCGTCAGTCCCATCGGGCGCCCGTCCCGCCGACGCTCGTTCAGCGCGACGGCGAGGTCGAAACGGGCAAAGCGCGTATCGCGGTCCACGACCCTGGTCCCCCACGAACCGAGGTCCCAGCTGATCTCCTGTTCCTCGGCCATGACGGTGAGCGCCACCTGGAACAACGGGTGCAGTCCTGGTTCCCGTTGCGGCTGGAGCTCTTCGACGACCGCGTCGAAAGGCACATCCTGGTGGTCGAAGGCCCCCAGATCGGTCTCGCGCACTCGCTCGAGGAGTTCGACGAAGGTCGGGTCGCCGGAGACGTCCGTCCGCAGGACGAGGGTATTGGCGAAAAGGCCGATGAGGTCCGCCAGCGCCGCCTCCTCCCGCCCGGACACGATCGTGCCGAGGGGAATGTCGGTTCCGGAGCCCAGGCGGCGCAGCAAGAGAGCAAGAGCGGCCTGGATCACCATGAAGGTGGTCGCGCCGTGCTCCCGCCCGAGTCTGTCGAGACGACGGTGAAGTCCGGCCTCGATGGTGAGCGGCAGCCATGCGCCGGCGCCCGTGGGCCGGGTCGGACGGGCGCCCGCCCGGGGCAGCGGGACGGAGGTGGGCAGATTCGCGAGAACCCGACGCCAGTAACCGGTTCCCTCGGCGGGGCCACCGGGTTCCTCCCTCCTCCGCAGCCATTCCGTGTAGTCGGCGTACTGGATGGGGAGTGGCGCCCAGTCGGGAGCACGGCCCTCCTCGCGCGCAGTGGCAGCGCGGTCGAGGTCCCGCGCCAGCAGTTCGAGGGACCAGCCGTCGGACGCGATGTGGTGCAGGACGATCACGATGAGATCATGGTCCGCGCAGCGGACGAGGACCACGCGCAGGGGCACCTGCTCGGACAGGTCGAATCCGGTGCGCGCGACCTCGTCCACGACGGCCGCGGCCTCATCGGAGCCGGCCGCGGCGGAGCACCTCCGGACGTCCACAGGAGCGAGGGTCCCAGGGGGGAGAACTCGTTGAAGAGGCGCGCCGTCCACGTCCGGGAACACCGTCCGCAGAGCCTCATGCCGTGTCATGAGATCCCCGATCGCCTGGCGGAGGACGACCTCGTCCACCCGGCTCGACGCCCGCAGGACGAGTGGGACGTTGTAGGCGGCGCTGTCACCGATCCTGCCCAACAGCCACAGACGCCGCTGCGCCGGGGAGGCCGGAACCTCCCCTCGCCCGGCAACGGGCGACAGCATGGGGTGCTCATCGGGGGAGGCGACGGTCCGGTCAATCAGTCCGGCGGGGCTCGGCGCCTCGAAGACGTCTCGTAGCGAGATCCTTCCTCCGACGGCCTCCGGCCAGCGGCTGACCAGTCGTGTGGCGAGAAGGGAGTGCCCGCCCAGGTCGAAGAAGTCGTCGTCGACGAGAACCTCCTCAAGGCCGAGAACCTCCCCGAAACAGCGGCACGCTGCCCGTTCCGCCGGCGTGGCCGGCGCGCGCCCCTGACGAGGGGGCGCGGAACCGGGAGCGGGAAGAGCACTGACGTCGAGCTTGCCGCTGACGTTGAGCGGCAACTCCTCCAAGAGCACGACTCCCGACGGAACCATGTACCTGGGAAGGCTCCGGGCGAGGGCCCGACGGATCTGCGCGCCGTCCAATTCGCCGACGACGTAGGCGACGATCCGCTGGTCGCCGGGGACGTCTTCGCGTACGAGGACCGCGCAGGACCTGACGCCGTCGAGCGCGGCGATCGCCGACTCGATCTCGCCGAGCTCGATACGCAGTCCACGGACTTTCACCTGGTCGTCGCTCCGACCGAGGAATTCGAGCCCGCCGTCCTCCCTCCATCGAACGACGTCGCCGGTGCGGTACATCCGCTCCCCGGGAGCATCGAGGTCGGCCACGAAGCGCGCGGCCGTCAGGGCCGGACGACGGCGGTAGCCGCGGGCGAGCCCCGGGCCGGAGAGGTACAGCTCACCGGGCACACCCGGTGCCACGGGTCGCAGGCGGTCGTCGAGCACCCTGGCGACGAGACCGTCGGTCGGACGACCGATCTCCGGCTCGCGAGCGCCGTCGAGCGGCCGGGACATGAGGCTCGTGATTGTCACCTCCGTGGGACCATAGGTGTTGAGAATGGTCCGCCCGGTCGCCAGCCAGCTGCGCACGAGGGAAGCGGGGCACGCCTCTCCACCCAGGTTGATGCCGCGCAGAGTGCTGAAGGCCCCGGGTTCAAGGCTCTGCAAGCGGGAGGGAGTCAGTTCGCAGTACGTGATGCGCTGTCCGCGCAGGAGCTCGGCGAGCTCTTCGCCGGCGACGACGTCCGGCCCGGGGAGGACGAGAGTGCCGGCGACCGCGAAGGCCGTGAGCATGTCGATCACTGAGACATCGAAGCTGAAGGAGGCGAGCTGAAGCAGGCGGAGGTCACCATCCAGAGCGAATCCGCGGACCTGTGAGGCGACGGCGCCGGCGAGACCCGTATGACTCACCTCCACGCCCTTGGGACGACCCGTCGATCCGGACGTGTAGATGACGTAGGCGATCTCGTTCATCGGAGGCCGCGGCCAGACGACTGGGCCCCCCGGCCCGTCGGCGCCGCGGACGTCCAGGACCGGCCATTCGACTGGAAGACCGGGACCATCCGGGGAGGTGATGACGGCCAGTGGGGCGCAGTCCTCGAGGATGTAGGAGATGCGCTCGACGGGATGGGCCGGGTCGATGGCGAGGTGGGCCGCGCCCGTACGGCCCACCGCGAGAATCGCCACGACGGCGTCCACGCACTTGGGCATGAAGATCCCGACAACGGTCCCGGGGCGTGCCCCCTCGGCGCGGAGCCTCCGCGCGAGAGCCTCGACTCTCGCATCGAGCTCCGCGTATGTGAGGCGGAACGCGCCCTCCTCGAGGGCGACACCGTCCGGACGCGAAGCCACCGCCTCGTCGAAGAAGTCCATGTACCGCCGCGGCGCGGGCGCGTCACCGCCGACGCCCCATGCCGCGACGGCGGATGCGACGTCCTCCGGGACCACACCGAGCTCGCGCACCGGTGTATGAGGGGCGGCGCAGGCTCCGGCCGCCAGTTCGCACCAGGCGCGTCCCAGGTAGCGGGCCCGGCTCTCGTCGTAGACGTCGGTCGAGAACTCGACCTCGATCTCGCTGCTGCCGTCATCGCGGTCAAACAGACAGAAGTTGAGGTCGAACTGCGCGGTGCCCGGGTCCAGATCCGTGATGGGACTCGCGGCGACCCCCAGGTCCAGCTCGATGTCCGCCCCCCGCTGGACCGCGACACCGATCTGGAACAGCGGATGGCGGTTCAGGGACCGCGTCGGCCTGAGCTCGTTGACGAGCACGTCGAAGGGCAGGTCCGCGTGCTCGATCGCGTCCAGCGTCGACTCGCGAGCGGCGGCGCAGAGCTGGGCGAAGGTCGTCGCGGGCCCCACCTGGCAGCGCATGACCACCGTATTGACGAAGAGTCCGACAAGGTCCTGGAGCGCCTCCTCGTCTCTGCCGCTGACCTGGGAGCCCAGGACCGCGTCTTCAACGCCGAAGTGGCTGACGAGGGCGGCGACGAGCGCCTGGTTGAGCATCTGGGACGTGCAGCCCAGGCGTCGCTCAAGACCGCGGAGACGCTCGCGCAGGTCCGCTGGAACTGGTACGAGGACACGCGATCCCCTGCCCGTGGACACCGGCGGGCGGGGCGAGGCCAGAGAAAGCTCGGTGTCCTCCGGGATCCCCTCCAGGCGCCTGCGCCAGAACGCGAGCTGCTCCGCAGCAAGGGATCTCGGGTCGTCGACGTCGCCCAGGAGCTCGCGCTGCCAGGCGGCGAAATCGCGGTACTGGACGGGCAGGGCCGGGAGGCTCTCGCACGTTCCGTCACGATGCCCGCGATAGAACAGGGACAGGTCCCGGGCGAGGGGGGCCATGGACGCGCCGTCCGCTGCGATGTGGTGCAGGACGAGAAGGAGGATCCACCCCTCTCCCTCGGCGACGAGGTGGGCGTGCAGCGGCAGCTCGTGCGCGAGGTCGAATGGGACTGTTGCGAGGCGGCGCACGAGCGAGTCGGCGTCCTCCGCCGCCTCGATCACGTCGAGGATGGAGGTGACCTCTTCGGCGGGGACGACATCCGCCACCGGCTCGCCGTCGACGGCGCGCAGTCGCGTGCGAAGGACCTCGTGACGCCTGACGACGTCGAGGAGCGCACTGGACAGCGCCCCGACATCCAGACCCGCTCCGAGACGGACCGCGAGGGGGATGTTGTACGCGGGGGAGTCGGGTTCCGTCTGCCCCAAGAACCATAGGCGGCGCTGTCCGAAAGAGAGTTGCTCGCGCATGACTCGTTATCCTTCAGTGATCTGTCGGGGTGAGGGGGATGAGCCGAGGCCGGGGAGGTCGCCTGGTCGAGCGCAGGGCCCGAGATGCCAACAGGGCCGGGGTGGGGGCCTCGAAAAGGTCGCGGATCGTGATCGACCACCCGGATTCAGCGAGCAGGGAGACGACTCGGGCCGCGATCAGGGAGTGACCTCCACAGGCGAAGAAGTCCGTCGTCCGTCCGACGCGGTCCCTGCCCAGGGCGGCGGCGAAGGCCCCGCACACGAGCGCTTCGAGGTCGCCGATCGGTGCGGCTTCCTCCGGCGTCTCCTCCAGGTCCGGCTCAGGCAGCGCACGGGTGTCGAGCTTCCCGTTGGGGGTGAGGGGGAAGGCGTCGAGGAGGATGATGCGGGAGGGCACCGCGGCGGCCGGGAGGTGCTCACGCGCCTCGCGCAGCAGCAGAGCCGCGTCCGCCGAGGCGACGACGTAGGCGACCAGCACCTGTCGCTCGGGGCTTTCCCCGCGAACCATGACGTGCACGGCGCGAACCCCCGCGACGCGGCCGAGAACCGCGGCGACCTCGTCGAGCTCAATGCGGTTCCCGCGCAACTTGATCTGCCTGTCGTTCCGCCCGAGGTAGAGGAGCTCACCGTCATGGTCCCATCGGACGACGTCGCCGGTTCGGTAGAGGCGCTCGCCCCCGCCCTCCGGGTCGGCGACGAAACGGCTCGAGGTGAGGCCCGGACGCCCGAGGTAGCCACGAGCCAGGCCCGGGCCGCCGATGTACAGCTCACCGGGGACGCCCGGCGGCACCGGCCTCAGGAGCCGGTCGAGGACACGAAGACGGGAAGCGCTGAAGGGCCTGCCGATCGGAGGGGGCGCCCCATCGGCGCTGAGCGGACCCGACACGGCGGCAACGACCGTCGTCTCCGTCGGCCCGTAGGCGTTGAACATCGCCCGTCCCGGGGCGAAGCGGAAGACGAGTTCCGCGCCGCACGCCTCGGCACCGACCAGAAGGGTTCCCAGACCTGTGACCTCGGCGGCGTCGACGGTGGCCAGCACACCGGGTGTCACCAGGGCGATGTCGCAACGGTTCAACCAGTCGGCGAGCTGGGAGCCGGCGAGCACGCCCGGGGGAGGCAGGACGAGCACACCGCCGCAGGGCCATGCCAGGCACAACTCCAGGATGGACGCGTCGAAGGAGAGGGAGGCGAGCTGGAGCACGCGCTGTCCCGGCCGCAGGTCGTACCTCTGCTGCTGGGCGCGGGCGAGGGCGCCCAGTCCCCGCTTGGGGACCTCCACGCCCTTGGGGGCGCCCGTGGACCCCGAAGTGTAGATGACGTAGGCGATGTCGTCCGCTTCGAGAGGGACCCGCCTGCCGATGTCCGTTGACGGAGCAACGTCTGGCGCCGCCATGTCGAGGACCGTCACCGGCGCTCCGCACGAGGAGACGGCCGTCACCCCGTCACCGGAGGCGACGACGGTGCGGGTCATGGAGTCGATGAGGATATGGCGGAGCCGGGCACCGGGATAGGCCGAGTCCAGCGGGACGAGCACTGCGCCGGCACGCGCGACGGCGAGAATGGCGACAATGGTGCTCACCGATCGCGGGACGCAGACGCCGACACGATCACCGCGGCAGACGCCCCGGCCCTGCAGCCAACTCGCAACGACGCGGCTGCGGCGATCCAGTTCGCCGTAGGTCAGTGCGCCGTCATGGGCCTCCACGGCCACCGCCTCCGCGCCCGCGGCCTCCATCGCCCGGGCGAAGAGAGTCTCCAGACCGGCCGGGTCCGCGTCGACGCCCCGCGGCTCACCCCAGGTCCGGACGGACATCGCATCCGCGGCATCCAGGGGGCCGAGCTCGTGCACATGGGCTGCGGGCCGGGACGCGGCGGCGCGAGCCAGCGCCACGAAATCGTCCAGGATCCTCATGATAGTCCGGTCGTCAAAAAGGTCCCGCGAGTAGTCGGCGAGGACGACGATCCCGTCGGGCTTCTCCTCGAGAGTCACGGTCAAGTCGAATTTCGTCCCGATGACCAGACTACGGGATCGAGCCACGTCGAAAAGAGCGCCCGGAGCCGCGGCGCGCCGATGGTCCTGCAGAGTGAACATCACCTGGAAGAGCGGGTGCCGTCCTTGTGACCGATCGGGGTTGAGACGTTCCACGATGCTGTCGAACGGCGTGTCGCCCCGCCCGAGGGCCTCCAGGTCCGTCCTGCGCAGCTGATCGAGCAGCTCGAGGAAGGTGGGATCCCCCGAGAGGTCGGCGCGCAGGACGAGCGTGTTGACGAACAGTCCCACCATGTCCCGGACGCCCTCATCCTCGCGCCCGGCGGTCACGGTACCGATCACGATGTCATCCCCGGCCCCGTAGAGCTGCATGAGGAGCGAGAAGACGCCGTGCAGTGCGATGAAGGAGCTCACCCCGGCCCGGGCGGAGAGCCTCTTGATGAGGCGGTGGGTCTGCGCATCGATCCTCGCGCGCGTCTGACCGCCGCCGCGCCCCGTGACGGCGCCACGGCTCCGGTCGAGCGGGAAGGTGACCTCGGCGGGCAGGGAGTCGAGCCGGCGGCTCCACCAGAGCAGCCCCTCCTCGAGGCGAGCGGGGTCTACCCGCCTCTCCGCATGGATCCAATCGTAGTACTGCAGCTCGGGCGGGGGCATGCGCGGTGGCCCGCCGGCTAGCCGCGCCCGGTACGCCGTCTCCAGGTCTGCGAGCAGGGGCCCCATCGACCAGCCGTCCGCCGCGATGTGGTGGACGACCAGGACGACCGCGGCCTCGGATCCGCGGCGGATGACCTCTGCTCTCAGCGGGAGCTCCCTGGTGAGATCGAAGACGTGGCCAGCCGCATCGAGTTCGCTCCGGTCGCTCCGCTCCACGACGTCGGGGAGGATGTCGAGCGCCTCCGCAGGTGCGAGGATCCTCTGCCTCGGCTCGTCCCCCTCGACGACCAGCGTCCTCAGTGGCTCGTGCCGGATGACGAGGTCTCCCAACGCCGCGCGCAGCGCCTTAGGGTCGATATCGGGAGCGTTGATGACGACCGGGATGTTGTAGACGGCCGAGGCGCCGTCGATCTTCTGAAGGAGCCACATACGGCGCTGAGCAGCCGTCATCGGGATGAAGCCGTCATCGGGCCGCGGAACGGGACGGAGCCGTGTCCTGTTCGCGCCTGCCGACGCCGCGCGCAGGAATCCGCGGGCCGTGGGGTTCTCCAGGACGTCCCTGGCGGTGACGTGGATCCCGGCCTCGGCAAGCCGACTGACAAGCCTGACCACGAGGAGCGAATGCCCTCCCAGACTGAAGAAGTTGTCGTCGGGCCCGACGTCCTTCACTCCCAGGACCTCGCCCAGCACGCGACAGGCTCTCCGCTCGGAGGGGTCTTTCGCATTGTCACCGGAACCCACGAGCGGCGCCACGGGCAGGGCCCGCCGGTCTATCTTCCCGTGCGCCGTCCGAGGCAGCTCCGCGAGCCGCATCCAGCGCGTTGGCACGCAGTGGGCGGGCAGACTCTCCTCGGCCCGCGTCCTGGCGGCCTGGAGCGCGTCCTCGTCGCACACGAGATAGGCATTGATCGCGGGCGCCGTCTCGAGATCGTCCCTGAGAATAACGGCGGCGGCCCTGACACCGGGGACGGAGGCGAGGACATTCTCGATCTCGCCGAGCTCGATCCGGAATCCGCGGAGTTTGACCTGGTCGTCGTTGCGCCCGACGAAGTGAAGCTCCCCCGATGCGTCGAGCCGTACGAGGTCACCGGTCCGGTACCGCCGGCGGCCCCCAGGCCCTGCGACGAAGGACGCGGCCGTGAGCCCCGCCCGTCCGACGTATCCGCGGGCAAGACCCGGTCCACTCATGTAGAGCTCTCCGATGACACCCGGCACGACCGGACGCAGCCACTCGTCCAGCACTTCGAGTCGGGCGCCGCAGATCGGTTCGCCGATGGGGATCGACGGCGGAGTCGCGCCCTCGAGACGGTGGCCGGAGCCGAAGATGGTGGCCTCGGTCGGCCCGTAGAGATTGACCAGGGAGTCGCGCTCCCCGACCGACTCGGCGAGTCGGGGAGGAAACGCCTCCCCGCCGATAATGAGGGTCATTCCGTCGGGGATCGTGCGAGGGTCGAGCGCCACCGCGAAGGACCCGACCATGAAGGCGTGAGTAACGCCGAGGCGACGCCACTCCGCGACGAGGGCCCCGGCCGCGTCCCTGCGCTCGTCCGCAATGAGGGCGCAGGAGGCGCCGGCCAGCAGACCGATCGTCAGTTCCAGGATGCTCGCGTCAAAGCCGGGAGAGGCCGCCTGCGCCATCACCGAGCCGTCGGTCACGCCGCACCACTTGCGCTCGGACTCAACGAGATTCCCAATCCCTGCATGCGTGATGCACACGCCCTTGGGCCTACCGGTGGACCCGGACGTGTGGATGATGTAGGCGCCGGAGTCCGCCGGGAGGGATCTGCCCGGGGTGTCCTTGACGGGCTCTGCACGGGCGAGCGCCCCGTCCCGCTCGGCGTCGGTGTCCGCCACGACGACGAGACGCGCCCCCGTATCCCAACGGGCCCGGTCCGTCTCGAGCGTGATAACGAGTCGGGCGTCGGTGTCCTTGACGACCATCCGCAGACGTTCATCGGGATAGTGACGGTCGACGGGTTGCCAGACGGCACCGAGGATGTTGACGCCGAGATAGGCCGCGACGTAGTCGAGGCCGCGAGGAAGCGCGCAGGCGACGACGTCCTGAACTCCGACGCCGCGAGTGCGGAGAAGCGCCGCCCAACGTCGGGCTCTGACGTCGAGCTCGGCCCGCGTCCACCGCCCCTCCCCGACCTTCAGCGCAAGGGCCCGGGGATCCGCGTCAACCCGATCGGACCACAGCCCGGCGACTGTGCGCGGCGCGGTCCCGGGAGCGCCGACGAGCGCCTTCGGCTCGTCCGTGAGGAGCGGATCGATCGTCCTCAAAGGCGTATCGGGACGGGAGAGCACCTGCGCGAGCAGCCACTCGAGTCGTTCGACCAGACGCTCGCCCTGGAGTCCGCCCACCCGGTCGCTGTACTCGAGGGCACCGAGCAGGCCCGCCGGGGACTCTCCCTCGAAGCGCTCCGTCACCGCGAATGTCAAGGGGAAGCGAGCCGTCGGCATCGGCGTGGGGTACTGGCCCGTGAGGGGCAGGCCCGGGAGCAGCAGGGTCGCTCCCGAGGCGCCATGGGCGCCGTAGTCGGAAACGAAGTCTTTGTCTCCGACTCCCATCGTGATGAGGACGTCGATCCACGGAGTGCGATCCGGCCGCCTCTCCGGATTGAGCGCCTCCACGACCGCGTTGAACTCGACGTTCGAGTGCTGCAGGGCCTCCACGTCGTTGGCGTGCGTACGGGTCACGAGTTCGGCGAATGAACGTTCGAGGTCGACGCCGCTCGGCAGCGCCACGGTGTTGACAAGCAGACCGAAGACATCGGTGAGCTCCGATCTGTCGCGCAGGGCGACGGTCGCTCCGATGGTGAAGCGATCGCCGGCGCCCAACTCGTGGAGCAGGAGCGCGACCGCGCTGTGCAGGACGACGAAGGTCGTCGTCCCGCACCTCTGGGCGAGTGCAACGAGCATGGAGTGCATCCGCCGGTCCAGAGCGAAGGAGACCCGACCGGCCTGCCCGCATCCGCCCCGCGGGAGTTGCGGGGTTCCCGAATCCAGGCCGGCCAGCGCTTCGCGCCAGAAGCCGAGACCCTCCGCCATCCGGCGACTGTCCCGAGCGCACCCCAACTGCCAGTGCGCCACATCCGCCATCTGGACGGCGGGCCTTCCCCACCGCGGGGCCCGGCCGTGGACTCGTGCGCCGTAGGCTTGAGCGAGATCCCGGTCCAGGATCCGCATGGACCAGCCGTCGCAGCCGATGTGGTGCACCACGACCGCCAGGACGTAGTCCGCGGTCGTCTCGATGAGCACCGCCCGGACGGACTGCTGGGACAGATCGAAGGGGTCGTTCACGAGCTCGTCGATCCGGGGACCCACCTCCGACGGCGTCAGCCGCTGATACGCGAGTCCGTCCTGCAACGGGTCCACGTCGTGCACGCTCTGCCGCACGTCCCCCCCAACCTGGGTGTACCGGGTGCGCAACGGCTCGTGCCGTTCGACGACGTCGAGCCACGCCGCCCGAAGAGCGCCGACGTCGAGACTGCGGTCGAGCCGGACCGCTGCCGGCACAACATACCCGGAGCCGCCCACGGCGAGCGTCTCGGCCAGCCACATGCGCGCCTGAGATGGAGAGCACTCCATATGCGCGGAGCGGGGCACGGGGACCACCTCGCGCGAAGCGGCCGGGGGCCGCGCGTCGAGAACAGCGGCGATGTCGAAGACGCGGGGATTGGCCAGCATCTCGGACGCGCTGACGCGCCGTCCGGAGCGGGAGGCCAGCTCGGCCGAGATGCGAGCCAGATCCAACGAGTGGCAACCGAGATCGATCAGCGAGTCCTCGACACGGAGACCATCGATCCCCGTCACCGCCGTCACGGCGTCGGCCACCATCCGCTCGCTCTCGGTGCGAGGCGGACGACCACTGCTCGCACGAGTCCACGTCGGGGCGGGCAGACGCTCGCGGTCGACCTTTCCGCTGACGTTGAGGGGTAACTCGGGCAGCACTGTGACCGAGGCGGGAACCATGTAGTCGGGCAGCACCCGCGAGAGGGAGGCGCGGACGTCCTGGCCGGTCCTCCCCGGCCGAGCGAGCACGACGTAGAGGAGGAGGCGGTCGGCCTGGAGACCTGTTCCCAGAGTCGCCGCCGCATTCTCGACGTCGTCAAGGGCCGTGGCGGCGGCCTCGACCTCACCGAGCTCGACGCGGTGGCCGCGAATCTTCACCTGGTCGTCGGCTCGACCGAGATAGTGGATCTCCCCCGTCTCATCCACGTGCACACGGTCCCCGGTGCGGTACATGCGCTCGCCCGCGAAGAAGGGGTCCGCTATGAAGCGGTGGGCCGTCAGCCCGGCCCGTCCGAAGTACCCGCGGGCCAGACCGGGTCCCGCGACGTATAGTTCGCCGTCGTTCACCGGTTGAAGCCGGTCGTCGAGGACGTAGGCCCGCATCCCCTCGATCGGGTGGCCGATTGGGATCCGGTCCATCCGGACGTCCAGGTCATGGGAGTGCAGGCACGTGACCGTGGCCTCGGTGGGCCCGTAGGTGTTGACCATCCGGCGGCCGCCCACCGCCCATTGCCTGACCAGGCCCGTCGGGCAGGCCGACGCTCCCACGAAGAGGCACTCCAGGGCGGGGACCGTTGACGGGTCGGCGCCGACGAGCACCGGCGGCGGCACCAGAGCGTGCGTCACACCCCAGTCGGCCATCTGGTCCGCCAGGTCCTGCCCGGCCCTACGATCCGGACTGGGCAGAACCAGGACGGCCCCGGCCCACCACGTGGCGAGGATGTCCTTGACGGACGCGTCGAAGGAGAGGGACGCGGTCTGCAGGACCCGACTCGTCCTGCGAAGCCCCCAAGACAGGGCCTGCGAGCGGGCCAGGGCCTCCAGGCCGCTGTGCGTGACCATCGTCCCCTTGGGGAGGCCGGTCGTGCCCGAGGTGTAGATGACGTAGGCCGTTGAGCCCTCGGGCGGCAGGGGCCACGGCACGCGCACCGCGGTACCGGCCTCGACCGACTCGGACCCGGAGACGGTGAAGTGGGCGACGTCAATCAGCAAGGGCCCGTGCGGCAGCCTCTCACGCGTCGCCTCGGAGACGATGACCGCCTGGGGGGCCGCGTCCCCGATGAGATAGTTCAGGCGCTCGCTCGGATACGTTGGATCGAGTGGAACGTAGGCCGCGCCCGTTCTCGTGACGGCGACGAGGGCGACAATCATGGCAGCGGATCGAGGTACGCAGATCCCGATTCTCTGCTCGGCCCCGCCGATCCCGGCCTTTTGCAGGGCGCGGGCGAGGGCCTCCGCACGCGCATCGAGCTCGCGATATGTCATCTGACCGTCGTGGGCGTCAACGGCCATCCCCTCAGGATTCAGGCTCAACGCCCGGTTGAATAACGCGGCAAAAGTTGACATCTGGAGACTCCTTGCAGGTGGCACAGGGACACACCTCCCGCTCGAGGTCGTCCAGCGGGAGATATCAGGGGACGAAAAGAAACTGGGGAGGGCCGGAAGCGCCCTCGCCCTCTACTTCTCCATCGCAGCGATGAGCGACGCGGGTCGCATATCGGTCCAGTTGGCATCCACCCATTCTATTGCGGCGTCCCGCCCGAGGGGTCCGGCCACTTGCCGCCACCCGTCGGGGACATCTGCGAACACGGGCCAGATGGAATGCTGATTCTCGGCGTTGACGAGAACCAGGAACTCGCCGTTGGGGTCATCGAAGGGGTTCATGGTGTTCTACTCCGTTTCATGGATCGTTCCCGGCGGATCGCATAGCAGGAAAGGAAGTTCAGGGCGCGCGGAGCGTACCTCCCCTCGGATGCGAGAGGCAGTAGCGGTCACGCGGGAATAGGGATTTACAGAGAGGATGTCGGAGTCATGGCCCACACCAGTCGAGAAGCAGATCAACAAATTCTCGAGGGCGTTCTCGAGGCCACATGTGCTCGGCATCGGGAACCACCACTAGTCTGGAGTCGTCGATGAGTTCTGCTGCGCGGCGACAACTGTCTCGAAACTCCGCGTCCGCCCCGCCCTCGACGACCAGGGTCGGCACCTTCACCAGTTGAGCGTTGGCAGTCAGGGGCATGTCCCTCTGGGCCGCCACCGCCTGCCTGTTGGGCTCCGGCATGGTCTGACCGCCCATTCGCTGCGCGACCCCGCGCCCGGCGAACCTCAGAACCACCCTCTGGAAGAAAGTGCCGACGAGAGAGACGTCCCCGCCGATCCCCAGCAGTACGAGAGAACGAACTCTCGTCGAATCCGCTGCGGCGGCCGCCAGAGCGACTCGCGCCCCTAGAGAAAGACCGACAAGGTGCGCGGGATCACCGATCTCCTTCTCCGCCGAACGGATCGCGGAGATCGCGCGCGAAGCGGTGAAGGGGCCCGGCGCGGAGCCGAAGCCGGGAAGGTCGACAGCAAGAGGGCGGACATCGTGCGGAAGCAGCCGAAGAACCGGATCCCAGTAGCGTCCGTCGAACCACATGGGATGAACAAGAATGACAGGCACATTCATAGGTCAAGACCCTCCTGGTGCTCGCGAGCGGAGACATTCGTGCGCCCGTCGAAGAGCACTCGTTCAAAGCGGGGCGACGACATTAGTCGGCACACTTTCTACAGAATGCATCCCCGCGGGGAGCCCACAATAATGCACTCGCAGATCGACCATGGTCAGACATATCCGGGGATATATGTCGGGAGACGAGCGGACCGACCGCGGCAAGACGATCACCCATTTTTAAACTGACTCCTCCCCATTGTGAAGTGGTGGGACTTGTATGGGCGGAAACCGCCCGCGACGATCAGGGACTCGAACAGGGGATAAGTTATCGACTCACCGCGAGCATGTCTACGTGATCGTCATCACATTGCTTTGATGCTAACGAAAGCATAACTGTTTCGAATAGATATGGTGTAGGCGCGTCGTGAAATGACTCTTGGTATTTAAGATGTAGTAGGCGGAGCCTATCGGTACGTATTGGGCGGGTTCACCGGGTTCAGAAGCGCCGCCGCGCAGGGGTCGCCCGCCGGAGCGGCGACAGGCCGCTTCGACTCCTGCCCCGTCTGCGCAGACGTTGAGACGGCGCCTGCGCAGAAGGCCCTGAGCCGCCCAGCGACCGTCTCACCGGTTCACCAGGAGACCGGCACCGGGGCACCCTCGCGGTAGCCGGAGGCGGACTGGACGCCCACGACGGCCCGGGCCCGGAACTCGGGGATCGAGGCGGCCCCGGCGTAGGTGAAGGCGGAGCGCACCCCGGAGATAATGGAGTCGATGAGGTCCTCCACGCCGGGGCGGGCCGGGTCGAGGTACATGCGCCCGGCGCTGATGCCCTCCTCGAACAGGGCCTTGCGGGCCCGGTCGAAGGCGTCCTCGCCCTCGGTGCGGTCCATGACGGCGCGCACGGAGGCCATGCCGAAGCTCACCTTGTAGGCGCGCGAATCGGCGTCGTGCTGGATGTCCCCGGGCGACTCGTGGGTGCCGGCGAACCAGGATCCGATCATGACGTTGGAGGCGCCGGCCGCCAGGGCCAGGGCCACGTCGCGCGGGTGGCGGACCCCGCCGTCGGCCCACACGTGCGCGCCCAGCCGCGCCGCCTCGCGGGAGCACTCCAGGACGGCGGAGAACTGCGGCCGGCCCACCCCGGTCTGCATGCGGGTGGTGCACATAGCGCCCGGCCCCACCCCGACCTTGACGATGGAGGCGCCGGCCGCCACCAGGTCGCGCACCCCGGCGGCGGTCACGACGTTGCCGGCGACGACGGGGACGGATGCGGGCAGGGCGGCGCGCACGGCGGCGACCGCCTCGAGCATGCGGTCCTGGTGGCCGTGGGCGGTGTCGACGACGATGACGTCCACGCCCGCGGCGACGAGCTCGGCGGCCCGGCGGGCGGGTTGCCCGTTCATGCCGATGGCGGCGCCCACCCGCAGGCGCCCGTCGGCGTCGACGGCGGGGGTGTAGATGGTGGAGCGCACGGCCCCGGCGCGGGTGAGCAGGCCCACGAGCCGCCCGTCGGCGTCGACGACGGGGGCGAGCCTGCGGCGGGCGGCGCGCAGGGTCTCGAAGGCCTCGCGGGCGTCGACGCCCTCGGCCAGGGTGAGCAGCTCGGTGCTCATGACCGTGCGGACCTGGGTGAAGCGGTCGACGTCGGACACGTCCCCCAGGTCCACCATGCCCACGGGCGCGTTCGTCTCCGGGTCGACGACGACGGCGGCCCCGTGGGCGCGCTTGGGGATCAGCCCCAGGGCGTAGCCGCAGGTGTGGTGCGGCTTGACGGTGACAGGGGTGTCATAGACCGGGTGGGAGGCCTTGACCTGGACGACGGTGTCGACGACGACGTCAACGGGGATGTCCTGCGGGATAATGGTGATCCCGCCGCGGCGGGCGACGGTCTCGGCCATGCGCTTGCCCGCGACGGCCGTCATATTGGCTACGACGAGGGGGATGGTGGCGCCGGTGGCGTCGTCGGTGGTCAGGTCCACGCCCATGCGGCTGCCCACCGACGAGCGCGAGGGGACCATGAAGACATCGTCGTAGGTCAGGTCGAAGGACGGCGTCAGGCCGTTGAGGAACTCCACCCGCCGAGGATAGCGGGCCCGACGGCGACGGCGGCCGGGCGGGCCGGGGCCGCCCCCACTGATCCCGACACGCCGCCTAAAGCACCACGTTCACGCCGATAACCCGCGAGTGTGCGCCGCCCCGGACCCCCGGACCCTCGCGCGGCACCGCTACTCGCCGTTCCTGGCCACGCTGGATGCCGGCCGGACCCCGCGCGCCCGCGCGGCGCCGGAATGGATAACGCCCCGCTACCGACTAGTGCAGCCGAGGGCGGGGCGTTGGTGCGCCAGAAGGGATTCGAACCCCCAACCTTCTGATCCGTAGTCAGATGCTCTATCCGTTGAGCTACTGGCGCATATCGTTTCCGACTGGCAAGAACCCTACTCGCACGCCCCGGACCCGCCAAATCGAGCCGCCGTGAGTCGCGGCACAGGCCGCGTGCCGCGCAACCGCCGTCGGGCGCCGTCATTCCGTCCGGGCGGAGGCCCGCCCCGACCGCCAGGACCAGGTCGACGCCTTCGCCGCGCCGCCCCGCCCGGGCGGTGGCCCGCCCGGCCCCGGGTCGGCGGCCCGCCCCGATCCGGCACGCCCGCAACATGAGGACTTCGTGGCGGGGCAGGGCCCAGGGGCTCTCGGCGTCAGCCGGGCAGGGACTGGAACGAGTCCAGGAGCCGGGCGGCGGCGCCGCTGAAGTAGGTGCTGTGGGTGACCTTGACGGTCTCCAGGGAGTCGGAGCCGACGAGCACGATGTCCACCTCGGGGCGGTCGTGATACTCGATCTCCGCAGCGCGGTAGGCGGTGGTGGCAGCGTCAGCGGCGGCGCCGAAGGGCTCGTGGAACATGAGTTCGTCACGACGCCGGTCGTAGATGAGCAGGAAGTACTGGATACGGCTGGTACTCGCAGTCATGGCGATCCTCCTGGAAGGTTGTTCTGGGGTGTCTGCGTGGGGCGTGTGGTGCTCCTGTGGCGGTTCGGGGCGGGCCGGCCGGGCAGGGCGGACACCGGTCGGACGGCGACCACGGCGAACACCCCGACGACCGCGCCGGCCGCGTCGCCCCCGCAAGAGCATCGTCCGGCCCGTGCGGAGGCGCCCTGGTCCGCGAGAACGTCACTTAACCCACGAGAACGTCTGCTAGAGGTACGTTCTCGCGGGTTACCCGGCGATCTCGAGGGTTAAGTGACGTTCTCGCGGGTTACCCGGCGATCTCGCGGACCAGGGCGCCAGCACCGTCCCCGCCCCTGCGCGCCATCACGCCGGTCCCGGCCCCCGGGCCACCGCCTCCGGGCGAGAAGGACCTGTTCCCCGCGCGATCCGCCGCAGCGCGGTGCCAGCCTTACGTACCGCGCTCTTGGACATCCGGTGCAGGATCGGTCATGGCTCTGCCTCCTCAAGAGTTCAGGGCTCCTCCTCATCGGGATCCCCGACGCCTCCACGTGTCGCAGCGACGTGTCGTTGTCACCCATGCGCGACTTTACGGCAGAATCTCGCCGTTTTCTCAGCGGAGACGGGGAGATTCGAACTCCCGAGGGGTTTTATCCCCAACCTTCTTAGCA
>ERZ772964.129-NODE-129-length-38789-cov-9.5797_pt1 | contig 38789 bp, 24 predicted proteins | sample MGYA00580675_ERZ772964 | MGnify/ENA primary metagenome ERZ772964 (study PRJEB29015, sample SAMEA2737941) | human oral metagenome | biome: human oral; feature: human-associated habitat; material: dental | place: China | collected 2139 ... | reverse complement strand
ATTCGGCCTGGGCCGCCGCGTCGTCCCCGCCCCCGGCGGCCGCGGCACGCTCGGCGCGCTGGGGCGACCCCGCCGGGTACTGCGGCTCAACGGCGCGCGGGGTGTCGGAGGGCCCGGCGGTGTGGCGGCAGACGAAGACGATGCCCAGGACGATCGCCGCGTACAGGACGACGACGGCGGCGAGCATGCCGGCGCTCACGGGGCGCAGCGCGTGCCCGGTCAGCTGGACGACGACGGCGTCGGCCGCCGCGGCGACGAGGAAGCAGATGTCGCCGATGCGGACCTGGCTGCCGTCGCGGAACAGCCCGATGACGGCGAGGAGCGCCAGGACGGCCGAGGCGATCACCGAGGGCAGGGCCAGGAAGGGCGCGTTGACCGGGGACAGCAGTCCCCAGCCCAGGCCGAGACCGATCACGATGGACAGGGCGGCGGCCACCAGGGTGGTGCTCGAGCAGAAGGTCGGGACCCTCGCGGCGGTCGATGCCCCGTGCGAAGTGGTACTCGTCATGGCTTCCAGTCTGTCAGCCCGCGCGGGACCGCCGGCGCACCACACTCCGTGGCGGGCGGATCGCTCCGTGGCGGGCGGATCGGCGCGCCCGGGCTCCGGACGGTTAGTCTGGCCCCCATGCTGACCCTCGCCACGTACAACGTCAACGGCATCCGGGCCGCCCAGCGCCGCGGCATCACCGCCTGGATCGGGCGCCGGAGCCCGGACGTGCTCTGCCTCCAGGAGGTGCGCTGCCCGGCCGACAAGCTGCCGCTGGAGGTCTTCGAGGGCTACCACGCCGTCTGCAGCCCGGGCTCGCTCGCCGGCCGCAACGGCGTCGCCGTCCTGACCCGCGCGCCGGTCGCGGCCGTGCGCGGCTGGGGCGGCGAGGTCCTGGCGATCGACGAGGGCGGGCTGTCGACCCTCGACCCCGCCCGGGTGGGTCTGGCCGGCGGCGCTCCGGCCCGCGCGCTCCGCGAGTTCGTCGACGAGGGCCGCTACCTCGAGGTCGACCTGGCCGATGAGCCGGTCACCGTCGGCTGCCTCTACCTGCCCAAGGGCGACTCGCTGCTCGCCCCGGGCGTCCGCACGCGGACGCCCACACCGGAGCAGCTCGAGGGGGTGCGGGCCCGCTACGAGCACAAGATGCGCTTCTTCAAGGGATTCAGCACCCAGCTGGCCCGTTCGCGGCGGGCCGCGGTGCGCTCCGGGCGGCAGTTCGTCGTCGTCGGCGACTTCAACGTCGCCCATGAGAGGGCGGACGTGAGGAACTGGCGACCGGCGCAGAAGGCCTCGGGCTTCCTGCCCGAGGAGCGCCGGTGGCTGACCGAGCAGCTGGGCCCGCGCACGCTCGTCGACGTCGTGCGCGCCCTGCACCCGGACGAGGACGGCCCCTACTCGTGGTGGAGCTGGATGGGCCAGGCCTTCGCGAGGGACACCGGCTGGCGCATCGACTACCACCTGGCCACGCCGCGGCTCGCGAGGACGGCCGTGAGCGCCACGACCGAGCGGGACGCCGACCCCTCGGCCCGCGTGAGCGACCACTGCCCCGTCGTCGTCGAGTACGACACCGCGCGGCTGTGAGGGTTCCGCTGCTGAGCACCGGCGCTCAGGGGCTCTGGCCCCCGGACGAGAATGTCGCTCCTCCTTGACCTTGATCTTCTCATCGACGTACCTTGGGGTGAGTGACCCGTTCAAGTCCGCAGCGACTTGACAGCAGCTCGACATCTTTGATGCTGTCATCACGATGGAGTTTTCTTAGCACTGCCTGCTGACTCTCTGGACTCCAGAAGATCTTGAGGTTCTTCCGGGCCCGGGTGACCGCCGTGTAGAAGATGCTGTGAGTGATGTCGTCCTCGTTGTCGTCAGTGATCACGATTTTGACTGAGTCGTACTCCAGACCTTGGGCTTTGTGGATCGAGACGGCGTAGGCGATCTGGAACGGGACAACGGTATTACCTGAGTCATCATCCTCGTCGCTGGCATCATGACTCCGGATGTTCCTCGAGTCACTTTCACTGTCGAACTTGTAGTCGTTGACAGCGAAACGGACCGTTGATCCCTCCACCACCTCGAGTCCTACGGGCATAGGATCTATTTCAGCGAGCGAACGATCCAGTTTGACTTCGAACTGGATCCGACCCGGTTTCGCGGAGATGTCGACGATCCAGCCCTTGAGATTGTTGTAAATGACAGGCGAGAAGCGTTCCGAATCATTGAACAGGACGGGATCACCCACTTTGTAGGTGGCAGCATGCCACACGAACAAAGGATTAGAGTTTCTGCTCTGCAGAAAATGATTTACGTTGTTGACCCCGTAAAGTCCGTCATAGTTCAGACAGAGAATAATCCCATCATCGTTGAAGTGTTCAAAAAGAGAGTCGTCAAGTGTCGTCGAGTAGCCATTCTTGGAAATGATTTCAGCGAGATCATCGCCATCCCTCCTGACATCGCGAACCTTGCCCCAGAATTCAAGGAGCGAAATGTCATCAGTTCGATAGGGAGAGGTCAGTTCGAAGACTGCGGACTCCGGGATGAACTGACGAGCGATCGTGAACCAGTTCCCAAATCTGATCGATTCGATCTGATAGGCATCACCGACGAGCACCAGCAGCTCGAAAGATGTCTCTTTCATTACATTGAGCAGGTCAGCGTTGCTGACAGTACTGCACTCATCAATGACCACCAAGCCATATTCCGAATCACCGTCACGACGATGGACATGACTGGAGATCGTCCGAAAGATCGAATTCCCATCCGATACTTTTCGTTCAAGGTTATTCTTGGCAGAATTGGTCTGCGCCAGAAACAATTTCTTCTTGTCACTGAAGTACTGGGCAATATGGCCGACCATGGTGGATTTCCCAGTTCCAGCAGCGCCGTAGATCAGAACAACCTTAGACTGGCTGAACAAGCGCTTGAGGGCATCTTTCTTTCCCTCATCATCGATACCATGATCGTGATCACCCAGCCATTTCTCCGCGGATTCCGCATACCCATCTATTCCAGCAGAAGCGCATTCTCTTAGTTTCTTCATGATAGCAACGGTGTCGTTCTCGTAACCCTGGATGAAGACATGTCCTTTGTCCTGCACGAGTTTCCGTCGATCACGGTGCTTGTAGTAGATCTTGCTATTGTAAGTCTTGATGAGTTCAGCAACATCACCGAACACTTTGAACTCTTCAACGGAAGTGTACAACATCCCGTGATTCTCGACGTTGATCTTCACTCGACGAGCCAGCAGCTCATGGTCACGACCTGCCACGCCTAGGCTCTCCACCAAGTCCCCGTACTTCACATTGTGACCCACCGGTGAACTACAGAACGGCATGTCGTCGAATGGAATGCAGCCGTACTTCAGATTGAGCTTTGACAGATGCGGGCAGCTATTCGGATCGTACTGGGACCTCAGTACTTCATTGCGCATGTGGAGCATGAGAAAACGGAGCATGGTGGATCCCCCGCAGCCCGATCTTATGACACGTCGAGCCTCGTCAAGCACCGAGAATATCTGGGGCTTGGATCTCGGCGACATGCAACACGCCCGAGCCTTCCCATACTCATGGTCTGACATGTCCATGAGATCAAGCAAGTTGCCTGAACCCTTGGTCAGATATTCCATGAGCTTCTGATATTCAGCCCATTCGACACTGGTTTTGATCGTGATACCCAGAAGTCGGGCGAAGTTGTCGAACTCACACGGTCTGATCGACACCCTCCAGCCGCTGATGATCGTGATCGGCAGGTCATGACCAAGAACGTAAATCGCGTCACGGTGAAGAGTCAGCATGGCTGAGTAGTCATCCGTCATCTTGATATCAGTGAAAGCTATCATCCGGTCAAACTTACCGACTCTGTTGATCGCTCGATAGAAGGTCACCTCGTAGTAAGTCTTTCCTTCCACGGAGAAGGGACGGATCCCGTGGATGTAATACCGTTCAGGATTCTCTTCATCCGCCCCCGCCAGCCTCAGTGACTCAATCCTCTCCGCAATCTTCTCATGATACTCTCGCAACGATGGATCAAGATCCAGGGGAAACGACTCCAAGTTGCTCAGAACATCAACCCCACAAGATTTCTTGAGCAGTGTCCTGATCTGTAACAGATAATCATAGTACTTGAGCATCAGACGTTCAGAGGAGTCACCATCCACCGTGTAGTGGGAAGCACTGGTCTGCAGATGCTTGTGGAATCTGCCCAAGAACCCATATTGCCCTTTGGCCCGAATGAACTCCAGCCCCTCTTTGATTCGTTCATAATCATATTCAGCCTCCGCGGAACCAGTGCAGAGAAGCACCGCCGTCCCCTCAACAAGATTTCGGAGCTGAGCGAGGATGTTCTGCGATAAAATCCCCCGCCGATCACCCAGCTGAGATATGTTCTCGCAGATTGCCTTGTTAGTGTGTTGAATATGTTCACCGACTGATGTCATTCCTCACACCTCCTCGATGACATCCTCCGCTGTCGACACCTGGAGAATTCACGCTGTCGGATGCAGGTGTTGCGAACTGCTCGATCGCGGCATAACAGCAACACGCATGAGGATAGCCCATAGACATCTCAGTTCTTCTCGAAACCTGAACTGGGATCGAACTTGAGGGCGCTCGCGTTTTCGCTGATGGTCCGCACCTCGGCCTCGTTGAAGCCCTCGGGCTTGGTCGCTTGGATGTCGATGGTGATGTCGAGTGCTGCGCCTGCCCCGGCAAGACGGTCGATGATCTCGCGGGTTATGTTACCGATGTCTCGGGCGTATCTGTCGGAACTGATCCTCACCGATCCGAAGAAGCGTGCCAGCACGTCCTCGAGTTCCGATTCGTCGTCGAGCTGTCCGCCGTCGGCGGCCGGCCCCCCAGACCACACGTAGTCGACCCCACGGGCGACCGACTTACCACCGTCGGGGCCTGGGGCGACCGTGGGCTCGCTGGCTGCGGCCCGATCGGCCTCGACCTGCGCTTGGGCGCGCCCGATGTCGACGAGCAATGTGCTGTCGGTGACCTGAACGCTGGCGGTGGGGTCGGGCGGGACGACCAAGCCGCGATAGCGGCCGTTGTCGGCGTCCTTGCCGGTGGCGATGGCGAACTGTTCATCCTTGACCAATACGGCAGCCAGTGACTGCCGGATGGTCTCGTCGAGCACCTCGCGGTTCACGAGACGGGGCATGTACACGTAGCGGGTGAAGTAGCCCCACAGCTGACTGACGGTGATCTCGCCCTGCTCCTTCCACAGCGCGCCGAGTTCGCCGTGCAGCACGGCGCCGAGGATCGGTGCGCCGAAGGTGGTGACGAACTGGTCGTCGCGGCTCAGTTTGGCGCTGACACGCTCGGCCAGTGAGCGCCCACCGGCCTCCGGCACCTTGTCGACGACCAGCTCGAACGGCCTGGCAGGGTCGAACTGCTCCGGATAGACGGCCCAGACAAAGGTGTCACGGATCCGATCGGTGACGGTCTGGTCAAGCCGAGCGACCCAGTCATCGGTCTGCCTGCTCTGCTGCGCGGTGAGGTTCAGTGTCTCGCTGTTGTCCTGCACCTGTTTCCAGCCGAGCAAGGCGCGGGTCGCGGCCTCCAGTGTCTCCAGCTGGTTGCTGTCGGCCAGCAGGAAAACGAGCGTGTTGCGGTGCACGCGCTGCCCGGCGCCCCTCGTCTCAATGGCCTTCCGCACCCACCGCAGCGCTGCGGAGTCCGGGCCGTCTTGCCTGCGGACGCTGTGGCGGGGGTGGACGATGACGAGCCTGGTGTTCTCCAGGTCGGGGATGTCGGCGCTGGACGCCGGTGCGGCGTGCACCCGGTCGAACTCGCCGCGGGCCCGCTCCTCGCCCTGGAGGCGCCAGGTGATCTCGTTCCACACCGTCTCGACGTCTTCACGCAGTCGTTCGGCGTAGTCGTTGGCGGTCTTGGTGACCGACGGCTGGGTGTCGAACCAGTAGTGACCCTGCTCCTCGTAGAAGTAGGTGGACCGCTGGGCGAGCTGCTCGATGGCGCTGCTGAAGTTGCCGAGCGTGTCACCAGGTACAGCGGTGCCCAGCCACACGTACTGCTTGTCCAAGCCCTTGCGACTGCTCTTGGACCGCGGGGCTGCGCCCATGAAAATGGTGCGGGCGATCCGCTGGGTGACGAACCGCTGCCCCAGGGCTGGCCGGTCGAGGTCGATCTGTTGCGCGGTAGAACCTACCCCGTCGATGTCTGAGTCGATGATCGGTTTCCACTGGTCCTCGAGGTACTGGGTCAGATCGGTATTGACCGCTGTCGTGTCCAACGGCACGTTGCCCGGCAGGATGAGCGGCGACGCGTCGTGTGACGCCCACAGTTCGTGCACGATCGAGGACACTAGTTTCAGCACGCCCCTGGTCCGCTGGAACCTCTCCATCGTCGACCAGTCCTCGTACAGCCGGTCGAGCAGTTCCGGGTGGAGCGGGTATGACGCCCGGATGCGTTTCTCGTAGTCATCATTTGGAGATGCCGCATCCCGAGGGAACAGCGAGGTGTTCTTCCGGTACATGGTGGCGAAAGTGCGCGCCGTCGCCGAGATCGCGGTAAGCCCCTCAGCGTCCGGAGCCTGGAAGAGGCGACGGCGGACGATCTCGAAGGATTCGTCCCTACTGGAGGGCCGCCACTGGTCAGCGACCCGGCCGATGACATTCTGCAGGCGCTCCAGGGCCAACTGCCCATTGGCGCCACCGATCTCGATGTCGCTGCCCCGGTCGCCGGTGTCAGAGGCCGGGATGGAGACAACGAGCATCACTCCGGGGACCGAGCGCACGACCTCGGTGAGTGACTGGGCGAAGGTGAACTGGGTATCGAACGAGCCGGCCGGGAGTTCCTTGTCGGTGACGAGCTGACGGGCGTAGGCCACCCACTCGTCGATGAGGATGAGGACGGGCGCGTGATCCTGAATCAGTACCCTGAGCGCGTCGCCCGGGCTGGTGCCCGACCGGTCATCCTCAGCGACCAAGTCATAAGCCTCACGGCCCCCGAGTTGCCAAGCGAGTTCGCCCCACAGAGTGTGCACCTCAGTGCCATCCGGTTCGACATGCGGCGACCCGGCCTTGAGGTAGGTGCCGACGAGGGCGGCGCGGGTCACGTCGAGCCGGCCGAGGTCGGGGCTTCCCGCTGCGGCGACGAGTTCTTGTACCTCCTGGGGGAACTGCTGGGCCGGGGTGCCGGAGAACAGGTGGTAAAGCGCCAGCATGGAGTGGGTCTTGCCGCCACCGAAGTTCGTCTGCAGGTTCACCACTGGGCTTGCGTTGGTGTCGCCGCTGAGGCGCCGCAGAGCCCGCGACAGCAGATCGTGCAGGCCCTCGGTGAGGTAGGTGCGGGAGAAGAACTCCACAGGGTCGTCGTACTCGGGACTGGTCGCCTGCCCGGTGTGCACCAAGTGCAGGTCGGCTGCGAACTCCGAGGCTGTGAACTCGCCGCGGGCGACGTCGTCGTGCGGTCGAATCACTTCGCGCCACGGTTTCAGGCCCGGCCCCGACTCGAGGGACACCTTGGCCCGGTTGGCCTGCTGACGGGTCTGCGCCTCGTAGACAGTGCGCTGCAGGTCTGTGCGCAGTTTGCGCACGTCTGTTGCCGAGTCGGTCGACCCCGCCGCCTCGAGAAGCCGCTCGATGGTGTCGAGGGCACGGATGGTGTCGTCGGAGCTGAACGCCTCGTTGTGCGCCCACCTGTTGCGGGTCTCGCGCAACTCGGAAGCGAAGCTCTGCTGCGCCCTGGACAGCACTTCCTTGAACTCGTAACCGCGTTCGGTGATGGCACGCAACTGCACCTGAACGTCCTGCTTGGCCAGGGCCCTCGGGGCGCTGCCGTGACGCCGGGCGTCCGCCTCGGCCCACCGCTCGATCCACTCCGACGAGCCGAAGGCCTTGGTCATCACCTCGTCCACCACGTCGTACAGGCCCTCTGAGAGCAAGTCGAAGGCCCTGCCCACACGCTCTCGGTTGTTCATGGCCATTGCCATCTCCCCCTACCTTGCTCCGTCTTCGCCGGCCGTGCCGCCGCACAACGCGCCACACCTGTCATCGCTCATTGTCGTCCTCTTGGTCCGCCTCGGCGAGACACCGGCGGGCGATCCTCTCCTGGGCAGCCTGGTAGATCGCCCGGATCCGGGTTTCGAGTTCTTCCTTCGGTGGGAGCGTGGTCCAGTACTCAGCGACGACGATCCCGTCCTTGCTCATCTCCAGCAGCTCGACCTGTTCCCGACTGGCCTCGGTGCACAGGATCAGACCGATCGGCGTCTCCTCGCCCGGCTGACGTTCGTACTTGTTGAGCCACTTCAAGTACAGGTCCATCTGCCCCTTGAAGGCAGGCTCGAACTTCCCGATCTTGAGTTCGACGGCGATCAGACGGCGCAGCGGACGCGAGTAGAACAGCAGGTCGAGGTGGAAGTCGTCCCCGTCAACGGTCATCCGCTTCTGGCGTGCGACAAAGGCCCAGCCCTGCCCGACCTCTAGAAGGAATGTCTCCATGTCACGGATGATCGCTTCCTCCAAGTCTCGCTCCGCCCACGAGTCATGAAGGCCAAGGAACTCGAGAAGGTACGGGTCACGGAAGCTGTCCGCGGGCACCGCAGACCCGCCGAGTGCTTGGGCGTTGGCGATCTCCTTACGTTCGAATCCTTGGCGTCCGATGAAGTCGTCCAGAGCCCGCACGCTCAGTCGGGCACTGATGGCCTGCTCGACGTAGAACGCACGTGCAGCCGGGCTCTCCACTCGCAGCAGCACTTTGAAGTGTGACCAGCTCAATTGGTGCGACAGCGTGGCACCAATCTCTTCTTCGGAGAACGTCTGAGCGAATTTAACCATTCGGTTCAGATTGGTTCGGTCGAAACCTCTCCCATACCGGTTGGTCAATTGGTGCGACAGTGTGGCAACGATCTGTGAACCATAGGCGGCGCGCCGTTCGCCAAGCATCTCGACGTGGATCATCCGCCCGATGTACCAGTTCCGCATGGTCAGCGCCGTGTTCGCCTGAACGGCGACGTAGCTGCGGGTTTGGTCGATCAACGCTGAGATCCGCTCCAGCAGCGGACCCTCCCCGATCAGCGCCAGTTCGTGCAGGGGCGTGAGGTCCGCCTCCGGGTGCACGCGCCGACCCGGTGCTTGTTCGTGATCGTCCCGGCCAGTCATGGTTCACTCCTCATCCTCGAAGTCGAAGGCCTCCTGCGTCGAGCGGGCGCCGGGGTCGATACGGCGGGCCTGATCGGTGACGTCGCCCCAAGCGCTGACCAAGCCGTTGAACAGTAGGGCGTCCTTGGCCTGGCCCTTCTTCTCCGCCTCGTGGAACAACAGGAAGCCCAGCTCCTTGACGGCGTCCAAGTCGAGGCGCGAGCACACCTCGGCCAGGAGTTCGGCGACCTTGCCGGCGCCCTGCCCGCCCATGATGGCAGCCAGCCGTACCGTTGCCTCCCAGACGCTGAGCCGGTTGTCCAGGGCAGGATCCCAGGCGCCGTCGAGTTCCTCGGGTGACAGCAGCCGCGCCTTGCCGCCCTTGGCCTCGAAGATGCCGCCGCGTTCCAGTTCACCGAGCGACGTGTCGGTCGCGCGGGACAGCTGGTCAGCGGTGCCCGAACTCTCGGCACTCCAGCCGTAGCTGCGATACCACGTGACGGCGAACCGGGTGTCGGGGTCGAAGTCGGACTCCTGCTCACCCAGCACCTCGTCGAGGGTCGCATTGATCAGCAGCAGCGCGTCGCGCACGCTCATGTCCGAGCCGTCGGCCTCCCGGACCCGCGTATAGCGGGAGAACACCGAGATCCCGGGGCCGATCGCCGCCTGGGCCAGGTCGACAGGGGCGATGGCGCCCTGCATGAGGGTGCGCAGCGCCTCAGGCAGCTCGGACTTGAGCCGGGCGACGAAGGCACGACGGGTGGTGGTTTGAGCATCTGCTGGACGCGGACGGCAAGCGAGAACGATCGAGGACGCCAAGGCATTGGTTCCTTGTGACAGCATCCGATTGGACAGTTCGCTGCGCATCGGCCAAGTGGCAGTGATCTCCCACCCGGCGTTGATCAATCCATCCAGCAGGGTGTGCCATCCGGTCGAAGTGGCGCCATCCACCTTGGCCTCCTGTTGCTTGTAGGCGTAATAGACCGTCATGGGGACATCAGGGCGGGCACCCTGCCGAATCTTGTGGAAGACCGAGTTGAAACCATCGACGAAAAACCGTTCTGCCCCGGCCTTGCCGTCATGGCGGTACGGGTTGGCGACCAGCTCTTCGGCCTTGGGGGTGAGCATGGTACCCACCACCTGCGGGTGAACATCACGCAGGCTACGCCGCAACCAGACATAGAAGAAATCGGACAGGTCCGAATAGCCGATGTTGTCGTAATACGGCGGGTCTGTGGAAATCACCAGATCGCCGTAATCGCGCTCCGATGCGCTGCCCTGATCGGCAGTTCCTTCAGCGCTGGTGGGCGTGCGTTCCAGTACCTTGACAACCCACTCAACCTGGCCCAAAAAATTGCCTGAAGAATCCGAGAGCGGATTGACCTCTGCATAGTCCCACACCATGGGGATTGCCTGACGAGAAAATATATTTCGCATTTTCTCGTCCGTATTATGCCAACTGCACATGGCGTTGCTGTAGTCAACAGTTCGACTCACCCCCAAGGCCAAATAGGTGGCCACCGCATCGGCATAGGCTCGGGCACCCGAGCCGCCGTCTTCCAGTCGATCACCTTTGGGCAGGCCAGTGGCCAGGGCATCGGCCAGCACCCGCTCGCGGGCCTCGGTGACCAGATCACTGAGAGTGGTCATAGCGACGAGTTGCCGGTTCGTGAATAGGTTCGAGAACTTGGTCATGCCGTATGCGGGTGGTGAGAACCAGCGGGGATTAGTGGCGATATCCCCGTCCTCATCCACTTCGAGCCTGGGAATCTGCGCCGCGTTGACATGTTCGAGAGAAGGCGACAAATACAGTCTTCCACGTTGGTTCTCCGCTACGATCCCGATGAGATGCGAGCCGGTTCTGCCGTTGATACCCTCTTCCCGAATGTAGTCGTAGTCGAAGGGAGTGCTGTCGCCCACCGCCTTGGCGCCTTTGCCGTGTTTAATGGTCCACTCGTCATCACCTGTTGGCCCGTTCGCGTCATGCACTACCTCGTAGTGCACCTGCCCGCCTTGGATTGTGGTTTTCACCCAGGCCTCCTTGCCCTTCTTCTTGCTCAGCCACCACGAGTTGACCAAGGGCACCTCGATGGGGTTGACGGGGTTGGGGCTCTTCACCGTGCGAGCCCATTTCCATGCGATGACGGTGTGTTCCGTACCGTCGGGTGCGGTGGCTTTGGGATACAGATGCCCGATGCGACGTTCCGCCTCGTCGCGCAGCCACTGACCGTAGTAGCGAACGTCCTCAGCCAAACCCTCTGCGCGCTGGTAGGTGGCTTGGTCATTACCACCGGGATGCACCGGCGTGCGTCCGGCGAACCTGGGCGGGATCTCGATGAGCGCCTTGTTGATGAGTACTGCCAGCGGGTTGAGGTCACTAGCATGGGCCTCCAACCCCAAGCGCTGGGCCTCCAGCGGGATGGAGCCACCGCCTGCGAAGGGGTCGAGCACTGCTGGCAGCTTGCCGCTGTTGCTCTTGCGGATCTCGTCGCGGGCCTGGCCCAGCAGGTTCTCGTCGAGGCTGTTCTCCCATATGACGAGCTTCCCCATCAACGCATGCAGCCGGGCGCGTTCGGCGTCCTGGGCCTCGACGGTCGGGAACTCGTCGGGCCGGGAGGCCGGGTCGTCGACGAGTTGGGCGAAGAGCACAGCCCGGGCGGTGGCCAATGGTTTGCGCGACCAGTACAGGTGCAGGGTGGACGGGTGCCCGTGCCGGATGGACTTCTCCCGGACGGAGGCGGCATTGATGACCTCGAGCGGCAGGGACGTCTCGATGAGTTTCTTCTTGGTCACTGGGCTGCTTTCATCGATGCGGGTAATGAAGGGATGCTGCTCATCGGGGTGGTACTCCCCGGTTCCAGTAGTCGCCCCAGTCCTCGTTGTAGGAGCGGGTGGTAACCGACGGGTCGAGGTGGGCGAAGGCGTCGCTGACGTAGCGCAGCCGGTCATTGTCAGGCTCGTCGGATGAGACCTCGACCAACGCCAAGCGGTGGCGCATGCCCTGGGTCTGGGCGAAGGTGACCTCGTTCGTCGTGACGGTGAACGTCTCGGCGCCGGCGATGCGCCCCTTGACCTCGACGTAGCGGATGAACCCGTCCCGGCCGGTGGAGCGGATGTCGTAGCCGGGGTTGTTGCGGGGCATCTCCTCCGGCACCCGGCCGAGTGCCCGCTCTGCGGCCAGAACGGCCTCCACGGCCCGGCGCTCCACCAGCTCGGTGTCACGGCCGTAGGTGCCGGCACCCTCCGGGGTCAAGGAGTTCGAGGGCACGACCAGCGCCGTGCCGCGCAGCAGCGGCGGCACGGCGACCAGCCGGGTGGCCTGGTCGAGCTCCCGCAGGCGGTGCGCCAGGCGTTCCTCGAGCTGGCCTGCCCTGGCCCTGGCCGTCTCGGCCTTGACCCTACCGAACGTGCCGGAACGCTCCAGGGCGTCCAGCCGGGTGTACTCGGCCTCCCAGTGGTTGATCTCGGCCAGCAGACGCTGGGACACCTGGGCCCTGGTGCGCTCGGTCTCGGCGCCCAGCCGGGCCTGCACCTCGTCCAGCCGCGGCTGGAGGCCGTCGCGGTAGGCGCGGACGCGAACAGTCTTGTCGTGGCGTTGACGCACCCACTGGTCGGCTGCGATCCGTTCGACGGCCTCGCGTTCGGCGGGCAGCGGGCGGTCGTAGTCCAGGTAGGGCGGGACAGGCGAGACGGTGACCGTACCGTCCGGGGCGAGCAGCGGGTAGTCGAAGTGGTGCGAGACGGTGTCGGCGTGCTCGGTGACGTTATGAATGCGCTGCTCGACGGTGTAGAGGAGCATCGGCGTGCCCGCCTGGGTGTCACGGCGGTCGACAAGCACTGTGCCGCTGGCCAGCGTGTCACCGAGGTCGGCGATGGTCGCCTCGATCACTGCATTCAGCAGCGGGTGCCCCGGCGCGATGAGCGTCGCTGGTGCGAGACCGTCGGGGCGGGTGCGGTCGAGGTGGAAGGTGACCCGCTCGTAGGCGTCGGCGACCGGCGCCCAGCGGTTGACCCGCCTGGCCGCCTCGACGAGGCGGTCGGGGACCCTGGTGATCTCCCAGCGGCCGGCCTCGCGGCGGCGGATACGGCCGCCGAGGCGTTCAAAGGCGGGCAGGAGGAAGGCGGCGATGTAGCCGGGCTGAAGGCGCCGCTCGCGGGCCAGCTCAATGCGGGAACGCACCGCCTCCAGGTCGAGGGAGTTGAACATCTCCGGGTGCAGGGCCCGCTCGTGCATCATCTCGCTCAGCCCGGTCGAGACCCCGGCGTCGATGATGCGGTCGAGCTTGGTCTTGACCTGAGGCTGGTCGCCGTAGCGGATGGCCTCGATGAGCAAGTCGCGCAGGGAGCGCTCCTGAAAGGCGTTCGAGTCGCCGAGCACGTTGAACAGGTTGCCGTTGTAGGCCACCGACATCTGGTCGATCTTGGACAGCAGCCGGGTGAAAACGTCGCCTTCGCGGGTACCGGAGGCCACCAAGTTCCACAGGTGGCAAACCTCGCGCTGGCCGATGCGATGAATACGGCCGAAACGCTGCTCGATGCGGTTCGGATTCCACGGAAGGTCGTAGTCGACCATGAGGTGAGCGCGGTGCAGGTTCAGACCCTCGCCAGCGGCGTCGGTTGCCAGCAGCACCACGGCGTTGGGATCGTGGGAGAATTGCTCGCAGGCAGCCTTGCGGTCCTCGCGGCGAGTACCGCCGTGAATGGTGACGACGGCGTCAGCACGGCCGAGCTGGGTGGTGATCCGGGCGCGCAGGTATTCGAGGGTGTCGCGGTGCTCGGTGAAGATGATGATCTTGCGCGGCACCCCACCGCGGGCGAGCAACTGCTCGTCGAGAATGGTGCGCAATTCGGCCCACTTCTTGTCGTCGTCGAGGAGCCGGACCCTGCGTGCGGTCGCGATGAGGTCCTCGAGGATGACGATCTCTGCCCACAGTTCGTCGATAGTCTGGGCCGCGGTAGCCAGGTCGACGACCTCGTCGACGCGCGCCTCGAAGGCGGCCCGCTCCTCCCAGGTGGTCTCCTCGTCGGCGTCCTCGAAGTCCTCGGCCGACAGCTCGGGCAGGGAGGTTTCGAACGGGCTGACCAGGCAGGTGTCATCGGCGGCGCGCCGGACTTCCCGCAGCCTGGCCTCCAGTCGGGCCTGGCGGCGTTCCAGGGACCGCAGGATGGCCTCGGGGCTGGAGGCGAGGCGACGTTGCAGCACGGTGAGGGCGAACCCGACGTTGTTGCCTCGTTTGCGGTCGCCGGCCTGCGATATGCGTTCGGCCCGGCCCATCTCGGTGCGGACGTAGTCGGTGACCTGCTCGTAGAGGTCACGTTCGGCAGGGCTCAGCTCGTAGGTGATGGTGTAGGCGCGGCGCTCCGGGAACAACGGCTTGCCCTCGAAGGTCAGCAAGTCCTCCTTGATCATGCGGCGCATGAGGCCGGTCGTGTCGGTTCGGTGGACGCCCTCGCGGAACTTCCCCTCAAACCGGTCACGGTCCAGCAGCGACATGAACAGCTGGAAGTCCTCCTCCTTGCCGGCGTGCGGGGTCGCGGTCATGAGCAGGTAGTTGTGGGCTGTCTCCGACAGCAGGCGGCCCAACTGGAAACGCTTCGTCTCGGTCACCTCGCCCGCCCACGACGAGTAGTGGGCGCTCATCCGGTGGGCCTCGTCAACGACGGCGACCTCCCAGGTGACGTCGCCGAGCTGCTCCATGAGTTCCTCGCTGCGGGAGACCTGGTCCATCCGGACGATGAGGTAATCGTGCTCGGCGAAGACGTTGCGGCCCTGGGCGTCGTCGACCATCTGCCTGTTGAACACCTCGAACCGCAGGTCGAACTTGGTAGCCAGCTCCTCCCGCCACTGCTCGACCAGGCCGCCCGGGGCGACGACGACGGCCCGCTCGCAGTCCGAGCGCAGGACGAGCTCCTTGATGTAGAGCCCGGCCATGATCGTCTTCCCGGCGCCCGGGTCGTCGGCGAGCAGGAAACGCAGTGGGATGCGCGGCAGCATCTCCTCGTAGACCGCCCTGATCTGGTGCGGCAGCGGATCGACGTCGGAACTGTTGACAGCAGCCATCGGGTCGTAGAGGGCGGCGTACTTGATGCGCAACGCCTCAGCGGCCAGCTTGAAATCGTCCGGGTCGGCGTCGAAGGCAGGTGCAGCGTCTTCGTCGGAGACCTCGACCAAACCGGCTACGTCGGCGTCGCTCACCAAGCGGGAGCCGCTGTGGCCTACCTCGTCGCGGTAGAACACCTCGACCAGTCCGGTCTCGATGGGATCGACGGCGACCACAGTGGCCGCCTGGCCGGGCACCAGCCCCCGCAGGTGCTGCCCGGCCCGTAGCACGGCAAGTGTCAGCTGTGGTGCTGCCATGAGCCGCCTCCTCCCGCTGTCCAGGTGAACAGACCAGAGTATGTGTGGGCACTGACATTTTCGTCCTGCGGCACTGCGGAAACAGCGGCGGCACTAGCCTGCCTGGCGTTGGCGCAGTACCACTGAACTGCCGCGTTCCGGGGTAGCCGTAGCGTGCAATGAATGTGCTGGCGGGGCTCCCGGCGCAGTCCCAGGAGGTGGCGGTCCGGCCGACGAACAAGCAGTGGGTTCGGCACCAGGGGCCTCCCGTCGCTCGTCAGTGTCCGTGCAAGTTTTTACTTTATTGCTCGGCAACGGGTCCGACGTGCTGTCGTCGCCGAGGACGGCCGTGAGCGCCACGACCGAGCGGGACGCCGACCCCTCGGCCCGCGTGAGCGACCACTGCCCCGTCGTCGTCGAGTACGACGTCGACTCCCTGCCCCGGCCCTGACCCGGCGGGCCGGGCGGCCTCAGCGGCCCGGATCGGCCCTCCGCACCACGAGGTGCGCCGCGGTCTCGGGCAGGTGGCTGGGCACCCTCACCGAGGAGATGTGCGACCACGTCATGAAGAGGAAGGCGATGACGGCGGCGATCGAGATCGCCAGGCCGTTGTTGCGCAGGCTCATGTCGACGGCATCGTAGCCGAGCAGGGCGAAGTTCACCCAGATCGCGATCGAGACCTGACGCGAGCTGGGGCGCGCCAGCGGCAGTGTCAGCCCTCCCCAGAGCATGTACCAGGAGTGCAGGGCGGGGCTGGTCATGGCGGCGATGAGATAGCCCCACGAGACGAAGGTGGCGGGTCTGCGTCGGGCCACCGTGAGAGCGGCGACGGCCAGCAGCACGATGCCGAGGCCCACGAAGACGGTGTGGCTGACGTCGACCGCGGTGCGCCCGGTCGTCACGCCGACCAGGCGCAGGCCGAGTCGGACGAGCTCGCCGACGATCGTCGAGGGGGCGGGCGAGTTCGAGCTGCCGGGCACGCTCACCGCGTTGTACCAGCCGAAGTCGAGGCCGGTCAGGAGGCTGATGCCGGCGAAGACGCCGATCGCGACGAGCATCGAGACGAGGATGCGCGAGACCGCGACGAGGCCCTCGCGCAGGCCCCGCCCCGACCAGCGGCGGGCCAGCATCGGCACGACGTAGGCGGCCAGGAGGGCCGGCTGCTTGATGGCGGCGCCGACGCCGCAGGCCGCCGCGCCGAGCAGCCACCACCAGCCGCCGTCGGCCCAGCCGCGACGCCTGGTCTGCGGTGTGCGCCGGCGCGGCGGCACGGTCGCGAGCCACAGGCCGAGGACGACCAGGCCCATCATGAGCGCGTCGTTGTGGCCCCCGCCCACGAAGTCGATGATGAACAGCGGGTTGAGGGTGCCGAACCAAGCGGTGAAGGCCGGGTCGATGTGCAGCCGCAGCGAGATGCGCGGCAGGCAGACGCAGATGAGGACGACGCCGACGAGGGCCGGGACGCGCTGGGCGACGGCCGACCAGTACGGGTCGAACCCGAAGACGTGCAGCAGCAGGTGCGAGAGCTGCATCGACAGCGGCCCGTACGGGCTCGGGGTGTCGCGCCAGACCCACGAGACCTGGTCGGCGAAGGCGCCGGGCAGGACCCCGGGCCCCGAGTAGTACGGGTTGATGCCGTTGTGCACGAGCCAGCCCTGCGCCGCGTACGAGTAGGCGTCGTGGCTGAAGATGGGCGGGGCGAGCAGGAACGGGAACGACCAGATGGCGAGCACGGCCCAGTGCTTGACGTGCCGGTAGACCTGCGGGCCGCGGCGGGTTCGGGCCTGGGCCGAGCGCAGCGGCCGCAGCGAGAACCAGGCGCTCATCACCAGCAGGAGGCCCGCCATCGTCACGACGGTGCCGACGAGCTTCGACAGCGAGCCCTCCAGGCGCAGGGACGCGAGCATCCGCCACCACGGCGAACTGCGCGGCAGGTAGGCCGGGCTCAGCGCCCCGACGGCGATGAGCGCGGTGCCGTAGAAGCCGCGTCGGACGGGGCCCGCGCGGGCGGCCGCGGCGAGATCGGCGCCGAGGCGCCGCGCTGGGGCGAACGCGCCCGGGGCCGCGGAAGACATGCCCTCAGCGTAGCGTTCCGCCCCGTCGGGGCACGGGGGCGAACCGTCCGACGCCCCTACCGCGGAAAGTGCGTCGCCACTACCGTGGAAGATGCGCGGCAGGCCGTCGTCCCCGCGGAGAAGGCCACGGACGACGACGCGCCGGGGCAGTGAGGACCAGACATGAGCACCGATCGCACGAGCGCCCCGACCCGGCGGGTCGACCGCGTCGTCATCCGCTTCGCGGGCGACTCGGGCGACGGCGTGCAACTGACCGGCGGGCGCTTCGGCACGGACTCGGCGGAACTGGGCAACGACATCGCGACCCTGCCCAGCTACCCGGCCGAGATCCGCGCCCCGCAGGGCACGGTCGCCGGCGTCAGCAGCTTCCAGATCCAGTTCGCGGACCGCGAAGTCACGTCCCCGGGCGAGCACCTCGACGCGCTCGTCGCCATGAATGCCGCAGCGCTGCGGGCCAACGTCGCCGACGTGAGGCGCGACGGACTCGTCATCGTGGACGACCACGGTTTCGGCGCCCGCGACCTGCGCCGGGCCGGTTACCGGGACGGCCCCCTCGAAGACGGCTCACTGGACGCCCTCCGGGTCATCCGCGTGGACATGACCGCGCTGACCATCGCAGCCGTCGAGCCCCTCGGCCTGGGCCGCAAGGACGCCCGGCGCTGCCGCGCCATGTTCGCGCTGGGCCTCGTCAGCTGGTTGTACTCGCGTCCGGTCGACGAGACCGTCTCCTGGCTCGACCGTCGATTCGCGGACAGACCCGCCCTCCGTGACGCCGACATCGCGGCCCTGCGCGCCGGTGCGAACTACGGCGAGACCGCCGAGCTGTTCGCGGTGCGCTACGAGGTGGCGCCGGCGCCGCTGCGGAGCGGGCGCTACCGTCAGATCACAGGGAACACCGCCACCGCCTACGGACTCATGGTCGGGGCCCACCGCGCGGGGCTGCGGCTGTTCGTCGGCTCGTACCCGATCACCCCGGCCTCCGAGCTGCTGCACGAGTTGAGCCGGCAGGCCTCGCACGGGGTCATCACCTTCCAGGCCGAGGATGAGATCGCCGGCGTCGGCGCGGCCCTCGGCGCGAGTTTCGGCGGTTCGCTGGGCGTCACCACCACCTCGGGCCCGGGCTTCGCGCTGAAGCAGGAGATGATCAACCTCGCCGTCATGATCGAGCTGCCGCTCGTCATCGTCGACGTCCAGCGGGCCGGCCCGTCGACCGGCATGCCCACCAAGACCGAGCAGGGCGACCTGCTGCAGGCCATGTGGGGCCGCAACGGCGAGTCGCCGCTGCCGGTCGTGGCCGCCGCCTCGCCCTCGGACTGCTTCGACGTGGCCGTGACGGCCTGCCGCATGGCGGTCGAGTACCGCACGCCCGTCGTCATGCTGTCCGACGCCCTCCTCGCCAACGGCGCCGAGCCGTGGCTCCTGCCCGACCTGTCGGAGATCCCGCCGATCGACTCCCACTTGGCCACCGGGCCCAACGGCACCGACGACAGGGGCGAGCCGGTCCACCTGCCGTACCGGCGCGATCCGCGGACGCTGGTCCGCGACTGGGCGGTGCCCGGCACGCCGGGCGCCGAGCACCGGCTGGGAGGGCTCGAGAAGTCGATCGAGGCCGGCACCGTCACCTACTCCCCCCTCAACCACGAGCAGATGGTCCGCACGAGGGCGCGGCGCATCGCCGGCATCCCGGTGCCCGACGTCGAGGTGGACGACCCGAGCGGCGGTGCCAGGGTGCTCGTCGTCGGCTGGGGCTCGGCGTGGGGCTCGATCACCGCCGCCGTGCAGCGGCTGCGCGCGGCGGGCGCGGACATCGCCCGGGTGCAGGTGCGCACGCTGAACCCGCTGCCCGCCAACCTCGGCCGGGTGCTGCGCGGCTACGAGCGGGTCGTCGTCCCCGAGGCGAACCTCGGCCAGTTCGCGACGATCCTGCGCGCCCGATACCTCGTCGACGCGCGCAGTGTCACGCAGGTGCGCGGGCAGCCGCTCGGCCTGGACGAGCTGACCGACCGCCTGGCCCGGCAGATCGACGGGCTCGACGACCCGGCGGGGGCCGTCGACGGGGAGAGCACCGAGGAGGACCATCGATGAGCGGCGCCGCACGGCAGCGGACCACGACGAGACCGGCGGGCGCGCGCCCGGGCCCCGACGGCCTGGCGGGGGTGCCGCGGGCCGTCGAACCGACCAGTCGCACCGATTTCGCCTCCGACGAGGAGGTGCGCTGGTGCCCCGGGTGCGGCGACCACGCGATCCTGTCGACCCTCCAGTCGGTGCTGCCGCGGCTCGGGGTCAGACGCGAGAACACGGTCGTCATCTCAGGCATCGGCTGCTCCAGCCGCCTGCCCTACTACATGAACTGCTACGGCATGCACACGATCCACGGACGCGCCCCCACGCTGGCCACGGGTCTGGCCATCACGCGCGAGGACCTGGCTGTCTTCGTCGTGACCGGCGACGGAGACGCCCTGTCGATCGGTGCGAATCATCTCGTGCACGCGCTGCGCCGCAACGTGAACCTCACGATCCTGCTCCTCAACAACCGTATCTACGGGCTGACGAAGGGCCAGTACTCCCCCACCTCGCCGGTCGGCACGGTGACGAAGTCGAGCCCGGACGGCTCGCCCGATGCCCCGCTCAACCCGGTGAGCCTGGCGCTCGGGGCCGGGGCCACCTTCGTGGCGCGGACCATGGACTGCGACCGGTCGACCCTGGCGGCGGTGCTCGAGTCGGCGGCGCGGCACCGCGGGGCGTCCCTCGTGGAGATCTACCAGAACTGCGTGGTCTTCAACGACGGGGCTCATGCGGCGCTGCGCGGACCGGGGAGCGTCGAGGCGCTCATCCCGTTGCGGCCCGGTGAGCCGATCCGCTTCGGCCACGACGACCACTTGGGGGTCGTCGCCGACGGGAACGGCGGGGTCCGGGTCGCGGAGGTCGCCGAGACGGGCCCCGGCGCCGTGCTCGTCCACGACCCGACCCTCGACGACCCGAGCCGGGCCTTCGCGCTGAGCCGTCTCACGACGTCCGGGGCGACGGGACGAACGGCGATGGGGATCTTCCGCGACGTGGCGCGCCCCGCCCACGACGACCGGGTCCGCGAGCGGATCCGTCGAGCCCGGGCGACCCGCGCCGGCGAGCCGGACGACGACGAGGCCCTCGCCCGGCTCATCGCCGGCACTGACAGCTGGCTGCTGTGAGGGACGGGCCGTCGACGGGTACCCTTGCTCCCCGTGACTGAACCGGCATTCCACTTCGAGGACTTCGACCGGGACGTGCCCGCCGTCCAGAACCTGTTCCGCCATGTCAACGGAACCTGGCTGGCCACCGCCGAGATCCCCGCCGACCGCGGCTCCTGGGGCGCCTTCGACAAGCTCCGGGAGGACTCCGAGAGGGCCGTCCGCGAGATCATCGAGGCCCAGCCGGCCGACGCCGACCCCGCGAGCGACGAGGGCCGCATCGCCAGCCTCTACGCGTCGTTCATGGACGAGGACGCCGTCGAGGCCGCCGGCACCGCCCCCCTGGCCCCCATCCTCGAACGCATCGACGCCATCGACTCCGTCGAGGACCTGGCCCGGTTCTGGGGCTGGAGCGCGCGCCACGGCATCGACGTGCCGCTCGACCTCGACAACGACTCCGACCCGGGCGACCCCGACCGCTACCTCATGTTCGTCGGCCAGTCCGGCATCGGCCTGCCCGACGAGGAGTACTACCGCCTCGACGAGCACGCCGCACTGCGCGAGGCCTACCGCGCGCACATCGCCACCAGCCTCGCCCTGGCCGGCGTCGCGGAGCCCGAGGCGCAGGCCGAGGCGGCCTACGGGCTCGAGCGCGAGATCGCCGCCTGCCACTGGGACAAGGTCCGCACCCGCGACATGGTCGAGATGTACCACCTCCAGACCTGGGAGCAGTTCTGCTCCGAGAGCCCGGCCCTGTGCTGGGACGCCTTCCTCGAGGGCGCCCGGCTGCCCGCCTCCTCGGTCGCCGAGGTCGTGAACTGCAACCGCACCGTCCCGACCGCCATCGCCGCGCTGGCCGTGCCCGAACGCCTCGACGACTGGCGCAGCTGGGCCCGCTGGCAGGTCGTCAACGCCCTCACCCCCTACCTCACGCGCGAACTGGTGACCGCCGGCTTCGACTTCTACTCGAGGACCCTGCGCGGCGTTCCCACCCAGCGGCCGCGCTGGAAGCGCGGCGTCGCGCTCACCGAGGGCGTCCTCGGCGAGGCCCTCGGCCGCCGCTACGTCACCGAGCACTTCCCTCCCGAGACGAAGACCGCCGCCGACCGTCTCGTCGCCAACCTCCTCGAGGCCTACCGCGTCTCGATCGGCGAACTCGACTGGATGACCGAGGCCACCCGGACCGAGGCCCTCGACAAGTTGAGCCGCTTCCGCGCCAAGATCGGCTACCCGTCCCGCTGGCGCGACTACTCGGCGCTCGAGATCCGCCCCGACGATCTCGTCGGCAATGTGCTGCGCGCCTGGTCCTTCGGGTTCGACCACACCATCGAGCAGCTCTCCGGCCCGGTCGACCGCGAGGAGTGGCTCATGTACCCGCAGACGGTCAACGCCTACTACCACCCGCTGCGCAACGAGATCGTCTTCCCGGCCGCCATCCTCCAGCCGCCCTTCTTCAACCCGGCGGCCGACGACGCGGTGAACTACGGCGGCATCGGCGCGGTGATCGGCCACGAGATCGGGCACGGCTTCGACGACCAGGGCTCCACCTGCGATGGCGAGGGCCGCCTGCGCGACTGGTGGACGGACGAGGACCGCGAGGCCTTCCGGGCCCGCACCGGCGCGCTCGTCGCCCAGTACGACGCGCTGTCGCCCGCGGGCGTCGACGACGTCCACGTCAACGGCGAGCTGACGCTCGGCGAGAACATCGGCGATCTCGGCGGCCTGACCATCGCCCACCGGGCCTGGCTCCTCTCCACCGGCGACGTCGAGCCCGAGCCGATCGACGGTCTCACCGGCGCCCAGCGGTTCTTCCTCGGCTGGGCCCAGGTGTGGCAGGACCTCTCGCGCCCCGAGCAGCTGCGCCAGCGACTGGCCACCGACCCGCACGCGCCCGACGAGATCCGCTGCAACCAGGTGGCACGCAACGTCGACGCCTTCCACGAGGCCTTCGGCACGACTCCCGGGGACGGCATGTGGCTCGACCCCGAGGAGCGTGTCCGCATCTGGTGAGGGCCGGGGGCACGATCTGGACACCCGTGGACCTGGCCCCGCCCTCCGTGCCATACTGTCGGGTCAGCCCTCACGACGGACAGGAGAGTCCATGAGTTTCACCGAATCGGTCACGATCTGTTTGACCAAGAAGTACGCGGACTTCAACGGACGCGCCAGCCGCAGCGAGTACTGGTGGTTCTTCGCCTTCTACATGGGCATCCTCACCATCCTCTTCACCCTCGCCTGGGTCACCTTCAGCGCCAGCGTCGCGGCGAGCCGCTACGGCGAGCCCTCCGGGTTCTCCGCCCTGCTCTTCGTGCTCTTTTTCATCGTCTTCCTGGCGGGCATCGTCCCGTTCCTGGCCGCGGGGGCCCGCCGCCTGCACGACACCGGCAAGCCGGCCACCTACCTGCTCTTCTACCTGCTCGGCGGCCTCGCCGGCATCGGCGGCATCGTCCTGATCATCCTGTGCGCCATGGAGCCCAACCGCGGCCCGAACGTCTACGGCCCCGACCCGCTCGGCCCCGCCGGTCAGGCCGCCGGACTGCCCAATCCGTACGCACAGCCCTACGGCTCCACCCAGCCCTACGCGCAGCCCCAGACCCAGCAGTTCGGGGGCGCCCCGACGGCCCAGCCCGCCGGCAACCCGTACGCCCAGCCCTACGGCTACGGCTCCGCCCCGACGGGCGCCCAGCCCACGAGCAACCCGTACGCCCAGCCCTACGGCTCCGCCCCGGCGGACGCCCAGCCCACGAGCGGCCCCTACACGGCCCCGGCCTCGAACCAGCCCCCGGCCCAGCCGACCGGCAACCCCTACGCCGCCCCGGCCCAGCCCTACGGCTCCGCCCCGGCGGACGCCCAGCCCACGGGCAACCCCTACGCCGCCCCGGAGAGCCAGCCGTCCCCGGCCGCGACCGATCAGCCCTGTCAGGACCAGACCGGCTCCACCGCCCCCGAGGGCGATGGGAACGGCAATGGCGCCACTGGCAACGGCACCGTCTGACCGCACGACCGGCATCGCACGCGGTGGGCCCGGCGCATGCGCCGGGCCCACCGCGTGCACTCGGGCGCCTACACCGCGACCGCGGTCTCGGCTGCTGCGCGCCTGCGCACGGCCTCGCGCCGCTGCGGTCCCCAGGTCTCGCGGGTGGCGAGGGCCGAGACGAGACCGATGACGCCGTAGATGACGATGAGCAGGGCCGGGCCCCTCCAGTCGAGGGCCTCGAAGAGGGCGGTGCAGAAGAAGGGCGTGAAGCCCGACACGACGGCCGAGAACTGGTAGGCCAGCGAGACGCCGGCCGAACGCCGCTCCGGCGGATAGAGCTCGGAGAACCAGGCGCCCTGGATGCCGGCCATGCCGTTCTGGCAGACGCAGTAGCTGACGACCATGCAGCCGAACAGGACGGCGAAGGAGCTCACCTGCACGAGGCGGAACAGCGGGAAGCCCCAGGCGATGACAACGACCGACAGCATGATGTAGAGGCCGCGCCGCCCGACCCGGTCGGACAGGGCGCCCCAGCCCACCGTGGCGAACAGGCCGATGGCCGCCGCGATGAGCAGGGCCGGCAGGGTGCGGCCCGCGTTCTGGGGCGCGTGCATCTTCACGTAGGACAGCACATAGGTGATCGACACGGCGTAGGTGGCGGTCTCGGCGATCCGCAGACCCATGGCCTTGAGGAAGTTCCGCCAGTCGTTGCGCAGCGAGGCGTCGATGGGGTTCTTCTCGATGTGCCCCTCCTGCTTGACCTCCTCGAACTCGGGGGACTCGGAGACGTGGGTGCGGATGACGATGCCGACGACGATGAGGATCGCGCTGAGCAGGAAGGGGACGCGCCAGGCCCAGGTGCCGGGCAGCCTCGTGGAGGCCTGGAAGGCGATCGTCGACAGCAGCAGGCCGAACGGGAAGCCCGCCTGCGTGATGCCGGTCAGGAGGCCCTTGCGGCACCACGGGGCGTGCTCGTAGGTCATGAGGATGGCGCCGCCCCACTCCCCTCCGAAGGCCAGGCCCTGGATGATGCGCACGACGAGCAGGAGGATCGGGGCGAGGATGCCCACGCTGTGGTAGGTCGGCAGGCAGCCGATGGCGACCGTCGCGCCGCCCATGAGGAGCAGCGAGGCGATGAGGATCGGCTTGCGTCCGATGCGGTCGCCGAGGTGACCGGCGATGATGCCGCCGATGGGGCGCACGGCGAAGCCGATGCCCAGGGTGGCGAAGGAGGCCAACAGGCCGATGACGGGGCTGACCGCCGGGAAGAAGGCCTCGTTGAGGTACAGCGACGCCGCCGTGCCGAAACCGATGAAGTCATAGGTCTCGACGGTGGCCCCGACGCTCGACCCGATGGCGACCTTGTACTTCTCCGGCGTCCCGTGGACGGGCGTGCCGTGCCCGGCGAGCTCGGCGAGCTCATCCTGGACCGCAGAGGTCGGTTCCTGTGCAGTGCTCATGGTGCTCCAGAAGAGCCTGAGAGGGCGCGCGGCGCCCTCTCGGTGATTGATCGGCGGGACGCATCCGGTGCGTTCCGCTGCCCGCCGGACCGGATCGCCCTCGATCCGGTCGTGCGGGACGACGGCGGGGGTCTTCATCGCTCCCCCACCGCCGCTGGCGGTACCAGCGAACCCGCCGCACCGCCGCCGGCGGGGCGGGGAAGACCTCCGGGGTCCTCCCCGCACCGGGCCCCGACGGGGCGCTCGGCTCAGGCCAGCAGACCCTTGACGCGCTCGACGATCTTCGCCGTGCTCACGCCGTACCGGTCGTACAGGGTGGGCAGGGCGCCGGCGTCGAGGAATTCGTCGGGCAGGGCCACCGGGTGGATCCGCTTCGTGACGCCCCTCGTCGCCATGGCCTCGGCCACGGCGCCGAAGAGACCGCCGATGACGGTGTGGTTCTCGGCCGTGAGCACGAGCCGGTCCTCGGCGATCTCGGCGAGGACGGTCTCGGTGTCGAACGGCTTGAGGGTCGGGCAGTGCAGCACGGAGACGTCGATGCCGTCACCGGCGAGCTCCTTGGCCGCGTCGAGCGCGCGCTCGGTCATGAGGCCGGTCGACACGATGAGCACCTCGTTTCCGGGGCGGACGACCTTGGCCCTGCCCAGCTCGAAGGCGTAGTCGTACTCGTCGAGGACGACCGGCACCCTGCCGCGCAGCACCCGCATGTAGGTCGGGCCGTCGTACGCGGCCAGCTGCGGGGTGGCCTGGACGATGTCGATCGCGTCGCAGGGGTCGACGATCGTCATGTTCGGCATGCCGCGCAGGATCGCGATGTCCTCGGTGGCCTGGTGGGACGGGCCGTAACCGGTGGTCAGACCGGGCAGGGCGCACACCATGTTGACGTTCAGGCTGCGCTCGGCGACGTCGAGGCAGATGAAGTCGTAGGCGCGGCGGGTGGCGAACACCGAGTAGGTCGAGGCGAAGGGGATGAAGCCCTCCTGGGCGAGGCCGGTCGCCGCGCCGACCAGGGCCATCTCGGCCATGCCGACCTGGTAGAAGCGGTCGGGCATCGCGTCGCGGAAGACGTGCAGGTCGGTGTACTTGGCCAGGTCGGCGGACAGTCCGACGAGACGCTCGTCGGACTCGGCGACCTCGAGCAGGGCGTGGCCGAGCGGGGCGGCCGTGGTGCGCTGACCCTCGCGGTCGATGTCGGCGCTCATCGCGCCGGAGACGAGTTTCTTGGGGCTCATAGTCCGTATGCCTCCTTGAGATGCTGCTGTGCGACGGCCCACTCCTGCGGAGCGACCCTCATGAAGTGGAGCTTCTCGCGGGTCTCGAGGAAGTCCACGCCCTTCGCGAGCCTGGTGTCGACGACGAGGCAGCGCGGCCTGTCGCTGTCGACGCCGTGGCGGAGCTCCTCGAGGAGCTCGACGACCCTGCCCAGGTCATTGCCGTCGCATCGACGGGTCTCCCAGCCGAAGGCCCGGAAGCGCCCGTCGATGGACTCGGTGCCCATGATCTCCTGGCTCCTGCCGTCGGCCTGCTGGTTGTTGAAGTCGACGATCGCGATGAGGTTGTCGAGCCTGAAGTGGGCCGCGGTCTGCGCGGCCTCCCAGGTGGAGCCCTCGTCGAGCTCGCCGTCGGACAGGACGTTGTAGCAGACGTTCCCGGTGTTGCCCTTGCGCTTGAGACCGAGGGCGATGCCGTTGGCGATGACCAGGCCGTGGCCGAGGGAGCCGCCGGAGATCTCGACACCGGGGGTGTACGAGGCCATGGCCGACATCGGCAGGCGGGAGTCGTCGGTGGCGTAGGTGTCCAGCTCGTCCTCGGGGATCATGCCGATCTCGACGAGCGCGGCGTAGATCGCCAGACCGTAGTGACCCATCGAGACGAGCACGCGGTCGCGGTCCTCCCACTCGGGGTTCCTCGGGTCGATCCTGGCCTGGTCGACGTACAGCGCGGCAAGCACGTCCGACAGGCCGAGGGCCTGGCCGATGTAGCCCTCGCCCTGCACCTCGGCCTCGCGCAGTGCGTTGCGGCGGATGCGGTAGGCCGCCATGCGGAGCGTCTCGAGGCGCTCCGGCGTGATCGGTTCGCGGTTGGTTGTCATTGTCACTCCTCCTCGGACGCGTCAGGCGATGTAGGCGCCGCCGTTGATCGACTGGGTCGTTCCCGTGACGTAGCCGGCGTCCTCGCTGGACAGCCAGACGTACATGTTGGCGATGTCGCGGCCGGTGCCCTGGCGCCTCATCGGGATGGTCGCGGTGAGCCTCTCCTCGTCCTCGGCGCTGTTGCCGGCGCGGATGTCGGTGGCGACGACGGCCGGGCAGATGGCGTTGACGGTGATGCCCTGCGGGGCCATCTCGCGGGCCAGCGAGCGGGTCAGGCCGAGCACGCCGGCCTTGGCCGCCGAGTACGGGGTCTTGCTGAAGACGCCGCCGCCCTGCTGGGCGGAGACGGAGCTCATGTTGACGATGCGGCCGTAGCCGCCGTCGATCATGGCGGGCAGGAAGGCCTGGCAGGTGTTGAAGACGCCGGTCAGGTTGACGGCGATGACCCTGTCCCACAGCTGCGGGGTGACCTCGAGGAAGGGCACCGGGGAGGGGATGCCGGCAACGTTGGCCAGGGCCCCCACCGGAGGAAGATCGGATGCCGCGATCCGCTTGGCGGTGTCGAAGACCTGCTCGCGGTTCGTGACGTCCACCGCGTAGGCGGCGACCTGGGCGCCGGTGTCCTCCGCGATGGTCTCGGCCGCGCTCGTGACGCCCTCCCCGTTCATGTCGAGGACGACGACCGCCCAGCCCTCCTCTGCGTAGCGCTGGGCGGTCGCATGGCCGATGCCGTGGGGCGAGGCGGCGCCCGTCACCACCGCCGTTCGAGGGCCAACACCAGTTCCGAGTCCCATGTCTGGATCTCCTCACGTCGTTGTGATATCCGACAATCAACTGTTTTCTGTCGACTGTTGACATAAACGATAAGGCGGTCCCTCCCCCACCGTCAAGCACTCCGGGGCACGAAGAAGGGGGATCCGCACGAGGCGGCCGAGGCTGCGTCGGACGGGATGGCTGCGCGGGCGGGCCCGATGCGGGCGTCTGCGGCGATGTCGGCGGTGGCGGGGAATCCGCGGGCGCGCGGGCGGACCTGACCTGGTCGGCTCGCTGACGGTCGTCTGCTCGAGGGAATCAGCGGGCGGGCCAAGTGGGTCTTGTGCGCGGTGGCCCGGGGGAGCCCGCGGGCGCGCGGGCGGGCCCGGCAGCCGGCCCGGCCCGAGGGCCCAGAGAGTCCCGGAGAAGCGGAATCCGCGGGCGGGCCAGACACCGCAGCAGCCCTGGGAATCGTCATGAAGGAGAAATCCGCGGGCGGGCGCCCGGCCATCGACCGGCACCGGACGGCAGCCGGGGGAACCGGCGGGCGGGGCGCGACGCCCCACCGGCCCTGGCGCCCCCACCCGCGCGACGGGAGGCGGGCCCAGCGACGGGCCCGGGGCTCAGGCGCCCATGCGGGAGACCCAGAAGGAGCCGGCCCTGCTCATGTGGTCGGCGAAGGCCCTGATGATCCCGTCCTCGCCGCCGGAGCGCAGCATCCTCACGAGCGGCTCGTGATGGGCGCGGGTGACGATGACGGGGATGTTGGCGCCCTCGTTCATGGCGCCGGCGACGATGACGATGCGCATCTGGTCCTGGAGCTCGAGCCACTTGGCGAGCAGGAGCCCGTTGCCGGACAGCTCGCACAGCCTGCGGTGGAAGGCCAAGTCCTGCTCGACGGCCTCGGACAGGTCACTCGGGTCCTCCGCGGGAAGGGCCTCGGCGAGCGCATCGGCCTTCGCCTCGCGGTCCGTGCTGCGCGCCAGACGCACGGCGGCGCCGCACTCGAGGAAGGAGCGCACCTCGTACAGCTCGGTGACCTCGGTGGCGTCGAACGAGCGGACGACGAGGCGCCCGTGCGAGGCCGACTCGGCCAGCCCGGCCTGCTCGAGGGCGCGCAGCGCCTCCCGGACCGTGCCGCGGCTGACGGAGAACTGCGACGCCAGCTCGGTCTCGTTGAGGTGCTCCCCCACCGTCAGCTGACCGTCGAGGATCGCCTCGCGCAACTGGTCGAGCACCTGCGTCCGCAGGTTCACGCGTCGCACGGCAGTGATGCTCATGACACACCCTTCGGTTGCTCGGTGCGGGGCGGCGCCCCGTCTGCTGGATCAGGGGCCGAGTGTACGCCGGGGACGACCTTGTCCCCCGCATTCCGGGCCTCGGCCCTGCTCAGACGGAGCGGCTCACGACCTCGTCGCACAGCCGGTCGAGGGCGCGGCGCGCCGGTCCGGCCGGCAGGACGGACAGCTCGGCGCGGGCGAGCTCGGCGCGGCGCTCGATCTCCGCCCGGGCCTCGCCGATGACGTGGCTGGCCCGCAGTGCGGCGAGGGCGCGGGCGAGCTCGGCGTCGTCGCCCAGCCCCGTGCGGATGAGGGCCGTGAGCTCGGCGTCGGCCGGGTCGTCGCTGGCGGCGAGCATGAGGGTGGGCAGCGTCAGGACGCCCTCCCGCAGGTCCGTGCCGGGCGTCTTGCCGGTCTCGTCGCTCGTGATGTCGATGAGGTCGTCGGCCAGCTGGAAGACCACGCCGATCCGCATGCCGTAGCGCCCGATCGCGTCGACGACCCTCCGGTCGGCGCCGGAGACCATGGCGCCGAACAGCGCCGAGGTGCGGATGAGGGCGCCGGTCTTGCCCTCGATGACGCGCAGGTAGTGCTCCATCGGGTCGACGCCGGGCCGGGGGCCCTTCATCTCGCCGATCTGGCCGGCGACGAGCTCGGCGAAGGTCTCGGCCTGGAGCCGCACGTAGTCGGTGCCGAGATGGGTGACCTCGGTGGACGCCCGGGCGAAGAGCCAGTCGCCGACCATGATGGCCGTCGAGTTGCCGAAGGCCGCGTTGGCGCTGGGCACCCCGCGGCGCAGGTCCGCCTCGTCCATGACGTCGTCGTGGTAGAGCGAGGCGACGTGGGTCAGCTCGATGACGACGGCCGCGCGCACCACGTCGGCGAGCTCGGCCCGGGGGCCCAGGTGGCTGGCGACCGCCACGAGCATCGGGCGGAAGCGCTTGCCGCCGGCCCGGATCACATGATCCGCGGCCTCAGCCAGGAAAGGATTGTCGGCCCCGAGAGCCACCTGTCCGAGCCGGTGCTCGATGGCGGCGAGCTGCTCGTCGATGGCCCCGGCGAAGGCGTCGTCCTCGGCCTGGCTCACGGTCGTCTCCTATCAGCGCAGGAATCCTGCTGCGCTCGTGAAAAGGTCGAGCACGAAACCGGGTGCAAGACCAAGGACAAGCGTACCGACGGCACCAACAGCGATCACCGTCCAGGTCGGCGTCCCGGCCTTGACGACGTCGACGGACCCGTCGGGCTCGTCGAAGTACATGACCTTGACCAGCCGGAAGTAGAAGGCCGCGGTGACCAGCGACATGACGACCGCCACCACGACGAGCCACGCGTAGCCGCCCTGCCAACCGGCGCTGAAGGCCACCAGTTTGCCGACGAAGCCGCCGGTCATCGGGATGCCGGCCATCGACAGCAGGAAGAGCGTCATGATGGCGCCGAGCACGGGCTCGCGGCGTCCCAGGCCCGCCCAGGCCTCGAAGCCGGTGGCCTCGCCGCCGCTGCGGCGGACCATCGTGAGGACCGCGAAGGCGCCCATCGTCGCCAGGCCGTAGCCGGCCAGGTAGAACATGACGCCCGAGACCGAGCCGGAGCGCCCCTGCGCCAGTGCGGGACCGGCCATGGCGCCGACGACGGCGACGAGGATGAAGCCGGCGTGGGCGATCGAGGAGTAGGCCAGCAGGCGCTTGACGTCGGTCTGGGCCAGACCGACGAAACCGCCGAAGATCATCGTGCAGACGGCGATGACGGCGATGACGAGCTGCCAGTCCCAGCGCGCGCCGCCGAGGGCGACGAACAGCAGGCGCAGCAGGCCGCCGAAGGCCGCCAGCTTGGTGCACACGGCCATGAAGGCGGTGACCGGGGTGGGGGCTCCGGTGTAGACGTCGGGCACCCACGAGTGGAAGGGCACGGCGCCGATCTTGAACAGGACCCCCGCCGTCGTGAGCGCCAGACCGGCCATGAGCAGGGTCTGGGACTCGATGCCGAGCGTGACGCCCGCGTCGATGTCGGCGAAGGTGAAGGATCCGCAGAAGCCGTACAGCAGGGCCGCGCCGAACAGGAAGAGCGCGCTGGACATGGCCCCCAGCAGGAAGTACTTGAGGGCCGCCTCCTGCGAGAGCAGGCGCCGGCGCCGGGCCAGGCCGCACATGACGTACAGCGGCAGCGAGAGGATCTCGAGGGCGACGAACATCGTGAGGAGGTCGTTGGCGGCCGGGAAGACGAGCATGCCGAACAGCGACAGCTCGAGCAGGGCGAAGACCTCGGTGTTCTCCTGGCGGGCGGCGATGGCCTCGTGCTCGGCGCGGGAGCCGGGCACCGTGTGCGCCTGGGCGGCGAAGGAGCTCGTCCCCCCGCAGACGCGCCGCTCGCCGTACAGGAGCGTCGCGCCGAGCCCGAAGACGAGCATCATCGCCCACACGACGCGGGTGGGGCCGTCGACGCTCAGGCTGCCCTCCACGGCCGCACCGGGGACGTCCGACCAGCCGGCGCAGACGAGGGCGAGGGCGACGAGCTGGGCCAGCAGGGCCAGGCCGAACTGCGTGTCGAAGCGCCGGGTGCGGGGCACGAGGGCCTCGACGAGCACGGCGCACAGCACCCCGCACAGCATGACGAGCAGCGGGGCGATGAGCCCGTACTCGATCGTGGGACTTGTCATGACTCACTTACCCCCGTTCGAGACGCTCGGCGCCGGATCGGACGCCGAGACGTGCACCATTGCCTGCTGCGCGGCCGGGGCGACCAGGTCGAGCGCCGGCTTGGGCACCAGGCCGAAGAACAGCATGAGGACGATGAGCGGCGCGATGACGGCCCGCTCGCGGCCGTTCAGGTCCCGCGTCATGTGCTTCTCGCTCGCCTCGGTCACCGGGCCCGTGAAGACCCGCTGGTAGGCCAGCATGACGTAGACCGCGGCGAGGACGGTGGCGACGACGGCCACCGCGACGAAGACCAGGTGCCGGCTCCAGGCGCCGGACATGATGAGGTACTCGCCGGCGAAGTTCGCCAGGCCGGGCAGGCCGAGCGTCGCCAGGCCGGAGACGAGGAAGACGCCCGCCAGCACCGGGACGAGCTTCTGGGCCCCGCCGAAGTCGGCGACGAGGGCGGAGCCGCGCCGGTCGGCGAGGAAGCCGACGACGAGGAACATGGCGGCCGCACTGAAGCCGTGGCCGAGCATGTAGAAGATCGAGCCGGTCAGTGAGGCGGTGGTGAACGAGAAGATGCCCAGCACCATGAAGCCGAAGTGACTCACCGAGGTCCAGGCCACCAGACGCAGCAGGTTCTTCGCTCCGATCGCCATGAACGCCCCGTAGAAGATCGAGATGACCGCCAGGGTCAGCACGAAGGGCGTCGCCCACGTGCTCGCGCCCGGGAAGAAGGCCAGGCAGAAGCGGATCATGCCGAAGGTGCCGATCTTGTCGAGCGTGGCCACCAGGAGCGAGGAGGCGCCGGGCCGGGCCTGTTCGGCAGTGTCGGGCAGCCAGGTGTGCACCGGAACCATCGGGGCCTTGATCGCGAAGGCGATGAAGAAGGCCGCGAAGAGCCAGCGCTCGGTGCCGGTGCCCATCGGCAGGCCGGTCAGGTCGGAGGTGAGCAGGCTCGGGGCGCCCCGCCCGGCGGACAGCGCGTACATGCCGATGACGCCGGCCAACAGGACGAGGCCGCCGAGGAGGCTGTAGAGCAGGAACTTCAACGCGGCGCCCGTGCGGCCCGGCCCGCCCCAGCCGGCGACGAGGAAGTACATCGGGATGAGGGTGGCCTCGAAGAAGATGTAGAAGAGCAGCAGGTCAGAGGCCATGAAGACGTAGAGGGTGAAGCCCTCCAGCATCAGGGCCAGGGCCATGAAGGCCTCGGTGCTCCAGCGCGGCGGCAGCACGCCGTCGGCCTCGACCGGCCTGCCCGCCCTCCTCCTCGGGACGCGTCCGTCGCCGACGCGCCACTCGGCGAGCAGGACGATCGGCACGAGGATGACGGTGAGCAGGACGAGCAGCTTGGTCATGCCATCGGCGTCCAGGGCGTACCAGGCGCCGATGGCGCCGATCCAGCTGTGCCTCTCGGCGAGGGAGTCCATCGGCCAGATGGCGACGCCGAGGACGAGATCGGCCAGGGCGACGCACAGGGCGACGGCCTTGCCTCCGCGGCCTCCCAGGACGAGGACGAGGAGCGAGCCCGCGATCGGCAGCAGCCCCACGAGGGTGAGCCAGGGGAATGTCATTTCTCCTCCTCCTCAGGCCAGTCGGCCCAGGATCATCACGACGCCGATGATGACCGCGCCGAAGGTCATCAGGGCGCCGTAGCTGCGGACATATCCGTTCTCGAGCAGGCGCAGCACGCCGGACGCCCCCTTGGCGGCGGCGGCGCTGCCGGTGACGGCGCCGTCCACGACGTAGCGGTCGGTCAGCTCCAGACCGCCGCACAGCCGCTGGCCGGGGCGCATGAACACGGCCTCGTTGAACGAGTCGGCGTAGAGCTCGTTGCGCCCGGCGTTGACGAAGAAGTTCCGGCTCACGGGGGTCCGCTGGGCGATCGGGCGGCGGTAGAGCACGACGCCGAGCACGACGCCGCACACCACGACGGCCAGGGTGACCCACGCGATGGCGCCCGTCTCCACGACGTGGACCGGCTCGACCTCGGCGCCGACGGCGTCCGAGAGCCAGCCCTGGATCCAGCCGTTGAGGACCAGACCGCCGACGACCGATCCGATGGCCAGGACGACCAGCGGGAGGACCATGACCGGGCCCGGGCGGTGCGGGTGCACGCCCGGCAGGTGGCGGGACGGGCCGAAGAAGGTCATCATCATGAGGCGCGTCATGTAGAAGGCGGTGATCGCCGCACCGGCGACGGCGAGCCAGCCGAACAGCTGGCCCTTGCCGAAGGCCGCGTTGATGATGTGGTCCTTCGAGTAGTAGCCGGCGAAGAACGGGCAGCCGATGATCGCGAGGTAGCCCATCGCGAAGGTGCCGAAGACCCAGGGCATGCCCTTGGCGAGCGCGCCGAAGTGGCGCATGTCGGTGTCGTCGTCCATGCCGTGCATGACGGCGCCCGCCCCGAGGAACATGTTCGCCTTGAACATGCCGTGCGTGAGCAGGTGGAAGATCGCGAAGGCCACACCCGCCGGGCCGAGACCCGCGGCGAGCATCATGTAGCCGATCTGGCTCATCGTCGAGCCGGCCAGCACCTTCTTGATGTCGTCCTTGGCGCAGCCGATCCAGGCGCCGGCGAAGATCGAGCACAGGCCGACGATGGCGACGGCCAGGGCGGCCTCGTCGCTCAGCGTGAAGATCGCCTGCGAGCGGACGACGAGGTAGACGCCGGCGGTGACCATCGTCGCCGCGTGGATGAGCGCCGACACCGGCGTGGGGCCCTCCATGGCGTCGAGCAGCCACACCTGCAGCGGCACCTGGGCGGACTTGCCGCAGGCGGCCAGCAGGAGGAGCAGGCCCAGCGCCGTGGCCCAGCCGTGCGACAGCCCCGGCGCCCCGGCGTTGACGTCGGCGAAGGAGACCGAGCCGAACAGGGCGAACATCGCGAAGCTGGCGCACAGCAGTCCGAGGTCGCCGACCTTGTTGGTGAGGAAGGCCTTCTTGGCCGCCAGCGCCGCGGAGTTGCGGTCCTGCCAGAAGCCGATGAGCAGGTAGGAGGCCAGCCCGACGCCCTCCCAGCCGATGAACAGCATGATGTAGTTGTCGGCCAGCACGAGCGTCAGCATGGCGCCCAGGAAGAAGTTGAGGAAGGCGAAGAAGCGGCGGCGCTTCGGGTCGTCGGCCATGTAGCCGATCGAGTAGATGAAGATGAGCGAGCCGACGCCGGTGACGAGCAGGGCGAAGAGGATCGACAGCGGGTCGACGAGCAGCGAGATCCGGACCGAGCGGCCGCCCGCCTCGATCCACGTGTAGAGGGGCACCGAGACCGCGCGGTCGGCGGCGGGGGCCCCGAGCATCTGGACGAACTCGACCAGCGCGATGACGAAGGCGGCGATCGGGGACACGGTGCCGAGCAGATGACCCCATGAGTCTCCGACGCGCCCGACGACGAGCAGGATGCCCGACACGGCGAGCGGGATCGCGATGAGCAGCCAGGCGGCGCCGAACGCGCCGGTGGCCGCCACCGGAGTGAGTGTTTCGAGAAGAGTCACCGCAGCCCCCTCAGTGCTTCAGCAGGTTCTCGTCGTCGACCGAGGCCGACCGGCGGGTACGGAAGATGGTGATGATGATGGCCAGTCCGACAACGACCTCCGCGGCCGCGACGACCATGACGAAGAAGGCCGCGATCTGCCCGTCCAGGCCGCCGTGGACGCTCGAGAAGGTCACCATCGCCAGGTTGGCGGCGTTGAGCATGAGCTCCACCGACATGAAGGCGATGAGCGCGTTGCGGCGGATCATGAAGCCGAGCAGCCCGATGCAGAACAGGATGGCCGCCAGGATGATGTAGGCGTTCGGATTCATCACTCGTCCTCCTCGCGACGATGCGCCCCGGTGGACGCCGGCTCGGCGTCGGGCCCGGCAGCCGGCTCGGCGCCGGTCAGCTCGGAGGCGGGCCCCGGGCTCGGCAGCTCGTGCTCTCCCGGCAGCAGGCCGTGCTGGTCGTCCCGCACGGCGCGGACGGCACGGTCGGCGGCGATGTTCGGTGCGACGAGACGGCCCCTGTCGACGACCACGACGCCGCGGGCGGCGAGCGTCGGGACCACCGATCCCTCGGCCGTCGAGCCGTCGGGCAGCAGGGCCGGGTGGTCGGCCGAGTTGTGGCGGGCGTAGACGCCGGGGCTGGGCAGCGGGGCCGGGTCGACGCCGTGCTCCGCGTACTCGCGGACCCGACGGGCGGCGCGCGCCTGCTGACGCTCCTTGCGGTGGAGTCGCTCGCCGTGGGCCAGCACCATGGCGGCCAGGGCCGCCGTGATGAGCAGGGCCGCGGTGGCCTCGAACGCGAAGACATAGCGTCCGAAGACGAGGTAGGCCAGCGAGCGGACGTTGCCCTGGTCGCCGACCGCCGCGCCGAGGCCCTTCGAGTCGGTGAGGACGCCGTGGCCGACGGCCAGCAGGAGCAGCACGAGCAGCCCGAGGGCGCCGATGACGGCCGCGACGCGCTGGCCCCTGATCGTCTCGACCATCGCGTCGACCGAGTCGACGCCGATGATCATCATCGTGAAGACGAAGAGCATCATGACGGCGCCCGTGTAGACGATGATCTGGGCGACGAACAGGAAGGGCGCGTCGAGGCTGGCGTACAGGCAGGCCAGGCAGATCATGACGGCCGCCAGGCACAGCGCCGAGTGCACCGGCTTGCGGCTGAGGACGAGCCCCAGCGCCGCCACCGCGGCCAGCACCGCGAACACCCAGAAGGCGACTGCCTGGGCCGTGAGCAGGGGGATCATCATGCGGCTCCCGTCTCGTGCGGAACTGGGTTCGTGCCGGCGGCCCGGGCGGGCGCGCGCACGCCGACCGCGTCGGCCGCGCCCCGCTCGTCGAGCTGGCCGGTGGGCGGCAGGCCGAGGAAGTAGTCCTTCTCGTCGTCGCCCAGACGACGGGCGTGCGGCGGGGCCTCCATGCCGGGCAGCAGCGGCGCCAGGAGGCGCTGCTTGTCGTAGATGAGGCTCTCGCGGCTGCGGTCGGCCAGCTTGAAGTCGTTGGTCATCGTCAGCGCGCGCGTCGGGCAGGCCTCGATGCACATGCCGCACAGGATGCAGCGCAGATAGTTGATCTGGTACACCTTGCCGTAGCGCTCGCCGGGGCTGAAGCGCTGCTCGTCGGTGTTCTCGCCGGCCTCCACGTAGATGGCGTCGGCCGGGCAGGCCCACGCGCACAGCTCGCAGCCGACGCACTTCTCGAGCCCGTCGGGCCAGCGATTCAGCTGGTGACGGCCGTGGAAGCGCGGCGCGACGACGCGCTCGGCGCCCTTCTGCGGGTACTTCTGCGTGAAGGACTTGCGGAACATCGTTCGGAAGGTGATTCCGAAGCCGGACCAGGCTCCCATGTCAGTGCTCCTCCCCCGTCGTCGACGGCCCGTCCGGGGCGGCCCCGGACGGTCCCCCCGGTTCTCCGGGCGGTCCGGACTCGGCGACGATGCCGGCGAACTGGCGGGCCTGACGGCCCGGCATCGGCGGCACCGGGTAGCCGCCGGCGAAGGCGTCGAACTCGGCCTCCGGGGCCTCCTCCTCGGCCTCGGGCGGCCGGGACGGCCACAGCGCCCAGACCAGGAGGGCGACGATGAGCACCCCGACGAGGACGGCGACCACCGGCGAGGCGAACCAGCCGTTGACCATGCCGCCGCGCAGGACCGAGAAGACCAGGATCCACACGAGCGAGATCGGGATGAGCCACTTCCAGCCCAGGTTCATGAACTGGTCGTAGCGGAAGCGCGGGAGCGCCGCCCGGACCCACACGAAGAAGAAGACGACCAGCTGGGCCTTGAGGAAGAACCACAGCATTCCCCACCAGCCGTGGTTGACCGCGTCAACCATGCTGAGCGGCCAGGGCGCGCCGTAGCCGCCGAGGAAGAGCGTCGTGCACACACCGGAGACGGTGGCGACGTTGATGTACTCGGCGAGGAAGAACATGGCGTAGCGGAAGCCCGAGTAGTCGGTGATGTGGCCCGAGACGATCTCGGACTCGCACTCGGCCAGGTCGAAGGGCAGGCGGTTCGTCTCGCCGAAGATCGACACGATGTAGATGCAGAAGCTCGGCAGCAGCGGCAGCCAGTAGTGCGCCGGGAAGAAGGTCTCCAGCCCGAAGAGGCTCAGGTGCTGCATCTGGGCCTCGACGATCTGGCTGGTGCTCATCGAGCCGGCGAACATGAAGACCGTCACGAGCGACAGGCCCATGCACACCTCGTAGCTGATGAGCTGCGCCGTGGCGCGCATCGAGCCGAGGAAGGAGTAGGTGCCGTTGGAGGCCCAGCCCGCCAGGACGACGCCGTAGATGCCGACCGAGGCGATGGCCAGGACGAGCAGCACCGAGACCGGCAGGTCGGAGACCTGCAGCCTGGTGACGTGCCCGAACATCGACACCTCGCCACCGAGCGGGATGACCGCCCAGGAGCTGAAGGCCGCGATGGCGATGAGCATCGGGGCCAGCGAGAAGACGACCCGGTCCGTGCGGGCCGGACGGAAGTCCTCCTTGAGGAGCAGCTTCACACCGTCGCCCAGGGCCTGCGGCAGGCCGAGCGGGCCGTTCATGATCGGGCCCTTGCGGTTCTGCATGCGGCCGAGGACCCGGCGCTCGAACCACACGTTGAAGATGGTCCACACCAGCAGGACGACGAAGACGCCGACGACCTTGATGAGGACCAACCACCAGGGATCTGGGCCGAAGACGGCGCTCTCGAGCGGGTTCATGCTGCACCTCCCTGATCGACGGTCTGCGGGGGCGGGGCGACGCGCGCCGCCTCGACCCTGACGCGGGAACCGGGCCGGACGCCGAGCACGGCGGCCAGCGGCCCCGCGGAGTTGAGGGGGGCCCAGACGACGCCGGGCACCATGTCGGCCTCGACGCGGACCGGCAGGCTCAGCGAGCCGGCCGGGCCGTGCAGGCTCGCCCGCGCCCCCGGCGCCAGGCCCAGGGCCTCGGCGTCGGC
>ERZ772964.121-NODE-121-length-39990-cov-23.5858_pt1 | contig 39990 bp, 32 predicted proteins | sample MGYA00580675_ERZ772964 | MGnify/ENA primary metagenome ERZ772964 (study PRJEB29015, sample SAMEA2737941) | human oral metagenome | biome: human oral; feature: human-associated habitat; material: dental | place: China | collected 2139 ... | reverse complement strand
CAGGCCGTGGTCCATGAGCTCGACGTAGAAGAACTCGCGCCCGAAGATGTCCTGCAGTTCGGCGGCGCAGCGTCGCGCCTCCTCCCACTGGCCCAGGCGCAGACGGGTCTGGACCTCCGAAGAGGGGCAGCCGGTGGTCCCAATGAGCCCAGCGGCGTAGCGGCTCATGAGCTCGCGGTCCATGCGCGGCGCCTTGCCCCACTGACCCTCCAGGGAGGCCAGGGAGTCCATGCGCATAAGGTTGTGCAGGCCTTCATTGTCGCGTGCCAGCAGGGTCATGTGGGTGTAGGAGCCGCGAGCCGACACGTCGTCGGAGCGCTGGGACTCGTCCCCCCAGAAGACGCGGGTCTTATCGAAGCGGGAGGTGCCCGGGGTCAGATAGGCCTCGACGCCAATGATCGGCTTAATCCCAGCGGCGCGGGCCGCGGCGTAGAACTCGTAGACGCCGAACATGTAGCCGTGGTCGGTAATGGCCAGGGCCGGCTGGCCCAGTCGCTTGGCCTCGGCGACGTAGTCCTTGATCTTGCCCGCGCCGTCGAGCATGGAGTAGTCGGTGTGGACATGCAGGTGGACGAAGTCGTCTTTGGGCGCCGGCTCCCGGGTCGCCTCGCTGCTCGTATCCGCCATGGGCCCATCCTAGGTCGATGCGCGGCCCGCCCCTCGGCCCTGGCGCCCACGGCGAGCCCCTGAGCGGGCACCATTGCGCGTCGGATGTCAGCGAGTCAGGGTGCGGACCATGTCCTGGTGGGCAATGCCGGCGTCGAGGTAGGACACGCCTGTGAGGACCTGGTACCCGCAGCGCTCATAGAAGCCCATGGCCTGCTCCTGGGCGGACAGGATGACGGCGACCCCCGGCGTCCCGGGCGCCACGCCGGCCCGGGCCGCATCCTGAGCCTTCAGGGGCGCGGCGGCGTATTCCAGGGCGGAAGCCTCCAGAACCGCCACTAACCGGGCCCCCAGACCCGTCCCCCGGGCGACGCAGCGCACGGCCAGGCGCCCCAGGTGCACCTGTCCCCGGTGGTGGGGATCAAGCAGAAGGCGCCCGGCACCCAGGGGCGTGGAGTCGGCACCGCGCGCCAGGACGTGGATGGTCGTGGGAGCGTCGTCGCGGGCGTCAACCTCCTGAATGAAAGGGACCTGCTGCTCGGCCACGAAGACCTCCAGGCGCACGTCGGCCACGGCGTGACGCATCCGGTCGGCGCGCGGCCCGAGGGCGTCCCCGGGCAGAACCTCGAAGTCAATGGGTTCAGCGACTCTCGTGGCCGGGGCGATAATGAGACGAGGCGGCCCGGGGCGGGTGGCGGCGGAGGCCTGGGGCTGGCTCACGACCGGTCTCCTTTCAGTGGTGGTCGGCGGTGGGGCCACCGGCTCCTCGCCGCCCGGGGGGCGGATTCTCAGGTCAAGCGCAGAATATCCAGGGCGTGGCGGAGGTCCTGGGGGTAGTCGGAGGTGAACACCATCCACTCACCGGTCGTGGGGTGAGCCAGACCGAGTTCGCGGGCGTGGAGCCACTGGCGGGTCAGCCCCGTGCGTGCGCTCAGCGCGGGGTCGGCCCCGTAGGTGGTGTCCCCCACGCAGGGGTGGCCGACGGCGGCCATGTGGACACGGATCTGGTGGGTCCTGCCGGTCTCGGGGCGCACCTGGGCCAGGCAGGCGCCGGGCATGACCTCCATGACGTCGTAGTGGGTGATGGACTCCCTGGCGCCGTCAATGATCGCCATCTTCCACTCCCGACCCGGGTGGCGTCCGATGGGGGCGTCAATGGTTCCCCAGGAGGGGTCGAGGTGGCCCTGGACGAGGGCGTGGTAAACCTTGTCCACCGTGTGGTCGCGGAAGGCCCGCTTGAGCACCGAGTAGGCGCGCTCGCCCTTGGCGACGATCATGACGCCGGAGGTGCCCACGTCCAAGCGTGAAACGATGCCCTGGCGCTCGGCGGCCCCTGAGGTGGCCACGCGCACCTTCATGGCGGCCAGCGCCCCGAGGACGTCGGGCCCCTCCCAGCCCATTGAGGGATGGGCGGCCACGCCGGGGGGCTTGTCGACGACGACAATATCGTCATCCTCGTAGAGGATGCCCATGCCCTCCACTGGGGTGGCGACCGGCTCGGCGGGCCGGGGCTCGGGCAAGTCGACCTCCAGGAGGGAACCCGCAGTCAGCCGCTCGGACTTCGCTACGGGAGCACCGTGCAGGAGCACTCCGCCACTGGTGCACAGTTCACCCGCCCTGGAGCGCGACAAACCGGTCATGCGGGCCACGGCCACATCGACCCGCTCCCCCGCCAGGCCCTCGGGCACGGGCAGCATTCTCAGGCTCACGCGCTCTCCCCGAGGGCGGCTCCGTCTTGAGGCCGGGCTCCTCCTCGCGGATCAGCCTCCCCCAGTGCACGACGCGCGGCCTCCTCGCCCGCGGCCGCGTCCTCCCCCGCCCGGGTGCCGTCAATCTCCAGCCCCATGAAGGTCAGGACGATGATTGCGCCGGCGGCGCCGACAATAGCTATGTCGGCGACATTGCCCACGAACAGACCGCCGTAGTCAATAAAGTCCACGACGTGGCCCCTGAACACCCCGGGCGCCCTGACCAGCCTGTCAATGAGGTTGCCCACGGCCCCGCCCAGGACCAGCCCTAGAGTTACCGCCCAACGATATGAGCGCATGCGCCCCAGTGTGCGAATGACAATGACCGAGACCACAACAGCCACGAGGGTAAAAACCCACGTCTGACCAGTGGCGAAGGAAAATGCGGCTCCGGGATTGTGAACTAGGACTAGTCCTAACCATGAACCAATCAGGTCGATGCGTTGGCCCTCACTCAGGACGGAGGAGGCCCACGCCTTCGTGGCCTGGTCGAGCACGACCACTGCCAGGGCAACACTGACCAGGACAATGGCTGGTTTCTCGGGTAGGCCCAAACGAACGCGTGCTGGGCCCGCGGCGCGACGGCCCCTGCGCAACGGTGCGCCCTGGGGCGGAGTTGAGGTCATAGATCCTTCCAACGATGCTCTGCGGCACGCCTCGAGGGCGGCGACCCGGTCGAGTCACCGCCCTCACAAGAGGCCGGGAACGTGATCCGGAGCCTTCCGGCTGCCGCTTCCTCAGAGACTTGGACGCCTCACAAGGTTGGCACGGACTGGTCAGCGCTGTCCTCGACGTTGGACAAGAGGTTCTGCAGGTAGCTCTTGAGACGAGTGCGGTAGTCGTTCTCGAAGCGGCGCAGCTCGTCGATCTTGTGCTCCAGGCCGGAGCGCTCCTTCTCGAGCTGGGCCAGGGTGCGGTTGCGCTGGTCCTCGGCCTCGCGGACGATCTGCTCCCCGGTGTTGCGGGCCTCCGCGATAATGCGGTCGCCCTCGGCCTTGCCATTGGCAACGTGCTCGTCGTGCAGTCGCTGAGCGAGCTCGAGCATGCCGGAGGCGGCAACAGGAGTGTCGCCGTCCGCGGGCATAGCCATGGACGGCGACTGAACAACTGGGGCGGCAGGAGCCACCGGCTCTTGGATGGGGCCACCACCGCGGCCGAGTTCTGCCACACGGCGGTTGGCTGCCTCGAGCTTGGCCTTGAGGTCGGCATTCTCAGCCTCGAGCTGCCGCATGGCCTCGACCACCTCGTCGAGGAACTCGTCGACCTCGTCCTGCTCGTAGCCCTCGCGGAACTTGGTCGCCTGGAACTTCTTGTTGAGGACGTCGTCTGCGGTCAGCAGCGTCATGGTCGTCACCTCAGGTGTCGTTTCGGAAGATTGTCACGAGCACCGGACACACCCGGTTACTCATGCGAACAGACTACCTGAACTGGAGGTTCAGGCAATGTGGGATACGTTGATTCAGAGGTTGGATACATCTCACGGCCGCAAGGGAGCGGGCATACGGCACTCAGTGAGAAATCACACAAGTATCCACAGGACGCTCTGAATGACAAGAATTCCGAAGAAGAGAGCCAGGAAACTCAGGTCGACCCCCACGCCTCCCAGGCGCAGAACGGGAACCACCTGACGCAGCCGACGCAGTGGCGGGTCGGTGAGTCCGTAGACCACGTTGGCCAGTACCAGGACGATCCCCCGAGGGCGCCAGGAGCGGGCGAAGACCTGCACCCAGTCCAGCACCACCCGCACCACGAGGATGAACATGTAGAGGTCCAGGAGGCTGGAGACAATCGAGATGATCGGCACAATCGGACTCACCGGTTCCGGCCCCGCTCAGCTCTGGTTGAAGAGGCGGCCGTGCGCTGGGGTGTCGGTCTCACCCCCATCGATCTCGACGCTGGCCGGGGTCAGCAGGAAGACGCGGGGAGTGACGCGCTCAATAGCCCCGTGCAGTCCGAAGACCAGGCCCGCGGAGAAGTCGACCATGCGGCGGGCGTCAGACTCATTCATGCCGGTGAGGTTGACGATTACCGGCACGCCGTCGCGGAAGGACTCACCAATGACGCGGGCCTCGTTGTAGGTCGAGGGGTGGACCGTCACAATGCGACGCAGGTCCGGCGCCGAGGTGGGCTCGGGCTCCTCAGCGGCCTCGTAACTGGAGGAGTAGTCCTCCGGCTCCTCGGTCTCAGTGAAGGCGTAATCCTGCTCAGGCAGGTCGTAGGCAGCCTCGTACGGGTTCTCCGCCGGCTCGGAGTAGCCGAGGAAGGACGTCATCTTGCGCAACGCGCTCATGGGTTCGCTCCTTGTCCGTCGGGACCTTCGCATCCCGGACAGAACGACGGTATCGGCACACTGGGCCGCGACTGCTCATTGGCCGCGGCGTGTCACGCTGGAGGCGCCGGCTTGACCGCCCGCGGTTCGGCCGGCAATGGCGACGCCTGCGATTCGGCCGGTGGCCCCTTGGCGCCGGTAGGAGAAGAAACGCTCGTCCTCGGCGGTGCACCAGTGGCCCGGGTGCATGTGCCCAACCCCGGCCCGCTCGAGTTGGGCGTGAACTCCTGCCGCGACGTCAATGGCCGGGGTGCCCCATCGACTGGTGGCGCGGCAGGCGGGCTCTACTGCCGCGGCCTGCTGCGCCATGTCCTCAGACACTTCGTAACAGTTCCCACAGATGCTGGGGCCGGTGGCGGCCCACAGGTCGGAGGGGTCGGCGCCGGCCGCGACCAGGGCGGCCACGGCGGCCGTCACCACCCCGTCGAGCATGCCGCGCCTGCCGGCGTGGACGGCGGCCACTAGTGTGCCCTGGCTTGTGGCCAGGAGTAGGGGTACGCAGTCGGCCACCAGGACTCCGACGGCCCGGGCTGAGGTCCCGCGCCCATGAGGGCCGCACTGGTTGCGGGTGTCCAGGATCAGGGCGTCCGCGGTGGGCGCTTGGCCCAACTGGGCCCGGGCCACGAGTGCGGAGTGCACCTGGTTCATCCAGGCGATGGCGCCTGGAGCCGCGGAGCCCGGGGCGGCGAGCCCGAGCCCCTCCTCCAGGGCGCGCCGGTTGGCCTGGACCGCCTCGGGGCGGTCCCCCACGTGGGCGGCGAGGTTAAAACCGGCGTAGGGGTCCCCGATCGAATCGGTCCCGCCCGGGAGCCGACCGCCCCGTGCGCCGCGGGTAGTGAAGTACCCGCGGGCGCCAGGACCCAGTTCGGCCTGAAGCAGGTCGGGGCGCATTAGCGCAGAAAATCAGGCAGGTCGATCTCGTCGGGCTCGACGTCGGCGCCGAATACCGGGGGAACCTCCAGTTCGACAGGGGCGTCGGCAGCGCTTTCGTCGACGTAGGCCGGGATTTCCCCGGTGGAGATGGACACCGGCAAGGGCGCCGGGATGACCGGCGCGGGCTCGGGACTCGGGACGCTGGTGACCGGGGAGGTCAGCGGCCGCAGGACCGGGCTGTCGGCGACGTGGGCGCCACGAGTCGGGCTGGGGGTTGCCGCGGTGGGCGCCGGGGCGGGGCTCTTGGCGTGCCGGGAGGTCTGCTGAAGAGCGGCGTCCAGACCACCGGTGACAGTGGGCTCGTCGTCGAAGCCCGCGGCGATCACGGTGACGCGGACCTCGTCGCCCAGGGCGCCGTCGACCACGTTGCCGAAGATGATATTGGCCTCGGGGTGGACCGCCTCGCGCACCAGGTTGGCGGCCTCGCTGATCTCGAACAGGCCCAGGTCCGAGCCGCCCTGGAAGAAGATGAGCACGCCATGGGCCCCGTCAATGGAGGACTCCAGCAGCGGGGAGGCGATGGCCTGCTCGGTGGCGGTCAGGGCGCGGTCGGAGCCGGTGGCCGAGCCAATACCCATGAGCGCGCTGCCGGCGTCCTGCATAACGGATTTGACATCATTGAAGTCGACGTTAATGAGGCCGGGGGTGGTGATGAGCTCGGTAATGCCCTGAACACCTTGGAGGAGGACTTGGTCGGCCTGTTTAAAAGCGTCGACCACGGAGATATTCCGGTCGGCAATCTGAAGGAGACGATCGTTGGGGATGACAATGAGGGTGTCGACCTCGGCGCGCAGGTTCTTGACGCCGTCCTCGGCCTGGGTGGCGCGGCGGCGTCCCTCGAAGGCGAAGGGACGAGTGACCACGCCAATGGTCAGGGCGCCGAGTTCGCGGGCGACGCGGGCGACCACCGGTGCGGCCCCGGTGCCGGTGCCGCCGCCCTCCCCGGCGGTCACGAAGACCATGTCCGCGCCCACAAGGGCCTCACGAATGTCGTCCTCGTGGTCCTCGGCGGCCTTGCGACCAATGCTCGGGTCGGCTCCAGCACCGAGCCCACGGGTCAGGTCGCGACCGACGTCGAGCTTGGTGTCGGCGTCGGACATGAGCAGGGCCTGCGCGTCAGTGTTAACGGCGATGAACTCGACACCGCGCAGGCCGGACTCAATCATCCGGTTAACGGCGTTGACGCCGCCGCCGCCGACGCCCACCACCTTAATAATTGCCTGGTAGTGCTGGGATTCCGCCACTGTCTGCCTCCGCGAGTTCCTGCTGGGCCCCGTGTCGGGACCCCCTCAACACTCAACCTCAAGTAGAGGTTAATACTTATGTCATTCTGAGGATGACAAGGACAACGCTATGGGGACCAGACCCCCGCCCGGCGCATTTAGTGCGGCGTGTTTCGCCGTCGCGCGAGCCGGGCTGAGCGGGCCCCGCCCACCCCCGGAAAACACCCGCCGAACACCGTCGGACCACGTGCCCCGGGCCGGGAATCGGGTCGACCGGCCACCGGGAAGGGGCCGCGAATCCGCGAGTTCAGGACGTTGTGGGACTGCGCGGGGAGGACACGTCGTAGACGCTGGCGGTGTGCTGAACCAGGACGGCCAAAACCTCGGCCTTGAGCTCGGTGTCTGAGGTGTCCCCCCACACCACGCTCGCACCGGTACTCAGCGTCAGGGTCACCTGGCCGGTGGCCGAGGCCGAGCCGGAAACCACCTTCGAGCGCGTGGCCGGCTCCAGACTCCCCACCACCAGGGCCACCGCCGACACCTGGTCGCTGGTCAGCGCCTCCCCGTCCGCGGCAGTAATCGGCACCAGGCCCGCGGGGGCCTGCTCCACGGTCTCCAGGACGACGGCGTCCACGTCAAGGACCTCATAGCCCCCCTCAACCTGGTGGGCCACCACCGGAACCCTCATGGTCAAGGAGATGTCCAGGCCGTGGGGCCAGGAGCGGGTCACGCTGGCCGAGCGCACCCGCACCAGCCCCTGGGCGACCTCGTCGCCCAGCTCGACTACGTCCAGGCGCAGCAGGGAGGTACCCCCATGGTGGGCCAGTACCTCCTGGACTGCCGCGGCGTCCACCGTCCCATCGGAGTCGCGCACCACGATCTCAGAGGTGCGCAGTGCCAGCAACGGGGAGAACAACGCCGCCCACACCAACGCGACTACGCCGACCACAATGGCCGTCACGCGCCCCAGCAGGCGCAAACGCAGCCGACGCTGCGCCCGGCGGCGCTCGGCGAGACGATCGGTCAGGCCGGTGGACACCACCCGGTCGCGCCGCTCACGTGCAACCCGGCCCGATACGGCGCCCCTGCCGCCCGCGACCGGAACCAGCGCGCCCCGGGACGCCGCCGGGGGGACCGGCTCGGGTAGCTCCTCGTCGCCCCAGTCCTCCTCCACCTCGTCAGCGCCCCCGGTATAGACCTCGGGGCGGGGTGCGTGAGGTTTCCTCATGCGCCGCCGGTGCTCTCGCCGGCTGCGCTTTCATCTCGCTGCCCGAGCCGCTCCAAAATGACGTCGGCGAGCTCGGTGACATCACCGGCGCCCACGGTCAGCACCAGGTCCCCGGCCCGGGCCTGATCGGCAACGGCCCAGGCCGCCTCGCGGCGTCCGGCCACGAAACGCGCCCGGCCCGCCGGAACCTGGGAGGCCACCGTCGAACCGCTCACCCCCGGGTAGTCGGCCTGGTCCTCGCGGGCGGGGTAGACGTCGGTGACGATCACAAGGTCCGCCCGCCCCAGGGCGGTGCCGAAGCGCTCGGCGAAGTCACGGGTGCGGGAGAACAGGTGGGGCTGGAAGAGCACCAGGACGCGCCCGCCGCGTCCCTGGGCGACCTCACGGGCCGTGGCCAGAAGCGCCTCAATCTCAGTGGGGTGGTGGGCGTAGTCATCCACCACGCGCACCCCGGCGGCCTCCCCCCGGTTCTCGAAGCGCCGCCCAGTGCCCTCGAAGGTGCCCAGCGCCTGCGCCATGGCATTGGCCTCGACCCCGAGCTCAAGGCCGGCCGCCCAGGCACCGGCGGCGTTCAGGGCCATATGGTCGCCGGGGACCGCCACCTCCAGGTTGACCGGCGCCTCGGAACGGAACTGCTCGTCGTCGGCCTCGAACCGGGTCAGCACCGCGCTGGTCCCACTTGCGGAACGGGCGGTAATGGTCAGTTGGATGTGGGCCTCCCCCACCAGGGCGCCCCCGGGCAAGGAGTCGGGCGCGCCGGTGCCGTAGGTGACCACCCGCAGGCCGTCCTCGTCGGCGTGCTGCGCCAGGCGCAGGGCGCCGGGGTCATCGGCGCAGGCGATGAGCAGGCCGTCGGCCACCAGGCAATGGGCGAAGTCGAGGAAGGCGTCCTCGAACGCCTCCGCGGTCCCATACACGTCGAGGTGGTCGGGCTCGACATTGGTGACCAAGGCGATGCTGGGCCCGTAGTTGAGGAAGGAGCGGTCGGACTCGTCGGCCTCAGCGACGAAGGCCGCGCCGGCACCCAGGTGAGCGCCGGTGCCCAGGCTGCGCACCACCCCGCCAATAGCGAAGGACGGGGATTGCCCGGCGGCGCCGAGCGCCTGGGCGAGCATGGCCGAGGTCGTGGTCTTGCCGTGGGCTCCGGCCACGGCCACGAAGTCCTTCCCCTCGGCAATGAGGGTCAGGGCCTGGGAGCGGTGCACCACGACCTGTCGGCGTTCACGGGCGATGGCCAACTCCGGGTTGCTCTCCTTAATGGCGGAGGAGATCACAATGACGGAGTCCTCCGGGACATTGGCGGCATCGTGGCCGAGAACAACCTCCCTACCGGCCTCGCGCAGCTCAATGAAGGCCGGGCCCTCGTGAACATCTGAGCCAGTGACGTGGGCGCCCTGCTCGGCCAGGAGCGTCGCGACCACGCTCATGCCCACTCCGCCGACACCAATAAGATGAAAGGACTCCCCCACCAGGCTGCCTGGCTTGAGTTCCGGAACTGATGAGGGGCTAGGGGTCTGGCTCATGAGTCCTCCTCGCTGGACTGGAGTGTGTCAGATCTGGGGTCGGCTGCGGCGCGCACCAGCGCCGCCAAGCGCGCAGCGCCGTCGCGCACCCCGGTGGAGGCGGCGCAGGCGGCCATGGCCCGGTGGCGCTCAGGGTCGGCCACGAGTTCGGTGAAGGAGATAATGTCGGCCGGCGCCAGTTGCGCATCGGCGACCAGGCGCCCGCCCCCGGCGCCGACGCAGTCGGCGGCATTGAGGCGCTGCTCGCCGTTGCCCACCGGCAAGGGCACGTAGAGGGCGGGCAGGCCCAGGGCGGTGAGCTCGGCGACGGTGCCCGCCCCGGAGCGGCACACCACGCCGTCGGCGCAGGCGTAGGCCTGCTCCATGGTGTTGAGGTAGTCCAGCACGTGATAGCGCCCGGCCATGGACTCGGGCGCCTGACCGGACTCGATCGCCGCCTTGAGGGCCGCGCGCACCGGGGCGTCCTTGCCCCGGCCGGTCAGGTGGAGGATCTGCAGGCTCTCGGGCAGCTCCCCCAGGGAGGCTGAGAGCACCTCATTGAGATGCTGGGCCCCCAGCGACCCGCCGGTGACCAGCAGAATAGGTCGCAGCGGGTCCAGGCCCAGGGCCATGGCGCCATCGACCCGGGCACTGGCGGCGCCCTCGGCGCTGACGCGGACCTCGGCCAGGGCGGCAATGGCGGGACGCAGGGGCAGGCCAGTAACCTCGGTCACACCCCGAGACGCCTTAAGGCGGGTGGAGGCGAAGGTCAGGCCCACAGCGGCCGCCCAGCCGGCCCCTAGGCGGTTGGCCAGCCCGGGGCGGGCATTCTGCTCGTGAATGACCACGGGCACGCCGGCGCGCCGAGCGGCAATGTAAGCGGGGGTTGAGACGTAGCCGCCGAACCCGACCACCACCTGCGCGTCAACCTTCTCTATGGCCTCGGTGGCTGCGGAGATGGCGCGACTCAGGCGCTGGGGCAGGCGGATGAGGTCCCCGGAGGGGCGCCGCGGCAGGGGCACGCGCGGAACCAGGGCGAGCTTGTAGCCCGCCTCGGGAACGAGCTGGCTCTCCAGACCCTCGGCGGTACCCAGAACAAGAACCTTGGTCCCGGCATTGCCGCCCAGAGCCGGGTCGCACAGCGCCGCTGCGGTGGCCAGCAGCGGATTGACGTGGCCCGCGGTGCCGCCTCCAGCCAGCAGTACGCGCAGAGCGCCGGTGGATGGGGGACCTTGGGGGTCGGTGTCAGGCACGGTTCCTCCTGCGTGGTGATATCACAGCCAGGGTACGGCTCACGGCGGAGGGGCGGGAGCGCAACGCCTCAGCGGCACCGCTCTCGTTGCGCGCGAAGGACAGCAGCACCCCGCAGGCCAACAGCACCGACACCAACGAGCTGCCCCCGTGGCTGACCAGCGGCAGGGGCACGCCCAGAACCGGCAGGAGGCCGACAACGACGCTCATATTGACCAGTGCCTGTCCCACCACCCAGGTCATAATCCCACCGGTGACGGCGGCGACGTAGAGGGACTGGGAGCGGCGGATAATGCGCGCGCAGCACCACCCGACCACGGCGAACAGGATAATGACGACCAATGACCCGGCCAGCCCGAACTCCTCACCCAGAACCGCGAAAATATAGTCGGAGTCGGCCTGGGTGAGGTACCCCCACTTCTGCCTTGAGGAGCCGGGGCCCACCCCCCACCAGCCGCCAGTGCCCAGCGCCCAGCGCCCGTGCTTGGGCTGATAGCCCGCATCGAAGGGGTCGGCGATCTCGGGGTGGAGCCAGGCCATAATGCGGGCGCGGCGATTGGGTTGAAACATGGACATGCCCGAGAAGACGATCAGCCCGAGGCTGCCCAGAGCGGCGAACCAGGGCCATCGCAGTCCGGCCATCCACAGGGCGCCGGCCACGAGCATGGCCAGAATAATGACGGTGCCCAGGTCGTGCCCCAGCAGCACCGCCCCCACGGCCAGGCCCACCGGCACCAGCACCCACAGAACAACGTTCTTGAACCCGTTAAGACGCTCCGTGTGGCGGGCGGCAATATAACCGACGAACAGGCACAGGCCCAGCTTAATGAACTCTGAGGGCTGGACAGTGCCCAGGACCGGGACCGCCACCCAGTTGCAGTTGCCGCCGCCGCAGGTGCGCACCGAGGGGAATAAGAAGATCGACGCCTGCAGGGCAACCCCCAAGCCCAGTACCGGGAAGGTCATGAGCTGGATCCAGCGCTGGGGAAGGCGCGAGGTGATGAACATGGCCACCAGGCCGCCGGCCGCATAGAGCAGGTAGCGACTAAAAAGCGTAAAGGCGCTCTCCTCTTGCGGGGCGAGGATCACCGACTGCACCGAGAAAACCATAATGAGGCCGATGGTGAGCAGGAATAGGACCGCCACCAGCAGTGTGTAGTAGCTCAGGGTGCTCTTCTCCCCCGGTACCGGCCCGTCGGGCCCAGTGACTCGGTACCACCAGGCGGCCGGGGAGCGGGACGCCGGCCGCTCAGGCCCCTCGGGGCTCGGAGAGGAGGCGGAGGCCATCTCAGGCCACCTCGTCGACGCCCTGGCCACTGGGGGCCCCAGTGGCCGCGCAGTGCCGCTGGACCGCCTGGGTGAACAGGTCGCCGCGCTGGGCGTAGGAATCGAATTGGTCCCAGGAGGCGCAGGCCGGGGCGAGCATGACGGTGTCGCCCTCGCGCGCCATGCGAGCCGCGGCGGCGACCGCGGCCTCAATAACCTCCCGGGGCGCTGCGTCGGGGACCCGGTGCACCGGTACCCGGGGGGCCCGGTGCTCCAGGGCGGCCAGCATGGCGGACTGGTCCTTGCCAATAAGGACCGCGCCGCGCAGCATGGGGGCGACGGCGCCCACCAGATCGGAGAATTCGGCGCCCTTCGTGTCGCCGCCGGCGATCCAGACGGCCGTGCCCTCGGGCAGCCCGCCCAGAGCGGCCTGCGCTGAATGCGGGTTGGTGGCCTTGGAGTCGTCCACCCAGGTCACGCCCCGGCAGTGGGCGACGGTGACCATGCGGTGGGAGCCGGGGCTGAAGGAGCGCAGTCCCGCGGCAATAGCGTTCGGCTCGACGCGGGCCGCTAAGGCCAGGGCGGAGGCGGCCAGGGCGTCTGCGACAATGTGGGCCGGCAGGCGGGAGGGCTGGGAGCCGGGGGCCAGGTGCGCCAGGTCGGCCACCGTGGCCAGTTCCAGGCCCTGATGGTGGCGCCCGGCGTGCAGCGCCCGATCCACCAGGACGCCCTCGACCATGCCGACCTGCCCCAGCAAGGGCACTCCCAGAGTGAAGCCAACCGCCCGGCAGCCCTGGCAGACGTCGGCCTGCTCGACCATGGACACAGTGGCGGCATCGGCGACGTTGTAGACGGCCGCCACCTGGGCCCGGCGGTAGACGCGCGCCTTATCGGCCGCATAGGCCTCCAAACTCCCATGCCAATCGAGGTGGTCGGGGGCGAGGTTAAGGCAGGCGGCCGCCAGCGGGGACAGGGTGCGGGTGGTGTGCAGCTGGAAGCTGGACAACTCAACGGCCAGGGCGTCGGCGCGGCCCTCGAGCACGGCGGTGATCACCGGCACGCCAATATTGCCCACAGCCGGGGCTCGGAGCCCGGCAGCGGCGAGCACCGCTGAGAGCATGCCCACCGTCGTCGTCTTGCCGTCGGTTCCGGTCACCGCTAGCCAGGGCACGTGCGGGCGCGCTGAGGACAGCTGGAGGCGCCAGGCCAGCTCGATCTCGGACCAGGTCTCAACGCCCTGGGAGCGCGCCGCCGCCAGCACCGCCCCAGTCGCGGGCACTCCCGGAGAGACAATAAGGAGCCGGAGGTCGGCCTCCCCCACTGCTCGGGCCATGGCCTCCTCGTCCCCTGACTGCGCCCGCGCTACGGCGGCCGGCAAGGAGTCAAGGGCTTGGGGGCGGGAGTCGAAGGCGTGAACCCGCGCACCCAGGGTTACCAGGGCGTCGACGACGGCCAGCCCGGTGCGTCCCAGGCCGACCACGCCCACGCGCGCGCCGGCCAGGTCCCTGACGCTGGCAATGGCAGTCCTGCTGCTCACGGCGGCTCTTACCCCCTGGTTGGCGTGGTGGACGTGGCGTAGCGTAACGGAGGTGGTCGTTGGCAGCCGACTCACGCGGCGGCCACCCCCGATGCTGCCCCCGGTAAGGGCTTGGGGGCGGGAACCTCGGCGTCCGGCGCGTCGTGGCCCTCAACCCACCGGGGAGTCAGGACACCAAGTATTCGGCGTAGAACATGCACAGGCCGGCCACGACGCAGATCCCGGCAATAATCCAGAAACGGATGACCACGTTGACCTCCGTCCATCCCCCCAACTCGAAGTGGTGGTGGAGCGGGGCCATACGGAAGATGCGCCGTCCGGTGAGCTTGAAGGAGACCACCTGCAGCGACACCGAGATGACCTCGGCCAGGAAGAGCCCGCCGAGAATGACGGCGAGGAACTCGGTGCGGGTCAGGATTGACAGCCCCGCCACCGCCCCGCCCAGTGCCAGGGAACCGGTGTCGCCCATGAAGATCTTGGCCGGTGAGGCGTTCCACCACAGGAACCCGAAGCAGGCGCCCATGAGGGCCGCCGCCACCATGGCCAGGTCGCGCGGATCGCGCACCTGGTAGCAGGTTCTGGCCACCAGGTCGTGGGCGTAGAGGCAGGACTGGTTGGTCTGCCACACCCCAATGAGGGTGTAGGCGCCGAAGATCATGGCAGAGGCCCCGGCGGCCAGGCCGTCGAGCCCATCGGCGAGGTTGACGGCGTTGGACCACGCCGTAATGAGGAAGTTCGACCAGACCACGAAGAGGATGAGGCCGACCACAGCGCCGGCGAAGGCCAGGTCGAGGGCGGAGTCGCGGGCGAAGGAGACGCGCGTGGAGGCCGGGGTCAAACCGTTGCGGTCAGCGAAGGACAAGGCCATCACTGAGAAGCCGACGCCAATGACCGCCTGCCCGACCATCTTCTGCCAGGCGCGCAGCCCCAGGGACTGCTGCTGAGAAATCTTCTCGAAGTCGTCCAGGAAACCAATGAACCCCAGCCCCACAATGAGCATGAGCAGGAGGGTGCCGCTGGCGCGGGGGGTGCGCCACTCAACGAGATTGGCCACTGCATAGCCCAGGACGGTGGAGGCCAGGATGACCAGGCCCCCCATGGTGGGGGTACCGCGTTTAACGAAGTGCCCCTGCGGCCCGTCCTCGCGGATGAACTGCCCGTACTCGCGTCTGTGGAGGAAACGGATGAGCACGGGCGTACCCAGCAGCGAGACGATGAGGCCCACCAGGGCGGACACGAGGATGGCGGTCATCGGGGACGGACCTCCTTGAGATGGTCGGCCAGGCGCCACGCGCCTGAGCCGTGGGAGCCCTTGACCAGGACGGCGTCGCCGTCGTGGACCAGGGAGTCAATCTGCGCAATAGCGGTAGTGGCGTCGGGCAGTTCAACGACCTCGACACCGGCGGCGCGGGCCTCCTGGGCTGCGGGCCCCGCCCCCGCCCCCACGGTCACCAGCAGCTGGGCCCCGGCGGCGGCGGCCTCCTGGCCGGTGCGGCGGTGGTCGGCCCGGGAGGAGTCGCCGAGCTCCAGCATCTCCGAGACGACCACCACGCGGCGGCGGCGGCCGGCCAACGCCGGCAGGGCGCGCAGGGCCGCGCTCATGGAGTCAATGTTGGCGTTGTAGGAGTCATCGACGAGGAGCAGGTCGCCGCCCAGGGCAACCACGTCCATGCGGTGGGGGCTCTCCATACGGGCGCCCTCCAGGCGCTCGGCGATCGCCTCGGCACCCAGCCCTGCGGCCAGGGCCAGGCCGGAAGCCGCCAGGGCGTTGACAATGTTGTGGACACCGGGCACCCCCAGGCGCACCCGCCGGGGCTCGACGCCGGGAAGGTGCAGGTCGAAGGCGGCACGGGCCCGGTCGTCCACAACAGTGCCGGTGGCGCGCACGGCGGCCTGCGGGTCCCCCTGCGCTGAGAAAGTCAGTACCGGCCCCGAGGCCAGTGACGCCATGGCGCGGGCACGAGCGTCATCGTGGTTGAGCACGGCGGTGCCCCCGGGCACCAGGCCGGCAATGATCTCGCTCTTGGCCTGGGCGACGCCCGCGATCGAGCCGAAGCCGCCCATGTGGGCGTGGCCGATCATGAGCACCGCCGCGGCGTCCGGCGGCGCAATGGCGGTGAGGTAGTCAATGTGCCCCGGAGCGGAGGCGCCCATCTCCAAAACCAGGAAGCGTGTGGCCTCACTGGCCTCAAGGACGGTCAGGGGCAGGCCAATCTCATTGTTGAAGCTGGCCACCGGGGCGATGGTGGGGGCGGTGGGCGCCAAGAGCTGGCGAGTGAGGTCCTTGGTGGTCGTTTTGCCCACTGAACCGGTCATGGCCACCACGCGCAAAGCACTGCCGCGCGCCCCGGCCCGCCGACGCAGATCCGCTAGGTGGCCTCGGGCCAGGTCACCCACCGCGGTCACCGTGTCGGCCACGAGCACCAAGGGCAGATCCTCCTCTGTCAGGCCGGCCCCGGCCAGAGCAGCGCGGGCGGCCTGCTGATCACTGACCAGGGCGCCGACCGCGCCGGCCCGGGCGGCGGCGGCCAGGTGGGCGTGACCATCGGTGCGCTCACCCTTGATGGCCACGAAGAAGGACCCCGGGCCGGCCCGGCGGGAGTCGGTGACCACGCCGGTGACCGCGGCCCGCCCCGCTTGGGGGCTCAAGAGGGTGCCCTGGGCGAACTCGGCCACTTCGACCAGGGGGCGCGTCATCATGCCCGACCCCATTTGGCGGCCACGGCCTCGGCCATGACGGGGGCATCGTTGTAGCGGATGAAGTCGCCGGCGACCTCCAGGAAGGGCTCGTGGCCCTTGCCGGTGACAATGACCGTGTCCCCAGGGCCGCAGATCTCCACGCCCCGGCGCACGGCGTCACCGCGCCAGGTGGTGCACTCCTCGACGTCATGCAGGTCGGGGCGCACTGAGCGCACACCATTGAGGACGGCGTCGCGAATGAGCTGGGGGTCCTCGGAGCGGGGGTTCTCATCGGTGACCACCAGGACGTCGGCCAGGCGGGCGGCCACGGCGCCCAGCATGGGCCTCTTGCCCTGGTCGCGGTCGCCGTCAGCGCCGAAGACGACAATGAGGCGGCCCGGGGTAATGGGGCGCACGGCCTCCAGGGCGAGCTCAAGGGCATCGGGGGTGTGGGCGAAGTCCACAATGCACAGGCCCCGCCCTTCACCACGCTGACTAATGCGCTGCATGCGTCCGGGAATGTTGTGGGCGCGGGCCAAGGCGGCCACGGCGGTGGCAGCGGGGACGCCGGCGCGGATGGCCATGACCAGGGCCAGGGCGGCGTTCTGAACATTGACCAGGCCCGGCAAGGGGCAGGAGGCGGCGATCTCCTCCCCCTGCGGGCCATGGAGGACGAAGGTGGTGGCCGAGTCGGTCAGGGACACTGCGGCGTCGGAAACCCACCATTCGCACTGGGCGTCACCGGGGTAGGCGCGCACACGGTCCACCGGCAGGGCGGTCATGGCCGCGAGCCGGGGACCCCACTCGTCGTCAACGCAGACCACGGCGCGGCGGGCGTGCTCGGGGGTGAACAGCCTGGCCTTGGCCTCCAGGTAACCCTCCATGGTCTTGTGGAAGTCGAGGTGGTCGCGCTGGAGATTGGTGAAACCGACAACGTCCAGGACCATGCCGTCGAGGCGGTGCAGGACAATGGCGTGGCTGGAGGCCTCCAGGGAGGCGGCCCCCACGCCGTCCTCCACGGCCCGGGCCATCATGCGGGCCAGGACCGGCGCCTCGACGGTGGTGCGGGGGGACTCCACGGATAGCTCCCCCACGCGCAGTTCGACAGTTCCGGCGACCACGCAGCCCCCCAGATGGGCCGAAAGCACGGCCTCCAGGAAGTAGCTGGTGGTGGTCTTGCCATTGGTCCCGGTCACGGCGGTGGTGGTGAGGTTCGCGGCCGGGTGGTGGTAGATCTCGGCGGCCAAGGGCCCCACAATGGCGCGGGGGTCGTCGCTGACCAGCACCGGGGTACCGGGGGCCTGGGCGTGGGCAATGGCCGCCCCGGCGGCGTCAGTGAGAACGGCCACCGCCCCGGCCTTGACGGCTTCGGCGGCGAAGGAGGCGCCGTGCATCTTGAACCCGGGCAGGCCGGTGAAAAGCTCGCCGGCGGCAACATCCCCGGAGTCGACGCTGACTCCGGTCACGCTCAGCGAGCCCAGGGCCGAGGCGTCGGCCGGGGAGGCCGGAGCCAGGGAGAAGCGCTGTGCGAGATCGCTCAGAGCGGTGGGGGCGTTGCGGCGCGGGCGCAGTGCCGCGGCCGACTCGTACGCGTGGTTGCTCATGCTCCTCAATCTATCGTGACCTGGGGGTGACATCGCGCCTGGTGCGCAGTGAAAGGGCCCGACACGCAGGCCTGAGCCGCTGGTGCCGCTTGTGGGCTCACGTCCCGATTATGGGAAGAATTATGGGGTGGTGGCGTCCTGCGCCGGCTGCTGGACCTGGGCGTCGGCCTGTGCAGCGGCCTGGGCGGCAATGACGGTGGGGTCGGGCGCTATCCCCAGCGTGTGCATGGTGGCCAGGGCGACCTTGCGGAACACGGGCGCCGAGACGACCCCCCCGTAGACGCCCTCGGGCCGGTAGACAATGACGGCCACGGCAATGGCCGGATCCCGGGCAGGGGTGAATCCGACGAAGGAGGCGACAGTGCCGTCCTCGGTGAGGATCTCGGTGGTGCCGGTTTTGCCGGCCACGAGGTAGCCGTTGATGGAGGCGGACTCGGCGGTCCCGCCCTCCTGGGTGACACCGATGAGCATCTCGGTCAGGGTGGTGGCCGCCTCCTGGCTAATGACCCGCCTGCCCTCGGGCTGGACCTGGGGGGTGACGGTGCCGTCCGGGCCTATCCAGGCGTCGACGACCCGAGGGGGGATGAGCACACCGCCGTTGGCGATGGCCGAGAGCACCTGGACCGCCTGGAGGGTCGAGCAGGCCACCCCCTGGCCGAACATGGTGGTGTAGCGGGTGCGCTCGTCCCACTGGTCGGGCGGATAGATCAGGCCGTCGGGCTCATAGGGCAGCTCCACGCCGGTCTGGGAGCCCCACCCGAACTTCTCCATGTAGGCGTAGCGGGTCTCATCGGAGAGGGTGTCGCCGATCTGGACGGTGCCGACATTGGAGGACTCCACCAGCACCTGGGCGCTGGTGAGCTGTTGCACCGGGTGGTCATGGGAATCGCGAAAGACCTCCCCGTTGGGGGCGGTCCACGTATCGGGGACGGTCCACGTGTCCTGGGGCGTAATCGTCCCCTCCTCCAGGGCGGCGGCGAAGGTGACGACCTTGCCCACCGACCCGGGCTCGAAGATCGCCTCCACACTGCGGGCGCCGCGGTTCTCCTCGGCCGTCTGCCCGGGGTCGGCCGGGTCGACGCTGTGGGAGTCCGCCAGGACCAGGAGCTTGCCCGTGGCCGGCTCCATAACGGCCACACAGCCCCAGTCCGCGCTCTGGGCGTCGACGACCTCGTCAATGGCGGCCTGGGCAATGCGCTGCAGGTCGGGGTTAATAGTGGTGCGCACGCTCGTCCCCGGAACGGCCGGGGTGTCGTGCTGCTCACCGGTGGGGATGATCTCGCCGCTATTGCCCACCTCGACGCTGCCCTTGCCGTTGATGCCGGTCAGGACTTCGTCCTGAGTACTCTCCAGGCCGGCGATGCCCACCCGCTCGCGCTCCTCATTCTCCCGGGTCAGCCCCAGGACATTGCCCGCCACGTTCCCGGCGGGATAGGTGCGGCGGGTGCGCTGGTCGGGTTCGACGCCGTTAATCCCCAGGGCGTTGACCTGGCGCCAGGTGTCGGGGGGCACTGACTCGGCAATGATCGCGTAGGTGGAGTCGCCCACCATTTTGGCGCCCAACTCCAGGGGGTCGACGCCGAGGATCGGTGCGATTTGGGCGGCTGCGGCTGCGGCCCCGTAGCCGACGGTCTCCACGACCGTTTCACCGGTCAGTGGATTCTGGCGGGGGACCTCATAGGAGTACTGGGCGACTTTGACCTGGTTGACACCAATGTCGTAGGTGACGACGGAGGAGGCCAGGACCGTGCCATCGCGTCCCAGGATGTTCCCGCGCAGGGCCCGGTTGACCCAGGTCAGGGTGCGCCCGGCCTGGGCCTCGGCCGCCAGGGTGGGCCCGGCGACTACCTGCAGCCAGGCGGTGCGCCCGGCCAGGAGCGAGAAACCGCCTAGGCCGAGGACCTGGAGGACTCGACGACGACTCGGGCTCACAAGCCCTTACTCTCCCTTGGCGGGCGTTCCGCCCGCCAGTGTGGAGGTAGTGAGGTCGACGACGCCAGGAGGGGCGGCGGGCACCATGCCCAGGCCCTCGGCCCGTGCCGCCAGAGAGTCGGGGGCGGAGGCGACCTGAACGTCGTGACGCAGGGTCTCAACGTGGTCGCGCACGACATTGAGCTCAATCTGCGCCTCCTGCATCTGGTAGGCGGTCTCGGCCATCTGCGCGTTAAGCACCATGGAGGAGACTAGGGCCCCCGCCAGAATGACGACAATGACCAGGAGGAACGGCAGGGTGGTGCGTGAGGGGACCAGGCTGCGCACCACGTAGAGCTGGGGCCGCTCGCGCTCGGTGGCGGACGCGGACCGGCGGGCGGGGCTCTCAGTGCGGACCCCTGGGCGCCAGCTGCTGGCGGGGCCCGCCGGGTCGGCCATGGAGTGGGCGGCGGAGGCGGTCACCGGTTTCTCCTTCCTCGGGTACACGGTGTGTGTTGATTGCTGGTGGTGCGGTCGTGGGCGGGCTCGGGGGCCGGGGCCTGGTCGGCCGGGCGTGTGCGCATAGCGGCCCGCAGGCGCACTGGGGCGCTGCGCGGGTTGCGGGCCTTCTCGGCGGCTCCGGCCCTTTCAGCGCCGTGGGTGAGCAGTTTCAGGTAGGGGCGGTCGCTGTCGGGAACGATCGGCAGCCCGTCCGGGGCGCGGCTGGCGGCGCCTAAGGCCAGAACCCGCTTCACAATGCGGTCCTCCAGGCTCTGGTAGGACTCCACCACCAGGCGCCCGCCCACCCGGAGGCAGTTCAAGGCCCTGGGCACGGCCCGTTCCAGGATCTCCAGTTCGGTATTGACGGCCACGCGCAGGGCCTGGAAGGTCCTTTTGGCGGGGTGGCCGCCGGTGCGGCGCGCCGGGGCCGGGATCGCTTGGCGCACTAGCTCGGCCAGGGCATCGGTGCTGGTCACAGGGTCGCCCGCCTCACGGCGGGCGATAATGGCTGCGGCAATGCGGGGCGCATATCGCTCCTCACCGTAGATGCGCAGAATGCGGGTGAGTTCTGCGGCGTTGGCGGTGTCCAGAATGTCCTGGGCGGTGGCGGCGGCGGACTGGTCCATGCGCATGTCCAACTGCGCGGGGCGCGCGTAGGAGAATCCGCGGGCGGCCTCGTCAAGCTGGAGGGAGGAGACCCCCAAGTCCATGAGTACGGCATCGACGGCGCCGCCGGCGGAGGCGGCGACCTCGTCAATGCGGTCATAGGTGGCTTGGACGGCGCGGAAGCGCTGCCCGAAGCGGGCCAGGCGCTCACCGGCCAGGGCTATGGCCTCGGGGTCGCGGTCAATGCCGAGGACCTGCACGGTGGGGAACCGTTCCAGGGCGCCCTCGGCGTGGCCACCCATGCCCAGGGTGGCGTCAATGAGAACCGGGGGGCGGCCCGCGGCACTGTCCTCAATGGCCGGGGCCAGCAGGTCGAGGCAGCGGGAGAGGAGCACGGGAGAGTGGAGGCTCGATGCCGGGGTGGCGCGCTGGCTCATGCTCTCCTCCTCGAAGTGTGTGCCCCCAATGCGGGGCTGTGCGGGCGGCGCCGTCCCGCCAGGACTCCTCCCGCAGGTTCCGGCGTCGGGGAAGTGGCGTCGGACGGTAGGGCGGGCGGAGACCTCACGGGGCGGGGCCGCGGGGCGTACAACGTTGTTGGTTACGGGTCAGAAGAAGCCGGGGATGATCTCCTCGGCTGTGTCGGCGAACACGGGCTCCTGGGCTGCCAGGTAGTCACTCCAGGCGGTGGCGTCCCAGATCTCCACCCGGGCGCCCGCGCCAATGACGGCGAGCTCGCGCCCCAGGCCCGCGTAGCTGCGCAGCTGCGCGGGCAGGGTGATTCTTCCCTGCTTGTCGGGGATCTGGGAGTCGGCGCCCGAGAGCATGACGCGGATGTAGTCGCGGGCCTGCTTCTGGGCGAGCGGGGCCTCGCGCAACTGTGCGTACATGCGCTCGAACTCGGCTGTGGTGAAGGCGTAGATGCAGCGCTCCTGCCCTCGGGTGAGCACCACCCCTCCTGCCAACTCGTCGCGGAACTTGGCCGGGAGGATGAGGCGCCCCTTCTCGTCGAGACGTGGAGCGTGGGTGCCCAGAAACATCGGACATCACTCCTCACCCCCGGCGATCCAATGCACCCCACCTTACTCCACTTCCCTCCCCTTTCGCCCACAACGACACTGCCCGAGCATCACGATCTCATCTCAAACCGCGCCATACCGCCGTTTTCTCCAGTGGAGCAGAGTGGAGGGAAAAGTCACGCCTCCCCCGCGCGCCGCGGGCCCCCACCCGGCCGGCACCTACACGAATATGACTAGTGCCATATATTCAGTGGATTGTTCTGGGCCCGAAGACCCGGATGCCCTTTCCTGCGACGGCACCGTTTTCCGCCTGTACCGGGCAGGACGGGCACGCAAAGGCCCCGTCACCTGCACTGCGGATGGCGGGACTTGAAGGTAAGGAGCGGGCGGGGCGGTGGAGGAGGGTGGAGGGGGGCCAGTGGGGTGATGGGGAGGTCAGTGGCCCTCGTCGCGGCGGCGATCCCAGCGCTCGGCCTGACGCTCCATGAACGTCGAACGCGTCGCCGATCCCGGACGGCCCCGACGCTTCGAGCCCCCGCCGCGGCCGCCCTCTGGGGGCGGGCCCCCCGGCGAGACCCGGGTGAGCATGTGTGTCACGCCGCACACGGCCAAGGCGAATCCAGCAACGCCAATGAGGATGGAGACAACGCCGTGGTTGACCATGACCGCGGCAATGACCAGGCACAGGCCGACCATGACCAGGGCTGCGCCCGCCCCGACATGGCGCGGGGAGAAGCGGTCCGCCTGAGGCTCGGTGGTCGTGGTCTCCATGGAGTCGACCAAATCTGGGGCATCGGCGTGCAACTGCGCCTCCAAGTCGCGCAGCACCTGCTGCTCGCGCTCCGACAATGCCATGGCACACCTCGTTTCCCGACCTGGGACCGGCTCTCGTGAAGGGGCACAGGGCGCCCTCGGCCTCAGGACCTCCAGGATAGGCGGTCATGGTCATTGGAGGGAAACCGGGTTTATCCCATCAGGTGGTGGCGCACACCCCCGGCCGCCCGGGAACCTCCCCTCTCCTCCGCTCTTCTTCGCGGTGTTCGCCCACCGCCCCACGGTGGGCGAACACCGCGAAGGAGCGGTACAAAGCGGGGAAATAGCGGGGATGACGAGGGTGAGGGGCACTGAGAAAAGGTCGGGGAAGAAGGCGCCGCGGCGGGTCAGGAGGGCGGCGGCAGCAGGCTGGCCGGCGCCACAGCCTTCTTGCCCCAGCGGCGCCGCACCTCGTCGGCCGCCCGCTCGGGTGCGCCTCGACGAGGATTGTCGTCCAGCAGTAGCTGGACGCCGTCCGCGTCCCGGCCCAGGCCCTCAACCCGCACCCCTAGGAGCCGGAAGCCCCCGCCGGGCGTGGGCAGCGCCGCGAAAAGCGCCTCCACGGTGGCCCACAGGTCTACCGCCAGATCCGTGGAGGCGGGCATGGTGCGTGAACGGGTCACGGTGGTGAAGTCGGCGCCGCGGGCCTTGAGCACGACCACCCGGGCCCGCAGCGAGCCCGCGCGCAGGCGCGCCGCGCACTGGTGGCACTGGTCCAGCAGCACCCGGCGGGCATGATCACGGTCGGTAATCGTGTCGAAGAAGGTGGACTCGGTGCCAATGGACTTCTCCTCGCGCCGCGGGCTCACGGGGCGCGGGTCAATGCCGTGGGACAGGTCCGATAGGTGGCGGGCGGCGGCCGTGCCCAGGATTCGTTCCAGGAGGCGCACCTCGGTGGCGGCCAGGGTACGTACATCCTCAATTCCCCAGCGCGCCAGGGCCTGGGCGCTCTTCTCTCCGACTCCCCACAGGGCGCCCACCGGCAGGACGTTGAGGAAGTCCTGGGTGGCTGCGGCCGGGACGAGGAGGAGGCCGTCGGGCTTGGCGTGGGCGGAGGCGAGCTTGGCAACGAACTTGGTGGCGGCGACCCCCACCGAGGCGGGCACCCCGACCCGGGCGCGCACCTGCCGTCGGATCCATTGGCCGATGGCCACCGGGGTGCCCATGCGGCGGCGCGAGCCGGTCACATCCAAGAAGGCCTCGTCGACACTGACCCGTTCCAGGACGGGGGTCACCTCCCCCAGAATGCTCATGACCTGGGCCGAAACCGCCGAGTAGACGCTGTGGCGCACGGGCAGGACCACCGCCTGCGGGCAGCGGCGGCGAGCCTCGGCCATGGGCATGGCCGAACTCACCCCGAAGGCACGGGCCTCATAGGAGGCCGCTGAGACCACGCCGCGCCCATCGGCGCCCCCCACAATGACGGGCCTGCCCTCCAGTTCGGGGTGGTCCAGAAGCTCGACGGCGGCGAAGAATGCGTCCATATCGACGTGGAGGATGGGCGTGGCGGAGTCGTCCTCGCCCCAGGAGCGGCGCGCGGCGGGCGCCCGCGGTGCCCGGCTCATAGTTCCTCCTTCCTCTCACCCCCGCCCCGTAGGCATCCGGGGCCTTGGTGGAGCGTCATCGTCAAGGGTTCAAGGGCCTTGCCCGCGCCGCCGTTCTACCGGGTGCTGTCAGGTCCTGTCAGGTGCTGTCAGGTCCCGCCAGATCCCGCTGAAATGCTGCCGGCCACGGGCCCAGTGCCCGCACCCAGGCTAACGTGCCCCTGTGACACCGAAGCGCCCCCTGAGGCATTCCTCTCCCGCCCCGGTGCGCTCCCGTGGCGCCCGCAGCCTGGCGGACCTGCCCGCCGGCCCGGTGACCACCTCCCTGGCTACTGCACGGCTCCAGCGCCGCGAGACGGGAATCCTCCTACTCCTCGATGGCGCCGAGTCCTCCTGGATCGACCTGGAGGATCCTGCGCACCTGGATTTTGAATACCTTCAGCAGATGGACGCCGCCCTGACCGCGCTGCACGGCCCCCGGACTCCGGTGCGGGCAGTCCACCTGGGGGCTGCGGGCTGCGCCCTGGCCCGGGCCTGGGACGCTACGCGCCCGGGTTCGACCCAGCTGGCGGTGGAAATCGATGAGGTCCTGGCCTCCTCGGTGCGCCAGTGGTTCGACCTGCCGCGCGCCCCGAAGCTGCGCATGAGGGTGGGTGATGCGGCCGAGGTGGCCCCCACATTGCGCCCGGGCCAGTGGGATGTGGTCGTGCGTGATGTCTTCGCCGCCGGGGGCGTGCCCGAGCCCTGTCGCAGTCGTGAATTCCTGCGCGCCTGTGCGCGCGCCCTGGCGCCCGGCGGGCTATTCCTGGTCAACACCTCCTCGGTGCCCCGCTCCCGGGCCGGCGCGGAGTTGGTGCGCCTGCGAGAAACTTTCGCCGGGGTGCTCGTCGTGGGGGACGCCGCGGTGGTGCGCGGCAAACGGCGCGGAAACCTGGTGGCCGTGGCCCGCCGAGAGCCCTTCACTGCCGCCCAGGCCGACGCCGTGGAGCGGGCCGTGCGGCGCCTGCCCCTGCCGGTGCGCACCTGGGAGCCGCAGAACCCGGCGCTGCCCCGCCCCTGACGCGGGCTCCCGGGCTCCGGCGCGGGCATCGACAGCCATGGCTCGGGGCCTCCGGGCATAGCCGGGTATAGCTCAGGGGCCACCGGGCGGCTCGGCGCGAGGCCTGCCCTCGGAGTCGGCCCCGGTGTCGTTGGCCTCCAAGAAGGCCTCCAGGCGGGCCCCGATCTCGTCGGCGCTGGGCAGGTCGAAGGCGTCGGAGAGCCCTTCGGCGCTCTGCGGGGCGACGGCGTCGTACTGCGCCTCCAGGGCGGCGACGACGGCGCTGACCTCGGAGTGCTCGGCGGCCTCCGCATCAATCTCGCCGCGGTGAATGCTCGCGGCGGCCTCCAGATCGCCCACGGGCAGGGCCAGGCCGGTGGTGTCCGCGGCGGCCCGCAGCAGCGCGGCGGCCCCGGCCGGGTAGTCGTCGCGGGCCAGGTAGTGGGGCACTGAGGCTGTCAGGCCCCGGGAGTCCATGCCCGTCTCGCCCAAGCGCAACTCCAGGAAAGAGCCCATGGTGGCGGGCAGTTCGACGGTGCCGAAGAAGTCCTGCTGCTCGGGCAGCAGCTCGCGCTTGGAGCCGTGGTAGTGGATGACCGTGGGGCGGGTGTGGGGCACGGCCAGCGGAATGCCGGTCAGCCCCACCGCTTGGCCGACGCCCATGGAGACGGTCAGGTGCGCCACGGCGGCGCCGAACTCCTCCCAGCGGTAGTCGGGCTCGGCGCCGTGGAGGACCAGAAGCTGCTCGCCGTCGTCGTCCTGGAACAGGTCCAGGACCAGCTCGGGCATGGACACCCGCGCGAAGCTGCGCTCGGAGAAGGTCATGACCGGGCGCCTGGCCCGGTAGTCCAGGAGGGCATCGACATCAAAAGTGGCCAACCGCTCATGAGGCAGGGTCATGAGAAGCTGCTCAATGGCCAGGGCGCCGACGTGCCCGGCATCCATGGCGCCGTCGAGGTGGTGAAGAAGGACACGCGGGGAGAGGGGCTCGCCGGCGTGACGATCAATAGTGAACAACGGTCTCATGGTCCTCTCCTCTCCTGCCGATGGGGGTCGGTGCGGCGCTTGCCCCCTGGGCGGGGGCCTGGTTGTGGGGAACTGGCTCGTTGGCTGCAACAGCACGGCCGGCCGGGGTGTTCCGGGATGCCGGTCACGGCGGGCCTGTTCGCTGTGGGCGTCCGCGCGGCCCGCTGGCGAGGAGAATAATGGATCGGCCTGTGCCCGGTCTTGGGCCGGCACTCAGGACGCGTTAGCGCTCGGCCAGGGCGCGAGGCGCCCGGCTTTAGACTCCGTCACGACCCAGGGAGACTATGTGAGTACTCCGAGCCGCCCCGCGACCGCCGGCCGCTCCTCAGCCCCGGATGACCCGGATGGCACGGTCACCGAGCTGGGCCGGGCCGACCCGCTTCAGGAGATCGCCGCGGAGCAGAAGGTGGTCGACCGCGCCTACACCGAGCTCGACCGCCAGTTGGCCGCGGCCCGAGAAGCGCTGGCGGCCACGGAGGCCAAGGGGGTCTCGGGCACCCACCAGTCACGTGGGGAACGCGACGCCTATGCGGTGCACTACACCAACCTCGTCACCGCCCTGGAGGGTGTGGAGGACCGGCTGGTGTTCGGGCGCATGGACATGACCGAGTCGGCCAGGGGCGATGCCCCCGGCGACCAGGACGAACATGACGAAGAGGAGGGGGCCGACGGCGTGCAGAACACCCCCGCCCGCCCCGGCGTCGGAGGGCCGCAGGACCCGCCCACCGGCCCGTCGGCCGGCCCCAGGGGCCCGGTGCTCCCCCCGGCCCATCAGAACCGCCCACGGCACTACGTGGGGCGCATTGGCCTGCAGGACGCGAACCGCCGCGAGGTGGTGCTGGACTGGCGGGCGCCCCTGGCCCGGGCCTTCTACCAGGCCACCGCCTCCGACCCCATGGGGCTGGTGCGCCGTCGCCACCTCGACACTCGTGCTCGCCGCGTCCTGGGGGTGGAGGACGAGCTCATTGACGTGTCCGCACTCACTGACCGGCAGGGCGCCGAGGCCCGCCTGGCCACTGCGGGGCTTCAAGGCGAGGGGGCGCTGATCGCCGCCATGTCGGCGGCGCGCGAGGGGCGCATGGGCGACATTGTCGCCACCATCCAGGCTGAGCAGGATCGCGTTGTCACCGCCCCGGGCACCGGCGTGCTCGTGGTCCAGGGCGGCCCGGGTACGGGCAAGACGGCGGTGGCCCTGCACCGGGTGGCCTACCTCTTCTACGCCGAGCGGGCGCGCCTGGAGCGCTCGGGGGTATTGCTGGTGGGCCCCTCGCGCACCTTCCTGCGCTATGTGGAGCAGGTGCTGCCCTCCCTGGGTGAGACCGGCGTGGTGTCCACGACCGTCGCCGACCTGGTGCCCGGGGTGCGGGCGCGCGGCACGGAGCCGGCGGCGGTGGCTGAACTCAAGGGGCGCGTGGTGTGGGCGCAGGTCCTGCGACGGGCTGTGCGCGACCTGCAGCGAGTGCCCCGGGCGCCGCGCGCGATTATGGTCCAGGGCACGCGCCTGCTCCTGCACCCGGGTGACGTGCGCGAGGCCATGGCCCGGGCCCGCCGTTCCGGGCGGCCCCACAACCTGGCTCGCGAACCCTTCGTGCTGTGGCTGCTGGAGCGCCTGACCGACCAGTACGCGGCCGCCACCGGGCAGGACGCCTCGGACGCTGACACCCGTGCCTGGATCCGTGAGGACATCCGTACCGCCCGGGATGCGCGCAGGGAGATCAACCTGTGCTGGATGCCGACGGCGCCCGTGGGCCTCCTGGAGCGCCTTTGGTCCCGTCCGGCCCTGCTGGAGCGCCTGGCCCCCGAACTGGAAGCGGCCGAGCGGGCGCTGCTGGCGCGGTCGGCCGGCTCCGAGTTGACGGCGGCGGACGTGCCGCTCATTGATGAACTCGCTGAACTGCTGGGCCCCAGTGAAGACGCCGAGGCCCGCCGGGCGCGCCTGGAGGCGCGCCGGCGCGAAGAACTGGTGGCCTACGCCGCCCAGGCAATCGAGTCCCAGGACCTGGGCGGGGGCATGGTCGACGCCGAAATGCTCGCCAGCCGCATGGCTGACACCGGCCCCTCCCTGACATTGGCCGAACGGGCGCGGGCCGACCGCACCTGGACCTACGGCCATGTGGTGGTCGATGAGGCTCAGGAACTGGGGGCCATGGCCTGGCGGGCCCTGGCCCGGCGCTGCCCGGTGCGCTCCTTCACGGTGGTTGGCGACCTGGCCCAGTATTCGGGGCCCAGCGCCCCAGAGTCCTGGGGGCAGGTGCTCTCCTGTCTGGGCGCCGCCGAATCCGATCGACGCCCGACGGCGGATGGAGCCGGCCGGGGCTCGGCGCCCTCGCGCCGAAGGATGGCCTCGACTCCGCTGCACGAGGAGGTTCTCACCGTGTGCTATCGCACTCCGGCGACGATTATGGCGGCCGCTGAGGCGGTTGTCACCGCCTTGGGCCACCCGCCGGTCTACCCGGTCTCCTCAGTGCGGGACCTGCCCGGCTGCCTCATAGTCGAGGACCACTCTCCGACAGCGGTCGACGAGGCGGCCTGGGCGGTGGCGCTGCGCGGGGCGGTGCGCCAGGAGTGCCGGGCCCTGGACGAGGAGGTTGGCCCCCACAGCGGCCGCATTGCCGTCATCGCTCCGGACCCGTCGGCGGTGGCCGCAGTTCTGCGGGCCGATCCTGCGCTGGAGGCGGCCATGGAGGCCCCTGGAGGGGACGTGCTGCGCGCCCGCCTGGCCGTCATGGGCCCGATCCTGTCCAAGGGCCTGGAGTTCGACACCGTCGTCCTGGTGGATCCTGGACTCCTCGGAGCGGTCAGCGCCGGGGACTTGTACGTGGCCATGACCCGCCCCACGCGCCGTCTGCACGTGGTTTCCCACGCCCCGCTGCCGACCGGCCTGGAGGCCTCGGATGCCTCCGCGCCGGTCCCCGGCGAACGGTGAGCGGCAGCCCACACCGAGCTGGTCGTTCGTGCACGAGCCTTCCTACGCAACCGTAGGTTACGGTTGCGTAGGAATAATGGACTGGCGCCCGCTGCGCATGCCGCGAGCGCCTGGGGGAAGGGGAACCCGTGAGCGCTCAGCAGACCACGGCCCGGGACACCAGCCGGGCGGGCGGCATCAGCGACCAGTACCAGCGTCCCCACTACGCCCCGGGCGTCCCGGCGGTGATCGCGCCGGTGGCCGAGCCGCTGTCGTGCATGCTCGACGACGCCGTTCGCCGTTTCCCTGAACGCATTGCCCTGGACTTCCTGGGACGCTCGACCACCTACGCCCAGCTGGCCGAGCAGGTGGGCCGCGCCGCCGAGGCGCTGCGCCGCCTGGGGGTGGGGCGCGGGGATGTCGTGGGCGTTATCCTGCCCAACTGCCCCCAGCACGTGGTCCTGGCCTATGCGGCCTGGCGTATTGGGGCGATCCTGGCCGAGCACAACCCCCTGGCCCCGGCCTCCCAGGTCCGCGAGCAGATTGAAATGCACCAGGGGCGGGTTGTTATTGCCTGGGAGAAGTCCTTGGCCCACCTGGTCCAGGCCGTCGGGTCCCTGGAAGGGGCCGGCATGGCGGGTCTGAACGTGCTGTCAGTGGATCTGAGCCGGGGGCTGCCGCGCGCCAGCCGCCTGGCCCTGGCCCTGCCGATCGCGGCGGCCCGGGCCAAGCGCTCGGAGTTGCGCGGCCGCGTGCCCGCCGGGGTGCGCTCTTGGGACGACCTGGTAGCCGCCAGCGCGCCCCTGCCCACGGGGCATCCGCTCCCAGAGGTGAACGAAGTCGCCGTCCTGCTGCACACCGGCGGTACCACCGGCACCCCCAAGGCGGTCAAACTCACCCACACCAACCTGCGGGCCAACGCCGAGATGAGTCTGGCCTGGGCCTCTCAGACCTGCGTGGAGGGCGAGGAGACCTTCTTCGCCGTCCTGCCCTTCTTCCACGCCTTCGGGCTGTCACTGTCGCTGCTGTGCGCCGTCGGCCTGGGCGCAACCCAGGTGGTGCTGCCCAAGTTCGGCGCCGACATGGTCCTGTCCGCCTGGAAACGGCATCCCGCCACCTTCTTTCCCGGAGTCCCGGTCATGTTCGACCGCATCCTGGGGCGGGCCCGGGCCACGGGCGCGGACTTGTCGAGCTGCAAGATCGCCGTGTGCGGGGCCGCCCCCACCCCGGCGGCGGTGGCGTCCGCCTGGGAGAAAGCCACTGGCGGGGTCATTATTGAGGGCTACGGCATGACAGAGACCTCCCCCATTATCTTGGGCAACCCCATCTCCCCGGAGCGCCGCCCCGGCGCCCTGGGCGTGCCCTACCCCTCCACCGATGTGCGCCTGGTCGACCCCGAGGACCCCGAGGTGGAGGTCGATCCCGGCAGCATTGGCGAGTTGGTGGTGCGCGGGCCGCAGGTCTTCGCCGGCTACTGGGACAACCCCGCGGAGACGGAGGCGGTCATGCTGCCCGGCGGCTGGCTGCGCACTGGGGACCTGGTGCGCCAGGAGGAGGACGGCTTCTATGTCATGGCCGACCGCCGCAAGGAGCTTATTATCTCCGGGGGGTTCAATATCTACCCCACGGAGGTGGAGGCCGCGGTGCGTTCCATGCCACAGGTCGAGGAAGTCGCCGTCGTCGGGCTCCCCACCGAGGCGGGCGACGAGTCCGTGGTCGCAGTGATCGTGCCCCATGAGGGGCAGACGGTAACCTTGGAGCAGGTCCGCGCCTGGGCCGAGCGGACGATCTCCCGCTACGCCCTGCCCCGTCGTCTGGAGATCGTCGACCACATGCCCCGCTCCGCCATAGGCAAAGTGATGCGCCGCCTCGTGCGTGAAGAGATTCAGCACCGCGACGCCCAGAAGTGACTAAGGGGATCATGACTCCGCGTACCGGCCACGACACCGCCCCGCCACTGACCGCCCCCGGCCGCCCGGAGGGCGCGCCGGCCGCATTGGGCCCGCAGGACTCGGGCCGCTACCAGCGGCCGCACTACCAGCCGGGAATCCCGGCGGTCATTGATGTGCCGGATGCGCCGTTGACCGAACTGCTGGAGGCCGCCGCGGCCTTCTACCCCAGCCGTGTCGCCATTGACTTCCTCGGGGCGACCATGACCTACGCCGAGCTTCTCGATGCCTCGCTGCGCGCCGCCGGCCTGCTGTGGGAGGCCGGGGTCCGCCGCGGCGACCGCGTGGCACTCCTCCTGCCCAACTGCCCCCAGCATGTGATCGCCGTGTACGGTGCGCTGCGCCTGGGCGCCGTCGTCGCCGAGCACAACCCCCTCGCCCCCGCCGAAGAGATCCACGCCCAGCTCGCCGGCAACCGCGCCCGCGTCCTGGTGGCCTGGGAGAAGGGCGTCCAGACCCTCGCCGAGGTCGAGGACCCGACCGCCTCACGGACCGTGCTCACCGTGGACCTGTCCGCGGCCATGCCCGCCCGACTGCGGGCGGCACTGCGTTTGCCCGTGGCCAGGGCGCGCAGGCAGCGCGAGTCCTTCAAGGCGGCCTCCCTGCCTGCCGCCGCCCGCTCTTGGGACCGCGAAGTCGCCCGCCACCCGCACGTGAATTCGTCGCTCCCGCTGCCGCGAGCCGACGACGTGGCCGTCCTGCTCTACACCGGGGGCACCACCGGGACCCCTAAGGCGGCAATGCTCACCCACCGCAACCTGCGGGCCAACGCGAACCAGGCGATCGCCTGGGTGCCCATGCTCCATGAGGGCGGTGAGGTCTTCCTCGCGCTCCTGCCCTTCTTCCACGCCTTCGGCCTGACCTTCAACCTGTTCTGCGCCGTGCAGAAGGCCGCCACCCAAATGATGATGCCCAAGTTCGACGTCGCCGAGGTCCTGCGCTCCCACCGGCGACGGCCACTGACCTTCTTCGTGGGCGTCCCGGTCATGTTCGAGCGCATTCTGCGGGGGGCCCAGAAGGCGGGGGTGGACCTGGGGTCCCTGCGCTTCGGCGTATGCGGGGCGGCGCCCATGCCCCCGGCGGTTGGGGCCGAGTGGGAGCGGGCCACGGGCGGCTTCTTCGTCGAAGGGTACGGGATGACCGAGACGAGCCCGATCGTGGCCGGCACCCCCATGGGCCCGACCCGCCGCCTGGGCGCACTCGGCCTGCCCTTCCCGTCCACGGATGTGCGAGTCGTCGACCCTGCGGAGGCGGACCCGGACCACGAGGTGCCCGACGGCGAGCCCGGGGAGCTGCTTGTGCGCGGACCGCAGGTCTTCGCCGGCTACTGGGACGACCCCGAGGCCACCGAGGAGGTCATGCTGCCGGGCGGCTGGCTGCGCACCGGGGACATGGTGCGCCGTGAGGAGTCCTTCTTGTGGATGGCCGACCGCAAGCGCGAGCTCATCTTGACCAATGGCTTTAATGTCTACCCCTCCCAGGTGGAGGCGGCGATCAGGGACATGGACGGTGTGGCCGACGTCGCCGTCGTCGGGATGGACGCCGGGGCCCGCGGGGAAACGGTTGTCGCCGCTGTTGTTCTCACTGAGGGGGTGCCGGCTGGGACTGTCACACTGGAGACGGTGCGCGCTCACGCCGAGCGCGTCCTGCCGCACTACGCCCTGCCACGGCGCCTGGAGGTCCTTGAGTCACTGCCGCGCTCGGCAATCGGCAAAGTACTGCGGCGCGCTGTACGCGAACAGCTCACCGACCGCTGAGCCCGGGGGCAACGGGCCCGGCCGCAATGGCGGGCGTGGTAATCGGCGCAGTGAGATCAACGACTCCACCGGGCTCAGGCCCGGAAAGACTGAGGGGAACTGAAGGGAGTCGTTGACGGTGTTATCCGGGGCCCCGCACTACAGGAGCCCGCAGGACTCCAGGGTGGCGCGCAGAGCGGCCACCTCCTCGGCCTCGGCGCGCACGAGCGGCAGGCGCACGGCGGCGGAGGGGATGCGTCCCTGGAGCAGCAGGGCCTCCTTGGCCATAACGGCGCCCTGGCCCCCGCCCATCATGGCGCGCACCAGGGGGCGCATGCGCTGAGCGACGCCGCGGGCCCCCGCCAGGTCACCGGCATCAACCTCCGTGATCATTTCGCGCCAGGAGTGGGCGTCGGCGTGGGCCACCACGGAGACCACCCCTGAGGCGCCGTGGGCCAGCCAGGCGAAGTTGAGGCCGTCGTCACCGGAGTAGTACTCCAGGCCGGTGGCCTCCATGCGCTGGAAGCCCTGCTCGACGTCCCCGGTGGCGTCTTTGACCGCGAGGACGCGGGGGTGCTCGGCTAAACGGGACAGGGTGTCGTCAGTGATCCTCACACCGGTACGACCGGGGATGTCGTAGATCATGACCGGCAGTTCGGTGGCCTCGACGACCGCCATAATGTGCCGGTAGACGCCCTCGGCGCTGGGACGGTTGTAGTAGGGGGCGTTAATGAGCAGGCCCTGGGCCCCTGCGGCCTGGCTGCCCACGCCTATGCGCACCGCGTGAGCGGTGTCATTGGATCCGGCACCAGCCAGCAGCATGGCGCGACCGGCCAGGGCGTCCTTGACCTCCCGCAGAAGAGTCTGCTTCTCGGGCAGGTGAGTGGTGGGGGCCTCACCGGTAGTGCCGGCCAGGAGGATGAGGTCAGCGCCGTCGTCAACCAGGGAGACGGCCAGGGACTGGGCCGCCTCGACATCAATCTCCCCCTCAGGGGTGAAGGGCGTGACCATGGCCACGCCGACGGAGCCGAAGGAGCGGGAGGGCAAAGTGCTCATGACAGGAGCCTAACGGTGTCATGGCTCATGACGTGCCGGTGTCTTACCGGTTCGCGCCCGGTCACTAGTCTCACCCCTATGGTCACCTCCTCGGGCCGGCCCGACCCGGCCCCCTCCCCCGGCCCCCAGGGCACCAGTGGCGGACCTCGGGGTGGCGGCACGGCCCAGGACCGGCAGCCCTCGGGCACCGGCTTTGTGCGCCCGGCCGCACCCACGGACCTGCCCGCCATGGGGCGCCTTCACGCGGCCACCATGCTCGCCTCCTTGGAGGCCGCTCACCGCAGCGCGCACGGCGCCCCCTTGCCGGTGGGCGTGCGGGCGGTCATCTCCGCGCCGGTGGTCGCCACCGGCTGGGAGCAGGCAGTCGGCGACCCGCCGAGCCCGGCCCATCACGTGCTGCTCGCCACCCAGGGGGAGACTGTGGTGGGGCTGCTGGGGCTGGCCCCCACACAGATGCTCGACGACGATGGTGCCCCGATCCCCGGGGGGCGCGCCGCAGAGGTCACAGCACTGGGCGTGGACCCGGCGCACCAGCGCCAGGGGCACGGCTCGCGACTGCTGGCCGCCGCCGCTGACCTGGCCCGCACGGACGGGGCCGGGGCCCTGAGCGTGTGGGCCGTGCACGGGGACGAGTCCCTCACCCGCTTCCTGGCCGCCGCGGGCCTGCAACCCTCGGGGGCGCATCGGCTCCTGCCAGTGGGGCTGGGCATTACTGAGAACTGCTGGACAGCGGCCTTGTGAGGGGACGCCTGTTCCCCACCTCGGGGGCCGGCGGCCCAGTCAAGGACCACGCCACCAGGGCCGGTGCCCTTCTCGCACCGCCACCCGGGGCGCCGGCCCCGGGTGGCGACCCAGCGGTCCGGACTGACTCCTCACACCGCCGCCTGGCGTCGTGGTCCCCAAGCGTGGTCCCCAAGTGCGCTCCTCACAGGTCGAGTAGCGCATCCAGGCCAACAGTCAGGCCCTGGCGCCGTCCCACCTGACGCACCGCCAGGATGACACCGGGCATGAAGGAGGAGCGATCGAAGGAGTCGGTGCGGAGGGTGAGCTGCTCGCCGGGGTTGCCGAGCACGACCTCCTCGTGGGCGGTCAAGCCCCGAAGGCGCACCGCGTGGACGTGGACGCCGTCAATAACGGCTCCCCGGGAGCCGTGGGGGTCGGTCTGGGTGGCGTCGGGCCCCGGCGCCAGGCCCGCCTGCGCCCGGGCCGCCGCGATTCCTCTCGCCGTGGCCACGGCGGTTCCCGAGGGGGCGTCCACCTTGCCGGGATGGTGGAGCTCAATGACCTCGGCGGACTCGAAGAAGCGGGCGGCCTTGGCGGCAAAGCTCATGGTCAGGACCGCGGAGAGCGCGAAGTTCGGGGCGATGAGGACCGCCCGGCCCGCCGCCTCGGGGCGCGCCAGGTGCTCGCGCACACGCCCGTAGGAGTCCTCATCCCAGCCGGTGGTGCCCACCACCACGTCGCAGCCGGCCTCAATAAGGGCGTGAACATTGGCCTCGGTGACCGCCGGAACGGTGAAGTCCACGGCGACCTCGGCGCCGGCCAGGTGCTCGGCGTCAATGGCGTCCCCAATGTCGAGCCGAGCCACGAGGTCAAGCCCCTCGGCGGCCTCTACCGCCCGGCAGACGGTGGCGCCCATGCGCCCGGCGGCGCCCACGACAGCTACGCGAATACTCATGGGCCAAGGTTAGCGGCCACCGGCCCCACCAGCACGCGGGCGCGATCCTGGGCCACCAGCCAGGCGGCCAGGGAGCGCACCTCCTCAGCGGTGACCCCTCCAAGGCGGCGCAGGTTCTCATCCATGGAGCGCAGGCGGCCGGTCACCACCTCCCCGCGCCCCAGCCGCCCCATGCGCGCCAAGGAGTCCTCTCCCCCGAGCACCATGGAACCGCGGATCTGGCCGCGGGCCCGCTCCAGCTCGCGCTCCGTGACGCCGTCGGCGGCGAGCCGCTCGAACTCGCCGGTCATGACGGCGCACACCTCGTCGACGTCGCCCGGAGCGCACCCGGCGTACAGGCCGAAGGCGCCCGCGCCCGCGTAGGAGGTGTCGAAGGCGTAGGTGGTGTAGGCCAGGCCGCGCTTCTCGCGCACCTCCTGGAACAGGCGCGAGCTCATGCCGCCGCCGAGGATGGTGATGAGCACGCTCATGGCCCAGCGGCGCTCGTCGCGCACGGGGATGCCCTGGCAGGTCAGGTACAGGTGGGACTGCTCGCAGTCCCGCTCGATGCGCACGTCGTGGACGGCCAGGGCGACGTCGGGCTCGGTCTCGAAGCGGCGCGGGCGCGGCGGGACGACGCCGGTGGTGTCCCAGCCGGCGGCAGCGAGATCCGCCGTCACCCGCTCGACGACCTGGTCGTGGTCGACGGCGCCGGCCATGGCCACCACCAGCGAGTCGGAGGCGTAGGTCCGCCTGTAGTGCTCCCACACCGCGTCGCGCGGGACGGCGGCGACCGTCTTGTAGGTGCCGCCGATGGGCCGCCCGAGCGGGGTGTCGTCGCCGAAGGCCGCACGGGCGAAGGCCTCCTGGGCGACGTCCACGGGGTCGTCGGCGGCGTCCGCCAGCTCGGAGATGATGACCCCGCGCTCGGTCTCGACCTCCGCGGGATCCAGCGAGGAGGAGGTCACCATGTCGGTCAGGACGTCGAGGGCGCCCATGGCGTCCGCCCCCTGCACGCGCGCGTAGTAGGAGGTGTGCTCCTTGGCCGTGGCGGCGTTGGACTCGCCGCCGATGAAGTCGAAGGCCTCGGCGATCTCGCGGGCGGAGCGCGTGGCGGTGCCCTTGAACATGAGGTGCTCCAGGAAGTGGGTCGAGCCCTCCTGCCCGGCGGCCTCGTCGCGGGACCCGACGCCGAACCACATGCCCAGGCTCGCCGATCGCAGTCCCGCCACGGACTCGGTGATGACGCGCACCCCGCCGGGCAGGATCGAGCGGCGCAGCACGGCGCCGTCGTCGGTCAGGTGCAGCTCAGTGCCGGGATCGCCGGCGGCACCGCGCGCCAGATCGACCTCAGAGTAGCTGGTGGCACCACTCCTGAAGGCACTGGCGACTGAGGGGATTGGGTTGGTCACTCGCCGAGCCTAACGGGCCCGGTGGCGGCGCTGTCCAGCGGACTGGTTCTCCTCGCCGACGGCGTAGCGCACCGCCCGCTGCCCGGGCTCACCGCGCCGGACCGATCTCGACGCGGAACTCGACCGATCTCGACGCGGAACTCGACCGATCTCGACGAAAGAAGGGGCGGGGCGGGGGCCGGGCCACCCCGCGGCGGCCCGGCCCCCGCCGGCGTCAGCGCGCGGCTACCGGCCGCTCACTGCTCACTCCTCCTCATCGACGGACTCGATGGTGCGGGTGCGGCGCCGGCGCGGACGGCGCTCACGACGCTCGCCGTCGCCCTCGGCGCGCTCGCGGCGCGGACGGCGCTCGCGGCGCTCCCCGCCACCGGCGTGCGCGGCCTTGTTCTCCGCCTCGGCGGCCAGCTGCTCGTCGGACAGGACGGCGTGCAGGCTCAGCTTGCCGCGCTGGTCGATCTCGGCCAGCTCGACCTGGACCTTGTCGCCCACGCCCAGGACGTCCTCGACGTTCTCCACGCGCTTGCCGCCCACCAGCCGGCGGATCTGCGAGATGTGCAGCAGCCCGTCCTTGCCGGGGGTCAGCGAGACGAAGGCGCCGAAGGTCGTGGTCTTGACCACGGTGCCCACGAAGCGCTCGCCGATCTCGGGCATCTGCGGGTTGGCGATGGCGTTGACGGCGTCGCGCGCGGCCTCGGCCGACGGCCCGTCGGAGGCGCCGATGTAGACGGTGCCGTCGTCCTCGACCGTCAGCTCCGCGCCGGTGTCGTCCTGGATCTGGTTGATCATCTTGCCCTTGGGGCCGATGACCTCGCCGATCTTGTCCACGGGGATGTGGACGGTCAGCACGCGCGGGGCGGTGGGGGCCATCTCGTCGGGGGAGTCGATGGCCCGGGCCATAATGTCGAGGATGTAGAAGCGGGCGTCGCGGGCCTGGTCGAGGGCGCCGGCCAGGATCTCGGAGGGCAGGCCGTCGAGCTTGGTGTCGAGCTGGAGGGCCGTGATGAAGTCGCGGGTGCCGGCGACCTTGAAGTCCATGTCGCCGAAGGCGTCCTCGCTTCCGAGGATGTCGGTGAGCGTGGCCCACTTGGTCTCGCCGTCGATCTCCTCGTGCATGAGGCCCATGGCGATGCCGGCCACGGGCGCGCGCAGCGGCACGCCGGCGTTGAGCAGGGACAGGGTGGAGGCGCACACCGAGCCCATGGAGGTCGAGCCGTTGGAGCCCAGGGCCTCGGAGACCTGGCGGATCGCGTAGGGGAAGTCCTCGCGGGTGGGCAGGACGGGCACGAGGGCCCGCTCGGCCAGGTTGCCGTGGCCGATCTCGCGGCGCTTGGGGGCGCCCACGCGGCCGGTCTCGCCGGTGGAGAAGGGCGGGAAGACGTACTGGTGCATGTAGCGCTTGTGGGTGACCGGCGACAGGTCGTCGATCTGCTGCTCCATGCGCAGCATGTTGAGGGTGGTCACGCCCAGGATCTGGGTCTCGCCGCGCTCGAAGATGGCCGAGCCGTGCACGCGGGGCAGGACCTCGACCTCGGCGGCCAGGGTGCGGATGTCCTTCAGGCCGCGCCCGTCCATGCGCACGCCCTCGGTGAGGGTGCGGTGGCGCACGATCCTCTTGGTCACGGAGCGGAAGGCGGCCTTGAGGGCCTTGACGTCCTCCTCCGTCCCGTACTGCTCGGCGAGGTCGGCCAGGACGGCCTCGCGCACCGCGTCGATGGCCGCGTCGCGGGCCTGCTTGCCCTCGGTGGCGATGGCGCCGGCCAGGTCGTGGGCCTGGGCGGCCCTCTCGACGGCGTCGTACTGCTCGTCGGTGTAGTCCAGGTAGAGCGGGAACTCGGCGGTGGGCTTGGAGGTGTGAGCGGCGACCTCCATCTGGGCCTCGCACAGGGCCTTGATGTGCGGCTTGGCGGCCTCCAGGGCCTCGGCCACGACCGGCTCGGTGGGGGCGACGGCGCCGTCGGCGATGAGGTCCCAGGCGTTCTCGGTGGCGCCGGCCTCGACCATCATGATGGCGACGTCGCCGCTCTCCAGGACCCGGCCGGCCACGACCATCTGGAAGGTGGCGCGCTCGAGCTCGGAGTAGCGGGGGAAGGCGACCCACTGGCCGTCGATGAGGGCCAGGCGGGTGCCGGCCACGGGCCCGGAGAAGGGCAGCCCGGCGATCTGGGTGGACATGGAGGCCGCGTTGATCGCCAGGGCGTCGTAGGCGTCGTCGGGGTGGATGGCCAGGACGGTCTCGACGACCTGGACCTCGTTGCGCAGGCCCTTGACGAAGGAGGGGCGCAGCGGGCGGTCGATGAGGCGGCAGGCGAGGATGGCGGCGGTGCCGGCGCGGCCCTCGCGGCGGAAGAAGGAGCCGGGGATGCGGCCGGCCGCGTACTGGCGCTCCTCGACGTCGACGGTCAGCGGGAAGAAGTCGAACTGGTCCTTGGGGTGCTTGCCCACGGTGGTCGCCGACAGGACGACGGTCTCGCCGTCGAGGTAGGCCATGGCGCTCCCGGCGGCCTGCTTGGCCAGGCGCCCGGTCTCGAAGCGGACGACGCGCTTGCCGAAGGGGCCGTTGTCGATCACGGCCTCCGCAGCGGTGACCTCGGGGTCATCAACGAACATCTGCGATGTGTCTCTTTCTAGTCGATCTGGGGCGCCTCCCGTGGCCTTCGATCGAGGCCCACGGAACCGGCTCGTCCCCGCTACGCGCGGGCGCGGCGCTCCGGAGGCCACCACCGAAAACCGACGGTTGCCGCCTGGGCGCACGGGGGCCTGCCTCGTGCGCGCTCCCGCGGGGCGCCGGCACTTCGCCGGCGCCCGGGCGCGCCGGACCTGCACCTGTGGTCACGGGTCTGCGCGCACGCGGGCGCGTCGATCCTACCGTGGGGGCGGGTGGGGGGATGTGAACCCGTGGTCACGACGACGTGA
>ERZ772964.118-NODE-118-length-40437-cov-5.14048_pt1 | contig 40437 bp, 33 predicted proteins | sample MGYA00580675_ERZ772964 | MGnify/ENA primary metagenome ERZ772964 (study PRJEB29015, sample SAMEA2737941) | human oral metagenome | biome: human oral; feature: human-associated habitat; material: dental | place: China | collected 2139 ... | reverse complement strand
AAGAAATTCTTCTTATAGAAGGCATCAATCAGTTATGCAGAGCATACTATTGCTAACCCTGGTATAATACAACTATGGCATTACAAAATAAAAAATCTCTAGGGCAGCATTGGCTCAAAGACCCGGATATGCTAGCGGCGATTGCCGATGCAGCGGCACTAACCCCTGACGATACAGTATTGGAGATTGGTCCTGGACTTGGCACATTGACAAGTCGGCTCCTTGCTCGGGCGGGCAGGGTAACCGCGGTAGAGTACGACGCTGATCTAGCGCGCAAACTACCAGGACAATTCCCTGGCAAGCAATTAACAGTCGTACATGAGGATATTCTGCAGTTTGACCTTAGTCGGCTTCCTGCTGACTATGTCGTGGTAGCAAATGTGCCGTATTACATTACGAGCAAGATTGTCCAAAAGCTGCTGACAGCGGAGAATAAGCCGCGCCGCACAGTACTGCTGGTGCAGAAGGAGGTGGCTGAGCGAATTGCCGCTGAGCCCGGTGCAATGAGCCTATTAGGAGTGAGCGCTCAGCTCTATGCTGAGGCGAAGCAAGGCCCAGTGGTACCGCGCCAATTCTTTGTGCCACCGCCCAAGGTAGATTCGCAGGTAGTGGTGCTTGAGACGCGCACTCAGCCTCTCGTGTCGTCAGCGGACGAAAAGGACTTCTTCCGCGTGGTGCGGGCGGGCTTTGTAGCTAAGCGCAAGAAGCTGCGCAGTGCACTTGCGGCAGGCCTTGCACTAGATAAGACAGAAATCGAGACGATACTACAGAACGCTGGTATATCGCCAGACTGGCGGGCAGAGGATGTGTCGATTGCCCAGTGGCTACAAATTACGAATGCTTGGCGACAGCACGGCAAGCTGTAATGAGTATATGCTTGATAGAGTCAGTACGAGCAAAAATATAGCCTGGTGAATCTATTGTCCATGGTGAACCATCTAATGCGCACACAGCACAGCCGAGCTGTTGTGCAAGAAAAGAGCTTGCACAGACGTCCCAGGGGTTTGTTTGAATATTGATAATGCCATCGAGCCTCCCTAGAGCAACAAACAGGCTTGCAAGTGAACTATTGAGTGATAAAAGCATATAGTCTGTATGCTGCTGTAGATATGAAATAATCTGAATATGCTTTTGTTTCATGGCTAGTGGCAATTTGGCGGTCGTGCCAAGATCGACATCGATGGTTGTTCCAGGTAGCGCCGGAGTAGGAACGAATGGTCGGCTACCTTCAAACACACCAGCACCAACTGACCAGTAATAGTTGCCATCCATAAAATTAATCACACAGCTTGCAACCAAGTGACCGTTGATTGCGAGCGCAATGTTAGTGCAATACAGATAGATATGACGACTAAGGTTATTCGTTCCACATAATGGATCAATAATCCAGACACGTCCATTGCCTCTTGTAGTGTCTGCATGTTCTTCTTCACTGAGGATTTTATCGCTCGGAAAATATTGATGAATCGTCTTGACTATCTGCCGCTCAATGGCGATATCTAAGTCGGTCGTTGTATCATTGGGGTGTGCTTTGATGGTGTAGATATGATTGGCTTGATGGGTGGATTGATGTATTGCTAAAATCTCTGGTGCAATAACTGAAAAAAATGTTGCTTCACGATGAAATGACATGATATATAGTATATATGATTAGACAAGATCAGCCTACCTGCTTCCCATCAGAACTCCTCGTTAGCGTGTCGTCGAGCAGTGATGGCACAATGCTTGACCGCACGTTAGGTGAGATACATCACCCGCAGGTAGTGGCACACCGACAGGCCTTTTGTCAGGCGAGCGGGGCCGCATATACGGATGTGGTGTATCAGCGGGTTGTCTATGGCGCAGGCCGCAGCTATGACCAGCTCTGCGAGGTCGATAGCGCTGCGACAACTCGCCATACTGCCGAGATGGTAGCAGATGGCCTCGTGACGCGCTCACCTGGAGTGGGGCTATTGTTGCCAGTGGCTGATTGCGTGGCGACGGTGCTGTATGATCCGGTGCAGCGGGTGCTCGCGCTATTGCACCTGGGGCGGCATTCGACACTCTCACCACTGCTTGTTCGGACAATTGATCGCCTCGTCCACGAAGGCTCTCGGGCAGAGGATATCATTGTCTGGATGAGCCCAAGCGCGCAGCGGCAGAGCTACGTCATGCAGTATTTTGACCAGGCAACTGACCCAGCCTGGCATCCCTTTTGCTCGCACGACGCTGATGGTGTCCATCTTGACTTGCAGGGCTTTAATGCTGCTGCGTGCCAGCGCGCGGGCATTGCATCGCGTAATATCCACATCTCGCCGATTGATACAGTAACAAACCCCAACTACTTCTCGCACGCAGCGGGTGACACTGGTGGGCGGTTTGCGGTGCTAGCAATGATGCGAGAAAAGTAACGGCAATCCGCAGATAGCAGAACATCAAGCTCCTCCGCGGTATGATTGCCATACCTTGCAATATATAATTACATCAGCTATTCTGTGATAAGAAAAGTTTTGTCCATCGATTGGCTGTGGTGGATGCAAGAGAAGGAGTGCAACTATGGGATGGTTTAAAAATTCGTTTGGCATCGGGGCTGGTGTAACGCTCGGGGATATGGCGGCTCAGACTGGTGTGGCTATGGTAGTTGATGTTATTGATGGATCGGCCAAGAAGCTCCAGGACGACTATCGCATAGAGCATTTTGACCCAATTGTCCGCGACGATATTTCGCACATTATTGCACGAAGCGCGCTGAGCGAGATGCCGTATCCCTTTCCTAGTGAGCCCAATCCAGGTGTAGCGGCCGCGCCGCAGCCAGGGGAGCGGAAGAACTTCGTGCAGCGGCATAAGATCGCCGTTGGTATAGCTGGCGCGCTTGTGCTGGTGGCGATCTGCAACCCCAAGCAGAGTGCTATCGTATTGCTTATTGGGCTGTGGCTGCTGATTGTCGCCGTCGGCATCACCATATTCAAAAAAGCAAGCCGCACTGCCACAGGCATGATGGTTGGTGCACTCAGTGCGCCAAAGCAGCAGCTTATCAAGGATGGCCAGCAGTATTGGCATATTCGCGAATATGTGCGCCAAGCCCTGGCTGCATCTGAGCTCAGCCCACAAGATGCTGTGCTAAAGCTTAGTCACACCCAACTTGGACAACAATTCCCAGACACAGTGGAGGAGATCGAGGCAAACGCCTTTTATTATAAGCAAAAACTGCAGCAATAAGTAAATAGAAGGAGCAACCTATGCGTATTATCAAACGTCCAGCAACCACTATCCCCAAAGAATCTGCTCACGGCGGCAGTGGAGCACGCAAAGTCTATGTGTCGGCTGAGCACGCCACGAGCCCATATTGCGAGGCGATCACCCATGGTTGGCTGCCTGCAGGCGCAACCTTTGACTGGCATGATCACCCTGGTGTCGAGGAAACAATGATCGTCCTCAAAGGTAGTGGTGAGGTGTCTGACGCAGATGGTACATATACCTACAATCCAGGCGACGTCTTTATCTTTCCACCCGATACGCAGCACAAGATCCACAACCCAGGGCCAGACGAACATGAGATGATATTTGTGCGTATCACGGGGAAGTAGTTATTTCCACACGATACAGGCAAGACCGAGTGTCGCTAGCATCGTCGCGAGGATCTTTTGTCGTGGGTGATCACGCTCACCAAGCAGTAATGCGCCGAGTATCATGATGATAATAACCCCAGTCCCAGAAATGAAGCTCGTAATGCTCACCAGCCCTGTGCTAAGGGCGAGCACAAAACAATGTGCAGACAAAGCCCGAAATGTCATGAGCAGATAGGTCTTCTTTTGGCAAAAGAGTTGACGATCAATTGGTCGTTTGAGCACCAGAACAATACCCCACAGAAGCGGTGTTGCGATATATGCCATAAGTGTCATATAGGTAACGTAGCCAACAGAAGTCACAAGCTTTTTCTCAACAATGTTCAAACAGGCAATTGTCATAGCGCAGCTCACAGCCCACGCAACACCAGCTCGGGTGGTCTTGCGTGATCCTCGCTGACGAATGATGAAGGCAGCCATGAAGATAAGCCCACCACCAACAATTTGGAGAAACGAGACATATTCTCCAAGGAGAATGACACCAAGGATGGTCACAAAGAGTAGCCGTACATTATACAAAACCGAATGGACACCTGCCTCGAGACGCTGCAATGACAGCGTATTGGTAATATGGAGAGCTATGGTGAGACTTAACGCCAGACACAAGAGGAAACCTACCTCATCAGTCATAGCACCGAGATGGAGTGGCACGAACCATGATACGATAATAATCGGGAGAGCGATACCTGTCTACATGAGTGCAGCCTACACCCAAGGATCGGCGCGTCGGCTCAGTGAGCGGCGCAGCACCAGATTATACCCAACAAGCCCAACGAGATGGAGAATAAGGGAACTATATCACATAAGTTAGTGATGTTCTGGTCGATTCCTTAACCGCTTCAATGTTGTGTATAAATCCAGCGGTGTTAGCGCATGAGGCGGCCGTTGGTCCTTCTGTATCTCTGGTTGATAGCTATTGTTGGGCAGAGATGCGACGCTCAGCGGGCTACGAAGCCAGCGCACGTACTGGGCAAGCGACTCAGCAGCGTAGCGTAAATCGACAATCTCGGGGTCGGAATAGAACTCGATGCTATCAGGCCCAATCTCAGTAATCAGACCAGCGATGGGCGTGTAAAACGTTGCATCTGGGTTGCGCGGGCAGGTAGGCATCGTCGCAAGCGTGCCACTACAGCGCGATATATCAACGAGGAGATGTTCCGCAATAGTCGTCTGTGATTCGTGCGCAGGAGGAATATGTGGTACTCGGTTGATGACAACCCGATTGGCGAGCTGTGGTGGTAATTGACGTGCAGTATCATCACGCGCTGGCAGCGGTATAACTGGTGTTTTGTTTGCAGCATAGAGGACGCGATCTGAGTTGATTGCCAGGCCAGCCAGTGGCATTGTTGCTGCCTGATCTGGTAGCAGCGTTTCCACAGTTGGCGTGAGGTGGTCGGGAAGTCGTACAGCCATGATAAATACTATTGTACCATCGTTTTCATTCGGCACGTGAGAATCGATCGCTCGATGACGCAATCGATTGACCGATTGTGTCTTCTGGCACATCATACCCCTTCTCACGGAGGTGCTCGATAATGCGCTCTTGCTCGTGTGGTGTATAGTATATGCCCGAGCGGCTGCCACGGGCTTTGCGGCGGACACCAACAAGCATGTCGTCTGCTTCTGCCATGTCGTTGAGTGCTGTAATAGCACGTCGCACGGTCATGTGGTGCAGACCAAGCTGCTTGGCGAGTTCGGTAATACTAAGCTCGCCTTCTTGTGGTGAGGGCAGGCCAAGCAGACCCTGCTCTCTCAGGTAGTCTGCAATGATGCCAGCTTGGCGCGACGTATAGAGCCTATGTATTGTATCCCTGCGAGCGGCTATAGCAACAGTACCAATTGCTGCAGCAACCTCGGGGTTTTCCGTAGCGTGCTCTATTGTCCGCCATGAGACACCAAGGTCTCGTGCAATGCTGTGGATGGTTCGCTTGCGAGGGCGAAGTTGGCGCGGCGGCGTATTATCGGCCTGTGCGGCTGCAATGCGTTGATGTACGTCAGCAATTGGGCTTGTGAGTGCATCGTACAAATTCCAGGCAAAATGACGCTCTGTTGGCAAGGCAATGCCTCGGGCTGTATCTTCTGCAACAAGCACCGCTAGTTCATCCTTGGTGTATATGTGGAGTAGTTGGCGATCACCTGCATTATGGTTCCTAAGGGGGTCTTCTTTCTCCAGAGCTGGGTCAAAGACAAAAGCGACCTCTGAGTAGGTGATGATGGTACGAGCGGGTTGGGTGTCGTGTGGCCGGATATTTGTGATAAAGCGAAGAGGTGGCGGCTGGTCTGTATAGCCTCTTCTTGGTTCTGTTTTGCTTTGCGATATATACACCTGGGCTGGGTCACCAACAGAAAGGCCGATATCGTTCTCAAGCAAGAAGCAAAGAAGTTTATGTAAATCATTGAGTTTTTCTGCTTGAGTAGTATATCTGTCGTATATCTCGGGTGATTGTGTTGGTTGCTGGGGTGTTTCCATACCTACCACCATACTATAATGCAATCGTTTGTTGCAAACACTTAAGTATAAGCTAAAGAGCCACTGTCCCGTCAAGCGACCGTCCGAGATAGGCTGCTACCTGCTCAGCTTGCTCAGGCGAGAGGTGGTAGCCTAGTGTGCAAGCCAGCTTGCCGTTTTGGCGCCGCACACGGTATCGCTCGAGCGCTATGCCAAGAGTTTCGATGGCTTGATTAATTGTCGCGTGTGTAACATGGAGCCGCTCAGCAACAGTCGTGCGGAGCAGATACCCCGCTGGCACAGGAGTAAAGAGCCCTTCTTCACGTGCCCAGTTTTCGATCTTCCGCTGATCCGTGGGTGAGTAGTAGTCGTATGATAGCCCGGTGGCTTTGTGGTACTCCTTGCCGTGGATATCGGCCCCGGCGCTATTAAGCTCGTCAATGATACGCTCTACTGTCCTGTAATGAACGCCAAGCTTTTTGGCGACACCATTGAGTGTGCGATATCCCTCTGGTGGTGGAGTAGACTGGAGGTACTCGGCGAGGATCGCTACTTGGTGTGGTGTGAGGAGATGCTGCAATTCTTTGCCGCGCTGGGTGGTAGCGATTGCGCCAAGCTTCTCGCTGATTGCAGGGTTATCCAGTGTCTTCTCAATGGTCTGTGGTGCAACACCAAGCTCCTCTGCGGCGTAGTGGATGGTTACTTTGCCAAGTGAGCGCCGGGTTCGATCTGTATGTTGTTGCTGCTCAAGCTTCATAGCCTCAGTGATGCGCGCCCGAGCATCGGTAATCGGATGAGTGAGCGCATCGACCATGCTCGCCGTAAAGCGCCGGCCATGGGGGAGTTCTAGGCCACAGGCTGGGTCTTGTTTGATGAGATATAGCAACTCCTCCTTTGTATGGCTTTCAAGCGATACCCGCTGCTCGGGGCTGCACTGCTGCGTCGCGTGCGTATCGAACACAAGCGTGATATCAGGATAGATAGCGACTGTTCGGCCCGGTTGTTGGCGTTTTTTGTGTGGTGGTAGTGTGACAATGTAGCGAGAGGAGTTCATCGCTGCTTCTGTGCTACTATCCTCAGGCTCAGTATTGCCAGAGATGGCTACATCGCGCGTGTCGTAGCCAAGGTCATTCGCAAGCAAAAATAACAGATACTGGCGGCCTTTCTCCAGCTGCGCTGTCCGCTCATTGTCTGGCGAGTGCTCGGGAGGGTAGGATGATGTGCGATGTTCCATAACAGAGTAGTGTATTATACACGATAGATTGCAGCTTTGTCAATAATATGACTAAATGGTACCACGTTATACCAAAACGTGGTACGATACGAGTACTCTTATCTTCTAAAGAGATATACCATAAGTAAAAATACGAGGTACTATGCAGGCAAACCAATCATCAGCTCAGTCATCTGACAAGCCTAAGCCGATTGACGGCGCACGCCTTGTCTCACTCATTAATGCACTCCGCAAACTCCCCTGGCCAATGACGTATGAGGTGTACGATAGTCTCATCCAAGAATTGGGTTGGCAGCTCGTCAAGCCACGTGAGCAAGAGCCGCAGACGGGGCACGAGCAGTGTATGCACTACGATGGTTATATGCCACTGCTTGCTACAATAGAAAATGACGTTGTAACGTCGGTGGCGAGTAGCCCAGTCATCGATGTAATTCACCAATTACCAGCAGACGCGTGTCGCACACTCTACGACGAATACTGCGCAGCTGGCACAGCGGCCTGGGGCTGGCCGACCGATGTACGACACACAGGTCATCTCACTGGTACGATGTGGAAGGGTTTTGCTCCACAAACACCAGCTTCGCGGGAGCACGTTAGTATCAATCTCAACGAGGAAGACAAGACAATCATGTTTGTCCTCACCAGTAGGCAAACTGGTGCACCGCCCGATGGTGCCCGTCGCCCGCGCACGATTCGTCCCTATCCTGGACCTGATCCATTGCCGCGCCTGGAGAGTGAGCTGCATGAGGAGACATATTTCTCTCCAGGGCAATTCACGAGCTGGATCGACCGCATCCTCAGTCAACCATCACTGCGCTCTATGCAGCAGTTTGATACTACAATGCAGAGCCGAGGTTGGCAGCTTATGAAGCAAGAGGAGAATACCTGGTGGTATTATGATGGGCCGTTGCGCGTCATGGTATCGAGCAAAGACAATAAGACGGTATCGCTCATGATGGCATGGTTTGCTAATGGTTCACCCACAGCAGAGTGCCTCGACCTCTACCGCCAATACGTGCAGGCCGGGCAGGAAGTCTGGGGTGAGCCAGACGATGAAGTGGACGAAGCTGAGCATGCTGCAGAAGGTCTGGCTATCTCGACCATCTGGACAACCAACCAAGACAGTACCATCACTCTTATGCAGAGTACAGATAAGCTCTATACACTCATCGATGTTGCCGCTCAGTCGTAGGGTGCCTCATGATGCTCGTGCGATAGAATCAAAAGTGATATAGTACAAAATACCTCATAAGATATAGACAACAGTACAAGGATGATATATGAAGAAAAAACAATCATCACAAATACCGAAAAAGCCTCCACTAGCGTCATTGGAGAGTCCCACAGCGCTTATTGAGTGGATTGATGCGATCAGAGCTATGCCATGGTCATCAGCTTGGTCTGAGATAGCGGCACTGGTCTCTTCGTATGGATGGAAGGCAAAGCTGGATGATGAGAGAAGTCAAGACCATTCGCTTGTTTTTGAAGATGCTACTGGGCACACAGTCATCGTTCAATGTGATGACGACGAAAGCCGCTATAGTATCACGCGTACTGTCGCTCAAGCAAAGAACAAACGGTTGCAGCGCAAATCCTACGACGAATACCTCCAAGCAGCCCATGCCGCGTGGGGCAAGCCAAAAGAATATACTGATTACGGCAAATGGGGTCAATATGCACCGCGTGAGCCAGTTACGTATCAGTGGCGATTCTTTCCTATCAAGGATGAGATTTCTTGTGCCAGAGATATCGATATCATACAGCAAACATGCACGATTGATTTTAGCCCAGTAGACACAAAAGCAAAGCAGTGGGACATCAAGGTATCGTTGCATGTTGAGAAGAATCTCTCCACGCAGCAGTCACCACCGCACATGACAGGGCGTGGCTGGGTGGCAGCACTGAGCTGGCTCACGGCATTGCCATGGCCATTGTTTGAATATGAGCTTGAAGCTATTCAATCATCATTGGGATGGCATTGGTATAGAGATACAACGTATGATGATTGGCACGGTAATGTCCTTGTTAAAGACACGGTAGGGAATGAGGATCAAGTCGGCGGAAAACGGCCGGTACGTGATCTGATTCTTGAGTATCGCTTACCTGGTGACGCAAGAAAAAATGAGATACGAGGTCTGCTCATCGAATATTATCAAGCAGCAACTAATGTATGGGGCGTCGCGATACCTCAACAATCAACATTTGACTCATCACTATGCTGGCAGTGGAAAGTGTCAACAGGTGTCGTCATTACACTCGGTATGCGGCCTGCAACCCCTGATGATTATGACCAGGGGCTACCGTCGAGCTATGTTTTGTACACAATCATCGCCACAGATACGAAGCAGCATAATCGAACAAACAATCCATATGGTGTTATGCCGCCTCCAGCAGTACCTCCAGTGCCAGTCACGGCTCACCAAGCATGGGATATCTTTGAAGAAGAGTTATATAAAACATTACGTCAGTTAAGTGAGCAGCCGCGTCACTACGCGTTGCTATTTGATAGCGATGAAACAGAGCTCCAGTGGAAGAATAATATCATTACACTTGCCAGCCAGGGAATTAACAATGCGACGGCGATGGTAATTAGGATAAGTGGCCTTCCGTATGAGACAGAAAAAAGTCAGCTACAAGCGTGCGGTTTTGTTGAGGATGTTGAGAGGTACTGCTTGGAATGTCAATTGCCGCAATCTGCCACCAAAGAGCAGCTGCGTGCGGCCGCTCATGGGTGTGTTGTCTGGCTCCGCGATACCCGAGGTATAAACTCGCCAAGCCGGTTACTGGTATGGACAGTACAAATTCCAGAGATTGAGATGGATATCTGGTGGCAGCAGCGAAAGGATGCAATTGATCCTGGTCAGCTCTCTATTGCCAACGATCATTTACTGCACGCTGGTGTGCGCAGTATCAATCTGCATCCCGATCATGAAGCGGTTTATCGCCAGTATAGCGAGAAGTTCTCCACACTTGATCTCACGCAAATACCCAGGGATTATGGCCTCTCATCCCGTCTCGAGAGCGATGTGTTAGGGTGGTTTTATGGTATCGGGTCGCTATCGTGGCCCATGACAAAGCATGAGGTATTAGATGCTATTCGACAGGAGCTTGATTGGGAGATAGATACGCAGCCAGGATGTGTCAATAACGTCATTCACCTTGTATCTCCAGCGCAGCACCGTCGAAGCATTATTTGTGAAGACAAGCGGAATGTGATGAACTTTTCCGTTGATGGGCTATCACCTGCTGAGGCGCAGGCGTTCTATGCTTACTGTACTGAGTATGGCGCGACTGTCTGGGGTGGAGTAGACTCATCGTACAGTACACCCCGGCAAAATATGCTCACATGGTGCCGTCATTATGTGAAGGATAAGCAGATTATTCGTGAGTCTTGCACGCTGTGGCATCATAAAACAGAACAGCAGCAGAGTGTCTCTATAACACTTAATATACAACAAGTTGCACAAGCGCAATACCATGACTACATGACCCCACGCAGTTTTGTCAATATAATCAATTGGTTTAACGACCTGACAAAGCCATCAATGAAGCTAAACTTCACGGCGGTGAGCAACGTGTTTGGATGGTATAGTCATCGAATTACCGAGTCAAGCCAGTTTGGTGTGCTTGCCGCGATCGATTGGCCAGATGAGGATAACCCTCAGGAATATACCCTTTCGTTCACATTCCAACTGCCAGATGGTATGAGTACTGATGATGTCCATACACTATGGCAGACGTATGTTGAGGCGGGTAATCACGCATGGGGCGCGGCACAGCTGCAACGAGATCGTCATGTTGCGCACTGGATTATGCCATCTCAGGATATGCCATCGTATAAGCGTCTGACGCTTGGCATCAGGCCAGCCACCGAAGCAGATCATACTGTGGAGCTTTTCTCGGAGTCTATCTTGTATGCGAAGTTTGATGTTGTGTGGCATGAGTGGCATAATCCAGCGTTAGATACAACGCTCGCAAGCGACACATCATTAACTGCTGACTTTGTCTACCCAACATGGGAGGCGTTTGAGGATGCGTTATATCAGACACTGCAGTCGTTTTGCATGCAGCCGCGGCAGTATGCCACAATGGTAGATGATGCAATGGAAAGCTGGAAACAACGGACTGCTATACAATTGAAAGGCCTAGGAGTGGTTGATGATGCGCATGTAGTCATCTCATTTGATGGATGTACAAGACGAACTGGCTTTACTCAACTAACAAATGATGAGCAACGACAATTATGCGCACTTGGATTCAGAAAAGGTAAGTATGACTGGGAGTGCCACGTGCCAAGAGCCGCTTCTGACCAAGCACTACGTGCAGCAGCCCATGGTTGTGTCGTACGTTTACGCGATATAAGCGGCATTACGTCGCCAGTCGACATGCTTAATTGGACGTGGCAACTGCCGCAGCTTGAGTCTGCAAGTCGTCAACTTGCTACTGCTCAGCTCGATAGCGGCCAACCGTATATGATCAATTTTGATCTTGCCCGTCTTGGGGTGCAGCAGCATAACGCACAAGGTGCGCCTGATTTTCGCACATACTGGCTCATGAAAAAGCAGTTCGATGCCAAGATGCAGGTATATCCCACCCCAGAGCAATATACTACTCGAGTCAATCGTATTTTGAGCCAGGTGTGGCCGCTGTCCATGGAGCAGTTTGATGATGTGCTGCGACAGCAGGGCTGGCGGATAATGAGCATAATGCCCCATATGAAGGCGGTACGGTGGTATCATGATGGGGCACTGTCAATGCAAGTGTCTAGTTATAAGGATACTGTCACTCAGGCAACGATATGTTTTGCAAGTCAGTTACCCGTCATGGATTGTCTTGACCTTTATCGTTGCTACGCGCAGGCTGGGCGCGCAGCGTGGGGTGAACCAGTCGATGGTGATAATATAGGTGAGATTGAACATATCACGGAGGATATACGTATCTCAACCACTTGGAGAACTGACATGGGCGATACAATCACCCTTGTACAGCGTGCGGATCAGCTTGATGCGTCAATTGATATTGCCAAGCGGCAGCAGCCCAAGACACCCTAACTCGCCCCATGCTATAATACCCCTATGACCAAACAACACGCCTACATCACCACTGCTATTCCTTATGTCAACGGTAAGCCGCATATTGGCAATGCGCTCGACTATCTCTTGGCCGATATCTGGGCGCGATATCAGAAGCAAAATGGCCATGAGGTACGCTTCCAAGTTGGCACAGACGAACACGGTAATAAAATCGCTGCCAAGGCTCAGGCGAATGGGCTCGACCCACAGGGCTATGTGGACAGCATGTATGGCAAATTCAAAGTCTTGATGGAGGCAGTTGGCGCAGAATATACTGACTTTATCCGCACGACTGACCCGCACCACGTTGCAGCAGTGCAGTACATCTGGCAGCGGCTTGCTCAGGCGGGGCTGATCTACAAGCACACCTATGAGGGCTGGTACTGCGTGGGGCATGAGGCATTCTTTACCGACAAGGAAGTCCACGAGACGAATGGTATATGTCCTGATCACCAAACGCCGTATGAGCGCGTCTCAGAGGAGAACTACTACCTCAAAGCGAGTGCCTTTACCGAGCAAATTCGCCAAGCTATTACTGAGGGACGGATGAAAATCGTGCCTGAGTTCCGCAAAAATGAGTTCCTCGAGCTTATTAAAAATGGTGTCCAAGATGTCTCAATTAGCCGTCCGCGCAAGACACTGAGCTGGGGCGTGCCAGTGCCAGGCGACGACAGCCAAGTGATGTACGTCTGGCTCGATGCCTTAGCCAACTACATTACGGTACTGGGCTATCCAGATAGGGCCGAGTGGCAATCATATTGGCCAGCCGATGTGCAAGTGATTGGCAAGGATATCTTGCGCTTCCACGCGGGAATCTGGCCAGCTATGTTGCTCGGGCTCGACCTCCCACTACCGAAGACACTACTCGTTCACGGTTTTGTCCACGTTGGGGGTAGCAAGATGAGCAAAACAGTCGGCAATGTGGTCGACCCAATGGAAATTATCCAGAGCTATGGGGCTGATGCCTTCCGCTACTTCTTTGCCCGCCATATTCCCACCCAGGACGATGGGGACTTCACCTGGGAGAAATTTGAGAAGGCATACAACGGCGAACTCGGTAACGACCTTGGTAATCTTGTGCAGCGGGTGGCAGCCATGCTGACGCGCTACCAAGCAGGAGTGATTGGCGATGCGCCGCAAGCCGAGCATGATATGACCATCTACCGCGACATGATGCAGCGGCTGGAGTTTGACAAAGCCCTCGATGAAGTATGGAGCTCCGTCCGCAGCCTCAACCAATACCTCGAGCGGGTCAAACCATGGGAGATCGCCAAGCGCCGCGCCACCGACCACGATGCTGAGTCGCACCTGAGCGAAGTCTTAGCCTATGCGGCCAGTACTTTGCTGCAGATTGCCGATGAGCTCGTGCCATTCATGCCTGCCACCGCTCAGGCCATTCACACTATCTTTGGTACTGGTGTCGTGCCAGCCGACGTCCCACCACTGTTCCCGAAGCGCTATATCCACACTCCCGACCCACGAGCTCATGCCGCCTCATAAAACAAAGGAGTAAGCTATGACAAGTGATACAACACATACTCTTGGCAGCACGCCACCCATGCCGCGCCTCATCGACTCGCACTGCCACCTGCACGATAGCGAGTTCTACGACGATGCAGCACGCGAGACAGCCTATCAGCAGGCTGTCCAGGCTGGCATTGCCATGATCTGCGTCGGGACGGATGTGCGCAGCTCGCGTCAGGCGGTGCAGTTTGCCCTAGCGCACGACCACTGTTATGCAGCGGTGGGTATTCATCCCCATGATGCTGAAGCAGCAGGTGAGGCAGGCATTGCCGCCATCCGCGAGCTTCTCGCTGAGCAGCCACTGCGGCAGGGTCGGCCCGTCATTGTGGGGGTAGGGGAGATTGGCCTAGATTATTTTTATGACAATAGCGTCCGCCCAGCCCAGCAGCAGTGCCTTCAGGCGCAGTTGCAGCTCGCGGCGGAGTTCCAGCTGCCCGTTAGCTTCCACGTACGTGACGAGAAGCAAGCGCATGGCGCGGTGTGGCAAGACTTTTGGCCTATCTACGATGCCCAGCCAGTGCGCGGCGTCTTGCATAGCTTTACCGATACCCAGGCTCAGCTCGAGCAGGGCCGTGCTCGCGGCTTATCTATTGGCGTCAATGGCATCAGCACCTTCACAAAAGACAGTGCTCAGCAGCAGCTCTACACCGATCTCCCACTTGATGCGATACTGCTTGAGACCGATGCCCCCTTCTTGACTCCGGTACCCTTCCGTGGTAGAATCAACCTACCGGCTTATGTGGAGGAGGTAGCCCGCGACCAAGCAGCCAAGAAGGGCCTGCCCGTCGCGCGCATCGCCACCACTACAACGGCAAATGTACAAAGGTTATTTCATATATGAGCGGTGAGAGTTTTTCGATAAATCACACACGACGACAACAGCCCACACATAAGGGCGATGTGACACAGGAGTCAAAACCCCAAGGCGATGAGAGTCGCTCTAGCATCATGTCGTATGAGGATCTTAAACGGCTCGAGAAGGCTGCCCGCGTCAAAGAAGAGCTTGCCCGAGTAGCAAAGATATATGATGGCGACGCAGACGACCTAGTGGGTGAGAAGAAAGTCCAGGCTATTTCTCCTGAGGAGGCTTACCGTCAGAATATAGAGTACGCCAAAGGTGTCACGAACCTTGTTTTGAAGATGCGTGAGTATGTTCTCGCGACGAGAGGAAGTAATAGAGCGGAGGATTATCTAACACAAAAGGCAGAAGACGCGGCTCATGTTCTAGGCCATGGTAACCCTGGAACGCTGAACGGTGATTTTGATCCGGCCAAATGGAATGATGCAATTAATGATAGTGATGAATACAGTGACGACAACGCACGTAGTGAGCCAGCATCGCCATATTCAGAAAGGCAAAATTATCCAGCAAATGGGGACGGCCACAGTAGTAATGTGGTAGATCTATCACAGTACGCAGCAAGACGAGCACGTCGTAGTGCAGCTACGGCTACAGCTCCATCTCCTCATAGCGGTTATTACTCTGGGGGGCGCGCTGCCTAGTGAAAAAGCCAAGCTCACTCCTTGGCAAGGCCTACGCGCTGCTGGCGGGCGATACCAGCGTTGGTAAGTCGAAGAAGCGGCCCTTTAAGCGCTATACCGAGCGCGAGCTCATCACGCTCGAGAGCGAGATTGGGGCAGAGCTATTTGGCCCGGTCGAGAAGGGTCGGCACCGCGAATTCTTTTGCCTCGACGAAAAAACCTGGATCTGGCACGAAGAATGGACGGATGAGAGGCGTCATATCCAGACCAATACTATCCGCTACGAGATCAACGACCAAGGCATCCTCAAAGCACAAGAGGGTGCTCGCTACAGCTACCTGACCGGTGATGAACTCCGTAATTTTGTTATGGCGACGCGCCTCTATTATGAGCGGGTAGCGCGCGAGATTTACCGCGTTGACCCCAATACTGGCCAGCGTTTCGCCGATCCGGACTAGAGTGCTATACTAATTGGAGTGAAACCAGAGATGATATATTGCGACCACGCAGCGGCCACGCCGATGGATGACCGTGTTTTGGCGGCGATGCAGCCCTACTTTGCTGAGCAGTTTTTTAACCCGTCCAGCCCCTATGCGCCAGCAGTAGCGGTGCGGCAGGCCTATCGCCAGGCAAAGCACCGTCTTGCGGTGGCGCTGGGCGGCAAGCCAGATGAGATTATTATGACGGCTGGTGCAACAGAGTCGATCAACCTCATGTTTGCTGGCGTACACGGCCATGTGGTAACGGCAAATATTGAGCACCACGCTGTGCTGGCTGCAGCGCATCAGCACGATGTGACAGTGGTAGCGGCTAATCCAAAGGGTGTGGTGACGCCCGAGGTGATTGCTGGGGCGATTCGCCCAGAGACAGTGCTGGTGAGTGTTGCTCTGGCCAATAATGAGCTGGGGACGATTCAGCCGTTGCGGGCAATTGCCGCAGTGGTAGCCCGTGAGCGCCAGCGACGACTCGAAGCAGGTGAGTCAACGCCGCTCTACCTCCATAGTGATGCCTCGCAGGGGGCAGGTCAGCTCGATATTAATGTGGCGCGCCTTGGTGTGGATGCACTAACGCTTAATGCAGGCAAGATATATGGCCCTAAGCAAGTTGGCCTCTTGTGGCTGGCTAGCCAAGTGCGGCTTGATCCGCTCATCGTTGGTGGCGGGCAAGAGCGTGGCCTACGCAGTGGGACAGAGAATGTGGCCGGTGCGGTCGGCTTTGCAGCGGCGCTTGAATATGCCCAAGCACACCGCAAATCCGAGGCGCAGCGCCTTGAACGTTTGCGTAATAGCATGCAGCGAACTCTGTGCGAGCATATCCCCACGGCAGTTGTCTCGGGTGATATGAAGCATCGCTTGGCGGGTCATCTGCACATCTCGTTCCCGGGGGTAGATGCCGAGCGGCTCATTTTCTTACTTGAGCGCGATGGTGTGCTCGTGGCGACTGGCAGCGCCTGTGCGGCCAATAAAGGGCTGCGCAGCCATGTCCTCACCGCGATTGGCCTATCGCCAGAGGTAGCCGACGGAAGTCTACGCATCAGCCTGGGGCGGCTCTCGACCGAGGAGAATTGCCAGCGCGCGGCGCAGTGTATCATTGCAGCAGTGCAGCACGAACAGCAGCGGATGAAGGGAGCGCGGCGGTGAAGTTATTACGCTGGCTTGCTGGGATATTTATCGCCTTGATGCTCCTCGTGTGGCTTGGTGGGCGCTGGCTGACACGCGACGACCTTGCCACGTGCCAAGCAGCCCCGAGCAGTGCCGAGCAGTGCCAGGCTGCTGATGCTATTGTGGCGGTGAGTGGCGGCGATACCCAGGCTCGCACCGCCGAGGCGATTCGCCTCTACCAAAATGGATGGGCACGCTTCATCGTCTTTTCAGGTGCTGCCGCTGATAAGACTGGCCCCAGCAACGCCGAGGCAATGCGCCGCCAAGCCGTAGCAGCTGGCGTGCCCGACCGTGCCATCCTCACCGAGGAACTAAGCGAAACCACCCGCCAAAATGCCAAAAAAACTGGCCAGCTCCTCCGTCAAAAGAATATCGACTCCATCATTCTTGTCACCAGTGCCTACCACTCGCGCCGCGTTGCACTGGAGTTTGGCCAGTATGTGCCGCATATTGCCATGCGCAGCCACCCTGTAGCTACCGACAGGCAGTGGTCAGAAACCTGGTGGCTCACGCCAAGTGGCTGGCAGCTGACGATCGAAGAGCTGGTGAAAATCGGCTGGTTCAAGGCGGTGCAACCATGACGCAGCGTGTCTTTGTCGGGATGAGTGGTGGAGTGGACAGCAGTCTCACCGCAGCGCTGCTGGTTGAGCAGGGCTACGACGTGACCGGCGTATATATGAAAAACTGGAGCCAAGACCTACCTGGTATGCAGTGTCCCTGGGCGGAAGACTTGGCCGATGCTAAGCGGGTCGCGGTCCAGCTGGGTATCGACTTTATCGTTTTTGATTTTGAGCACAACTACAAACACAAAGTGGTAGACTACATGCTAGCCGAGTATCAAGCGGGGCGCACGCCTAACCCCGACATTATGTGCAATCAAGAGATTAAGTTTCGGCTCTTTCTCGATACGGCGCGCGAGCGTGGAGCTGGCCTCATCGCTACGGGCCATTATGCGCAGACCGGTGGCGTATATGCAGAGGATGACAGTGCGGCGACCGGTCAAGAACATTCATTCCAGCCTGATCGCCTCTACCGTGCGATCGACGTAGCGAAAGACCAGACCTACTTCCTCTACCGCGTGACGAGTGATGCACTCCAGTATACACTCTTCCCGCTTGGTGGCTATACGAAGCAGCAGGTGCGGTACATGGCCAGTGAGCGTGGCCTCTGGACGGCGCGCAAGCAGGAGTCGATGGGAGTGTGCTTCGTTGGCAACGTTGGTATGCGAGACTTCCTCAGCCAGTATATATCCACTCGCCCGGGCGATATTATCGACAAGCAAACAGGGGCAGTGCTAGGCCAGCACGATGGTGCGATTTTTTACACCCTGGGCCAGCGCCATGGATTGGATGTCGGTGGTGGCTTGCCCTATTACGTTGTCGGTAAGGACATGGCAGCAAATGTGGTATACGTGAGTCGCAATATGAATGACGAAGCAATGTGGCGTCATGATGTGTTGGTGGGCGATTTGTACTGGATTCATGGCGCACCAGCGGCGAGCGACCAGCTGACCGTCCGTCTGCGCCATCGTGGCCAGCTGAGGCCATGCACGTTGCAGTATGACCCAGCTCAGGCCCAAGCCACCCTCCATCTCAGTGACCCTGAGCGGGCCGTGGCAGCCGGCCAGTCAGCCGTGATCTACCGCGGGACAGAGTGTCTTGGCGGAGGGATTGTCGTCGATTCCGTGGCTTTATAGCCGCTTTATTACCTCAATAATGAGTGCAAACAGAGAAGCTATTCTGCAAGACATGTATTCTCCCTTTAAGTAGCAGGAAATATGTCGCACGACCATTCAGAAGTAACTCTGTTGACAACCCAAACAGCAGTTTCGTATACTGACACTTATAGACAACCATAAGGGGGATTATTATGAGGGTAAAACACACTCACTCTCGGATGAGAATTATTGCTGCGGCGGCAGTCGTCGTTAGTGGCATTGGGCTTGTGGGGCCGCAGCTTGTGGCGCATCAGGCGTATGCTGATGCTGACACTACCGCACCAGTCTTTACACCAGCCAAGCCAGAGAAGCTCGTGGCGCGAGCGGGTCGCTCAATTGCCGATGCTGTGCGTACTGTGGCAGCGAATGATGGGGCGGACGGAACAGGTGTTAATAGCGATGGCGTGGTTATCGACGCAAAAAACCTTGACCTTGCAAACCCAAAACCAGGCACATATACAATCACTTACCGTGCGGTCGATAATGCCAACAATAAAGCAGAGGTAACGCGCGAGGTAGAGATCACAACTACTGAAAAGCTCGAAGCGAAGCTAGCTGAGCCGATGGTGCTGGATGGCTACAGCCCACACACCAGGGCGGAGGCAATATCCAAACAGGTTATTGCCCGTGCCGTGGTGGCTGATGAGACATCTCCTCAGGCTGCGATCGACAAAGCATTGCAAGAGCTCCAGCAAGCAATCGATGACCTCCGCGTCGACCACACCGACTACGACAAAGCCAAGCAAGAGCTCGCTGCAGCGCCAGCCTACGTCGCAGCAGACAAGGACGTTGCTGCAGCAGCGACAGAGGCGGATCGCCTCGCAAATCTCAAAGCAACCACAACGCCAGAGCTTGCCAAAGCAACGAAGGCGCTCACCGCTGCTATAGCTACAGCTATCCAGGAGGATCAAGCACGCCAAAAGACAGCCGCGCAAGCTGTTGATGCATTCGAAACTAAGCCGGATCCTGCATTGCTTGCAACAACCCAAGCAGTGGTCGATACTGTCAAAGATAATGCAGTCAAGGCGGCACTGCAGCGGCGGGTTGACGCAATCCGCACTGCGCTGCGACCACAACAACCACCGCAAGCTGCCGCCGCACCAAAGACGGTAGCTCACACGCCCAAGCAGACGCACTCTGTAGCAGCTGCGCTTGCCGACACGGGTGCCAACCTCTGGCTCCTCGGCGGGGCAGGGACTGCTCTCATTGGTGGGGCAATTGGCCTGTGGCGTCATCGCAACAAGCTTTTTAAGCGTGAGAAATAAGTACGATCGCGCAAAAATCGGCTCTTGAATGAGTCGATTTTTGTATAGTAGTGTTTCAAGTGGCAGTACACTTCGTTATGAAGAGCTTTTATAATCACACCACCAAAGATGCACGGGGCAGTGTGTCCGTGCTATAATACCCCCTATGAATGCTCAAGATATCCGCAACAAATACCTCGAATTTTATGCCAAGCAGCAGCACGCCATTATTAAGCGGGCCCCGCTCATCCTAACCGACGACCCGACGACACTCTTTACCGGTGCGGGCATGCAGCCGATGATCCCATACCTGCTGGGTGAGACACACCCGCGGGGCAAGCGCATTGCCGACTCGCAGACGTGCTTGCGTGCTCAAGACATTGACGATATTGGCGACAACCGCCACACTACCTTCTTTGAGATGCTCGGTAACTGGAGCCTGGGCGACTACTTTAAGAAAGAGCAAATTACCTGGATGTGGACGTTTCTCACCGAGGAAGTAGGGCTCGACCCGAATCGCCTGTATGTAACATGTTTCATTGGTGCGCCCGAGTACAATATTGTCAAAGACACCGAAGCAGCCGAGCTGTGGCGGCAGAAATTTGCCGAAAAGGGGATCGAAGCGAAAAGTGCTGACATCGGCAGCGAAGAGCGCGGCGCAGCCCGTGGCATCCAGCCAGGTGAGCGCATCTTCTACTATGACGGCAGCAAAAACTGGTGGAGTCGCAACGGCGGACCCGAGACGACACCAGTCGGTGACCCATGCGGGCCCGATAGCGAGATGTTTTATGAGTTTGATTTCATTGAGCACGACCCGAAGTTTGGTGAGCACTGCCATCCTAACTGCGACTGCGGACGCTTTATGGAGATCGGCAACAACGTCTTTATGGCATACAAGAAGGTAGCCGAGGGACAGTTTGTTCCACTAGATAAGCCGAATATCGACCACGGCTCTGGCCTGGAGCGCATTGCGGCTGCGGCTAATAACGACCCCGATGTCTTTAAGATTAGCCTGATGTGGCCTATTATCAGCAAGCTTGAGCAGCTTAGTGGCAAGAGCTACACCTCGCATACCGAGAGTATGCGGGTGATTGCTGACCACCTGCGAGCGGCCACCTTCATGGCGGTCGATGGCTGCGTCCCAAGCAACAAGGAGCAGGGCTATGTGATGCGCCGCCTCTTGCGACGGGCTATCCGCTACAGCTTCGACCTTGGCATCGAGCAGAACTTTCTTGAAGCAGTGGTGCCGGTGATTGCCGACCTATACGAGGCAGACTTCCCAGAGGTCAAAGCAGCGCGCGAACAGATTATCGCCGTGCTCGCCAAGGAAGAAAAAGCCTTCCGGCAGACGCTCCGTAAGGGGCTCAAACAGATGCAGCAGTATGTCGCAGATGGCCTGACTGGTGCGGAGTTATTTACGCTATATGATACCTTTGGCTTCCCGGTAGAGCTCAGTACAGAGGAGGCATACAAGCAGGGGATTTCGCTCTCTGAGGACTGGCGAGCAGAATTTGACGCCAAAATGGCCGAGCAGCGCCAGCGCTCCAAGACGGCGCGTAAAGGGCAATTTAGCGGCGGGCTGGAAGGTCACGACCCAATTCATCTTAAGTATCACACGGCAACGCACCTGCTCGGGGCAGCGCTGCGCACGGTATTGAAAGCACCAGATCTGCAGCAGCATGGCAGCAATATCACCGCTCAACGCCTGCGCTTCGACTTCAATCACGACAAGCTCACCCCGGAGGAGAAGCAAGCAGTGGAAGATCAAGTCAATGCCTGGATCGAGGCAGACTTGCCTGTGAGCTTTGCCGTATACCCAACCGATGAAGCGTTGCAGCTCGGTGCAATCGGTGCCTTTGGCGAACGCTACGGCGATACCGTCAAGGTCTATTCCATCGGCGAAGGTGATCAGCGCGTGAGCTTCGAAGTGTGCGGGGGCCCGCACGTCGAGCACACCGGCATCTTGGCCGAAGATGGTAAGCGTTTCAAAATCACCAAGGAAGAGTCGAGCTCGGCCGGTATCCGTCGGATCAAAGCGGTGTTGCGTGAGCGTTAGCAGATAACCAGAAATAAACATCACAACACCAGCAATATATGTGCTGGTGTTGTATTGTTGGCATTAATAATACCTACAAGGGCACAGAAGAGAGAGGGTACGCCCTACTGGAGAGCACAGCGCTCAGCAATCATATCCTCTGTTAGCTGGGCGATAGTGTTGCTTAGCCCTGCGACGTCTGGCTCAACATATGTACGGCGACGCTGCGAGGTTGTTTCGTTATGATCATAAAAGCAGGCAAGAGTGGTATATTCTAAGTCGTCACTGGTAATACGGCAAGTCACTGGTGCGTCGAGCTCATCACAGCTGTAGGGTATTTTTAGATTTGCTGTAATGCCCATAGCAAGCTGACCAAGCCGACGTATTGTCAGTGCAAGACGCACACCAGACCACTGTTCACCTTTGAGGATAATATCGTTATAGCAGTAGGTCACATCACGGCGAACTTGCTCAGGATTAACCGTAGGGAGGACCGCTTCGTCAAGAAGAGTCTGGAGGTCGGCAGCAGTCGTGCCGCGGTTGGTTGCATACCATCTAAATAACTCCGAATCATGGTCAAGCGGGCGCGAGCGGTCGAGTAAGCGTGCCACGTGGTTGTGAGTGATAGGCATCTTGTGGCTGGGGTCGGTCCGGCTATACCAGCAGTGCCGATCATCCGCCAGTGTTAGTGCAAAAGAATGATGCTTATCGGGGTCGGCAAAGGCGAGCTGGCCAGTGGTTAGGCCAGTGGCATCAGCTGTGAGGTCAACGGCCAATGTACCACCTTCGTTATATCGCCCAAAGGGAGCTTGGTAAGCTATCGTTGTTTCGTCGGGCGTGGCATGGTGTGCCTCGAGCGCCGTAACCGTTTCGTACAGGTGGCGGCCAAGCAGAGTAAGCTCGGTCGGCTCGTAGTTCTCAAGCGGAAAGATTCCGATAGGCACGGCATCGACTGGCTCGCGATTGGTCATAGTGAGCGTATTGTACAGTGGTTACCTCTGTTTTGTCAAGAAGGTGCTACCACTGTATGACTTTTCTGCAATGTTTCTCAATAACGACGCTTGCAGTGCTCCGTACAAAATGAATCATTTCATCATAAATTCGCCAATAATCACCGTTTAGGACTAGCAGGCAAGCGTGTATATGGTATATAATAGAGACGATTATGGTTTTCGATCGATTTCTTACCCGAGCAGATAACAGCGCTAGCGAATGCCTCGTTGGCCTTGATATTGGGACAGAGTACGTCAAGGCGCTGCTTGCCCGGGTTAATGGTGAGGAGATTGAGATCATTGGTGTGGGGCGCAAGCACCAAGACCGCAGCGATATGCACTCGGGTGCGATTGCCGATATTGCCGCAGTTGTGCGCAACTGCGAAGATGCTCTGGCCCAAGCCGAGTCTGAGGCTGGCGTACAGGCGCGCCGTGCAGTGATTGGTATTGCTGGCGAGCTTGTGAAGGGTGTGACAAATACCATTCGCTACCGTCGTCCGCAGCCCGATCGCCCACTAGATGAGACCGAGATGGAATTCATCATCGAGAAGGTGCAAGACCGCGCTGCCATCAAGGCGCAGCGGCAGATCGCTCTCGAGACGGGTAACCAAGACGTAGAGGTAAAGCTCGTCAACTCCGCACTCGTCAGCATTCACATTGATGGCTACAAGGTCAGCAACCCGATTAGTTTTCAAGGTAAGGACGTCGCGGTGCAGATCTACACAGCGTTTGCTCCTATGGTGCACATTGGCGCGCTCGAGCGCGTGGCTGATGAGCTGGCGCTCGACCTCGTGGCGGTGGCGGCCGAGCCCTTTGCGGTGAGCCGGAGCGTACTAGGTACAGATGCGAATAGCTCATTTACGGCTATTCTTGCCGACGTTGGTGGTGGCACAACAGACATTGCGGTAGTAAATGATGGTGGCGTGGAAGGGACGCGGATGTTTGGCATTGGTGGGCGCAGCTTTACCAATACGATTGCCAACGAGTGTGCCATTAGCTACAGCGAGGCTGAGAAGCTCAAGGTTGCGACTAATCACGAGCAGATGAAACAAGAGCTTAAGCAGCATTTTGATACCGCAATTGATAAAACTCTCGATGTCTGGCTGGCAGGAGTCGATCTTGCTCTTAGCGAATTTAGCTCGGTTGACCACTTGCCTAATCGTATCTTGCTCTGCGGTGGTGGAGCGAGCCTCAAGCCACTAGTCAAAGCCCTCGAGACGCGCGATTGGTATACCGACCTCCCCTTCACGCGCCGGCCAGTGGTGCAGCATATTAAGCCCAGTGACGTCTCGGGTGTGGTCGACCTGACGAACAAGGTCAGCGACCACTCATTTATCACCGCGATGGGCCTCCTGCGCGTGGGCTACGATACGATGATTGGGGCAAGCGAAACAGAAACACTACGCAATAAATTGAATAAAATGTTGAGGATCTAAATGCAAAAAGATGTCATTTATATCGATACTGAGGACGACATTACCGCCATCATTGGCAAGGTGAAGGATTCCTCGCAAAAAATCGTCGCACTCGTGCCGCCCAAGCGGATTGGTGCCATGCAGAGCGCTGTCAACCTCAAGCTCGTCCAGCGCGCTGCTGAGCAAGTAGGCAAACGGCTCGTCATTATTACTGGCAACCAAGCGCTCTCGACTCTGGCGGCTTCGGCAAGTATCCCCACGGCGCGGACATTGCAAAGCCGGCCAGAGATGGCTGAGATCCCAGCGCTCGAGGTCGATGACGAAGATGTCATTGATGGTAGCGAGCTCGAACCAGACGACCCTGAGCCAGTAACGCCTGATACTTCTGTACCGGCTCGTCCTGCCACCCGCTCGGCTGCTCGCAAGACGCCAGATGACGACGACAAAGCAGCTGATACGTCGGCTGCCTCAGACCTCAAGAAAAAGGTGAAGGTACCAGACTTCAACAAAATGCGCAAGAAACTCTTGATCGGTGGTGCGGCACTCGTTGTCCTGATCGTTTTCTTGGTGTGGGCGATTTTCTTCGCACCACATGCGACCATCACTATCAAGGCTCGTACCTCTGATCTGCCGCTCAGCACCCGCGTTACGATTGGCGATTCGCTTGGCTCAAACCTGCAAGAAGGGACAATCAAGACGACGACCAAGACAACACGCAAAACCATCTCGATTGACTTCACTGCCACCGGCAAAGAAGATGTTGGCGCAAAGGCAACGGGAACGGTGCGCTTTACGCCGGCTTCGTTTGACGTCTTACGCAATGGAGCGACGATCGACGCCGGGACGACTATCACGTCCGAGAATGGTATGCAGTATAAAACGACATCGTCGGTGGTATTCGACTCTAACGCGTCGGGTGGCGACCTTATGCGAGGCCGCACAACAGAGGTCACTGCAGTGGAGAGTGGCACGAAGTACAATGGTGCATCGGGCTCGGCCAAGGGCCCCTCTGGCTTCTCTGTTTCCTTCACGCATGATACTTCTGGTGGCACAGACAAGACGATTACTACGGTGCAGCGCAGCGATGTTGAGCAAGCAAGGAATAGGCTGAGCAGCTCACTCGATAGCAATGGCGCTAAGCGCGAGCTTGCCTCACAGTTTAATGGCGACAGCTATATCATTCTGAATGATACCTTCAAGCAAAACGACAGCGATATCCAGCCCAATGTCAAGGTGGGTGGTGAAGCAACCGATGGCAAAGCCCAGCTGACCGGTGCGGTAGAGTACTCCCTCTCGGCGATTGAGAAGCGCGAGGCAGGCATTTTCCTTGATGCATACTTCAAGCAGCAAATTGACGGCAAGGCTAATCAGCAAGTCCATAGCAATGGCGTCAATAAGCTCTCGGTGACCAATGTTTCGGCTAATGGTAATGCCTACAATGCGACTATCACGACCAATGGCAAAATCGGTCCCAAAGTCGACGAGTCGGAGCTCAAAGACTACGCCAAGGGCAAGCGCTACGCCGAAATCCGCTCGCATGTCGAGAAGATTGAGGGAGTGAGCTCGGCCGATGTATCATTCTCACCATTCTGGGTGCAATCAGCACCAAATGACACGAATCGTATAAAGGTGGTATTTGACCTCAATGAACAATAAGAGAACATACTTAGCGCTTGATGTCGGCGAACGCCGGATTGGCGTTGCAATTGCCGATCCGTCCGTGCGAATTGCTGTCGCATATGATACGATTGAAGTGGATGGTAGTGAACTTGAGCAGATCACTCAGCTGATTATGAGTGAGCGTGTTGGGGTTGTCGTCGTTGGCTACCCGCGCAATCAATCGGGCGAGCCTACAGCTCAAACCGCCTATGTTGAGCGGTTTGCGACTCAGTTGACAGATATCGCGCCGCGCTTGGCGTTTCAAGATGAGTCGCTCACCAGCGTGCAGGCTGAGGAGTATCTTCGTGCTCAAGGAAAGCCGTATAGCAAGGGTGCTATTGATGCTGTCGCTGCCAGTATTATTTTGCAAGACTATTTGGAGACGCACTATGACTGATTTTCGCCGCCAGCCAGGCCGAGGCTTCCAGGTAGGAAGCTCAAACCCACCAATGTCGCCACCACCAGTAGAACGCATCACGCCGCGGTCGGGGCGCTCAGCTGCTTCGGTGGGGTCTTCGGGGCGCAGTGCGTCGCCGTATATGTGCCGCTCAGAGCCACATCGCCCAATAGTGGGACAACAGCCACAATCGACACAATCTATCCAGCCACAGCCAGCACCGTCTCCTGCGCCGCAGCAGGCATATGATCCCTACGCGCGGGTGAGTAGGCCTCAGCCACAACCAGCACCTCAGCCACAGCCCTACCGTAGTACACCATCTCCATCTCGTGACACGTACGCAGTGCCAGTCCAGCAACCAGTACCTCAGCAACCTCAACTGGCGACCACTCCAGTTGATGATTTTGCTGATGATGCGTTACCTTCTGGGCTTGATGATGATAGCTTCTATGGCTTTGACGACGATAACCAGCCGCCGCAGCCCACACCGGAGCCACAGCGGGGAAGTCTGCTTGGTAATGATAGTGTTTCACCACTCTTTGCTGATGATGCACCAAAAGGTCGGACGATTGGCTCTCAGAAAAAATCTCCACGCTACAATACCGGTCGGCCACATCGCGGACGTCGTCGGTGGTTGTGGTGGCTGAGTGGTGTGGGGCTATTGATTTTGCTTATCATCGTGGCAGGGTATTGGTGGTATCATCAAAATCTACAGCCAGTCGATCGAACAGATACTACTGCTAAAGCAATAACAATCGATGATGGTGCTACGCTCAAGACCGTTGCCGCGACGCTAAAAGAACAGGGGTTGATTCGCGATACCAGAGCTTTTGATATCTATACCCGCCTGTCAGGCTCGCGTAATCAGCTGCATGCTGGCGTATGTCAGTTTAGCCCTTCGCAGTCGTTGCCTGAGATCGCGACGAAGCTCTCGCAGGGGTGTCATGATAATCGCGTTGTCACATTCTTGCCAGGTGGCACTGTCGTCGACTCGCGCTACAAGCCACAAGGCCAAGATGCCACCACGGCACTTAAGCGCGCTGGCTACAGTGAGGAGTCAATCAAAGCTGCACTCGCCAAGACGTATAACAGCCCACTCTTTGCCGATAAGCCAGCAGGTACCTCGCTCGAGGGCTATATCTTTGGTGATACCTATTCCGTGCCAGCCAATCAAGGTCCAGAGGCGGCTCTCAAGGCAGCCTTCGCTCATATGTATGAGCAGATTCAGAGTAATAGCTTGGTTGACAAATTTGCAGCCCAAAAACTCAATCTCTACCAAGCTATCACCCTTGCCTCCATCATCCAGCGCGAGATGGGTTGCGGTGGTGCGAGCCAAGATTGTTACCAGATCCAGCGACAGATTGCTCAGGTTTTTTACAAGCGTTTGCGTGAGAACAAAGTGCTTGGCTCGGACGTAACCTTCATTTATGGGGCAGATGTTGCTGGCGTAAGCCCCAATGTCAATCTCGACTCGCCATACAATACACGCATCAAGCCAGGCTTGCCACCTGGGCCGATTGCCACACCTGGCCTCGGCGCGCTCAAAGCAGTGGCCGACCCAGCTCCTGGTAACTATGAGTTCTTCCTCGCTGGCGATGATGGTAATGTCTATTTTGCCAACACTGAAGCCGAGCATCAAGCCAACATCAAGCAGCATTGCAAGAAGCTTTGTTCGGAGTTATAAAGTCTCGGCTAACCGCAATCGCAGCTATCCTCACACTAATCCTACAGAAAGCTGCGTACTATTGAAACGACATGTGATGCCTGCCAAGAGCCCGCAAGCAGAAAGTCCATAAGTGACAATACCAGGGCAAAATTGTTGCAATTTCCACAAAATATCATCTCCCACCACAGTGGTGAGCCATTGACTAAATCACAACTGCGTAGTAGAATGGATCGTAGCCAGTCGGTGAGTGAGGATACAGGGAATGCAAGAGAGGGGAATTGCTCTACCAATGGCCTGCCTTTAAATGTCGTACGAGCGCCGAAATCAATTTTTTTAATATCATAATAAAATCGGTCGACATGTGTGCTCCGTTCTCGTGTATAAGAGAAGAAAGACAGAGTGAGGTAGTCGCGCGCTAGTAATAGATGCGCAGGAGAACGATCATTCGTCAACAACAAGCAGCCGAGCAGGCTTCACAACTCGAACTTTCGCCTATTACCGTGCGGAGTCGGCGTCCGCGACCACTGTATAAGTCATTATCACCAGTACGGACATCGGCCTATGTAGGGGTTTTTGTCTTGATACTGTCGCTCGTTGCCATGAGCTATCAGCCAATTCTGGCAGAAAACACCGCTCTAGCCAGCGCTGCGCCTGTCAGTGCAACGCGCCAAACAGCGGCAACACCATCGGCAGACGGGGTAGATCAGCTTGTTGCGACCAATGTTGCTACATCGATTGCTGAGAGTACCAGCTTGCCTGTCGCCAATAATGTCGCTAACCTCTCGCAGTCAATTGCTGCAGAGAACTCGTTTACTCAAACGAGCGCTACGACAATCAACAAGCCACAGATTGTTCAGCCAACAGCCGACAACCGCACTATCAAGAAATACACGACAGTTGCTGGCGATAGCGTGCCAAGCCTTGCCGACAAGTTTAAGATTAGCACGCAAACCATCAAGTGGGTCAACAACCTGACCAGTGATGCCCTTGAGCCAGGCAAAGAGCTAACTATTTTACCGGTTAATGGTATTCTCTACACCGTTAAGGATGGTGATACGCTTGATAGCATTGCCGCTAAATACAAAGCAGATAAGAATCAGCTGACTCTCTACAACGACCTTGAGCTGACCTCTACCCCTGCTAAAGGCTCGCAGCTCATCATCCCTGATGGTTCACTGCCAACAGAAGAGCAGCCAGGCTACGTAGCGCCACGCTCAGGTGCTGCTGCTCGCGCAGCTAATGCAACTGGTGCAAATAGCTATAACGGTACTGGTGCCTATGGTGGCGCTGCTGGTACAGCTCATGCCTGGACAGGCGGTGGCGATGGTGGTGGCTATGCGTGGGGTAACTGTACCTTCTATGCCTACGAGCGTCGTCTTGAGCTTGGCCGGCCAGTCGGTCGCCAGTGGGGCAATGCTGCTACCTGGGCTAGCTTCGCCCGCGCATCTGGCTACGGTGTTGGCACAACGCCAGCCGTTGGTGCGGTGATGCAAAATGGCGGTGGGTATGGCCACGTTGCCATTGTCGAGAGTGTTAACCCTGGTGTTTCGGTCACCATTAGCGAGATGAACGGCTTCCGCTGGGGCGGTGGATTCAACCGCGTTGGCTTTGGTAACATCCCATGGAACGAAGCAGTCGGTGGCCGCTATCAGTACATCTACTAATTCGATACCCTAAGCTAAGCAAACACCTCTGTTGCCGCAGAGGTGTTTTTGGTATACTTAATAGTATATGTTTGTAGATACAGCAAAGGTAACAGTAGTAGCAGGTCGCGGCGGCGACGGCGCGGTGAGCTTTCGACATGAAATATATGTCGACAAAGGTGGACCTGATGGCGGAGATGGCGGTCGTGGTGGAGATGTTGTATTTGTCGCAACGGAGCAGCTCAATACCTTGCTCAAGTTTCGCTACAAGCCAGAGCTCAAGGCAGAGCCTGGCGTTGCGGGTGGTAAGAAGAAGATGGCAGGCCGATCTGGCAAGCCACTCGTCGTCAAAGTGCCGGTAGGGACACTGGTGAAGCGAGATGGTGTGGTAATCGCCGACCTCGCTGAGGCAGGGCAAGAGGCTGTCATTGCCAAAGGTGGCGATGGTGGCTTTGGTAATGCGCATTTTAAATCTAGTGTGCGCCAAACACCGCGCATGGCTGAGCTGGGCGAGGCAGGGGAGAGTTTTGAAGCGGAACTGGAACTGAAGTTACTGGCTGATGTTGGTTTGGTAGGTTTTCCTAATGCTGGTAAATCAACCTTTCTTAGCGTGGTGAGTAATGCTCGCCCGGAGATTGCGAATTATGAATTTACGACACTCACGCCTAACCTTGGTGTAGCCGATATTGATGATGGTTCGGTCCTAATTGCCGACATTCCTGGCCTGATTGAGGGAGCGAGCGAAGGCAAGGGTCTGGGCGATGCCTTCTTGCGGCACGTCGAGCGGACAGCTGTGCTCCTCCATCTTGTTGATGTGTATAGTAATGATGTAGCCGAGCGCTACCAAGCGATTCGTCACGAGCTGCAGCAATACAGCACCGAGCTAGCTCAGCGGCCAGAGGTCGTCGTGCTAACGAAGTGTGATGGGCTCGATGACGATATTATCCAAATGCAGATAGACAGTCTGCGCCGGGTAGTTGACGAAGCAACGTCGATTTTTGCAATTTCCTCGATTGCACATCAGGGAGTCGTTGATGTACTGCGAGCTCTGCGCCAAATAGTAATAGCGGCACGGGCGGCCGAGGCGGCAGCTGAAGACGACGACGATTTTGCTGATAGTGAGGAGCTTGCAACTATTACGCTCGGTAGCCAAGCTAAGGCCGATGCCTGGGTAGTGCAGCAACTGCAGGGGTACGCGGCGCAGCAGTGCGCCGAGGTGGCAGTAGAGAGTGGCCTCACTAACCCACGAGAGAATGGCGAGATGCCGCAGGTCTTTGCTGTGTCTGGCCAAAAGCTCGAGAAATTCGCTCGTCGCACGAACTTCGCCCAGTTTGAGGCAGTTAATCGCCTGCGTGATATTATGAAGCGCCTCGGTGTCACGCATGAGCTCATTCGTCAAGGAGCAGAGGGAGACAGTATTGTGCAGATTGGCGATAGTCAGCCGTTCCCGCTGGTGGAGCAATAAAATACATTAATCAATCATATAATATACCACCTCTGTGTGAGGTGGTATTTTTGCTATAAAGTGGCAGCTTCTATGCTACAACATCATCATCGTTGGCTACTGCTCCGCTATTGTGGGTATAGTGGAATACCTCGAGTGCGGTACCTAGGCTATTGATCGATTGCTCTGCACTTTCTGCTTTAAAGTGCATTAGATCGGCTATGTCGGCAATCTTGTTGAGAGACACTAACATACTGCTGAGCATCTCCTGCATTCCACGTTGCAGCTGCTGGGCAAATGCTTCCTCGTATTCTTCGTGGTTTGGGTCTTCCTCATTTTTCTCATGGTAACGCCATTGGTTGGCTTTTTCCTTCAATTCATCGAACAGGGTGCGGAGCGAGTCAGTATGGTAGCCAAGTGTATCGACACCATCATGGCCAGTTCCGTGAGCACCGAGCTCCTTGAAGTTGATATCGGCATCGCTACAGCACTTCTGCGCATCACTAAGAAATGTAGCAAATGCAGTATCGTTGCTATCGTCTGATTTTTCCGTTTCAGTAGATTCCGTGTCTAGATCAGTCGCTTGACTCGTATGTGTTGCCTCATCATCAGTCGACGATACATTATCTTTATCTTTATCTTTATCTTCTGTTTCTCGTACAAGGACATCAAGCTGGTCGCGTACAGTCTGCAGCAGCGCATCAAATTCTTCATAGAGGTCTTTACTCTTTGCGCTGAGTAATGATTCGATGCTACCAATATCATCCTCAAAAAGGGCATCATAATAATCGATATATGCCACCATATCATCAAGATCTTGTGGGTCTTCGCCGCGTGCGTTTATCTCTCTTACTTTAATCATTGGACTACCGACCATGTCTGGTTTTGTCTTCCGTACTTTATCGGCATACTTTTTGATAACCGGTGCGCGGTCGACCAGCTCAGTGATACTTGTAATGAGTTGTTCAGGCAGTTGGCCCTCATGCGACGGCTCATTATGCGGTAAGTCGCGTGGGTCACTATTGCCTTGGGGAGGGAGGTTGTTTTTCTCATGCCTTTACTGTAGCACATAGTGGCAAAATATGGTAATAAATAGAGCGATAGTGCGAAGATGAACCATATAAGACCATAATCGCGCACAATAAGCGTAATTTGCTATACTATACCTATGGCACAAACATTCTTTTTCTACGACCTTGAGACGAGTGGCTTCCGGGCACAGACGGATCGGATCATGCAGTTTGCGGGGCAGCGGACAGACATGGATTTGCAGCCGATTGGCGAGCCATATAACTTTCTCGTGACGCTCAGCGACGATACTCTGCCAAGCCCTGATGCCCTGATGGTGACTGGCATCACGCCGCAGAAGACGCTAGAGGAGGGCTATAGCGAGGCAGAGTGTGCGCGGATGGTGAGCGAGGAGATCTTCACACCAGGGACGATCGCTGTGGGGTTCAACAATGTGCGCTTTGACGATGAGTTTATCCGCCATCTGCTGTGGCGGAATTTTTATGATCCATATGAGTGGAGCTGGAAGGATGAGCGGAGCCGCTGGGATATGCTTGATGTCGTGCGGCTGACGCGGGCGCTGCGGCCAGATGGCATTGAGTGGCCAATGGATGCGAATGGTCAGCCTACCAACCGCCTGGAGCTCATTACTAAAGCTAATGGCATTGCACACGATAATGCACACGACGCCTTCGCCGATGTAGCAGCTCTGATAGAAGTAACGAAGCTAGTGAAGCGCGCTCAGCCTCAGCTCTTTGACTATCTTCTTACCATGCGCGACAAGAGGGCAGTGCAGCGGCTCGTCAATCTCGAGACGAAGCAGCCTTTCGTCTATACTAGTGGCCGCTACGATAAGCAGCATGCCAAGACGACCGTCGCCTTTCCGCTAGCGCCAGCCCCCAATAGTAATGTTTTGGTCTACGACCTGCGCTATGACCCAACGCCGTTTGTGAGCCTAAGCCAGCAGGAACTTGCCAAGAAGATCTTTGCCACCTGGGAAGAGCGCCAAGCCGATGGCTTTATAGCGCTACCCGTCAAACCATTGCAATACAATCGTTGCCCAGCCGTTGCACCACTTGGTGTGCTAGAGCAGGGCGATGGCTGGAGTAAGATCCATCTCGAGGCGGCCACTGTGGCGCGCCACCGTGATATCCTTGTTCGCCATCCCGACTTTGCTGAGAAGCTCCGCACACTCTACGAAAAAAAGCGTGAATACAAAAAATCAACCGACCCCGAAGGGCAGCTCTACGACAGCTTCGTCTCGGACGCAGACAAGACACACATTGCTGCAGTGCGCAATGCCGATGCCAAGGCGCTGGCAGACTTCCACCCGGCCTTTCGCGATGAGCGCTTGCCTGAGCTACTACTCCACTACAAGGCGCGTAGCTTTCCGCAGAGCCTCAGTGATGATGAGCAAGCCCAGTGGGAGCAATGGCGGAGCACCCACCTGCTGGCCCAGCTGCCGAGCTTTATGGCATCATTGCAGCGCTTGGCCAAGGCAGGTACGGCAGATGAGTTTATATTGCAGGAGCTGCAGCTGTGGCTCGAGGCTGTGGTACCGGTGGATGATTAGCGAAACCTACGCATTAAAAATCCCCTTGTTCTCTCCATTAGCTCTCTACCATTTCATTCGAGTAGGTAAGAAGCTTGGTTATCATAACAAGCTTTTAGCTTTGAACCTGAGCAGTCACTCGTTAGTGAATGCCGACTCTTGTAATATTCTTGAGGAGAAAGCGGCGGGGAAGAGAACCACGAAAATTGGTGGGTAGCTTTGTGGATTGAATAGAAGAAGCGTTATATAACAATAAATTTTAAGACGCTTAATTGCGAGAGCGTAGATATTAGTTAGCCTGTCGAAGACGCTGGCAGCGTGGGCAAATCCCTTGAATTTCGAACGTGTGCGAGGGCTCGGCGAGGTGATAAGCCTGGGCGATTGCCGCGATTAACCGCTCAATCTCTTCATTCTCGACAATATCAATCACCCGCCCACAGCGGCGGCACGTTGCGTGGTGATGATGACGAATGAAGACATCGGTCAGCTCGAGCTGGTACTTCCAGCCAATCGGTAGTCTCTGGGCAATGCCAAGCTGCTCAAACAACTCCACGCAGCGGTACACACTTACGCGATCGGCCACGGCAGTGTACTCGGCAAGCTGGCGCATCGTGCATGGCCCGTGCTGGTAGAGAGCACAAAATACTGCCCGCCGCACAGCAGTTACGCGGTAATGACGCTGGCGCAAGATAGTGGCAAATAGCTCGAGCGAATCATCCATATGAGCAATAGTATAGCACTTATTGCAACAAATTTGCAATAACTTACATGCCTCTCGTATCATACGACCCATGACACAGCAACCACTTATTATGATCACTGGCGCAAAAGTGACGCCAGCCAAACGGCACTTTACCTCGCAGTTTGGACAAATCGAGTATCTGACCTATCAAGGGCAGCACTATAAAATGAACGCTGCCGCTGGCGTTGTGAAGCAGCTCGCTGGACAGTATGAGCTCTTGGTTGTAGGATACCAGCCAGATGATGCGGCACTCTTTGCCGAGACGTGCGGCGTACCAACCGACCGCTTTATCCCAGCTGACCTGCGCCGCGCAGCTGACATCGAGCGGGCCGCGAGCCAGGCAGCAGCTCTCCAGCAAGAGCTGGGTGTACCACTCTACGTTGTACACTATGGCGGGGCATCAGATACCAAGGCGGCATTGCCCCACAATAGTCTCCTTGCCCATACCTGGGATATGGAGGCGGCGGCTATCCCTGATTTGGTAGAAAATAATTGCGTCACATTGGTCAAACTGTTGCAAGCATTGCGTCAGCACGGGGTATTTGCCCGCCAACCATACACCAAGGTTATGAGCATCACGGCCGCGGCAGCAGTGCGCGCCAAGGCTCATCTTGGCCTAGATGTAGCCCAGAAAGCGGCTGGCCATGGCTTGCTGCGCTCAATAGCCCTCGATCTTACGCCAGAGAATATCTTTATCACTGAGATCATGCCAGGCAGTACCGACACTGGATTTTTTGACAACGACTACACAATGGATGAGGCGATCCGCGTCACGCGCGACCTTGGCTATGACAAAACGCCAGAGACGTATCCACTCTTTACAGCCGAGCAAATCGGTGATGCAGTGAAGTATGTCATCACTGCACAGTGCAATGTGCGCGAGATTGCCCTCTTGCCGTATGGACAGTTCCCGCATCTTGGCGCGTAATTGGCCGTACGTGCGGCTTTTGGCTCTTTGCTCTGTAGTGAACCTGCAATACCATAGTGCAACAGCATTATCAAGAGTGGTGTTGCGGGGGTTACTAACACATAATAAGAATAATCATAAGGAGAAACAATGGAAAAATATAAACAGACACCATCGAATGATCATTCGCTTGAAGTGCTCGGGGTGCTTGGGCCGCTCGGTGCAGGTAAGACGACAACGCTCAACCAGCTGATCGAACGTGTACCGCTCGATACAAGCTACGCAGTCGTGGTAAATGACGTCGGTCAGGACAATGTGGATGCGAGGCGGATTGCTCAGCACCCAGCTAATCGTAGTGAGCAGATTATTCCGCTCACGGCGGGCTGTATTGGCTGCTCGGATGCAACGCAGTTCCAGGCGGCGCTCGACCGTGTGCGCGATGCTGGGGTAGACATGCTCTTTATTGAGCCGACCGGGATTGCGCCAGGGACGGAGATCGCTGAGGTGGTAAGCTCAAGTGGCTATGATTTCTCGGCCCTTGCCTTGGTTAACGCACGAACAGCATCACGCGACATGCATTATCAAGTGCTGCCGAGCCAATTGGCGGTGGCAGACATTGTTGGTATAACGCACACTCCAGATGATAGAACAGCACTCACAGTGATCGATTCTGTGCTCGAGCAATTACCTGCCTTGCCACCCGAGGTAGCTGTTGAGCTCATTCGCCCAGGTAGCACAGACTATGCAGAGGTGCTGGCGAGATTGCGCGGTGTAGAGCGGCAACTCCATCTTGGCCAGCGAGCAGTTACCCAGATGTGCGGCAGCCACTGTCATGACCATAATCACAGCCATGATCATTGCGATCACGACCACAATGTAAGTGCACAATCATTTGCTTTGCGTGGTGATGTTACCTCCGCACAGCTGCACGATTTCCTCATGCCACTCACCCAAGACTCGAGCGCGCCACTCCTGCGGGCTAAGGGTGTGGCAGCAGGCAAGCGCTTCGACCTCGTGGGTGATGAGTGGAATGAGCAACCTGAGCCAGAAGGTGCGCCGCGTATCAATGTGATATTTGGTGGGCATATGCCGCAGCATGTGGCGACAACAATGCAAGCGTTTGCCTGCCAGGAGGCGATGACGGTGCAAGGAACGAAGAAAGACATCGTTGCTTCGGTGCGTGAGCTGCCGCTGGCCGACCGCATTGCGATTATCGAGCAGCGAGTCCAGCAATACCCCGCACCAATTAGCCCGGTGCACGGTGAGCTCATCACTGATTGCGAAGCAGATGAGGGCTACGAAATTGCCTTCTGGCGCCAGTCTGATGATATTCCGGATAATATCAAGCGCCAAGCTCTGGAGCACTATCTGGCATTTCGCCTAGCTGGGCTGAGTGAGCTGCAAACGCACCCTGAGGCGATTGCGCATGATGACGAAAAGCGTGTTTATTGGCAACGGCGCTATGGTGCAACGCTCGGCTGGAACTACTATCATCTCACCGATATGATCGACCCAGCTATGCAACAGCGCATAACGGCCGCGCAGCCAGCTCAGCTGCTGTGTGAAGGGTTTATGGCGCTCGAGCATCTTACCTTTGATGAAGGCAGGGCAGAGGAAAAGCCAGAATTTGTCAGTGCGGTGCTGCGTGCGGCGCTGGCAGCAAAAGATGTGACTAGCGAGCAATGCCAGGCGGTACTGCACCGTGGCCAGCTCCTCTCGGCGCAGCATCCAGAGTATACACAGCGGTGGCAGCAAGCAGCTGCTTCTCTTGAGTGAGTCTTATAAAGACTTGGATGACAAACGTTCACCATCTCATACCTCTTCCGCTATTCTTTCCTCTAAGCCATGTAAGAGCAAATACCCCTCTAGAGTAGAGTCTCGTATTCTAGAGAATAAAGCTGGCCAAGACTCATCGCGCGTTCGTGTACTCCACCCAAATGGAGTAATAAGGAGATAAGCTGGCACTGAGATAGCTAGAGCGTAAGGAATTGGCACACTATCAAGGTTCAGCGGTTTAGCGGCGGAATATATCAAACACACCAAATAGCCCAGTTAGCATCGTTTGCTCGACACAGTAGGGCTGAATTATCGATAGCAAGGTCTGTGGATCCGTCTGCTGGGGTAGTTCCAGATATCGGTCAAGCGCGTACAGTGAGAATTGATACCGATGTGTGCCAAATGGCGGTTGTGGCCCACCCCAGCCTGGCGTGCCCCAGCTTGTGACACCCTCAACGGCTTCGTCGGGTAGGCTCGTGCTCGTGAGTTCTGTCGTGGCTGCTGGTATATTCCAGGCTGTCCAGTGGTAGAATCCGGTGCGACCTGGTGCGTCAGGGTCATGGCAGATAAGCACGAGGCTCTGAGTTGAGGTGGGTACATTGGCGATAGCAAGCGGTGGCCGCTGATTGCCGCCGAACCGCGAGTAGTGCTTAGGGATTTTGCCGTTGTCTTCAAAAGCAGCGCTCGATAGTTTCATATTACGAGCATAGCACAACAGGCTGGTCGGGAAAGGCTATTGTTGACCGCCAGCTTTCCAGCTACGAGTGGTAAAAACGGACCCGACCATCCTGGACACTGACGTGTGCGAGGTCGCCATCGTGTAGCCTATTATCGATCAACTCAAGCGCCAGCGGGTCAAGAATACGCTTTTGTACCAAGCGCTTGAGCGGCCGGGCACCAAAGCTCGGGTCGTAGCCATCCCGCGCTAGCATGTCGCGGATGCTCTCGTCAAACGCCAGCGTGATATCGCGGCTGTCTTTGACTTGGTGGGCAACGCGCTCCAGCTGCACGTCAACGATGGCCCGCATGGCTTGCTCGTGAATACGGTCGAAGATCACGATATCGTCGATGCGGTTGAGGAATTCTGGACGGAAATGCTGGCGCAGTACCTCGAGCATGTTATTATCCAACTCAGAAAGGTCATTACCGGCAAAATCCATAATCATCTGCGAGCCGACATTGCTTGTCATGATGATAATGGTGTTACTAAAGTCGATCGTCCGGCCTTGGCCATCAGTCAGACGACCATCGTCTAATACCTGTAAGAGCACATTAAAGACGTCGGGGTGGGCCTTCTCGATTTCATCAAACAGTACCACGCTGTAGGGGCGGCGGCGCACTGCTTCGGTGAGTTGGCCACCTTGGTCGTAGCCAACGTAGCCTGGTGGCGAGCCAATCAGGCGGGCTACGGCGTGACGCTCCATGTATTCGCTCATATCGATGCGAATCATGGCGTGCTCGTCGTCAAATAATTCGCGGCACAGGCTGCGGGCTACCTCTGTTTTGCCAACCCCAGTTGGGCCAAGGAAAAGGAAGGAACCAATCGGTCGGTTGGTATCACTGAGCCCAGCGCGCGAACGGCGAATGGCGCTCGCTGCGGCAGCCACGGCGCGGTCTTGGCCAATAACCTGGCGGCTGATTGAGTCTTCAAGTTTGGTTAATTTACTCGATTCACTTTCCATCAGTCGCTCTACGGGAATGCCCGTCCAGCGCGCCACCACACTAGCGATATCGTCGGGCGTGACTTCTTCGCGAAGTAAGCGGTCGGCCGGTGGAATAGCCGCTAGTTCCTGGCGGGCGCTCGCTAGCTTTTTCTCCAGCTCTGGCATGTCGCCGTATTTGATACGGCTCGCGGTGGCGAGATCCGCATCGCGTTCAGCGATTTCTAATTGTGAGCGCAGACTGTCCATTTTTTCGGCAGCGGTGTTAACAGTCTGGAGGATATCCTTTTCGTGCTGCCATTTGGTATCGATGACATCAGCTTTAGCTCGGAGGTCAGCGATCTGCTGCTTAATTTCCTCTTTACGGGTTTTCGCGTGGTCGGATTTATCTTTTTTCAGCGCGGCCTCTTCAATCTCTAGTTGCAAGCGGCGGTTATTGAGCCGATCGAGACTAATCGGCACGCTCTCCAGCTGCATCTTGAGAGCGCTGGTTGCTTCATCGAGGAGATCGACCGCCTTATCAGGCAAAAAGCGATCAGGTAAGTAGCGAGTGGAAAGCCGCGCTGCTGCTACAATCGCATCATCAGCAATCTTGACGCCGTGGTGGACTTCGTACTTTTCCTTTAGGCCACGCAAGATAGCGATGGTGTCGTCAAAGCTTGGCTCACCGACATAGACTGGCTGAAAGCGCCGTTCTAGCGCCGCATCTTTCTCAACATATTGGCGGTACTCAGCCAGTGTGGTGGCACCAATCATGTGGAGTTTACCGCGCGCCAGGGCAGGTTTGAGCATATTACCAGCGTCCATACTGCCTTCGCCTTTGCCAGCGCCGACCATAGTGTGAATTTCATCGACGAAGAGGATGATCTCGCCAGCAGTCTCCTCAACCTCTTTCAATACGCCTTTGAGGCGCTCTTCAAATTGACCACGAAAGCTTGCGCCTGCCAGTAAGCTGGAGATTTCCAGACTGATGAGCCGTTTATCCTGCAGCGACGCCGGTACGTTCCCCTTAACGATGCGCTGCGCTAAGGCCTCGACGATGGCGGTTTTGCCGACACCTGGCTCACCGATCAGTACAGGGTTATTTTTGGTGCGTCGGCTGAGGATCTGCATGGTGCGGCGAATCTCTTCGTCTCGGCCGATTACTGGGTCGAGTTTACCCTCACGCGCCAGAGCGGTTAGGTCGGTGCCAAATTGCTCGAGAGGCTTTTGGTTACTTTGTTGATTCATGGTTGGTGGCATATATCCCTCCTTGTGATAATATATTAGCTTAGTTTTGAGCGGGGCAGTGTAAGCCCAAGTGTCAACATAATAGAAGAATAACGGGTGGCCAAACAGGTCGTGAGAAAAGGTGATGGCCTAGTACTATGCTAGCAAATTAGCACTCTCGGTGCAAGAGTGCTAATTTCTTTTGAGAGACGCTAAACGACTTATGATGAGAAAAATAATATATGACGCTCAAAGAAACGATACATAATGCAGACTGCCAGACAACCCCGTACACACCTCACCACCTCTGCAACATCCCAGCAGGTGTCCGCAGCTGTATGCC
>ERZ772964.116-NODE-116-length-40889-cov-8.77538_pt1 | contig 40889 bp, 33 predicted proteins | sample MGYA00580675_ERZ772964 | MGnify/ENA primary metagenome ERZ772964 (study PRJEB29015, sample SAMEA2737941) | human oral metagenome | biome: human oral; feature: human-associated habitat; material: dental | place: China | collected 2139 ... | reverse complement strand
AACCGCCGCTGGCCCAGCCGCAAGGCTCCTCCCTGCGACCACCACCAAGGTAACGAGGGAATATGCCCGGGCGGTCCTTCACCGGCCCCGCCTTCAGTCCGGGGGCCGGCGCGGCCAGGAGCAGCGCATCCAGGCCGGGCGCAGCACGACTCCCCCCAGAGCGGGGCATAGGCTCCCTCCATGACGACCGACCCGCGCACCCCCACTGCCATTGACGCCATTGCCGAGCATCACGTGGAGCGCTTGGCCGCGCTCTCCCCCGAGTTCGCCGCCGTCACCGGCCTGCCCGGCCGGCGCGGGACGCTGGACGACCGCTCACCCGCCGGCCTCCAGGCCCACGCCGCCCTGTGCCGACAAACTCTCAACGATCTTGCGGCGGCCACGGCCGTTGACGACGTCGACCAGGTGACCCTGGCCGCCATGCGCGAACGCCTGGGCCTGACCCTGGAGCAGTCCGAGGCCGGGGAGGACCTGCGGCACCTTGACAATATCGCCTCTCCTCTCCAGGAGATCCGGGACTTCTTCAACCTGCTGCCCACCGACACTGAAGAGGACTGGGGGCAGGCGGCTCACGCCCTGGCGGACGTGCCGCGCGCCCTGGCCGGCTACCAGGAGTCGCTGCGCCTGGCCGCTTCACGCGGTCACATCGCCGCCCGCCGCCAGGTCGAGGCGTGCATCGCTCAGGCCCGCAACCAGGCCGACGCCGGGGCCTCCTCCTACTCCGCGCTCGTCTCCGGCGCCGGAGGGACCGGGGGCGCCCCACTGCCGACGGCCCTGATCGCCGAGTTGGAGCGCTCCGCCCTGGCCGCCCGTCAGGGGTACGCGGCACTGGCCGAGTTCCTGGCCACCGAGCTGGCTCCGCGGGCCGGCGACGCCGACGCCGTGGGCCGCGAGCGCTATGCGCTGCTGAGCCGCAACTTCCTGGGCGCGCGCATCGATTTCGATGAGACCTACGAGTGGGGTCGTCAGCGCCTGGCGGCGATCGACGCCGAGCAGCGCGCCATTGCCGAGTCCTTGTACGGGCCGGGAGTGAGTGTCAAAGAGGCGTTGAATCGCCTCAACACCGAGGAGCCGCGCCTGGTGCACGGCACTGACGCCCTCCGGGCGTGGATGCAGGAAACCAGTGACGCCGCGATCAGTGCTTTGGATGGCGTCCACTTCGACATCCCCGCACCGCTGCGCACCCTGGAGTGCTGCATTGCCCCGTCGGCTACCGGCGGCATCTACTACACCGGCCCCAGTGACGACTTCTCCCGCCCGGGGCGCATGTGGTGGTCGGTGCCGGCGGGGACAACAACGTTCGCGACCTGGCAAGAGCGCACAACGGTCTTCCATGAGGGGGTGCCGGGCCACCACTTGCAGGTGGGCATGCAGACCTACCTGCGCAATGAGCTCAACTCCTGGCGGCGCCTGTGCTGCTGGGTGTCGGGTCACGGTGAGGGCTGGGCGCTGTACGCCGAGCGGCTCATGGCGGATCTGGGATTCCAGGACGATCCGGGTGACCGCATGGGGATGCTCGACTCCCAGCGGCTGCGTGCGGCCCGCGTGGTACTGGACATTGGCGTCCACCTGGGCAAGGAGCGCCCCGCCGAGTTGGCCGCCCTGCCGGGAGTGGGTCAGGGCATTTGGGACTACGACTCGGCGTGGGCATTCCTGCGCGAGAACGTGGCCATGGACGAATCCTTCCTGCGTTTTGAGTTGGACCGCTACCTGGGGTGGCCGGGGCAGGCGCCGTCCTACGCCGTGGGCCAGCGCCTGTGGGAGGAGACCCGTGACGCGGCCTGGGCCGCCGCGCGCTCGCGTGGCCAGGAACTGAGCCTCAAGGACTTCCACACCCGGGCGCTGCGCTTGGGCAGCGTGGGCCTGGAGGTCATGCGCCGGGCCCTAGCCTCCTGAGCCACCCGCCCGGGCCCGCCTGGACGCCCGGGCCTCCTGAGCCACCCGCCCGGGCCCGCCTGGACGCCCGGGCCTCCTGACCCGCCCGCCTGGACGCCCGGGCCCCGGTTGTGAGGGCGAGCTCCACCCGGACTCCGGTCGTCGGGGCGCTCGGGAAGCCTCCCCGGCATGGCGATGACGCGGTGTTAGGCTGCTGAAGGACAGAAGTCCACTGCCTATGGAGATCTTGTGAACTCATCGCGTCGTCTTCTTGTTCCTGTATGCGCGACACTGCTCGCCTGCGGTGCTGTAGCCGGATGCTCCTCCGGGGACACCGGCGCCAGCGGCGAGGCCTCCCCGCTGACCCCTTCGCCGGCGAGCCCGACCCCCACCGCCTCCGTCACGCCGTCGGCCACTGCCTCCAGCAGCGCGTCGGCCCTGCCGACCTCAACCCCAACGCCCACTCCTACCCCCACGCCCACCCCAACACCCACGCCGCCCACGGCTGAGGAGTTGGGCGACCCCGACCGCGGGCTGGTCGTCACCGGCGTGCCCGAGGACCTGAGCGTCGAGGAGATCGAGGTACTCCTGGCCTACAACGCCTACGACAAGGCCACCTGGAGCGCCTACCTCGATATGGCCGGCACCGCGGACGTCGAGGCCACCACCACCGGCACCGCCCTGGAGGAGTATCTGGAGACCTACAACGCCCATGAGGCCGCGGGCCAGCACACCGAGGGCTCGTACACCGAGGAAGTCCACTCGGTCGCCCTCACCGACGACGGCTCCTCGGCAACCGTCGCGGTGTGCGCCGACCAGAACCAGATGACCATTGTCTCGAACAGCGGTGAGGACCGGACGCCCTCCAACCTCATGCACAGGTTCCTCATTCACTACATCCTCACGCCCCAGGACGGAGGGTGGCTGGTCTCCGAGCAGAAGGTCATCTCGGAAGACCAGTGCTGAGGGGGTAGGCCCCGCCTCCGGGCCCGCGCCCCGCCGGTGGGCCCGGTCGGGCCGCCACCGGGCCCACCCCCTCACACAGCCGGGCTCACCTGAATCGGGGGCGGCCGATGCATCGGGGGTAGCCTCGCCCCCTCACACAGCCGGACCCACCCCCTCGCACCAGTCGGGCCGCTCGGAGCCCCCTCCTGGGCTCGCCCCCGCGGCTCACTGGCTCCAGAAGCCGGCAACGTCAACGGCGCCGCCGGTGGCCTCGAAGTCGGCGCGCACGGCCGAGCGCAGGTCGGCGTCGTGCAGCCAGTCCAGGGCCACTGCCGCGAGCCCGTAGGCGCCGTCGAGCGCGGCCATGTCCCCGCTGGGCGAGCCGGCGGCTGCGGTCATCTCCCGGGTGTGGAGGGCGACGTCGCCGTCGTCGGTCACCTTGATCAGCGGGTGGATGCCGGGGATCCGCTGGGAGACGTTGCCGAAGTCGGTGCCCGCGGCAATGCTCTCGGGCAGGACCCCGCCGGGCAGCGGCTCGCGGCCGCGCTCGCGCTGAGAGCGGACCCAGGAGGCCAGGAGGGCGGAGTTGTCGCGCACGGGCATCTCATTGGTGTGATCGTCGGTCATGATCTCCACGCCGGTTCCGGTCATGAGGGCCGCTCCGCGCATGACGTCCTCAACGCGCCCCACCAGGTCGCGCAGGGTTTCAGCGTGCTTGGAACGGACGAAGAGACTGAGTTCGGCGCGCTCGGGAATAACGTTGGCCACCTGCCCGCCCTCGACGACGACGGCGTGAAGCCGGTCCATGGGCAGGATCTGCTGGCGCAGCAGGCCAATGCCGGTCAGCGCCAGGGTGGCGGCGTCCAGGGCATTGCGCCCCATGAAGGGCTGAGAGGAGGCGTGTGCGGGCGTGCCGTGGAAGACCACGCTCATGCGGCGCACACCCAGCCAGGTCTGGCGGGTGGCGTCGGCGGCGTAGGCGTGGGTTTGGATGGCGGCGTCGACGCCGTCGAGCATTCCGCGCAGGGACAGGATCTCCTTGGTGGTGGCGTTCTCCTCGGCGGGAGTGGTCTGGAGAATCACGCGGCCGGGCAGGGTGTCGGGCGCTTGCGCCTGGAGCTCGGCCAGGGCCAAGAAGGCGCCCACGGAGTTGGCGCACATGACGTTGTGGCCGCAGCCGTGCCCAATGCCGGGCAGGGCGTCGTACTCGGCCAGGATAGCAATGGTGGGGACGTGGTCTCCCGCACCCTGGTCGGGGGTGGACCGGGGCGCCCCGATCTCGGCGCGCAGGGCGGTGTCAATGCCGTAGACGCCGAGCCTGGGCTCGACTCCATGGGCGCGCAGGAGCTGGGCGACGGCGGCCATGGCGTGGTATTCCTCGAAGCCGATCTCGGGATGGGCGTGAAGATTCCAGGACAGGGCGATGATCTCGGGACCAAGGCGCTCAATCATGGTGGCCAGGTGCTCGCGCAGGGCACTGGGTGCTCCTGCGGCGTCGGCCAGGCCGACGGCGGGCCCGGCGGTCTTGGCCCGGGCGGCGGTCTCGGCCGCCATGAGCTGTTGGATGGCGGGGCAGGGCTGGGTGGGGCGGCTCAGGTCTCGCATGGATGCATCATGCCTACTGCGCCCTGTCCCGTCCCGCCTCACCGCTTCAAACTGACATTCTGGGATGAGACTGGCGTCATAGTCACCAGTCGCATCCCAGAATGTCAGGAGGAGAACCGGTCCTGCCGGTGCGCGGTGAGGCCGCGCCGGTGGTGGCGCGACCGTCCGGCCCCTGGCGATCCCCAGCTGGACGCGGTACGGCCCCGCCCGACCGGCGCGTGACGCGTCACCGGTGCGGCGGGACCATGCCCGTGCGAAACGGGGTCCGTGGGGGAAGGGCGGCCCTACTTGATGACCAGGCTGGTGCTGTCGCTGTAGGCGTTGTAGATCTCACCGGTGGCCGAGTTCTCCAGCGCCCGGCGCTCGTACTTGACCGTCGTGTTCCCCGCGGGCATGGGAACAATCTTGCCATCGAACTCCTGAACCCAAAGGGGGATCCAGCCAGTGGCCTGATAGGTTCCGTAATCATCGAAGTCAATGCCTTCAATGCCGGCGGCCTTGTAATCATCCTCGTAGTTGCTGGAGAACTGCGCGGTGGCGTTGTAGAGATTGTTATCCTCGTTCACCAGAATCACATTGGCAACGGTCTCCACCGCCAGTGGCACCTTGCCGTCGCTGGTGAACGTGCAGTGCAGCAGGTAGACCGTTCCGTTTATGGAAGTAGTGGCCTTGTAATTGGGGGCATTGAAATCCTGGATAATCTGGTCGCAGGTCTCCGTCAAGCCGATCTCGGCGTCGTAGAAAGTGATGGGCTCAATGTCCTGGATGACGTCACCGGTCTTCGTGGTCTGACCGCCGGACGAGCCCGGGGCCTCTGAGGCGCTGGCGGATCCAACGGGGCCGTCGGTAGCCACCTCCTCCTCGCAGGCCGACAAACCGACCGCAAGAGCCGCAATGGCGAAGGCCGAAGCAAGACGAGCTGTGCGAGTAATTCTCATGGCGTACACCTTTCATGAGTGCTGGGGCTTGACACTAGTGTGGGCACGGGGCCGCAGAATCGCGATGGGACCCCCTGCCCGGGGTGCACTACCTGGGGTGCACACCCCACCCCTGGACTGCCCAACTCCGCGCACATGAATAACGCAACTACCGCACCCGCCCCGCACTAACACTCCGGGACAAGTCGGGCGCCGTCGCTATCGGCCTCGAACCGGAACGACAGTTCCGAGTGGGGGGAGCACCAGGAGAATCACCATGAGAATCGTGCTCGCACCGGACTCCTTCAAGGAATCAATGAGCTCGCCGGCCGCCGCCCGGGCCATGCGCCGCGGCATTGAGCAGGCGCTGCCCAGCGCCGTCTGCGTGGAGGTGCCCATGGCCGACGGCGGGGAGGGCACCACCCGGGCCCTGGTCACTGCCACGGGCGGGCGCCTGCTGAAGGTGGCCACCACGGACGCCCTGGGGCGCGAGCACAGCGGCGAGGTGGGGCTCCTGCCCGACGGGCGCGCCGCACTGGAGGCGGCCGGCGCCGTGGGCATGAGCCTGGTCGCGCCCGCGCAGCGCGACATTATGGCATCGAGTTCACTGGGCGTGGCCGCGCTGGTGCGCGGGGCGCTGGACGCGGGGGCTCGGCGCCTCATAGTCGGCCTGGGCGGCTCAGCGACCAATGACGGCGGGGCCGGACTGCTGGTAGGCCTGGGGGCGAGGCTGCTGGACGACGACGGCCGGGACCTGCCGCCGCTGCCGCGGCACCTGGGCCGAGTGACAGCCGTCGACATGGGCGGGCTGGATCCGCGACTGTCGCAGTGCACTATTGAGCTGGCCTGCGACGTCACCGCCCCGCTGCTCGGCCCCCAGGGCGCTAGCGCCGTCTTCGGCCCGCAGAAAGGGGCGGATCCGCAGCAGGTTCGGGAGCTCGACACGGCCCTGACCGCTCTGGCCGACGCCGTGGAGACGGCTTGCAATCGCACAGTGCGCCACACGCCGGGCGCCGGGGCGGCGGGCGGCCTGGGGCACGCCTTCATGGCGCTGGGGGCCGTGCCGCGCTCGGGTGTGGAGGTGGTCATGGAGGCCACGGGGCTGCGCGCCCACCTGGCAGGCAACACCGATTTGGTGCTCACCGGGGAGGGCGCGATTGACGCCCAGACGCTCACCGGCAAGACCCCGGCCGGGGTGGCCGGGGCGGCGCGGGAGGCCGGGGTCCCCGTGATTGCCTTCGCCGGACGGGTGGATCCTGGTTCACCAGCATTAGAGGCGGTCTTCGACGCCGTCGTCCCAATCCTGCCCGAGGCCTGCGATCTGCCCCGGGCGCTGGAACGCGGCCCGGAGAACCTGGAACGCTCCGTGTCCATGGTCATGCGCCTGCTGCTCCTGGGTCAGAACCTGCCCCAACCCGCGCGCCCGTGAGGCCGGCCCGCCCCCTGCGCCCCGGAGCCGCCCATGTACCCCCTGCGGATCTCGAGGGCTCTGCCCGCCCCCTGCGCCCCGGAGCCGCCCATGTACCCCCTGCGGATCTCGAGGGCTCTGCCCACCCCCTGCGCCCCGGAGCCGCCACTGGGCCTGAGAGTCGAAAGGGGCTTAAGAGTTGGGACGTGCCGTCGCACCGAAAGGAGAAAGCAAGGAGGAGGCGTGGTCGCAGCTCAGGAGGGCTCGTTCTCGCGCAGGATGAAGGACCAGCCCAGGGCGAAGGGGAAGCCGGGCATGAGCAGGCAGCCCACTACCGGCTCGGCGACCTCCATAAGCCGTTCGACATTGAGCCCCTGCTCAGACTCCGAGCCCGAGCCGATCAGCAGGTCATCGTAGGGCAGGCGCAGGTCCAGCAGCGTCATGCCGCCCCTGTGCACGGCGTCATCCCAGGCGCCCCCAGTCATTTTCAGGAGGGTACCCAGGTGGAGACGCATGAAGCGGTCTGAGTCGATCTCCGCGGGCACCGACAGAACGTGATGGGGCTCAGGGTCGCGGGGGGCGCGCAGTGTGAACAGAACAATCGCCTTCTCGCGCGCCGCCCGCAGCAGGAGACGGCCCACGTGGACCGTGAAGTTCTCCAGATCGAAGGACTCACCCATTGCCTCACTGACGCTCAGGGGCGGGCTCAGGGGCACGGCGGCCCCATCACCGGGGTCATTAATGGCTCGCCGGCCCACCGGGTCAATGGCGTGCAGACGCAGGGTGCGCCCGGCATCGGTGAGGGTGCCGACCTCGACCTGCTCGCTCCATCCGGCGGGCGCGGAGGAGGGGCCGGGCTCACTGCGCACATAGCCCAACCCAAGGACCTCGGAGAAGTCGGTGTCGTCCAGTGGACGGTGCCAGGTGATCTCGGTGCCCTCGTGCCAGATGGGCAGGACGCCATTGAAGGGAAGCCCGAAGCGGACCCGTTCTGGGCCGGAGGGCGCAGGGGCGACATGCTTCCCCCTGGACTGACCGGACGAATACTCGCTCATAGTCCCAGACTACGGCCACGACCGTGCAGTCCCGGCGACCACCACGGCCCGCGCGGGGCGTTAGGCTAATGGTGTAGGCGGTGTTTCAATGCCAACGAGGACACCAGGCACGACCAAGCTTGCTCACCTCGCAGGATTTGCACTGCTCCTCGCTTGTTGCATCGGATGTTCCGGCGGCTCCCCTCCTGGGGATGCAAGCACCGTCCCGTCGGCTACAACGAACGCTCCCCCGGCTCCCACTGCAACTGCCACCGTGCCCGGGCTCAGTGCCGACGAGGCGGAAGCGGCGTGCCTGGAGCAGATTGACTCCGCCCTAGAGCTAACGCTGGCGGATTTGCAGGGATTGCAGGGGGCGCCCGTTTACATGTGCGCTGTGAGTCAAGACGAAAGCGGCAATGCCACGGCATCGCTATGGGCCATGGTGGTTCCCGATCTGGAAGCAACTCCGAACACGTACGACGACCGCGTTGAACAGGGCTACGCCAACAGCCTCCCGTTCGACTCGGACCTCGCAGAATGGTGCATGGATACCAGCGAGCTCATGTCTCACGACCGCCTCGCCCTCATCACGGAGAATCAGGTGTGGCGCACTCGCCTCATCTTCTGCGACTACAACATTGAGGACAGCTGAACAGGCCCTTCGTGTCGTCGGTCGCAGCCCCTGGCCGCCCTGGGCGAGACGGGCCCGGGTCAACCGTAGCCAGCCGGGGCGCCCCTGTCCGGCTAGTCGCCCTGGGCGAGGCGGACGCGGGGCTTCGTCGTGGGTTCGAGCACCACTGGGGCGTCCCGGGGGGCCTGGCCCGCCGCATTAAGCCGTGCGGCGGCGGCGCCGGTGGGCGGGTGGCCGGCGGGGTTGGCGGTGTTGCACATTCTTCTTGCGCCGACCTGTGGGGGATCGTTGGTATTTCAACGATCCCCCGTCGCAGGGGGCCGGCTCGGCAAGGATGAATGTGCAACGGCGTCCCCGTTCGCACGTTCATCCCCTTCCCGGGCCCCCAGATCCCGAGCAGATCCGCAGGATTCCGCGGCTCCCCACTCCTTGAGGGAAGAAAGAATGTGCAACCCCCAGACCCGGGCGCACCCCCGGAGGGCCCGTCCATGAATTCCCAGGTCCGTTTGCGCCTAGCCCCAAGCCCGCACACCCTCCGGGGGGATCCCGGACGGCGCGAGCCCCGGACTCGGTCAGATGTCCTGCGGCGACCAGCTGGGCGGCGCCACGGGCATGACGCCGCGCAGGAGGTCAACGGTGGAGGCCACGCCCTCCACAGCGTCGGTGAGCACGTCCTCGTGTTCGATGGACAGTACCCCGTCGTAGCCGGCGGCCCGCAGGTCGACGAGCAGCTGCCCCCAGAAGTGGCGGCCGCCCTCGCGCCCCAGCCCCAAGGTGACGTAGTTCCAGGCGCGCGAGGCCGCGCACTCGGGGCCTTGAGTGTCCAGCAGCCCGTGGACATCTGCCACGTGGCGTTGGATCCGGGTGTCCTTGGCGTGGACGTGGTGAATCGCCCCCGCCAGGGCGCGGGTCATGGCCCGCGGGTCGGCCCCCATCCACATGGGGTGGGAGGGGTCGAAATTCGCACCCACGACGCTGCCGACCGCTTCGCGCAGCCGCAGCAGGGTGGCGGTGTTGTAGACCAGCTGGGTGCCGTGCATTTCGACGGCGAAGCGGATCCCATGATCGGCGCCGAAGGCCGCCAGGTCCTGCCAGTAGGGGATGGCGACCTCGTTCCACTGGTAGTCCAGGATTGCGCGGGTCTCAGGCGGCCAGGAGGTGGTGACCCAGTTGGGGGTGGTGTCCCCCGGCGCGCCCCCGGGCAGGCCCGACATGAGCACGACCGTGGGGACCTCGAGCAGACCGGCGAGCTCGACGGTCTTGCGCACCAGGGAGTCGATCTTTGGGCCGATGACCGGGTGGAGCTGGTTGCCGTTGGCGTTGAGGGCGCATAGGCGCAGGCCGCGCTCGGCGAGCGCGTCACGCAGGCGGCTGCGCTCTCCCGCATCTGCCAGAAGACGATCGAGGTCCAGATGCGGGGCGCTGGACCACCCGCCGGTGGGCAGTTCGACGGCGGTGATGCCCAAGGAGGCGACGGTGTCGAGCATTTCCTCACGGTCGAGGTGGGCCAGGGAGTCGGTGACAATGCCCAGTTCCATGCCTCAGCCCTCCTTGAGGACGTCATCGAGCCCGGGCACCTCGACGCGGGCGCCGTCGGCGGCCATGGAGCGCACGAGGGTCTCGGCGACCACCGTGGTGCGCAACGCGTCACGGGCGGTGGCGGCCCCGGCGGGAATGCGGCCGGCCAGGGTCGCCTCAACCCACGCGGCCAACTCGGCGCGGTAGGCGGCGGCGAAACGCGGCCGCCAGTCGGCCGGGTAGGCCGCCTGGCGCCGCAACTGGGTATTGACGACGAGCTCATCGGCCTCCACGAGGCTCGGCACCGCCGGCAGCTCAATGGTGCCGCGCTCGCAGACCAGCTCGCAGCGCACGTCGTAGCCGTATTGGGCGTGGACCTGAAGCTCCACGGTGTGCAGGACGCCGGCGGAGTCCCACAGCAGGAGCAGCTGCGGGTCGTGACGTTCGGCGATGAGCGAGCTGGGCCGGCCGCAGGCCCACTGGACCGAGACGATCTCGTGGCCGGCCAGCCAGGGCAGCACGTCGATCTCGTGAACAGCGGAGTTGGTCACCGTGGCGGAGGAGTCCTGACCGGGATAGGCCTCGACATTGCGGTGAACCGAATGGGTCATGAGCAGTGCGCCATCGGCTCCCGCCTCCAGGCGGGCGCGCAGGGCCCGGTAGCCCGGGTCGAAACGGCGCATGAAACCGACGGTGAGCAGCGACCGGGGCGCGGCGTCATGAAGGCGCACAAGGCGTGCGGCTTCGCCGGCGGTGGGGGCCAGGGGCTTTTCGCACAGGACGGGCAGGTCCGCCTCGAGGCAGGCCTCCACCAGGGGCGCGTGCAGGGGGTCGGGCACGGCAATGATGACGGCGTCAACCGCTCCCGACCGGATCATGTCGGATCCATCGGTGAAGACGCGTGCCGCGCCGAGCGATTGAGCCAGGGCCTCGGCGCGGTCCTGCGCGGCGTCGGCCACGGCGGTCAGGACGGCGCCGCGCACGCCTCGTGCCAGGTTGTGGGCGTGATCCGATCCCATGACTCCGGTACCGATAACACCAATGCGAAGCAAATCTGCCATGATCCGTTTTCTCCTATGAATAACGGTCGGTTGACGCAATGAATGCTAATCCGAAGTCGCCCAGGTCACAAGAGATTTGACTGGACATTTGTATGCCGTGTCCTGGACGGGAGTGGCGCCCGGTCTCATGCCTGCCTCCGCGGCAGCACGCGGCGAACACCGAAACGACCGGTGGCGCCTGCGTGCGCGCCCGCAGCGGGGAGCGCTCCTTCTCGCTCATATCGGGGCACCCGGTGGCGCCCGCGTGCGCGCCCGCAGCGGGGCACCCGAGGTTCGGACGAGCCGAGGGCTCCTCTGAGAGGATGCCTGTCGTGAGCACCGCCGCTTCTCGCACCACCGTTGGACCGCCTTCCCACCCAGATCCGCCCTTGGCCGGGCGGGTGGTGGTCGTCACCGGAGTCAGCCGCCGCGCGGGCATCGGCCACGCCATCGCCTGCCGAGCCGCAGCGTGGGGCGCGTCCCTGTTGTGTCACCACTACTCGCCCCACGACGCCCTTCAACCCTGGGGCGCCGATAATGTCGACAAGACGATGGCCTCAATCCGCTCCCACCTTGAGAGCGGAGCCGACCTGGTCGACCTTCATGCCGACCTGCGCCAGGTCGATGCCCCGGCCCGCGTCATCGACCGCGCCGTGGAGGCCTTCGGGCATGTCGACGCCCTGGTGTGCAACCACGCCTCCTCGGGATCCGATGGGCCGCTGGAGGATCTCAGCGCCGCGGACCTGGACCATCACTGGGCCGTTGACGCCCGTGCCTCACTGCTCTTGGCCCAGGCCTACGCCGCGCGCCGTCGACCCGTGATCGGTCGGAGGCCATGGCGAGCCGCCCGGCGGGAGCATGCGGATCGCCAAGACGCTCCCCGAGCAGGCCGGCGGTCCCGGGCTCAGCGCCCCGGGACCGCCGGCGCTCTGCGGGGTCACACCTTGAGGTCCTCCATCTCCTCCAGCTCCCGGCCCTTGGTCTCGGGCACCTGGCGCAGCACGAAGAGGAAGGACAGCAGCGCGCAGGCGGCGTAGAAGCCGTAGGCGAAGGTCAGGCTGATATCGGAGAAGACCGGGAAGGTGGTGGAGATGAAGAAGTTCGCCACCCACTGGGCCGCGGCGGCCACGGCCAGGGCGCCGGCGCGAATACGGTTGGGGAACATCTCCCCCAGTAGCACCCACACCAACGGCCCCCACGTGGCGCCGAAGGCGACGACGAAGAGGTTGGCGGAGACCAGGGCGATGGGCGCCCACGGAGCGTCGAGAGTGACCTCGTCGCCGTGAACCGTGGCGAAGGAGAAGGCCAGCGCCATGAGCCCCAGGGCCACGGTCATGACGACCGAGCCGATGAGCAGCATGGGACGGCGCCCCACCCGGTCCACCAGCAGGATCGCCACAATGGTGACCACGATATTGGTCACCGAGGTGATGACCGTGATGGTCAGGGCGTCGGACTCCTCGAAGCCAATGGTGCGCCACAGGGTGGTGGAGTAGTAGAAGATGACGTTGATGCCCACGAACTGCTGGAAGACCGACAGGGCAATGCCCACCCACACGATGGGCCTGAGCCCCATGGCCGGGCCGCGCAGGTCGGACAGGGACTCGCGCTTCTCGGCGTCGATGGTGGAGCGGATCTCCTTGATTTTGAGGTCGACGTCGGCCACGCCGGTGAAGTCGCGAAGGACCTGGGAGGCCTTGTCGTAGTCACCACGGGCCACCAGGAAGCGGGGGGACTCGGGCAGCCGGAAGGCGAACAGGCCGTAGACGACGGCGGGAACGGCCTCGGCCATGAACATCCACCGCCAGGCGGGCATGCCCATCCACAGTTTCTCCGCGGCGCCTCCGGCGATCCCGGCGAACCAGGAGTCGGCGAGCAGGGCCGTGAAGATACCGGTGACGATGGCCAACTGCTGGAGGGAGCCCAGGCGGCCGCGCACTGAGGCCGGGGATACCTCCGCGATGTAGGCGGGGGCGATCACCGAGGCCGCACCGACGCCCAGACCACCGGTGACGCGCCAGGCGATGAAGTCGACAATGTGGAAGGCCAGGCCGGATCCCATGGCGGAGACCACGAAGAGCACTGCCGCAATGAGCATGACCGGCACACGGCCCATGCGGTTGGCGATGGGCCCGGCGAACCACGCCCCCAGGGCGCAGCCGATGAGTGCGGAGGAGACCGCGAAGCCCTTGAGGAAAGCGCTGAGGAGATAGTGGTCGGACAAGGCGTCGACGGCGCCGTTGATGACTGCCGTGTCGAAGCCGAAGAGGAAGCCGCCCAGCGCTGCGGCGATGCAGATGCCAATGACGCGGGCGTTGAGGCGGCTGACCGCCGGCTGGGTGGACTCGGTGGTGTCGGAGGGGTGGGGGGTGTCTGACATGGTGTGTCCTGACGTCGTTGCCAGTCCCGTGGGGCGACTCTGTGCTCCACGTGCTTCCCGGGCAGAAGACCTCCTCACCCTACGGGAGACGGGGGTGGCGCACACGGGGTTTTGGTGAGCCGTGGCGCGATGCAGCGGGCGGGGCCGGGTGACGGGGCCACCCGGGGCGGCCCCGGGTCCCTGGGTCCCTGGGTCCTGGCTACCCGGCCCTGCCGTGCGCCGGCCGCGTTCCCAGCGCCCTGGCGTCACCCCGGCTCGTGAGGCTCACTACCCAGCGCGTGGGACCACAGGGTGGAGATGGGCAGGCCCCACAGCCGCTCGGCGTACTGGTAGCCCTCGCCCGCTGTTCCCAGGACGATGCCGGCCACGAACCGCTCCCCCAGCACATCCCTGAGGTAGCGCAGCCCGCGGAACTGCTCGGCGCGGTAGCTGGAGGACACCTTGACCTCCAGGGCGATGACGCGGCCATCAGCCAGCTCGGCCACCAGGTCCACCTCGCGCCCCGAGCGGTCCCGGTAGTGGAAGAGCCGGAACCGCTGCTCGCTCCAGCCCTGCTGGGCCAGGATCTGACCGGCGACCATGCCTTCCAGAAGCGGCCCGATCGCATCCTCCCTCGGGTCACGCAGGCTGCGCGCGCTCTGGCCGTTGAGATGCATCGTCAGGGCGCTGTCCCCCAGGACCACCTTCTGACGCCCGGTCTCCCGCCGCGACAGGTTCGGTGTCCACGGCGGAATGCGGTCGATGAGGTAGACGGAGGCGAGAGCGTCGAGATACGTGGCGACCATGGCCTCCGAGACGCCGGCCGCCTGGGCCAGGCGCGCCTTGACGAGCTCACCCGACTGGTTGGCAGCGAGCAGGCGCAGGAGGGCGCCCAGCCGCCCCGGGTTGGAGCCTCCCGGCACGGAGGCTGCGTCCCGACTGAGCAGGCGCCCCAGGTAGGCCTCGATCCACAGCTCGCGCATACGTTCAGGCATGTCCTGCAGCTCGGGGTAGCCGCCACGCTCCAGGGCCGTCAGGTAGTCGACACGGCTCCACTCAGACCGGACGGACACAGGGTCGATGTGCCTGCTCACGAGAGCGTTGATGAGGTCATCGTCCAGACTCAGTCTCTCGCCCTGGGAGAAGGGGCGCAGGCGCAGGTCGACGGCGCGCCCGGCCAGGGAGTCGCCGACTCCGCGCACACGCAGCAGGTCCGCGGAGCCAGTAAGGATGAAGCGCCCCGGACGCCGGTCACGGTCGATGCTGGCCTTGGTGGCGAGCAGGATATTCGGCGCCCGCTGTGCCTCGTCGAGCACGAGGGTTCCGGTGTGCCGGTCGAGGAAGGAGCGGGGGTCGGCCTCGAGAGCGGCGCGGGTGGCCTCGTCGTCCAGGGACAGAACGGTTGCGTCGCGCCCTGCGAGCACGGTGGAGATAGTGCTCTTGCCCACCTGACGCGCCCCCTGGACGACGACGCACGGGAAGGTCGTGAGCATCTGAGCCCCCAGCGGGGCCAGGTGGCGCGGAACAAGGTCAGTCATGACACGAGCGTAGATCACACCTTGACAAATCCTCGGTAGATCGAAGATTTGCCTGCGATGGATCGAAGGTTTGTCATGGTGCTCTCGGGCTGCTCGTCGCTGCGCTCCGGGCGAGCGGCTACCTGGCACTGCTGGACCGGGTGCGCACGGGCCAGGGCGTGTGGGCCCCGGTGTACCGGCGCGACCTGCACGAGCCGGTGGTGGCCAGGGACGTGCATCGCCGGGGGCGGCGTGTGCGGGTTTCGGTGAGCCGTGGCGCGGTGCAGCGGGCGGGGCCGGGTGACGGGGCCGCCCATGACGGCACTGGGCCCCGGGGTCCTGACCGGGTCTTAGCCGAGTCCGGGCCGCCCGGCCCCCTGCGCGGCCCGGGCCGCGGCCGCCTCAGTCAGAAGTCCCAGTCCTCGTCCTGGGTGGCCTCGGCGGTGCCCATGACGTAGGAGGAGCCCGAGCCGGAGAAGAAATCGTGGTTCTCGTCGGCGCTGGGGGACAGGGAGGCCAGGATCGCGGGGTTAACGTCCACGGCGTCGGCGGGGAAAAGCGCCTCATAGCCCAGGTTCATGAGGGCCTTATTGGCGTTGTAGCGCAGGAACTTCTTAACGTCCTCGGTCAGGCCCAGCTCATCATAGAGGTCCTCGGTGTACTGCTCCTCATTGTCATAGAGCTCCATGAGCAGCTCGAAAGTGTAGTCCTTGAGCTCATCCTGGCGCCGCGGAGAGGATTCGCGCACCGCCAGCTGATACTTGTAGCCGATGTAGTAGCCGTGGACGGCCTCGTCGCGGATAATGAGCCGGATCAGGTCGGCGGTGTTGGTGAGCTTGGCGCGGCTGGACCAGTACATGGGGGCGTAGAAGCCGGAGTAGAACAGGAAGGACTCCAGCATGGTGGAGGCCACCTTGCGCTTCTCAGCGTCATCCCCCCGGTAGTAATCCAGGATAATGCGGGCCTTGCGCTGAAGGTTCTCGTTCTCCTCACTCCAACGGAAGGCCTCATCGATCTCGGCCGTCGAAATGAGGGTGGAGAATATCGAGGAGTAGGAGCGGGCGTGCACCGACTCCATGAAGGCGATGTTGGTGTACACGGCCTCCTCGTGGGGGGTGCGCGCATCGGGAATAAGGGAGACCGCCCCCACCGTGCCCTGGATAGTGTCCAGGAGGGTCAGACCGGTGAACACGCGGGTGGTCATGTTCTTCTCGGCTTCGTTCAAGGTGGCCCACGATTGGACGTCGTTGGACAGCGGCACCTTCTCAGGCAGCCAGAAATTACCAGTGAGACGATCCCAGACCTCCAGGTCCTTGTCGTCAATGAGCCGGTTCCAGTTAATGGCCTGGACGCGGTCGATGAGCTTGATCGGCTCGGGCATGGGGTTCCTCCCTGGGGCGCTGGCAATGCGCTCATGCTACGAGATGCTCATGCTGGTCAGACCGCCCTGGGCCGCCCGGGCGAGGGCCGCGCCCTATCTGCGAAGGCCCCGGCCGTGACCTCAACCCCGGGCGGGATCTCATCTGCGGCCGCGTCCTTCTGCGAAGGGCCCGGCCGCTGGTGCCGCCCGCAGCCGGTCGGCACCAGCCCGGTCGGCACCGGCGCTGCGGCCATGAGCAGCATAGGGAGCATAAGGAGCATCCGACCCCGAGCCGGCCCATGCGCGCACATGGGCCAACTGCAGGGGCGCCGCCATCGTGGCATGAGTTGCAGATCACGGCGACAATCCCTCGTTCAACCCTCCAAAAGGTGTGATCTTTTGGCATTATAGATGCCATGGTCACCGTCGACCCCGCACCTCAGTACCGTATCGATCATACCATTCCTCCGGTTGAGCGAGTAAAAAAGACTCCGCTCCACGCGACCGTCGCCAGTGTTACCGAGCGCATCCGCCAACGCTCGCGGCCAGGGCGCCAGGCCTACCTGGCGCGCATTGAGGCGGCCGCCTCCGTCAGTCGTCCGCATCGCACCGACCTGGCCTGCTCCAACCTCGCCCACTCCATGGCCGCCTGCTCCCCGGCCCACAAGCGCCTCATGTCAGGGTCCACTGGCGTTGACATCGCCATTGTCACCTCCTACAACGACGTCCTGTCCGCCCATCAGCCCTTCGAGACCTACCCGGCCCGCATTCGCGGGGTGGTCGCGCAGGCCGGCGGGATCGCCCAGGTCGCCGGGGGCGTACCCGCCATGTGCGACGGAGTCACCCAAGGGCGCCCGGGCATGGAGCTGTCACTGCTCTCACGCGACGTTATTGCCATGTCCACCGCTATCGCCCTGTCTCACGACGTCTTCGACGGCGTGCTGCTCCTGGGCATCTGCGACAAGATCGCGCCCGGCATGCTCGCCGGCGCGCTGAGCTTCGGTCAATTGCCCACCATGTTCGTCCCCTCGGGACCCATGACCAGTGGGATAGGCAATGAGGAGAAGTCCCACATCCGCGAGCGCTTCGCCGCCGGCCAGATCGGCCGCGCCGAGCTGCTTGAGGCGGAGTCGCGCGCCTACCACGCCCCGGGCACCTGCACCTTCTACGGCACCGCCAACTCCAATCAGATGGTGCTGGAGATCATGGGCCTGCACCTGCCCGGCTCCACCTTCATCAACCCCGACACGCCTCTGCGCGACGCCCTCACCGAGGCGGCCGCCCGCCGAATCGTGGAGATCTCCGCCGCCGGGTCGCAGGTGCCACTGGGGCGGCTGGTCGACGAGCGCGCCATTGTCAACGGGCTAGTGGGCCTGCTGGCCACCGGAGGCTCCACCAACCTCACCATGCACCTGGTGCTGGTGGCCGCCGCCGCCGGCATCACCATCACCTGGGACGACTTCGCCGAACTGTCCGCAGTCGTGCCGCTCCTGGCCCGCGTCTATCCCAACGGTCCAGCCGACATTAACCGCTTCCAGGCCGCCGGCGGCCTGGGCTTCGTGGTGGGCCAGCTGCTCGATGCGGGCCTGCTCCACAACGACGTCCTGACCGTGGCCGGCACGGGCCTGGACGCCTACCGCTTCGAGCCGGGGCTCGACGACGACGCCCTGGTCTGGCGCCCGGCCCCCACCCAGTCGCTGGACGAGGACGTGCTGCGCCCGGTGGCGCGCCCCTTCACCCCCGAGGGGGGCCTGAAGATCCTCGACGGGAACCTGGGGCGGGCCGTGATGAAGGTGTCCTCGGTGTCCGACGAGCACCGTGTGGTCCAAGCCCCGGCTCGGGTATTCAGCGACCAAGCACAGGTCCAGGAGGCCTTCAGCGCCGGCGAGCTCGACCACGACGTCGTGGTGGTGTGCCGCTTCCAGGGGCCTCACGCCGTCGGCATGCCCGAGCTGCACAAGCTCACTCCCCTACTGGGCATTCTTCAGGGTCGCGGCCATCGTGTCGCGCTGGTGACCGACGGGCGCATGTCGGGAGCCTCCGGGCGCATCCCCATCGCCATGCACGTGTGCCCTGAAGCGGCCCGCGACGGCGCCATCGCCACGGTCCGCGACGGCGACGTCATCCGGGTCGACTCCATCGCCGGCACCCTCGACGTGGTCTCCGACCCCGCGTTCGACCGGCGCCCGGCCGTCCAGGCTCCAGCCGACCTGGCCGGGGTCACCGGCACGGGCCGCGAACTCTTCGCGGCATTGCGCCGGGCGGTGGGCAGTGCCGAGGCGGGGGCCTCGATCTTCCCGGCGCCCGCCGTCGCCGACTAAGCGACTGTCATGGCCGCAGCGCGCACCGGACGCCCCGCCCCCGGCCTCCGGAGCGCCGCAGCGGCCTTCGTTCCCGGCCGCCGCGGCCCCTCCGCCCCCGGCCGCCGGGGCGCCGCACCGCCGGCGGGCGCCCCGGCGACCCACCGCCCCTGCCGTCACACACAAAAGACCTGCTGTCACACGTAAGAGAAAGGACTGCCATGAACGTTGACGCCGTTATGAGCGCCGCACCTGTTATCCCCGTCATTGTTGTCAAGGAGGTCGCCCAGGCGGTGCCGCTGGCCCGTGCGCTCGTCGCAGGGGGTATTACCTCCCTGGAGGTCACCCTGCGCACCCCCGCCGGCCTTGATGCCATCCGTGCCATTGCCGCGGAGGTCGAGGGCGCCACGGTGGGCGCCGGTACCGTGATGACCGAGCAGGAGGTGCGGGCCTGCGCCGAGGCCGGAGCCACCTTCCTGGTCTCTCCGGGAACCACCCCCCGGCTGCTCGACGCCATGATGGACTCCGGGCTCGACGTGCTGCCGGGGGTGGCCACCCCTAGCGAGCTCATGGGCCTGCTGGAGCGCGGCCTGGAGCACGCCAAGCTGTTTCCCGCTTCGGTGGTGGGGGGTGTCGCAATGCTCCACGCCCTGGCCGGGCCCTTCCCGGGCGTGCGCTTCTGCCCCACTGGCGGGGTGAATGCCGCCAATGCCCGCGAGTTCCTCGCTCTGCCCAATGTGGCCTGCGTGGGCGGATCCTGGCTGACCCCCGCCGACGCCGTCGCCCGCGGTGACTGGGGGCGCATTGAGACCCGGGCCCGCCAGGCCGCCGCCCTGGGGTCGTGAGCGCAAGGGCGGATCGGGGGCCAGTCCCGGGCCCCGGCGCCTGTGAGCAGTAACAGGGCGAGCCGGCCGGAGAAGCGCGAGCGAGACCCGGGCCCCGGCGCCTGTGAGCAGTAGTTGGGGGGCGTGCATGCACGCCCCCCAACTCTGCGCGCCAACGGGCCTGAGGAGCACTGACCGGGTGCTGGCGGCGTGGGGCGGCCCAACTTTGCACGCCAACGGGCCTGAGCCCGGCCGCCGGCCGGCAATAGCGGTGGGGCCGCCGTGAGTGCAGACCGGGCGGAGCCCGGGCCGGCAACTCGCCGGCGGCAATAGCGGTGGGGGCCCGCAGCACCAGGCTCCGGGCCCCCACCTGAGATTGGCGGTGAGGCGGTGTTAGGCCACGTTAGACCACCAGGCTCACCAGCATGATCGAGGCCAGGCCGACCACGGAGACCAGGCACTCCATGAGGGACCAGGTCTTGAAGGTCTGACCCACCGTCATGCCGAAGTACTCCTTGACCATCCAGAAACCGGCGTCGTTGACGTGGGAGAGGAACACTGAGCCGGCACCGATGGACAGCACCAGCAGGGCCGTTGTGGGGGCGTCCAGGCCGGAGGCAATGGGGGCCATAATGCCCGCCGCGGTAATGGTGGCCACCGTCGCCGAACCAGTGGCCAGACGCACGGCCACGGCCACGAGCCACCCGGCCAGGAGCGGGGAAAGCCCTGCGCCCTGGATGGCATTGGCCATGACGTCGGCGACACCGGAGTCCACGAGGGTCTGCTTAAAGCCGCCGCCGGCGCCCACAATGAGGAGGATGCCCGCAATCGGGCCCAGGGACCTGCCCACCCGGTCGCTGATCTCTTGGGCGGAGTCGCCGCAGCCGAACCCGAAAACGAACATGGCCAGCAACGTGGTGACCAGCAGCGCCACAATCGGGGTACCCAAGAAGGTGGCGACCTTGACGACCGCCAGGTTGGACGCATTGGGCACGACGGTCTCGACCAGGGTGCGCAGGAGCATGAGGACCACGGGCAGGAGCACAATCGACAGGGAGACCTCGAAGCTGGGGCGCCGGTCGCGCTTGTGGGTGTCCTTAACTCCACCCAGAACCTCGCCGGCCTCAATGGGAACCCACTTGGCCATCACCTTGGCCGCCAGCGGGCCGGAGACAATGACGGTGGGGAGGGCCACCAGCAGCCCCAGGCCCAGGGTCAGGCCGAGGTTGGCGCCAACGGCGTCAATGGCGATGAGCGGACCGGGGTGCGGGGGCACCAGGCCGTGCAGAGCGGACAGGCCGGCCAGTGCCGGAATGCCTACGAGGACAACCGGTAGGTGGGAGCGGCGCGCCACGAGCATGACAATGGGAATGAGGAGGACGACGCCGACCTCGAAGAACAGCGGAATCCCAACAGTGAAGGCGATGAGCGCCATGGCCCAGGGCAGGAGCGAGACGCGGGTGCCGCTCAAGACGGTGTCAACGATCTGGTCGGCGCCGCCGGACTCAATGAGGAAGGTGCCAATGATCGCGCCCAGCGCAATGAGAACGCCCACGCCGCCGACCGTTGAACCCAAGCCGGTGGTGAAGGAGGTGAAGGAGTCGGCCAGGGGGATCCCGGCGATCACCGCCATGACGAAAGAGCCCAGGGTCAGGGACAGGAAGGGGTGGAGCTTGCCCCACACAATGAGGGCGACGATCACCGCAATGCCGGCCAGGGCGGCGATCACGAGCTGAAGAGAACTGGAGGAGTGGACTACCGGATCGGCGTCGGCGCGCGCCAGGACTGGCGCCACGGCCGGTAATGCTAAGAACATCATTGTCTTGTTTCCTAAGCGGGCTCAGTGGCTCTGAGGGGAGCCGGGGGCGGCGGGCAGATCGAGGGCCTCGACAATGGCCGCCAGCGTGAGTTCGGGCGTGGGGCGGGAGTCGACGACGACGCCGTCCTCATCGGCGTCCAGCGGTTCCAGGGTGGCCAATTGAGAGGGCAGAAGACTGGGGGGCATGAAGTGGCCCTCACGGTGCTCCATTCGCTCCTTCAGCTCAGAAGGTGGAACCTGGAGGTGGACGAAGCGGACCCGACCCTCGGCCCCGGCCAGAAGGTCGCGGTAGCTGCGCTTGAGGGCCGAGCAGGTAACGATCGTGGAGCGGCCCTCCCGGGCGCGGCTGGTCATCCAGTCGCGCAGGCTGCTCAGCCAGGGCCAGCGGTCCTCATCGGTCAGAGGGACGCCGGAGGCCATCTTGGTGACATTGGACTGAGGGTGGAAGTCGTCGGCCTCGGCGACGGGCCATCCCAGGAGGGCGGAGAGCTGTTGGGCGGACGTGGTCTTACCGCAGCCGGCGACTCCCATAATGATGAGGTGGGTGACGGGTTCTGACATGACTCTTCCTTGAGTAGCGGTGATGTCGTCCTGAACGACAATTAAGATAATACCTTTTCGGTATTGCTGGTCATACCTTTAGGATGTGTTTGTGGTTGGGATCACCCCGCCGCACCCTGCGACCGCAGGGCCGCCATCCACCTTGACCACTTCCCCCGAGAGGAGCCCCTGGTGCCGGCAACAACGCTTCACACCACCGTTCTTGACGACTTGGGCACTCGGATCACGGCGGGCGAGATCCGCCCCGGCGACGTCATCCGGCTCGACGAGGTCCAGGAGCGCTACAACGTCTCCCGTACCGTCGCGCGAGAAGCCATGCGAATGCTCGAATCATATGATCTAGCGGTGTCGAGGCGGCGCGTCGGGATTGTGGTTCTCCCCCCGCGGGAGTGGGCGGTGCTGGCCCCGACGGTGATCCGGTGGCGTCTGCGCGGCCCCCAGCGCGTCCAGGTGCTCGGTGAGCTCACTGAGCTGCGCTCGGCCATTGAGCCCACTGCGGCGGCCGCGGCGTCGCGGCGCGCCCAGCCGGAGCAGGCCGGCAGACTCGTCGAGCTCGCCGCCACATTGCGCTCGGAGGCCTCCAACGGCAATAGCGACACCTTCCTGCAAGCCGACATCGAATTCCACACCCTCATCCTGGCGGCCTCGGGCAACGCCGCCCTGCGGGCACTGACCATTCCGGTGCAGGAGGTCCTCATGGGGCGCACCCGCCTGGGGCTCATGCCCCGCCACCCCAAGCCGCGCGCCCTGGCCGGGCACGAGGGTGTGGCCCGGGCCATTGCCGCAGGCGACCCGATCAGCGCGCGAGCACACATGGACGACCTCGTCAATGAGGTCCGCGAAGCCCTCCTGGAGGACGGCCTGGATCAGGCCCACCTGCCCTAAGGACCCCTGAGGACTAAGGACCGGGGCGAAGGGCCCAGGACGATCTGCCGGGTTCTGCCCGGTTCTGCCCGGTTCTGCCCGTCCCGGCCGCCGCGCCGGCCACGCCGCCGCGCAGGGCGCAGGTCCCCGACACCCCGGGCGGGCCCCGCGTTCGCGCCCGGGTGGGCCCCGAGTCTGAAAAGACTCTCATGATTGCTTCACGGGCATTTGACCCTCCGTTGTCACGCTCGAGGCAGGACCGAAGGACGGTTCCTGGAACGGGGGTGCAAGGCCTATGGAGGCTCAACCGCATCGGGTTCTGCTCTACAGCCACGACTCTGTGGGACTGGGGCACCTACGACGTAATCTCGCCATCGCGCACCACCTGTCGGCGGCGCTCCCACAAGCCACCGGGCGCCACGCCACGGGGCTGCTGGTGACCGGGCTCGCCCCGATCCCCCCATACCCCCTGCCCGAAGGGTTCGACTGGCTGACCCTGCCGGGGGTCACCAAGGCCGGGGCCCACTACCGCCCCCGGCGGCTCTTGACCGGACTCGGCCCATTGATCGCGCTGCGTTCGGCAATCCTCCATTCCGCCTTGGTCGGGCTCGCCCCGGGACTGGTCATTGTGGACCGGCACCTGCACGGGGTGGGCGGGGAACTCCACGCCCCCCTGCGGCGGCTCAAGGAGGAGTACCCCGACACCCGGATAGTGCTGGGCCTGCGCGACGTCCTCGACGCCCCCGAGGCGGCCGCCGCGGAGTGGCGGGCCCTGGGGCACCCGCGCTTCCTGCGCCGGCTCATTGACGAGATCTGGGTCTACGGCGACCCGACTGTCCACGACCCCTTCGCGTCCGGGGAGGTTCCCAGTGCCCTGCGGGACCTGGCCCACTTCACCGGCTACCTCTCCTTGGGCCGGTCCTCCTGCGACCGCGGCGCCGCGCCGCCGGAGTCCCCCTTCATTTTGACCACGGTCGGCGGCGGGGCCGACGGGGAGCCCCTACTGCGCGCGGCGGCCCGGATGACGCCGCCCGCCGGCCACGACCATCTCCTGGTCGCCGGCCCCCAACTCAGCGAGGGCGCTTTCCGGGCCGTCCAGGCACTGGCCGGGCCCCGCACACGCGTCCACCGCTGCCTGCCGGGCCTGGGCGAGCACCTGCACGCGGCCAGCGCCGTCATCACCATGGGCGGCTACAACACCATTGTCGAGGTGCTGGCCACCTCCACCCCCGCCCTCGTGGCGCCCCGGGAGGAGCCCCGACGCGAACAGCTCATCCGAGCCCGCTCCCTGGAGCGCGCCGGCGCCGTCGACGTCATCAGGCAGCAGGACCTGAGCCCCCGAGCGCTCGGCCAGTGGGCCCGCACCGCAGTGCACCACAGCGTGGACCGCTCCGGTCTGGCCCGCGACGGGCTGGACATTGCGGGCCGCCGGGCGACCACCGTGCTGGGGGGCCATTGCGCCCTGGCCCTGACAGGGGGTGCGCAATGACTCGCATCGGCTACGTCCTCAAGGTCTACCCCCGCTTCTCCGAGACCTTCGTGGTCACCGAGATCCTGGCACGGGAGGCCCAGGGGGAGACGCTGAGCATCTACGCCCTGCGCCCGACCACCGACTCCCGCTTCCACCCTGAGATCGCCCGCGTGGCCGCGCCGGTGAGGTGGCTGCCCCGCCCCCTGAAGGGCTGCGACCTATGGCGCCAACTGTGCGCCGGTTTGAAGGACCCGGTGCTCCGCGAGCGCTTCGCCGCCCTCATGCCCGCCCTGGCCACCCTGCCCGGCGACGAGGTCGCCCAGGGGGTGGCGCTGGCCCAGGCGGTGCTGGCCGACGGCATTACCCACATTCACGCCCACTTCGCCTCCTTGGCGGGCCGGGTGGCCTGGATCGCTTCGCGCCTGAGCGGCGTGCCCTTCACGGTGACCACCCACGCCAAGGACATCTTTCACGAGTCGGTGAATATGGACTGGCTGCGGCGCCTGGGCTCCGACGCCCACCGGGTTATCGCCATTAGCCGCTTCAACGAGGCCTACCTGGGGCGGGTCCTGGCCGGAACCGGGGCCCGGGTGAGCCTGCGCTACAACGCCCTGGAACTGGACCGTTTCCCCTTCCGCTCCCCCCTGGAGGTCAGCACCCCGCTGCGCGTGCTGGCCGTGGGCCGGCTGGTGGAGAAGAAGGGCTTCGAGGTGCTGCTTGAGGCGGTCGGCGACCTGGTGGGGCGCGGGTACCGGCTGGAGGTGGACATTGCCGGGGAGGGGGAGCTGGCCGACCGCCTGGCCCGCCGCGTGGTCGAGCTCGAACTCACCGGGGTGGTGCGGCTTCTGGGGGCCCGCACCCAGGCCGAGGTCCGCTCCCTGCTGGGGCGGGCGCACCTCTTCGCCGCCCCCTGCCTGGAGGGTGAGGACGGCAATATTGACGGCCTGCCCACGGTGGTGCTGGAGGCCATGGCCTGCGGCACGCCCGTGGTGGCGACCAGTGTGACCGGCCTGCCCGAGGTCGTCGAAGACGGCCGCACCGGCATCCTCCTGCCGCCGGGCGACGCCGTCGCCCTGACCGGGGCCATTGCCCGGGTCGCCGGGGGCCAGGTGGACCTGGCCGGGCTGGCGCGGGCCGCCCGCGCCCTCATTGAGGAGCGCTTCGACTCCCGTCAGCAGGCCGCGGTGCTGGCCGCCTGGGAGAGCCCGCAGGCGGGTGAGCGGTAAATGCGCGTCGCCTACGTGTGCATTGACCCCGGCGTCCCCGTCTTCGGGACCAAGGGCGCCAGCGTCCACATTCAGGAGGTGGTGCGCGAGCTGCGCGCCCGCGGCCATGAGGTGGTGGTTTATGCGACCCGCCGGGGCAGTCAGGTCCCCGCCGACCTGGCCGACCTGGAGGTGGTCGGTGAGCCGGTGGCGGCCTACGACCCCGCCATGCGAGAGCAGGCCCAGGCCCGGGCCTCCCGGCGCATCGCCGCACGGATTCTCGACCGCGGCGCCGACCTGGTCCTGGAGCGCTACTCCCTGTTCTCCACCGCCCTGGCCGCCGTCACCGGCGCCTCGAGCGCAGTGGGCGTCCTAGAGGTCAACGCCCCCCTGATTGACGAGCAGCGCGCTCACCGGACCCTGGTCGACCACAACGCCGCCTGGCGGGCCCTGGCGGCCCAGGCCCGGGCCGCCGCGGCCACCATCTGCGTCTCAGAGCCCGTGCGCCAGTGGGTGAGCGAGCACGTCCCCGAGGCGCGCGCCCACACGGTGCCCAACGGCGTGTCCACCACCCGCATTACCCCCGCCCCGGAGGAACCCGGGTCGGTGGTGGTGGTCTTCGTGGGCACCCTCAAACCGTGGCACGGCGTGGCCGACCTGCTCCGGGCGGCCGCAGTCGCCCGGGCCCCATGGGAGCTGCGAATCCTCGGGGACGGCCCCGAGCGGGCCCGGCTCCAGGACCTGGCCCACCGCCTTGATCTGAACGTCGACTTCCGCGGCGCCATCCCCCCGGCGGACATGCCCGCTCACCTGGCGGGCTGTGCCATCGGCGTCGCCCCCTACCCGCGGGATGCGCAGGGGGGCGAGCAGTACTTCTCCCCCCTCAAGGTCTACGAGTACCTCGCCGCCGGGCTGCCGGTGGTGGCCTCGGCGGTGGGCCAGATCCCCCACATCCTCCAGGGCCTGGGGACCCTGGTGCCGCCCTCCTCACCGCAGGCCCTGGCCCGGGCGATAGACGCCCTGGCCCTGGACCCCGCCCGCCGCGCCGAACTGGGGCGGCGGGGCCGGAGGCGGGCCGAGGAGCGGCACTCCTGGGCCGGCGTCGTCGACGCCATCATGGATTACGCGGGGGTGGGTCATGGCTGAGTCCTACTCCCTGAACTCGCTGCGCCGCAGCCTGCACCTGGTGGGACCCGACCTGCGCCCCCACCTGGGCCTGGTCGCGGCCGGCACCGTCGCCCTCCTCCTGGAGGTCGCCTTCCGGGCAATGGAGCCCTGGCCCATGAAGATCGTCATCGACTCGATCCTGGAGCGCATGATCCGGGCCCATGGGCCCTCACTGAACGCCGTGCTGCTGCTGGTGGGCTGCGGAGCGGCGCTCATCGCCGTCGTGGGCCTGCGGGCGGCCTGCAACTACTTGGCCACCGTGTGCTTCGCCCTCGTGGGGTCGCGCACCGCGGCCGGCCTGCGGGCGCGCGTCTTCCGCCACGTGCAGGGGCTGTCCCAGCAGTTCCACGCCCGCAACCGCAGTGCCGACACCGTTCAGCGCATTGTCTCCGACGTGGCCCGCATGCAGGAGGTCGCCGTCACCGCCGGCCTGCCGCTGGTGGCCAATGTGGCGACCCTGCTGGTCATGCTCGTGGTGATGGTGGTGCTCGACCCACTGCTCGCCTCAGTGGTTGTCATCGCCGTCGTCGCCTTCACGCTCTCCTCCCGGGGCACCTCCCAGCGGATTACCGCCGCCTCGCGCCGCACCCGCCGCGGTGAGGGGGACCTGGCCAATACGGCGCAGGAGTCCCTGGCCTCCATCAAGGTGGTGCAGGCCTACGGCCTGGAATCCCTGGTGGAGCGCCGCTTCACCGGCGCCAACCGCAAGTCCCTGACCGAGGGGGTGCGCTCCCTGCGCCTGGCTGCGCGCCTGGAGCGCGGCACGGATGTCATTGTCGGCCTGGCCACGGCCACCGTCATGGTCGGCGGCGGGCTGCGAGTGCTCCAGGGCGCCATGACCGTAGGGGACCTGGTCCTATTCACCTCCTACCTGCGCACCACCATGAAGCCCCTGCGCGACATGGCCAAGTACACCGGGCGCATTTCCCGAGCCGCGGCCTCCGGAGAGCGGGTGGCCGACCTACTGGCCGTGCCCAAGGACATTGTCTCCCCCGCCGAGCCCCTGCGCCTGGGGGCGGTGCGCGGACAGATCCGCTGGTCGGCGGTGAGCACCCGCTACGACGACGTCGAAGTGCTCCACGGCGTCGACCTGGTCGTCGAGCCCGGGGAGCACCTGGCGCTGGTGGGGCCCTCCGGGTCGGGCAAGTCCACCCTGGTGTCCCTGGTGGTGCGCGCCCTGGACCCGGTGGCCGGGGTGGTGACCCTCGACGGGATGCCACTGCCCGCCCTGGACCTGGCCGAGCTGCGCTCGCAAGTCACGGTGCTGCACCAGGACGCGGTCCTGCTGACCGGCACCATCCGGGACAATATTCTTCTGGGCCGCCAAGACGCCACCGACGCCGAGATCGTGGCCGCCGCCCGGGCCGCCCACGCCCACGACTTCATAACCGCCTTGCCCCAGGGATACCAGACCCCCGTGGGCGAGCGGGGCGGGACCCTCTCAGGGGGGCAGCGCCAACGGATAGCCATCGCCCGGGCCCTGCTGCGCAATACCCCGGTGGTGATCCTCGACGAGGCCACCACCGGCCTGGACCCCGAGTCCTCCGCCCTGGTCCTGGACGCCATCGACACCCTGGTGCGGGGGCGCACCACGCTCATGGTCACCCACCACGCCGAGGTCGCCATGCGGGCCGGCCGCGTGGTGTGGGTCGAGGACGGGCGGATCGTCCTGGACGGCCCCCCTGACCGGCTCCTGGCCACCTCTGAGGTGTTCCGCCAATGGGCCCGCACCGACGGCGCCGCATCCCTGCAGGGGCGGCCATGACCGGGCGGACAACCATGAGCACGGCGGAGGTGGTCGACAGGGTCCTGGACGAGGACTGGCTGAGCGGCCTCCTGGGGCGGGCGGTGCGCGCCACTCGTTTGCGGGTCAAGCCGGACGTGGCGGTCATCATCGCCCTTGCGGACACGGACAGCGGCCTGCCGGCCGGCTGGGGCCGCTTCCTGTGGCCGGTCAGCCGCTCCAAGGCGGCCACCGCCCGGCGCCGCGCCGAGCTCGCCGGCACCTGGACCCGCGAGCAGGAGCTGGGCGGGGGGCTGGTGGTCGATAGCGGCCCCCTGGCGGCCGACCCGGCACTGGTGGCGCACCTGCACCGCGCCCAGAGCCTGAGACTGCTCTCCGCCCTGGATCCGGGGCGGGTGCTGCGGTACAACCCCCTGCGCCGCCTCGTGGTGGCCGAATCGCATTCGGTGGTGCGCGTGAGCGCCGCCTCCCAGGCGCTCGCACGCGAGCTGGGGCGCTGCCTTCGGGGCCTCATCCCCCTGCCGGAGGAGACCGGGGTCTCCGCCTGGTACGCCGATGCGCACATAAGCGCCGGGCGCCGGGTGGGGGACATGGATCTGGCGGGGGCGTCCGGGGCCGGGCCGCGCGCCCGGGCGGCGGCGCACATGGGCGCCGGCGAGCTCTTGGCGGCCCTGCACGCCTCTACCGGGGGGCTGTCCCCGGGGCTGCGGGACCGCCTGGCCACTGGCCGCAGTGACCTGCACGCCCAGGTGAGCGCCCATGTGGGCCTACTGGACCTGCTCGCCCCCGAACTCGCCGCCCGCCTGCGGCGCCTGCTGGAACGGCTCGCCGGCGGGGCGGACGGGGCCGTCGTCGGCAATGGCCCCGGCGGCCCGACCGGGGCCGACCAGGCCGTCTTGACGCACGGGGACGCCTCACCGGACCAGGTGCTCATGGACTCCGCCTCCGGGCGCCTGTGGTTGACCGACTTCGAGCGGGCCTGCCTGGGTCCGGCCGCCGACGACCTGGGCTCCTACCTGGCCGAGTGCGCGCTACCGGCCGGCAACCTCATGCTGGCCGGCTACGAGCGGGCCGGAGGGGCCCTGCCCCGGGGCGGGGAGTTGGGCCGCGCCGTCACCCGCTCCCGCCTGCTGCGCCTGGTCGATCCGCTGCGCCGCGCCGACCCGCTCTGGCGCGAGGCCATTGGCGCCTCCTTGAGCCGCCTGGAGAGGGGGGAACCATGAGCACCGCCACCATATTGATGGGCATCGCCGGGCTGCACCGGGCTTGGCCGCACCGCGGCGGGGGGCTGAGCGTCGAGCTGCGCGACCGGGCCGGGCGCCTGCGGGCCGCACGGGTGACGCCCACCGGGAGCCTGCACCCCTCCCCCTTCGCCACAGACCCTCGCCTGCCCGCCCTGCACCCCGGGCTCGGGGGGACGCTGGTGGTCCACCGGCTCCACCGCCGGGCCGTCGTCCTCACCGGTGAGCGGGCCATCAAGCTCCTGCGCCCCGGGCGCGCCCAGGAGGCGCTGGGCGCGCACCGGGCGCTGGAGCCGCTGATCCGGGCCGTCGGACTGGGTGCGGCCCGCATCCTGGACTCCCAGCCGGCCAGGATCGACACGGCGCTGCTGCCCGGCAGCAGCCTCTACTCGCTCGGTGAGGCCGGCCGGGCCGGTTGGGAGGCACTGGCCGCGGCCTGGCCCGGACTGGTGGCCGGCCCCGCGGGCGCTGAGGGCCTGGCGGCGCACCGGGGCGAGCAGGAGGCCGCCGTCTTGTGGCAGTGGTTCACCACCGCCTCCCGCCACGGCCTCCTGCCCGCCCCCGAGGCCCTGGGGCGGCAGGTCACGGCCGTCTGCCGGGCCCTGGAGGAGGGTGGCGGGACGCTCGTGCCCGCCCACCGGGACCTCCACGACGCCCAACTCCTGTGGGACGGCAGCGCGCTGTCCCTCCTCGACCTGGACACCGCCTGCCGGGCCGAGGCGGCCCTGGATCTGGGGAACCTGCTGGCGCACGTGGAGCTCGCCGGCCTTCAGGGGCGGCTGGGGGCGGCGGGGCTCAACCGTGTCCTGGGGCTCCTGGAGGCCATGGGCCGGGCGCTGCCCACCAGCCCGGAGCGGGTCTCCGTCTACCGCCAGGGCGCGCGACTGCGCCTGGCCTGCGTCCACGCCTACCGGCCCAGCGCCTGGCCCTGGCTGGCGGACTGGGTGGACCACTGCCTGAGCGCCCCCATTGAACCGACCACCACCATGATGAAGGAGTCAGCGACATGAAGATCTCCGTGATCGGATGCGGCTACCTGGGGGCGGTGCACGCCGCCTGCATGACCCACCTGGGCCACGAGGTGCTGGGGGTGGATGTCGACGCGTCCAAGGTGGCGCGCCTGAACCAGGGGCTCAGCCCCTTCCACGAGCCCGGTTTCGACACCATGCTCACCGCGGGCCTGAACAGTGGCCGCCTGCGCTTCACCACCAGCCCTTCGCCGGCGGACCTGGCCGGCGTCGAGGTCCACTTCCTGGCCGTGGGCACACCGCAGACACCGGGGCGCAAGGCGGCCGACCTCAGTCACCTGTGGCGGGCCGTGGGCATGCTGTGCCGGACGCTGCCCCGCGATGGCGCCACCGTGGTGGCCGGCAAGTCCACGGTCCCGGTGGGGACGGCCGCGGCCGTGGAGAAGCGGCTCGCCCCACTGGGGGCGGCCCTGGTGTGGAACCCCGAGTTCCTGCGGGAGGGGTTCGCGGTGGCCGACACGCTCAACCCGGACCGGATCGTCTACGGCCTGTCCGCCGACCCGGACCGCGCCGATCGTGGGCAAGCGGCGCTGGACGCCGTGTACTCCCAGATGCTCGCCGCCTCGGTGCCCCGCATCCTCACCGATTTCGCCACCGCTGAACTGACCAAGACGGCGGCCAACTCCTTCCTGGCCACCAAGATCAGCTTCATTAACGCCATGGCGGAGATCTGTGAGAAAACCGGCGGTGACGTTGTCACCCTGGCCGAGGCCATTGGTCACGACCCGCGCATTGGGCGACGCTTCCTGCGGGCCGGGGTGGGTTTCGGCGGCGGCTGCCTGCCCAAGGACATCCGCGCCTTCACGGCGCGGGCCCAGGAGATCGGTGCCGGGGAGAGCGTTCGCTTCCTGGCGGAGGTTGACGCCATTAACCTGCGGCGGCGCCGCCGCGTCACCGAACTGGCGGCCTCCAAGCTGGGCCGGGACGTGGCCGGGGCCCGTGTCACCGTCCTCGGGGCCGCCTTCAAACCCAACAGCGACGACATTCGCGACTCCCCCGCGCTCGACGTCGCCGAGCGGCTGGCACAGATGGGGGCGCGGGTGACCGTGTGCGACCCCAGGGCCCTTGAGGCGGTAGGCCGCCACTACCCGCATCTGCGCACCGAGCCCGATCCGGTACGCGCACTTCAGGGCGCCGACCTGGTCCTGCTCCTGACCGAGTGGAGCGACTTCGTGGACCTTGACCCCTTCGCCGCCGCCCAGCACGTGGCCCGCCCCGCCATTATTGACGGCCGCAACGCCCTGGACCCGACCAGGTGGCGCAATGCGGGCTGGTCCTACACCGGACTGGGCCGTCCATGACCGCCCCGGGCCCGGGCGGGGCCCGGGGCGCCAGAACCCGCCGTGCCGGTCCTGGTCGCCCGGGGGAGGCCCTCGGCACAATAGAGCAATGAGGGTGAGGCTGCCGACGTCGTGGACGACTATCCGCACCCGGATCCTGCTCACCATGGCCCTGGTGGCGGGGGTGGCCCTGGTGACCTCGGGGACCATTGTGGGCGTCCTGCAGGGCCGCCACCTGAACGCCTCCACCACCGCCCAGCTGCAGCGGCAGGCCGAGGGGTTGCGGATCCTGGCCGTGGAGGGCACCGACCCCCGCACCCGCGAGCCCTTCACCGACGCCTCAGCGGTCCTGCGCACCTACCTGGAGCGCAGCGTCGTCGCCCCCGGGGAGGGCGAGATGGCCTTCGTGGAGTCCAAGCCGCGATGGCTGGCGCCCACGGAGGTGGCCCTGCGCCTGGAGGACGACGCCGAGCTCATGAGCGCCGTCGGCCCCTGGGTCAGTGGCTCCCAGACGGTCATTGAAACGGTGACCACCTCCCGGTGCACCTACCGGGTGCTGGTGGTGCCAGTTATCTTCGACACCGGGCAGGGGGCGCTGGTGCGGGTGGTCGACATGGACGCCACCGCCGCCGAACTGCGCCGGACCATGATCCTGTACGCGTTGGCCGGCCTGGTGTGCGTGGTGGTCGTCATCGCCATGGCCCGTTTCCTCGTGGTTCGCCTCCTGCGGCCCGTAGCCGACCTCAAGCGCGCTACACAGGCCATTGACGAATCCGACCTGACCAGCCGGGTGCCGGTCAGCGGTCGCGACGAGCTCAGCTCCTTGGCCATCGGCTTCAACCGCATGCTGGACCGGGTTGAGCACGCCGTCCTGGCCCAGCGCAACCTGCTCGACGACGTCGGCCACGAGTTGCGCACCCCCCTGACCGTGGTGCGCGGCCACCTTGAGCTCATTGACCCGACCTCCCCCCAGGATGTGCGGCTCACCCGGGACCTGGCCCTCGACGAGCTCGACCGCATGGGGGTGCTCGTCAATGACATCCTCACCCTGGCCAAGGCCGATCAGGCCGACTTCATTCGCCCTGAGCTCTGCCAAGTGGCGACACTGACCGACCAGGTCTTCGACAAGGCGCGCGCCCTGGGTGAACGCCAGTGGGTGCTGGCGGGCCTGACCGCCGTCAACGCCCTCCTCGACCCGGCCCGCATTACCCAGGCGTGGCTCCAGTTGGCCGCTAACGCCGTGAAGTACTCCGAGACCGGCTCCCGGATTGCGCTGGGCTCCGGCGTTGAGGACCATGAGATACTGCTGTGGGTCACAGACGAGGGCATTGGGATCCCCGCGGAGGAGATGGCACTGGTGCGGGAGCGCTTCGGGCGGGGGCGTGAAGCCTCCCAGCGGGCCCCCGGATCGGGCCTGGGCCTGGCTATTGTGGAGTCCATAGCGACCGCCCACGGTGGCAGCCTCGACATTGCCTCGACTGTGGGTGAAGGCTCCACTGTCACCCTGCGCCTGCCCCTGCTCAGTGAGCCGGGACCGGAGATTGAGGAGAATTGAGGAGAGGAGCACCCCATGAGCACGATCCTCATTGTGGAGGACGAGGCTCGAATCACGGCTTTCATTGCCAAGGGCCTCAAGGCGGCGGGTTACACCACTATGACGACGGCGCTGGGTGAGGAGGCCGTCGACCTGGCCGTGGCGGGGGGCGTGGATCTCATTGTCCTGGATGTGGGCCTGCCCGATATTGACGGCTTTGAGGTCCTGGAGCGCCTGCGCGGCCAAGGAGTGAGCACACCGGTCATTATGCTCACGGCCCGCTCCTCGGTGGCCGACCGGGTCGCCGGCCTGGAAGGAGGGGCTGACGACTACATGCCGAAGCCCTTCAGCTTCGAGGAACTGCTGGCCCGGATCCGACTGCGCGTGCGCACTGGGCAGCCGCAGGCCTCGGCCATGGTCCTGGACCATCAGGGCCTGTCCCTGGACCTGCGCACGCGTCGGGCGCGGGTGGAGGGGCGCAGCGTGGACCTTTCCGCCCGGGAGTTCGCCCTGGCGGAGACCTTCCTGCGCAACCCCGGCCAGGTGCTCAGCCGAGAACAGCTGTTGTCGGCGGTGTGGGGCTACGACTTCGACCCCGGCTCGAATGTGGTGGATGTGTATGTGTCCTACCTGCGGGCCAAACTCGGCAAGGAGCGCTTCGAGACGGTGCGCGGCATGGGCTACCGGCTGCGCTGAGGGCGCGGACCGCGTTAACCGGCGGCATTGACATGATCATGGGCGCCTCATCGTGGGCGCCGGCATTAGTCTGCATTAGCCGGCATTAGTCGTCGTCGATGTCATCATCGTCGTCAATGTCATCGTCGATGTCGTCGGCATCGGGGCCGTCAGAGTCGTAGAGGTCATCGTCGTCGTCGACGAGCACGGGCGGTGCAGGCAGGACGGGGTCGGCCCCCACTGGCGCCTCCACGGCCGGCGCCTGCGCGGCCGGCGCCTCCGGGCTCGGCTCGGCGGCGGGCAGGGCGGTCGCGGCCGTGGACGGATCCGTCACCGTGCTGGTGGGCCGGCCGGTGACTGTGACGCCGGGGCTGCGCACGCCGGAGGAGGAGGTGTTGGCCAAGGTGAATAGCAGCGCGCCCAGCAGGAAGCCGGCTGCCGTAATCATGACCAGCAGGCTGGCCAGTCGCGTGTGCTCAGCCATAATGTCCTCCTCAACGGGGCCGGCCCGACTGTCACTCCAGTGCACTGCGTGGTTGTGAGGTGGGGATCAAGGCTTCATGAGAATTCTCTTATTGTCCCTCTCACTGTGCGCTGAGCGCCAGGCCCCGGGGAGGTCATGCACCCGCCCTCCCGGCGCCCCACTGCGCGCCGGGCACCGCAGTCCGGCCATGGGCGCGGCGGCGAACGGGCCCTCCCACTGCGCCGGGCGCCGCCGACCCGTCACAATGATCCGGTGAACGACTCTCACCCGACCTCCCTGCGCGCCGGCCTCATCACTCGAGTGCGTACCCTGCTCACCGCCCGGCCCGGTGGGCGCGTCATTGTCGGGCTGGCGGGCGCGCCCGGGTCGGGGAAGTCCACCCTGGCCGGCGAGCTGGAGGCGGAGTTGAGCGACCGCGGCCTGCTGGCCGGCAGCGCGCCCATGGACGGGTTCCACTACTCCAACGCGGTTCTCGACGAGTTGGGCCGCCATGGCCGCAAGGGAGCGCCAGACACCTTCGACGTCGAGGGCTACCTGGCGGTCCTGGACCGGGTGCGGGCCGAGGGCGCCGCCCCGGTCGCGGTACCGGTCTACCGCCGTGACCTGCATGAACCGGTGGCCGCCGGGGCCCTGGTGCGCGGACCGGGGGCGGTGGTGACCGAGGGCAACTATTTGGCCCTGGACTCCCCCGGCTGGGCGGCGGTGCGCCGGCGCATCGACCTGTTGATCTTCTTGAAGGTCGCAGAGTCCGAGCTTGTCGCACGGCTGGTGGCCCGCCATGAGGCCTTCGGTCGCAATCGGGCCGCGGCCGCCCACTGGGTGCGCACTGTGGACCTTCCCAACGCTCATCTGGTGGAGGCCAGTGCCTCCCGCTGCGACGAGGTCTGGTCCTTGGCCTGAGCGCGGCGCTGAGCGCGCTGGGCCGGGCGCGACAACGCTGGTGCGCACTGTCGATCGGTGCCCGGCGCGGCTACTGTGGGTTTGCTCAGCAGCGGGCGCGGGGGCCGACCGCCGGAGGGGCGCGAATGTCCGTGGGAGCCGACCGCCGGAGGGCGCGAATGAAGGAGGCGGGCCATGAGCCAGGATCCTCTGTCGCTGTTCGAACCTGACCAGACAAGCCGACCGCTCGCCGACCGGCTGCGCCCCCAAGGGCTCGACCAGGTGGTGGGGCAGGAGCACCTGCTGGGCCCCGGGGGGCCGGTTGGGCGCATGGTCGGCGAGCACCGACTGGTGTCAATGATCCTGTGGGGGCCGCCGGGGTGCGGGAAGACAACGATCGCACGACTGCTGGCCGAGCACACCGATCTGGTGTTCGAGCCATTGTCGGCCACCTTCTCCGGCGTCGCCGACCTGCGCAAGGTGTTCCAGACCGCGAGCAAGCGGCGCGCGGTGGGGCAGGGCACGCTCCTGTTCATTGATGAGATCCACCGTTTTAACCGCGCCCAGCAGGACTCCTTCCTGCCCTATGTGGAGGACGGCACCATTGTGCTGGTCGGCGCGACCACGGAGAACCCCAGCTTCGAGCTCAATGGGGCGCTCCTCTCCCGCTGCCGGGTGTTCGTCCTCAGGCGCCTGGACGAGGCTGCACTGACGACGCTCGCCGAGCGGGCTGAGCGGGCCAATGGCCGGCCCCTGCCCCTGGAGGCCGAGGCGCGGCAGGCGCTCATAGCCATGGCCGACGGCGATGGGCGCTACCTGCTCAACCTCATTGAACAGTTGCAGACCGTCCGCAGGCCGCTTGACGTGGCGGGCCTGGCCCGCCTCGTGCAGCAGCGCGCCCCGCTGTACGACAAGTCGCAAGAGGGGCATTACAACCTCATCTCGGCGCTGCACAAGTCCATGCGCGGCTCGGACCCCGATGCCGCCCTGTACTGGCTGGCGCGGATGCTCGACGGCGGGGAGGACCCTCTCTACATAGCCCGCCGCCTGGTGCGCTTCGCCACCGAGGATGTGGGGATCGCCGACCCGCAGGCGGTACAGCAGGCCCTGGCGGCATGGGACGTCTATGAGCGCCTGGGCTCCCCGGAGGGGGAACTGGCAATTGCGCAGGCCGTGGTCTACTTGGCGACAGCACCGAAGTCGATCGCGGTGTATCGGGGTCTGGGCGCGGCCCGGAAGCTGGCGCGCCGCACCGGGTCGCTCATGCCGCCGGCGCATATTTTGAACGCCCCCACGCGCCTGATGAAGGAACTCGGCTACGGCAGGGGCTACCAGTACGACCCCGACACTCCGGAGGGGTTCTCCGGGGCGGACTACTTCCCCGAGGGCATGGAGCGCGAGCGGCTTTACCGGCCCACCACTCAAGGCTACGAGCGGGTTGTTGGCGATCGTTTGGCCGCGTGGGAGCACCTGCGCACTCACAAGCGTCTCCAGGAGCAGCTCGACCGCGACCAGGAGGACCGGGCCGCAGTCGCACGGGAGGCGACCGACGAGGGACCGGGAGCGCAGTAGCCAGGAGTGCCACCCCGACGCCACCTCCCCTCCAACGCCCGCCGCCCCCGACCGACGCCCCCTCCTCTCCAACGTTTTGCTCACAGGACAACAACCAAGGCCGTTGTCCTGTGAGCAAAACGTTGGAGGGTTGGTTGGAGAGGAGGGTTGGTTGGCGAGGAGGGCCGGCCGTCCGGACTTACTCAGATCCAGTCGCGTTCAGGGACCCAGCTTGGCCGCGCCAGGGCAATGGAGGTGAGCAGAACCGACAGGACACTGCGTCGCGGATGTCGAGGTTTTTTCATCTTCCTACCGTAGGATCTGACGCCCCTTCGGGGAACGGGCAGGACTGCCCCTTCCCCGGGCCTGGGACGCCGCCCGCGCTCCACCACCGACCTGCCCGCACCCCGGCGCAGTGGACGAGGCGCAGTGGACGACGCATGACGACACGGGGGGCAGCCGCAGGACGCCTCTTCAGGACCCGGACGGGGAACGGTTCGCCAAGCGCTCGGCTTTGCGCTCCCACTCCCACTGGTGGAAGGAGCGGGAGGACATGGTCAGGAGCGTCAGCACGCTCAAGGCCGCCGAAACGATCAGGCCCCAGGAGGCGTGCCGGAACCCGACGGCGAAGACCTGAGTCATGACGCTGGTGATATTGAGGGTCAGGAACACCATGAGGGCGATGCGGCAGCGCGGGTGGCCGAACCAGGTGGCCACTGCCAGTGCGGCAATGACCGCCATGACCAGGATCGTCATAATGACGACCACGCCCACGGCTGAGCGCGCGAGGTCCGGGTCCTCCGGGGTTTGAACGCTCCTGATCGCCTCGGCAACCCCCTCGTCGCTGAAGAACCGGACGGTATTGACAATCTCCAGCAGCACTAGGAGCAGGACCGCGCCAATGAGCTCGGGCGGGCGACGTCGTCGCGCCCCTGCCTCATGCCGTCTGGCTTGTGCAAGTTCTCCACTGTGCTGCGAGTTCGGTGCGCCCGGGGTCACTTCGTGCAGGTTGAGGACGTAGAGATCGCCATCGGTGACGACCCTGTCCCCACCACCGTTCTTATCGTGGTAGGCGGTGAAGAAGTCCGGCCAGATCTCCAGCTGCGCCGCCCGGCTGGCCCAGCGCACGTCGTCGACCACGTAGTCGCGCTCAACGTCAATATCGGCGTCGATCTTGTGCGTCACCTGGAAGGTGAGGGTCGACAGCCCCACGGAGCGGTCGTAGGTGGCGGCGGCCAGCCAGTCCACTTTCCGGCCGCCGGGCAGCACCCAGCCCTGCGGCACATGCCAGAAGCGGATGTGGTGGCGCTGAGCGGGGTTGCCCTCAACCTCCTTCTGGTAGGCGAAGTCCTGCTTGCGCCCGAAGAGCATGAGGTCGGATACCGGGGCCGCGGGGTAGGACCGGCGCAGCACCGAGGAGACAATGATGCCCCACGATGAGCGCAGGGTAATGGGGTCGGCGCGCACCCATCCGGCGGCGGCCATGGCCTCGTGGATGCCCTCCTCGTCCCCCAGGACGGCGAGGTTGACGGGGTCACCCAGCAGCCCGTCGGCGGTGCGGGTGCGGCCGATGAAGTAGTCCGGCACGTAGAGCCAGGTCAGGACCTGGTGCAGGCGAGGCAGGGCCAGATAGGCCAGGACCGCCCAGAACAGCACGAGGTTGATCACTAGGCGCGGGTGCAGGCGCCAGCCCGATCCCAGCAGCACCCACGCCAGCCATAAGGTGGCCAGGGCGGCGACGGCGAAGAACACCGCGTCGAGAACCTCGTCAACACCCCACCGGCGCGCCCCCGCCATCGATAGTTTGGCCGAGCCCGCCCGGTAAACCGGGGGGCGGGATGGACGGTCGCGGGTGATCACCGCCCTCTCATTGTCAGCATCGGGGAGAGGGATCGCCGGGGGCACGGTCATGGGCGCATGATATCCGTTCTGAATCCTCGGCCCGACAGACCGCGGGGCCGGAGCGCCGTCGGCATGGACACAATCGTCATGGTCCCCGACGAAGCACCCCTCCACCCCGCCGATCTCTCGTACCGGTACCGCCCCCCGAGCTGATCGCCACTCTCGGTGCGCGCCTTGGGCGGAGGGTCGCGCGCGATCCCGGCGGGCGCGTGATCGTCGGGATCACCGGGGCGCCGGGATCCGACATCGCCGGCGATCACGGCGCGGTGCCGCATCGCCTCATCCTGGCGGCGGCATCACAGGCCAACGCGCGGACAGGCCCTCATATGAGATAACAGCCCCCGGTATGAGATAACAACCGAGTTTTTGAGATAACTACCCTCGAGCATGAGATAACTGCCAGGCCTGGGGATGCCCCGGGCGCCCGCATCGCCCCCGCGCGGCAGAAGGAGAATGCGCACCGCCCCTCCCGCCGGGACCGGTCGAAGCCCGGATCAGCACCGGTTCCGGCGATCCTTCGGTTCGGCGCTCGCACGGCGGTTGGCCGACCTACGCTGGGGCCATGCTCGTGGCCTTCTCCGTGTCCCCATCCACCACTGACGACCCGGACGGGTCGATGTCCGCAGCGGTCGCCCGGGCGGTGCGCGTGTGCCGCGAGTCGCGCCTGCCCTGTGAGACGACGTCGATGTTCACCACCCTGGAAGGCGAGTGGGATGAGTGCATGGCAGTGGTCAAGCGCGCCTGCGAGGCGGTGGGCGAGGTCAGCCCGCGCGTGAGCCTCGTGCTCAAGGCGGACATCCGCCCGGGCTTCACCGGGCAGCTCACCGCGAAGGTCGAGCGCGTCGAGGCCCACCTGCGGGACCAAGGCTGAGAGCCGCAAGCCCGAAGACGCCACCGCGCCCCGCTATGGGACGGGGTGGACCTGACGACGGCGGAGCTCGACACCGGGCCGACGCCGGCCCGCGCAGTGCTGCGGGCAGGGTACCGGGCCGACGCCGGGCCCCAGCGCCCAGGTCATAGGTCTGGACGGGCCGGCCACGACATGTCACCCGTGGTGAACCCCTCTGGCACGACGGGTCGACCCTGATCTATGGTGGTAGGGCTTGGGGCAGTAGCCCTCTGAAGTGAGCCCGGCAGCCTTCCGGACGGTGGGCGAGCCGGGTTTCGCGCACGCTACCTGCAGGGATTGACCTGCTATCTCCTTCGGGGTCATACTGAACTGCCGCCGCACCACGGTGCGGAGTGGAAGTAAGCGCCGGTGCACCCGTGTTGTCATGTGGGCCCGGCGTTCGCGTTTCCTACCTGGGGTCAATCTTCTCTAGCCGCACACGGCCAGCGATATGCTTCCAGCCAGTGTCCATGCCAGCAAGATGATCACCCAACGCCCCGACCACCTGGTCCGGAACCCAGAGTCGCCGTTCCTCGCGGCCGAACCTGTGCTTAAGGCGAAACGTGCTTCCCACCACCTGCGACTGGCGCGCCAAGGCGATGCTGCACTCATCTTTCTCATCCTGCACACGCTGCCGCCGCTCAAGGACAAGCTCGCTCACGCCGAACTCCGAATCGAGGATCACGGCAAGATTAACAAGTGCTCGCTGCCTGGCACGCTCCTCACCGCCACCCCCTGAAGGAAGAGGAGAAGCCATCACAACGACGTGCAGGGCATCATGACGACCAATAGTGAGACACACAGCAACCTTATTTTTCGGAACATGATCTCTCCAGTGGAGCTTACCTCGACTACGTGCGTACCCAGATAAATCATCGGCAAGATCAGGATGGCTGTCATCACAGATATACGCACCCAGCAAATACATTGACTTCGGAACACCCGTGCGCCGAATACTCTCGTCGCCGTAAGCAACCTTCACCACCGCGACTTCCCTCTGTTCAGGTATCTACTGCCGTCTCACAGCATGCAGGACACGCAGCCCTCGACCTCGGTGCCGGTCAGAGCGGCCTGACGCAGACGAATGTAGTACAGGGTCTTAATGCCCTTGCGCCAGGCGTAGATCTGGGCGCGATTGACATCGCGCGTGGTCGCCGTGTCGGGGAAGAACAGGGTGAGGCTCAGGCCCTGGTCCACGTGCTGGGTGGCCGCCGCGTAGGTGTCGATGATCTTCTCCGGGCCGATCTCATAGGCGTCCTGGT
>ERZ772964.114-NODE-114-length-41033-cov-19.6861_pt1 | contig 41033 bp, 71 predicted proteins | sample MGYA00580675_ERZ772964 | MGnify/ENA primary metagenome ERZ772964 (study PRJEB29015, sample SAMEA2737941) | human oral metagenome | biome: human oral; feature: human-associated habitat; material: dental | place: China | collected 2139 ... | reverse complement strand
CCCCCCTGCCCGGCCCTCGATTGCGAGGGCCGGGCCTGACCTAGAAGGAGTAATGATGAGTGCCGAGACTAAGCGGGCGCTGGAGGATGCGCTGGCTGCGCACCTGGCAGATGAGAGGCCGGGTGATGTGCTGGGGTCCTGGCTGGTGCTGGCTCAGGTGGAATCGATGGACTACATCGAGCGTGAGGTGGACGCCTATGAGGTGTTCATGGAGGGCAACACCTTCGCCCTGGTGGGCATCTGTGATGTCTGGAAGCACTCGGTGCTGGAGAGCGCGGGGAGGATGTCATGAGCGCGACGGAGGTCCCGAGCTTGTTGGAGTTGGATCGGCTGCGTTGTGAGGTGGAGGTGGTGCGTGAGGCACTGGAGGAGGTGGAGGCGGCGCGTCGTGCTGCGGCGGTGGCTGCGGTGCGGGCTGGGAAGGGCAAGGCTCCGGTGGCGCTCGCGGCGGGGGTGACTCGGCAGACGTTGGACCGCTGGCTGGGTGTGTGGCAGCGCACATCCTGACGGCTTGACCCCATTCGGTATGCAGGCATACACTTAAGCCATCGGGAACGAAGAAAGGAACCCCAAAATGAGCACCATCCGCAAGGCCTTCAACACCATCAAGAACATCGACTACGCCGCCGCCGGGCAGATCAAGGTCACCGACCTCCTGGACGGTGCGATCGCCGTCGGCCCCCGCGGCCAGTACGTCCAGGAGAGCCGCGACCTCGGCCTCATCATCAACGGCCAGGTCGCCGCTGGGCCGGACGACGACCCCACCGACGCTGACCTCCGCGCCGCCGTCGCAGCCCTTCTCGGCTACGACCCCGAGACCGCCGACTGACCGCCTACCCGCCCGGATGGTCGCAGCGGGGGTTCGACTCCCCCGCCGGGCACGACCCCAATCCCTACCACACCAAGGAGATGCTCATGAACCTGTACCCCACCCGCAACCTAGCCATCAACCACGAGATCGCGGCCACCCAGGGCGCTTCGGCCCATGGGTGCACGATCTCGATGTCGCTCACTTCATGTCTCCGATGGCGTCTCGGGAGTCGATGAGCATGCCGATCACCTGGCCTATGGCCTCGGTGGCGTCGGCGGCCGGTAGGCCGGCTGCGATGCCTGCGATGGCGGTGGCGTGCCCCATCATGGTGATGGTGAGGCTTCTCTTCACGGCCGCCTTGGCAGTTTCCTCAGCGACGGCAGACAGCGCCGCCTGGGTCATCTCTGGCGTCATGCTGCCTTGTCCTTTCGTTTTGCGGCGGCGGCGAGGAGGTCGCCGACGTGGTATCTGCCGCCTGTGTCGGTGATGTGGCCTCGGTGTTTCCAGAGTCGGATGGTGGCCGCCCGCGTGGGGTACCCAGCTTGGGTGAGGAGCCGGGCGCCTTCGTCGGGGGTGACTAGCCAGTCGGCGGCCGCCTCCAGGTGAGACTGGAGGAGGGGCTGCAACTCCCACTGGGTGTCGCAGGCCGGGCAGCGCGCCCAGGAGGATCCCGGTGGGGCGTAGATGGGCTGGTCGCACACTCCCCGGTCCCCCAGGTCGGTGAGGCACCGCCCGTAGAACCGGTGGTCCTCGGGGACGTCCACGAGCGCCGTGAGCGCCCGGATGGCGGCCAGGACCTCGGGGATGAGGGCGGCTAGCTCGGGCCGGCCGGGGTGCGCTGATGCGCCCCTGAGCGCCCATGAGACCTCTGTCCACGTCTGCGGGGTGGTGGCCCCGAGGAGGTCATGCGCCACCCACTTCGCCCACTTGAGTAGCGTCCTCTCGTGTGCGCTCGCGGCCTGGACGACGCCCAAGCGGACCGGGGGGCGGCTGCATGGGGTGACGCTGGCCCCGCCGCCTTGGCCGCGCCGTAGCCCGGCCTTAGCGGCGTCCAGGGCGTCCATGAGTGCCACGATGCCCTGCGCGGCCTCGTCGAGCCGCTGGCAGGCCGTCACGCTCACGTACCGGTCATCCCGCAGCGGCTCCCCCGTCACCGGACAGGAACGGGCCTCAGTCGTCACCCTGGTCCTCCCTAGCGCTTTCGAGGGCGTCGACGCGCCCCCGGAGCCTGCGGACCTCCGCGTAGGCGAACCCGAGCGCGATATACAGGAAGAACACCTGGAGCCAATCAAGCCAATTCACTTGTCCTCCTCCTCGATGATCTGGGCCGCCCAGGCGAGGGCGTAGGCACCCAGTTCCATGATCTCCTGCCCGCCGTGGTCCCCCTCGCCGATCAGGGTTGCTGCCTGGGCGAAGCGATAGGTTAGCGACATGTATCGCTTCTCCTCATCATCAGGGATTCTGTCGATCTCTCTGGCGGAGGTCTCAATGTCATCCAGGCCAACTCGGTTCGGGTTCATGATGTACAGCCAGTCCGCGCAGGTTCGGGCTATCTCAGTGAGCTCATCCACCTTGCTGGTGGAAGCGTGAGTGAAGGAGATTACTTCGAGTAGGATGGCGAGGCGACGCGATGTTGTGTCATCTGGCGTGACCCTCGGGCCCTTTAACTCTCTGGCGAGGGCTGCGGCCCGGTCGAGGGCGCTGGGCTTGTCAGCGGGCAGGCAGTAGAGGACTTCCAGGAGGGGTGGCTCCAGGGACTCGATCACGTCGATTCCTCGGAACGCATCCTGTAGGCGCTTGAGTGCGGCGGTGGGGACGGCCGTAACCTCCTCCCACTCGTCGATGGAGTCGGTCCGGGCGCAGACGGGGTCGACAGTATTTTTCGCGCGAGGGCCGCTCACGAGGAGGTACTCGCCCCCAGGATCCTCCCGTACTGCGAGCGAGCCGTCGATCGGCTCCTCATACTCGGTGCCACGGATGATGCGGATGAGGGGCGCTGTGGGCCAGTTGGTCATGGTTACTCCTGGGGGTCGATGTCGAGGGCGGTGGCGATTCTGGTGTCGCTGATGATGATGTTTTTCGGTGCGGCGGCGATGGCGAGTCGGTTGGCGATCCTGAGTTGCTCGCCGACTTCGAGGACGGCCTGGGTGAGGGCCACGAGCGCGGCTGTGGGGTATCGCGCGTGGTCGGTTGCTTTCCACATGTTCTCGTTGACTGCATCGAGTAGTGCGGCCGCTTCGTTGCGCCTGAGTACATGGTCGGTCATTTCAATTCTCCTTGGGTTACTGGGCTCGGATTGTGACGGCTTCTGTGTCGGTTTCGTGGCCGCATTTCTTGCAGCGGATGATGGCTACCTGCCCCCAGTGGACTCGGGTGACGTGGTGCGGTCGTTCACTGTTTCCGACCGCGTGGAATTCGACTGTCACTTCTGGTTGGAGGTAGTGGTCACCGCACCGGATCTGGTATTTGTCTGGGTCGTATACGGCCATTTCTCAGCCTCCGATGATTGCGCGCCAGGTGGCGGTGATGATCCAGATGATGACGCTGATGACGGCGAAGCATGCGGTCATTGCGAGGGTGAGGCCGACGGCGTACCCGAGCCGCTGCCAGAATGTGGGTTTCATGGGTTCTCCTAGGGTTGAGCGGGATTCTGGTGGGTTGGGGGTGGTGGCTGGCCCCGGCCCAGCAGTCGGGGCCAGCCACCGTGTCATCGTGGTGTCAGACCCACGACCTGATCCAGTGCCATGCGGCGATGTACCATCCCTTGATGGTTCCCATTTTGTCCTCCTCTCGATTAGAAGGGGGGCTCACCGGTGGGGGCGCCCCCGGTCCCCCACGGGTCCTGAGCGGACGTGGGGACGTTCCCCGAACCGAACGCGGTCGGCTGGGAGGGCTGCTGGCCGCCGAAGCCTCCCTGGCTTGCGGGGGCCTGTTTCGTCACCTGGGCGCGCTGCCTGCGCAGGTCCGGGCCGATGTGGTCGATTTCGAGCTGAAGGACGCTGCGGTTCTCGCCCTCACGGGTGGTGTAGTCCCGCTGGCCTAGGCGCCCCTGGGCGATAACCCACATGCCCTTGCGCAGGGACTCGGAGACGTTCTCAGCCAGGTCGCCCCATGCACTGGCTCGCATCCACATGGTGGTGCCGTCCGTCCACTGGGAGGTGCTGCGGTCGTAGCGGGAGGGCGTGGATGCGATGGAGAGGTTCGCGACGGGTTTCCCGGCCGGGGTGAATCTGAGTTCCGGATCCTGCCCGAGAACCCCACAAACTGTGATTACGGTTTCGTTAGCCAATGGCTTTTCCTTTCTGGGGAGTGGTCATATTCTCGCGTTTTCGCCCGGTTTACGCGAATCGCGACACGCCGGGGCGATTCGAGTGCGACCGGTCATCGCTTCTACGTATTTGACGGGACCGTGACCCGTTCGGCGAGAATCAAAACCTGGAGCGCGACCGCCCCGTCATCAAACGGGACTACCTGCGGATTCTCCTGAACGAACCAAGGAAAACGGTTCCCGTCAATGATGATGCTGTTACCGGAAACGGTGATCTCCTTAGCGAACCGCACGTCGTCAACCTGGGCGGGAATGTCTCCCGGCTTGGGGGCTGTAGTGGTCATGATTCCCCCTCAGGGATGTAGACGAGCATGTAGGGGCCATTCTCCTCGGGGAGCTCGGTCATCTCGGCGTCGGTATCGAGTCTGAGGGGAAACCAGCATCCTGGGTAGCAGGTGCGCCACGCTTTCCCGCCAGCGTCGATAGCGATCACGCCATCCGCCGCTCCGCGGGAACCCTCCCCACCGTCGATCTCGCGCGGGCGGGAGGCCTCGCACTCCTCCAGGAGCGCGTAATAACGGCCCTCCCAGGCGCTCTTCTCGCGCGCCTCGACTCTTAGGTCGTCGATTTCCTCTTCGAGGCCGGCGATGTGGTGGATGAGGGCGTAGATGTCGCCCACCGCGTCCGCGTAGCCGTCCTTCTCGTACTCGTAGTTCCTCAGCTTGTCGACAATCCTGGCCGGGGCGCTCATCTCTCCTCCAGCATTTTGATCGTGGAGTTGAGGTTGTAGTTCTCTTCCCGGAGAGTGGAGATCGTGTCCTTGAGGTCGGCGATCCTGTCCCGGCACTCGTCGGCGTGATCCAGGAGGTCCTCAATGTCGTCGGCCATGGTCTCGGGGTCTCCGGGGATTACTCCTCCGTAGCCTTTTCCTTCGCGGTAGGAGTTCAGTGCATTGCGGATGTCCTTGGTGTTCCAGAGCCAGGGGTGCAGGTTAGCGGGGGTAGTCATTTCAGTTCTCTCCGTCCTGGTATCGCGCGAGCCAGGCGAGGGCGAGTGCCCCTACCTGGGTGACCTCACTGATGAGGTCCGAGTTGTGGCCCGTGGCGTTGGCGTTGTCGTAGGTGAGGGCGGCGGCCACCTCACCGACCTCCTCCGCCAGGGCGTAGAAGCGGTTTTCGTCCGTCGGACCATCCGCATCCAGGGTCATCCCCGGGTGCTTGGCCGCCGCCCGCTCCCACTCGGCGACGAACGCGGACGTGGGCTCGACGTCGTGGTCGAAGAGGATGGAAGCCGCGTCGGCGGCGATGGTGCGGAGCGCCCCAGTGATAGCGTCGCGCCGCTGGCACTCAGACATTCCCCTATAATCGTCGCGCTCGGCGACGACAGCAGATCCGATGACGGCGAGACGCAGGTGCCAGCGGGAGACGGAGTGGAGCGTCGAGTCGCTGAGGAGCCCCGCATAGGCGATGATCTTCTTGGCGGTCTCAACGAATGGACATGTGGTCATTGGTGTTCCTTCCGTAGGGTTTGGGTGATGAGGATGATTGTGATGAGGAGGACTGTCATGCCGCCTCCCGCGGATGGTTGGGGCAGACGACTTCCCCGTCCATGTCATCGGTGACCTCCCAGCCGAGACGGCGTGCGAGAGCGTAGGAGGCGTTGAGGAGAGTGGCGTTCCGAACTGCGTCATTGGGGCCCTCCGGGAAGTCGATTCGCTCCTCACAGCCAGGCCAGTCGCATGACATCGACACGTAGGCCCGCTTGACCGGGATGACCTGGATCATGACTCCGCCGCCGCTGGGAGGTCGTCGATGACGGCGGCGGACACCTCGACGGGCTCCGCCTCTGCCTTGGGCTTGCGCTTGCGGGCGACCTTGACGGTGGGCTGGTCGTCTCCGAGCCCGTCTAGTTCGACCTCCTCAGCACTGTAGGAGAGGCCCATGAGGGCGTCTGCGGCGATCATGCGGCACACTTCGGCGGTGGCCTTGGCGCGCAGCATGGCCTGCGGCTCCTGGCCGTATTTTTTGTTGCTCAGGTAGCCCGCCTGCCGTGCGCGGTCGATGGTCCAGGTGGAGGACTGGACCTGCTGGGAGCCCCTGCGGCGGCCGGAGACGGTCACAGACGTGTCGGACTGGTCCTCAACCCATACGTCGTGCCCGGCCTGCTGGACGACGGCGAGCATCGTCCTGGCGTAGAGGGAGGGCTTGCCGCTGATGACGTAGATGCTCTCCATGGCGGCGATGGGGTCGAGACCGAGTGAGGCGCCCTTCATGATCGCGACCCCCGCGTCGGTGGTGTTCCCCCGCAGGTGGGCGGGCGCGAAGGATGAGGCGCAGAGGACGCGGGCGAGGTTGCCGGCGTCGCTCATGGCGAGCGCCCAGGACCGCAGTTGGGCCTGCGCGCTGCCTGCCTCGACGACGGCGGGGGCCTGCGGGGCAGGGGCGGCGACGTCTGCGCTCGCGGGCTGGGTGGTGGTGAGGTCGGTCATTTGTGGTCTCCCCAGGAGTCGATGGTGGTGGTGAGGTCTGCGACTGATTTGACGGCGAGGAAGGCGTTCCAGGCGTGGTTGACGGATGGGAATTCCACGAGGCGGCACCCGTCGGGCTGGACGTGGATGGCCCCGATCCGGTCGATGGGCGGCATGGGCGCTTCCTGGCCGTCGGCGTCGAGGTAGAACTCTGCGCGGGCGTAGGCGGCGCACTGGAGCGCGTAACTCCCGTGGATGCTGTTGCTGGTCTTCAGGTCTAGGAGCCAGGTCTCACCACCCATCTTGGCGATGAGGTCGGCGGTGCCCGCGTACCAGTGGGCTCGGCTCGCCAGGCGAGCTTCGGTGAGGATCGGCTCGACGTCGTGCCCGTCGAGGAAATCCACGTACCCCTCAACGTAGGGGACCAACGACGTGGGGACGTCGACGGCCTCTCCGAGGGCGACCTGCTCGGCGAGGGCGTGCACCCTCGTGCCGCGCACGGCGGCCCGGTCGCGGGCCTGCCAGGGGGCGCGCCTGAGCCGATTCACGACCGCATCCCTGCCCTGCGCCCCAATGGTTGCGGCGAGGGTGACCGCCTCATCGGCGGCGGCTTCAGCCACCACCTTCGCTGACCAGTAGGGGAGGCCGGGCTTCGGGAGCCCCTTCCCGATGATCGTCGTCACCCCGGTCACCGGCTTGCCGTCCAGGCTGTACCGGTGGCGTGCTTCGTCAAATGTCAGGCTCATAGCGGGTAGGTCCTCGTGTTGCTGGGCTTGGGGGCTGGGGATACGCAGGGGTGACCCTGGGCGGCGAGTTCAGCGACGGTGGGGTTCCCGCGCCGCCTGGGCTTGTGCTGGGCTTGATCGTCCCTCCGGATGCCGGCGCGACGGCGAGCCTCGCTGCACGGGCGGCAGAGCCGGTTCCCGTGGCGGAGTCGTCGCCCGCAGTCACGGCAGCGCTGCGGCTGCGACCAGTCCAGGACGTTCTTCACTGCTCGCCCCTCTCAGTGATGCGGATGAGGCAGTGCTCGCGGCGGATGAGGCCGGTGGCGAGGGAGCCGACGTGGCTCCACCCGTCGCGCTGGAGGCGGCGGACCTTGCGGTGACCGATCGGCCCCCAGGTGGGTACCCATCGGGCGTCGTAGACGCGGAGGCGGGCCACCGTCTGGTCGCCCTCGCTGCTGGAGGCGGTTATGTCGATCTCGGGGTACATGGGTTTTCCTTTCCGGGGGAGGTTGAGGGGGTTAGAAAAGTGGTTCGGCGTCGAGCCAGGATGTGGATTCGCGGGATAGCAGGTGGTCTCTGCGGATGAGTCCAGCCCGCAGGCAGGCCACGTGCGTCCATCCGTCATCGATGAGGCGCGCCAGCCGTCGCGCACCGATGGGTCCCCAGGTGGACACCCAGGTAGTCCGGATGCTGGTGCCGTAGGTAGTGGAGAGAGTCATGGAGGTGTCCTCAAAGGCCGTTGGTGAGTGTGTCGGCGTCGACGCGGAGGAGGGTGGCGAGGGCTTCGAGGAGCCTGGCCCGATGCTGGGCGTGCTGGCCGAGCGTGCCCCAGGGGAGGTTGGTGTCGATGCGGCCTGCCCCGCGGCGCTGCCGGTCCCGCTCATCCAGGGCCGAGGACTCCGAGTCCTGGTAGTCGGCGCAGGCGCACAGGAACTCCGCGGCGGCGGTGACGTCGACGCCGTCGCCACCGACATGGTCGAGGCGGCTCACAGGGTAGCCACCCATGCGAGGAAGACGCATGACTTGTCTGTGAGGTAGGAGGACGACATGGTGGTGTCCTCGCTTGGCGTGGCCCAGACTCCGCCGTCTTCGTCGTCGACGCGGGTCCAGGCTCGACCGTGCGTGTCGCGGACGACGGTGCCGCTTGGGAGGGCTCGCAGGTCATCGGCGTACATGAGCGCCTGTCCAGGGATGGCGCTGGTGACGGCGCGGAGGATGGACTGGAGGCGGGTGATCTGGTCAGCGTCGACCTCCTTCTGGCAGAGGTCGGCTTGGATGCTGGCGGCATTGTCGGCGGCGGTCTGCCATCGGTCGCGGTAGAGGTTCACCTGGGTCTTGAGTGCGTCGATGGTGTCGCGCTGTTCGCGGACGGTAGCGGCGAGGGCCTGCTCGCTCAGGCTGGGCTCCGTGGTCTGCTGGGCTTTGCGCTGGTCGGCGGCGAGCATGAGGAGGCTGATCGCGCCGATGGGGTCGTGGCCGCTGCGGTCGAGGAGGTCGCGTGCGCGGTCGCCGTAGGTGGAGACAGCGCCGTCGTAGACCTCCTTGACGGTGGTTAGGCCGTCGGCGGGCCACTGGATGCCTTCGACGTTGAAGCGCTTGGGGTGAAGGTTGACCTTCATTTTTCACGGTCCTTTGTTCTGGGGGTTGGATGGGCTGGGTTGGGGTTCCCGTGTTGCCCACGTGGACAACAGTAGGTGCCCAATTGGGCACCGTCAAGGCGGGATGATGGCTGTTACGTGTTCGTGACAGGAGTGGACGGCGAGGCTGACCACACAACGCGTTAACGCGCGTGAATTCGGCCTGAAAATGCGCGACCCCCACGGGGGTGCAGTCGCGGCACGCTAGGCCGCCCTAGGGACCTTAGAACGCTTCCTAGGGGCACTTCCGGCCCCACCGTCACCCCCAGGGTGCGACGAACGCGCCAGGGCCTCCACGACAGCCCGCGCCCGCTCGCGCCCCGACTGCGCCGTCGACATGATCGCCGGAGGCGGCGGAGTCCGCCCGATCGACCGCCAAGCATGAGCCTCAGCAGCCCCCCGGTCGACCCCGGCGCCCACGGCCTCCAGGGCGGCGCGACGCCAAGCCGCCTCCACCGCAGGCTCACCCGCCAGCCCAGCCGGCAGGAGCGCCCCGTGGGCGTCCTCCTCGGCCCGAACCCGGTCCGCACGCTCCCGGCGAACCGCCTGAGCGAAGCGCTCAACATCGATCCGGTAGGCGCGGCCCTCGGTCGCCCAGTCGCGGATCGCCCGCCGGGCCGCCTCCGGCAACTCGCTCGCCGCCGGGTTGACCCCGTGGTTCAGGTAGTCCGCCCAGACCTCACCCTGCCGGTCCATGACCGGGGTAGCCCCGGCGACGGCGAGGTACGAGACGGCGTTTGCGGCGTCAGCTGGCGTGATCATGAGGCTCCTCCGGCGATGAGTCGCAGCGCGTCCCCCTGCTGGGCTCGCTGCATGGTGATGGTGGATTCGGCGGCTTGCTGGCGCATATCGGCCATGATCTGGGCCTGATTGCGGTAGCCCTGGCGGCTGCGGCGGGTGTTGGCGTCGTCCTGGGCTCTGCGTGCCCAGTTGCGCCATACGGCATCCCAGTCGACTTTGCGGGCTTTGGCTCCGGCGGCGGAGTGCCAGTAGTCGCGGAAGCGGTCGACCTCGCTGTCTTGGACGTCGGGGGTGTTGACGCGGGTCCAGTCGATGAGCGCGGGACTGGGCGCCCAGTCGTCGGGGAGTCGGGTAGCCCGGTCGGATCGCTTCGTCGCCTTCGTCGTGGCGGGGAGCGCCGTAGGCGCGACCGGGGCGGGCTCGGCGTCGGCGACGTCGTTGCGCTTCCCCCCAGACCCCCCTGAAGAAGTACGTAGTACTTCTTCTTCTAACTCTAACTCTAACTCTGCTTTCGGTTTGGGTTTCGTTTGGGTACCCGAGTCGGTTACCGAGTCGGTTACCGAGTCGGTAACCGAGTGGGTTTTCGAGTCGGTTTTGCGGGGGCGGCCGCCACGTCGTCCATTGGCGGAATTCCGGGCGTTTCTGGCATTCACCTCCTCGGCGGACTCTTGGTGGTCGAGGAAGTCATGGATGATATAACCGCCGTCACTCGTGCGCACCAGAGATGGCGAAGTGGGGTGATTGGTGCACAACTCGGTTACAGGGTCGGTTACGTAGTGGGTACCCGAGTCGGTTAGCGAGTCGGTTACCGAGTCGGTAACCGAGTGGGTTTCGGTTTGGGTTTTCGCGCCCCACCGACGGCGAGCCACCGACGCCGGAATCACCCCATCGGTCATCATCTTCCGGCTCCACAAGATCATCTCCACCAGCGCCCTGAACGCCGAATCCGACAGTCCAGCGACCTTCGGGGAGTCCGCGAAGTCCACCGTCAACCGCGCCCACACGCGACGGTCACCGCTGCGAGTCATCGCCGGTCACCTCCCAGTAGGCATACAAGCCGGTGATGGTCAGGCCGTCTGCGGCGTAGTCCAAGCCGATCGCGGCGTCCACGTGAGCGCGTGCCTGCTCGGCGAACGCCAATAGGTCCTCTAACTCGATCTCCTCCGACTTGAACCGAAGGTGCGCAGTCATCTCAATCATCATTTCCTCCTAGCATTTATTACGGGGCTGGTTTGCATGCGCCAGGTGAAGGCCGCCCACGCCTCGTCGCCCCACGCCCGCGCGGGGTCTGCGTCTCTGGCTGCGCACTCGGCAGCGGACTCGGCAAGGTCTTCCAGGTAGCGTCCCCACATGCCCGCGGTGTCGAACAGGAACAGGTAGCCGTCGGCGGGCGAATGCCCCATAGCCTCCTGAGCCCACTCGAGGAAATCGTCGGGGTAGAAGTCGCTGCTGTAGGGGCCTCTCCACCTCGCGACGTAGCCGGCTGCGGCCTCGCAGGGCTGGCACCTCCACCACTCCCGGAACGACCCATCATCGAAGGCCATCAACTGGCTGCGCTGCTCCCCCGCCTGGACCTGGCGGCCACAGTCATCGCACCGGACGCGCCCGCGAGAACGCGGCGACCTTTCACGGATGATCTCGCTCATTCTGCGTCCTCCTGAATCTTCCGCTCCTCGGCCTTCAGCCGCTCGGCATAGGCATAGGTGAAGGACACGTATCTTTCGTCGATCGGGGCGACAATGATGAACGCGCCAGGCTTGTAGTCGTCGGCATACTCCTTGGCTGTGCGCCACACCGTGATACGAGAGTCATCCTTGAGGACGCCGTCCTGCTTGTAGGGGGCAAGAGCGTCGCCGATGGCTCGGATGAGCTTGTCCAGGTCGGGCTTGACGTACGGCAGGAGCCTGCCCTTGGCGGACCTGGGGCGGGGTAGGAGGAAGACGGCGGTGACGGCGACTGGACCGTCGTAGCGGGGCTCCCAGTCGGCTTCTCGGGCGGCCTCCTGGGCGGCGCGCTTGACGCGGGTGCGCCAGGCGGCGAGTTCGGGGCCGCGGTCGTGGGTGACGACCACCCGCTGACCCGAGGTGAACGCCTTAGTGGAGCCCTCGGTGATCGGCTCACCGGGGACGAAGAAAGAGAATGAATCCATGGTTTTTCCTTAGGGTGGGGTGGGGTTAGCGGCCTTGCTGTTTGCGGCACCAGGCGTGGAGGCCGCCGTGGGGTTCGGCTGCCTGTTTGCAGGCGTCGCAGGTGACCTGCTCGTAGCGCATGGCGTAGACGCGGCCACGCTCGTGCGGGCGACGCAGGAGGGCGAGGAGGTCGGCCCCGCAGGCCAGGCCCATGCTCGGCATGAGCGCGTGGATCACAGCCGGCGGGGCGGGCTCCAGGAGGTCGAGGAGACTGTCCTGCGTCATGGCAGGTCGAAGAGGGGGATGGTCCCCATGGTCTCGTCGACGTCGTCGGCGGGCTGGTGGGCGGCGAGGCAGGCCGGGCAGACGAGCGGGTTGGTGAGGTCCGCACTCTCGACGTCCTCGCAGTGCTGGGTGATGAACTGGTCTCCGGCGAGCCTCATGCTGCGGTCACAGAGCCGGGTGAGCGGGTACCAGATGCCCCCCTGGTAGTGCTCAGAGGCGGCGACGTCGGCGATGTGACGCGCCAGGTGCCCAGGCAGGAGGATGCGGGTCATGACTCCTTCTCCTGCCAGAGGCCGCGCTCGGCAGCCAGGGCCGCACAGATGGCCTCGAAGAGGAGGCCGAACAGGGTGGTGAACTGCTGCTCGTACGTGTCGGGGCCGAACGGGGACGGGCGGTCATCTGCGACAGGCCAGACCGCAGCCAGGTCACCAAGGGCTCTGATGAGTGACTGCACTCGTAGGCACGGGTCAACTCCGAGATCAAGCGCCTCATCCGGATCCGCGGCAAAAATGTCCGCCGCGTCGTCGACTATCACCTTGAGGAGGTCGTCTAGGGGGACGCCGCAGGCTTCCTCTTCATTCGCGGCGATCATCTGGAGGCAGCGTGCGGCGACGATTCGTGCGCGCGCCTGCGCCTGGTCGCTGGGCTTGTGGGTGCGCGCCCGGTGCGCGGACTCGGCCCAGGCGGCGCACAGTTCTGAGACGTCCCGTGCGATGAGTGCGAGAGGACCACCAGTCTCAGCGAGCTCCGTCCGACACGGGGGCATCGTGGCTCGCGCCAGGTCGGCCCGCCTGAGCATGGCCTCGAAATCGTGGCGGCGCTGTTCCATGGTCAGGGCGGTCATGACGCCACCCCCTTGCGTGTCACGGTGATGTTGAAGCCGCTCCCGTAGTAGCCGTTACCGTCGTTCCCCTCGAACTCAGCGAGGGGAAGGCGCTCATCGTCGACGATCACGAACAGGGTGTAGCGGGTGTCGTCGTACTCGTCATCGCCGAGCTGGGTCGTCTTGACCTCGGCGGACATGATGCGCGCGTTCGGGGTGCCACGCTGGAACAGTTCCGTGAGCCAGTAGTCGCCTGAACCGCAGCAGCACCCTTCGTTGCCCTCGAACTCGAGCACGGTTCCGTCGTCGAGGGTGAGGGTGTCCCCGTCAACCTTGGTGACGTACCGGCCGGCCAGGACCGGGGACAGGTCGTCGCTGTCGTAGTAGACCTTGCTCATGCGGCGGCCCTCCCCTGCTTGGTGAGGGCGAGGAGGCGGGCGCGGCGGCCGGAGGCCGTGATCGCGTACTTGCCGGTCTCCACTATGAGGCCCTTGTCCTGGAGCTCACGCACGGCGGTGCGTGCACGGGAGGGGGAGAGGACACCGCTCGTGAACCGCTCGACGTCGGCGAGCGTGAAGGTGCGGCGGCCGGAGCGGCGGATAGCGCTCAGCACCTCGGCCTGACTGGGGAAGGTGTTGGTGATGCTGTCGGCGGCCCACTGGCTGGCGTCGGGGTCTCCGGCACGGACGCTGCCGCGCTCGCGGGGGTGGAGGGTGGATGGGGTGGTCATGCTGCGGTCTCTTCCTGGTCGTTGGGGTGCTGGAGGGTGCGGGCCTCGCTGTCGGAGGCGTAGCGGGCGGTGATGGTGAGGGTCATGACGGGCTTGGCCCCGTGCTTGATTGAGGCCCTAGGCTCGGACAGGAGGACCATGCCGAGCATGCGGAGGAGGTCCATCAGGTCTGCGATGGCTTCGCCGCGCTGGTGGGCGACGGGCACGTCGGGGAGCATCCGCCATAGGTAGTGGTAGCGGCCGCCGTCTAGGGGGACGATTTTGGAGACTGGGGAGATTGTCATGGGGGTTCCTTTCAGGCTTCGGGGCGGTTCCGCACCCATTCCTCCAGGTCGGAGGCCAGGATGACGTAGCGGCTGCCGGCGAGGCGGGCGGGGAGGTGGAGGTCGGGGTCGGTTGCTTTGATGGCGCGGCGGAGGAAGTCGACAGAGAGGCCGGTGAGTTCGCTCGCGCGCTGGAGGTTGTAGGCGATGGCGACGGTCATCAGCGGTTCTCCTTTTCGGTGCGGATGGTGTGGGCTGCGAGGATGGCGGTGAGGGTGACTGCGAGGAGGAGGACTCCCGTGTGGTGGCCGACGGCGACGCTGAGGGCAAGCTCGGTGAGGATGGCGGCGGCAGCGGCGGCTCCGAGGATGTAGGTGCTCATGCCGCGGCCGCCTCTACACCGAAGAACGACTCATCGCCGTAGTAGGCGGAGTGGATGTACCAGCGGCCCACGCTGCGGCTGGCGTACCAAGAGGTTGGCTCGTAGGCATCGGAGCGCCGCTCGCGGACGAAGAGCCCCAGGAGATCGCAGAGGGCGTCGAAACCGCCGTCGTAGGGGTAGATGGCGATGTCGAAGTGCCCATCGGGGAGGGCGTGGATGTAGGTGTGGGAAATGTCGATGCAGTTCCTCTCGGCCTCTTCGATGAGGGCGTTTACGAGGGGCATGGCCTCGCTGATGGGGCGCTGGGTGGCGGGGTTGCACATGGGGTGTTCCTTGGGGGGTTAGGCGGCTTCTGCCTGGGTGATGAGGTGGGTGGGGGTGGTTCCGAGGGCGGTAGCGATGCGGTTGATCTCTTCGAGTTGGAGGCCGCGTCCGGTTCGGAGTCTGCGTTGGAGGGTTGAGCGGGGGATGTCGGTGGCCTTGCTGAGTTGGAGGAGGCTGGTGCCTGTGGTCTCCATCTGGTGGGTGATCGCCCGGATGATGGGCGGCGGGTTGGTGTCCATGTGGACAACGTTAGGTGCCCATTTGGGCACCTGGCAAGCCGCTGGGAAACTCGTCAGAAAACCGTTACCGTTCCGTCATCTTGGTGCCCAATATGGCACAGTAGAGACATGAGCACGCGAGCAACGAATCCCGGAACCGGCCTCAACGCCGCCGCTGCCGCCGAACTCCGAGACCTCAGGGAGGAGCGGCACATGACCGTAAGCGGCCTCTCCGATGCCTCAGGCATCCCCAAACGCTCCCTAATCCGCCTCCTCCAGGCCGAGCGCCCCATCACCTTCGAGCCCCTGTGCGCGCTCGCTGACGCCCTCGGAGTCAGCGCCTCCACGATCATCTCCCGCGCTGAGGACCGCCTGCGGGAGGAGCAGCTGATCCCCCAGTTCTCCTGCTGACCGCGCCCCATAGACGACGAAGAGCCCCCACCCGATGATCTCGGGTGGGGGCTCTATCTTCCGGTCAGGCGGTCAGCCCGAGGCGGGGCGCCACAGCCTCTAGGGCCTGCCGCGCCTGATCCAGGTCGGCGTGCTGGTAGCCCATGGTGGTCGTGACCGTCGTGTGCCCCATCAGGGCGATGATGACGGCGGCCGGGACGCCGGCGGCCATGAGGAGCGTCGCCGTCGAGTGGCGGGCCTCGTGGGTCACGTAGTACTCCCACGGGTCGCCTGGGGTGCCGCTGCCACCCTTGTGGACGCCGGCGGCGTCCTGGAGCCCTCGCCATGCCTCCATGTCGTCGCTGGCTGACCATGGGCCGCCGTCGGGCCGCGGCCACACCAGGCCCCATGGACTGTCTGGACAGTGGTCCTGCCAGGTGGCGAGGGCGGCCGCCATCCACGGCACGATCGGCAGGATGCGGGAGCCGGCCGCGGTCTTCGTTGGCACGAGATGGTAGGAGCCCGTCAGGTGTACGGCGTCGTACCAGCCCGGCAGGCCCGCGTCACGTGCCCGCTTGGGGACGGCCTGGAGTTGGCGGTCGATCTTGAGGGTGCCGGCGTCCAGGTCCACGCGGTCCCAGGTGAGGCCCAGCGCTTCCCCCTGACGTAGGCCCTGGAGGAGGGCGGCCACCCACCGAGAGGCGTCGTGCTCGCCGGCGAGGCGGCGGGCGTTGCGCTCACGCTTGCTGGCGTCGGCGTCGAGCTTGGGCCAGGCGTCGGGCTCGGTCGCCGCCTTGAGGAGGGTGGCGGCATCGCCAGCGGGGATCGCCTTGCGGCGGTTGGGTGCCTTCCTGGGGAGGGGTACGTCGAAGACCACCTGCGGCACCTGGTAGCCCTCGGTGCGGGCGTCTCGGAGGACCTTGAGGAGGATGGCGCGGCACCTGTGCGCCGTCGTCGGACTGGAGCCCGCTTTCTCGTGGGCCTTGTCCAGGGCCCGCATGTCGGCGGGGTTGAGGTCGGTGAGGCGCTTGGATCCGATGGTGGGGACGATCCAGAGGTCGATCATGCGGGAGGAGACGTCGAGGCTAGTGGGGCGCAGGCGCGCGGCAGCCGCTTGCTTCCACTGGTCGCACCACGTCTTGAGGGTGGTCCTCGGGCTCGCGCCCTGGGTCTGGCCGGCGGCGTGGTCGCGGCGCAGCTGACGGAGCGCCCGCTTGGCTTCGGCCTCGGTCTTGCGGATCCGGGTGGCTCTCTTGAGTCCGCCGGTGCGGGTGTAGCCGACGGGGAGGGCTGCGACCCACTTCCCGTCCTTGCGCTGGTAGATGGACCCTTCCCCATAGGCCATGACTCCTCCTTGGATAGCAGTTTGGATAGCAGTGTGTAGCCCAGGATAGCCGATGACACCACACGTTGGGCATGATGGCTTCGGCGAGATGGCGCGGTTTGTGGCCGCTCATGGGGCCAGTCTACCCCCTCAAGCAGTTTTTCATGATAACTGCCTGAAGGGGGTTGACAGCCCCGGAATCATGCGGCACCATAGTGGTCACGAGGTGCCCGAGATAGCAATCAGATAGCAATCTCGCGGAGACACCCCACAACCCCAGCAACCGCAACGAAAACTCCCCAGAAAGGCCACGGCCATGTCACTCTTCCACGCCGCCCAGTTCAAGTCCAACGACGGCAAGATCACCGTCTTCTCCAACGGCTCAGTCGGTATCCCGAAGCGGATGCGCGTCATCCCCCCGACCGACATCGTCGACATCGCCGTCGAAGACGGCGAGGCCCTGCGCGAGCGTGTCACCGTCACCCGCATCCTCGCCGTCGGCGTCTTCGCGTGGGCGCTGAAGAAGAAGAGCGGCGGGACAAAGTTCCTCCTCATCGAGACCGTCGACGACGCACACCTCTACGAACTCAAGGCCAAGTACTACAAGGAAGCCCGCTCGTTCGCAGCGAAGGCCATGACCATCATCCGCAAGGGTCAGGCCGCCGCAGCCGAGGAAGCCGCTCGGGAGGAGGCCAGGAAGGCCGAGGAGCCCGAGCCCGCGCCGGAGCCCACCGAGGACGCCGCCGTCGACGTCGAGCCCACACCGAAGCGCTGGTGGCAGAAAACCACCGGCGACCTCATCAACGAACGCCGCGCCAAGAAAGGCAAAGCACCCATCAACTTCAACGCCGCCTAGAGACGACAAGAAGGCCCCCGCTCGCACCCATGAGGATGCGGCGGGGGCCTTCAGTACGCCGTCAAGCGGCCTTCGTGACCTTGATGTCGTGGATCACGACCGGCACCTTGCCAGGCGTGTGGGACTCAATGTACGGGCCCCACTTCTCGGCGAACTTGAGTATGCCGATGTGCTTGTCGACGTCCATCGGCGTGATCTTCGCCTTGTAGAGCTTGTTGTCTCCGGGGAACGCCCTGAACTTCACGAACTCCTCGCCGCGGCGCACCTCGATCAGGTCCTCAGCGGCCCACAGGCGGCCGATCCGCAGGGGCACCATGGCCTCCTCGTCACCCTCGCCGGAGCCGTGGTATGAGTAGCGGATCTCGATGTCCCACGTACCCTTCGCGGAGCGCATCTGCTCAGGGGCCGGGTGGAGCGGGGTGTGGTCCTTGTCGACGATGACTCCGTCGCCGGCCTGGGAGGCGGTGACGCCGGGCCACTCGGTCACCGGCGGGAAGGAGCCATCGCTGCTGCTGATGGGCGTCGTCGGGCGCACGATGATCGTGCCGACCGGCGTCCCCTCGGGCACGAGCGCCCCGCGGTCCAGCCGCAGCAGGCGCGGAGTGGCCGCCACCGTGGCGGACAGTGCGGTGACCGTCTCGGCGGCGTGGGCTGCGTCGGCGTGGGCGGCCTCGGAGCGGGCCTGCGCGGTCTCCGAAGCCACGAGCGCCTTGGCGGAAGTGGCCTGTGCGTCGGACGCGTCGGAGCGTACGCCAGCGATCATAACCTCCACCTGATCGCTGGTCGGGCGCAGCGCCAGCGCGTCCTGGAAGTCCTTCCGGGTCACGTACTGGGCCGGGTCCAGGCCGGGCTCAGGCGCGGCCCCGTCGTTGATCTTGACGCCGGACGTGCCGATGTTGATCGTCACCTGCGACGGCATGCACTGACTGGTCTTTTCGTCTGCCATGGTTCTCCTTACGCCTGAATCTCTAAGGTTGCGGGGACCTCGCGGGCGCCATCCCACACGCTCACGGACGCCGCGACCTCGGCGGCACCATCCCACACCGTCACAGCCGGACCAGCCGGAGCTGGGGCTGAGGTCTCGTAGACCTTCACATAGTTGAACTTCACGTCCGCCCCCGGGCGGACAAGCATGGACGGCAGCCACTTGTCGGTCACCGCGGCAGGTAGTTCCAGGTCGATGACGACGCGACTGTTCTGTGCCGCTGGTAGACGGCGGTCGTGGATGGCCGCCTCGCCAAGTTTGACGTTCGCAGCGGTGTACTTGTTGATGACGGCCCACACGACGGCCTCAGCGTCGGCCGAGTACTCGTACTCGATCGTCCACTTGCGACTGCCTGCGGGGAGCGCGTACTTGTCGTACAGGGTCGAGGATGAGCCCGCCCGGATGAGCGCCCCGTCTCCGTCGGGAGAACCATTGCCGCGCCACCACTGACTGAACGGGGGCAGTGCGCTGTCTGCCACTATGCGTCCTTCCTGACGATGATCGTGCCGGGCTTCGTGCCGGCCGGGACCTGGTCACTCTTCCCGAGGGAGAGGATCGTCGGGGCGGCCGCGACCTGCGCCCTGACCGCCTCCAGGTCCTCCTTGGCCGCGTAGGTGGAGGTCGCGTCCGCCTTCGGTAGGTAGGTGCCGAGCGCGCTGCGGGCGGCGTAGGTCTCTGCGGCCGCCGCGGTGGTCAGGTACCCGGTCAGGTCCGTCTTCGCGGCCTTCTGCTCGACGGAGGCCTCCAGGTTGGAGACCTTGGACTGGAGGCCAGACTGGGCGGACGTAGCCTCAGTCAGGGCTTCCTTGGTCGCGTACATGGACTCAGCCTCAGCCTTAGGTAGGGCCGCATCGGCGGTCGTCTTGACGTTGTCGATCCTCTGCCCGAGCGCCCCGTCAGCGGCCTGCATCTCCGCCTTCGTCGCGTAGGTCGAGGTCGCCGTGGACGCCGGCAGAGCCGCCTCCGCCGTCGCCTTAACCGCCTCGACACGCTCACCCAGGGCAGTGTCAGCCTGAGTCACCTCAGCCTTCGTAGCCAGGCCCGACAAGTCCGGGGCATGCCTCTCACTGTCCAGGCGGGCCTGCGCCAGGTCCTCCTTCGTCGCGAACACCTTATCGGCCTTCGCCTTGCTGTACCAGACAGGTACGTCAGCCATTGATCCTCCAAGTCAGTAGTCCGTCCCTGAGCTCGACAACATCAGGGGCGTTGGTTGCCGTGAGCATCCCGTCCCCGGTGTCGCGCACCAGCGGCGAGGAGATGTCCTCCACCGCCGTCCCGGCGACGATATCGGTCAGGTCGACCGTGGTCCCCGAGAGGATGCGCGCCCGATAGCGGCGCGGGGTCTCTCGGTCTCCGGGTACGTCCAGTGTCACGAGGTAGTTGTGGGTGCCGGTGGGGAGGCTGGCTGGGGCCGCAACCCGCATACCGGCCTCCCCGTCAGCGCCAGTGAGCCTCCCCTGCCCGTCGAGGGCCGCGGTCACCCGGTGGGCGATGACGACACTCGCATCATCCAGGTCGCCCACCCAGTCCGGGTCGAGCGGCTGGAGCGTCACCGATCCTGCTCGCCCCAGCCCGTCCGGGCCGACAACGCGGCCGACGATCCGCGCATAACCAAGGCTCATGACGCCTCCTTAATGTCAGCGATAGACCGCTTCGCCCTGTCGATCCTCCCATGCAGGTCGGCGACCTCAGCGTAGAGGTGCGCCCGGTCTGTGCGAGCGTCATTGCGGACGCCCTCAACCTGAGCCTCAAGGTTCCGCAGGCGGTGCGACTGGTCCGCGGTGGAGTCCTTCAGTGCCCCTACCGCCACCGTCAAGGCATCAATGCGCTCCGTCAAGTCATCGAACTTCACGTCTAGGTCATCTCGCAGGTTGATCGCATGATTGTTGTGGACGCCCTCAGAGGCAGACTCAGCCGCAGTGGCCGCCCTCACCACGTGGGCGCTCATCCGAGAGAGGCGCTCGTCCGTCTCCCTCTGCTGGCGCTTCAGTCTACTGGTCAGGCGGGCCACCAGGGCCGCCAGCAGGGCAACCGTGGCCGCAATGAGATCTGGCGATGTGAGGATCTGCCCTATCGGCCCGAGCCCTGCTGGCAGCACCGTCAGGCCGCCTCGTGACGCGGCGTGTATGCCTCTCGGGTCTCACCGCCGGGGGTGACGATCCCAGCCCAGGCGAGGACGCTCACGCCGCCAATCTTGACGCGAGAGAGGACCTGATAGCCGGCCCAGGCGAAGCCCAGGAACTTGCCGACCTGGGCGGCCAGCACCTCCGCCTGGAGCGGATAGGCGCTCAGCGCCCAGGCGCCCACGGTCAGGACCACAGCGGCCCCGATCACGAGGGCGACACGGCGGCCACGCGTCCAATAGGGGCGGTCCAGGGACGCCTGAACCAGGGGCCACAGAGTGCCCAGGACGACGGTCGTGACGAACGGGTCAGAGAAGAGTGCCTTCACGGCGATTCCTTTCAGTTGGTGGTCACCAGAGGCGGCCGGAGCCGGCCTTGGAGTTGTTGAGGGCGCGCTGGAGAGCGCCGATGGTGGCAGTGCCCGGCTCGCCGTCGACCCAGTCGGCGAAGTCCCAGCCCGCCGGCAGGTACTCGCGGTGCCAGGCCATGATGAGGAACTGGAGCGTGCGCCACGTGTCAGCCCCAAGGACGCCGTCGACGTCGAGCGCCGGCGAGTCGTTGAGCGCCTGCTGCTGGTCCGGCTGCACGGCCGCGTTCAGGAACGACTGAAGCCGCTCCACCGCGGGACTGCCATCCTCGTCCAGGACGCCGTCAACGGTCGTGCCCATGACCTGCTGAAGGCGCCCGATCGTCGCGATACCGAAGACGCCGTTGCAGACCAGCTCGGACTGCCCATCGCTCTTGTTCTTCTTGCCCGTGTAGGGGCTCGCCGACGGCGCGGAAGCTGCTGGAGCGGCGGGCGCGGAGGTGACGGAGCCGCCGCCAATCATCCGATCCCAGGCCGCCCGGTCGCGCAGGCGATCAAAGTCGAGGTTCCCGTTGTAGCCGGGCAACTGACCGTACTGGGAGTACTGGTGGATGAGCGGCTGCCCCCAGTAGGGGACGCTCGGAACCGCCGGGTCGATGTACCCCATGTAGGTGGTGTTGTAGTTCGCCGGGTCGGCGTACCACAGCGGATACTCGCGGGCGACCGCGGACCAGTCGTAGCCGTTCAGGGCGGAGTCGTTCATGTAGATACCCGGCGTGGATCCCGTCAGGGCCTTCACGGTGTCCAGGAAGGTCTTCGCCCAGCCCGGCCCCAGCGCGACGGCGTTGTCCTCCCAGTCGAGCCACAGGGTGGCCCTACTGCGAAGAGAGCCGACGGCGGACACGAAGTACCTGGCCTGAGCGGCCGCGTCGCCGGGGCGGGCGAAATGGTAGAAGCCCAGGCGCTTCGAGGCCGCCAGTGTGGCGTTGGCCTGGGAGACCATGTACGGGTTGACGTAGTCGTCGTCCTCGGTCGCTTTCACGATCACGAAGTCGGCCCAGATGCCCGACACGTTCAGGCCAGCCTGATGGCTGGAGATGTCGATCCCGTGAGCGTGCTGCGGCGCGGCCGTCTGGGACGCAGGGGCGGCGGGCTTGGCCGGGGCCGATGCCTTCCACTTCGCGAACTGGGGCCACTGCGACAAGAACTTGCTCTCGCTGAACCGGTGGCAGGAGGTCCAGCGGCCGGCCTGAGTGTGAGGGTGCGTGGAGTAGCGGGCGGTGCGGGTCTCCTGGCCCGTAGTGTCACCCGCGTAGCCATCGATCGAGCCGTCCTCAGCAATCCACGCCTCCGACTCGAGCGGATCATAGCCGTCCTCGACGATCACGATGACATGGCCGACGCCGCCCTCATTCGCGGCCGAGAGAACGATGTCACCCGCCTGGAAGCCGCCGTCCGGGGTCAGGCTCTCGTCGCTCCACGGGACCTCGTTGAAGCCGTGCGACTCCATGCCGGCACGCATGTTGCCGGTCCAGTAGTCATTAATTTCAAGCAACGCGGCATGTCCCCATGGCACCCCGTAGGTGTGGTGGATGCCGTAGGAGATGGCCCCACACGCCAGGGACGAACAGTCCGCGTTCTGCGGGCTGGACACCCGACCGTGCGCGTCCGCGTTGGCGTACCAGCTGCGGCGCTCGGGCTGGGAGTAGCCCACGTTCTGCTCATCGCAGATTCGCCGGGCGATCTCGGCGGTGATCGATCCTACGCTCACGCCACGCCTCCCTGCTGCTCCTCCCAGCCGGCGGCAAAATTGACCGGTCCTGCCTTGAACGGCGACAGCCAGGCGCGGGAGATGTTTTTGTAGTACTTGCCGGTGACGATGATCCGCTCACCGGGCCCCACCATCGCGTCCGGCCGGAGGCTCTTGATGTCCTTCGCCTCCCCTGAGACGGACTGCATGTAGGCGTCGACGCGCTTGTCGACCTCCTCCTTGCAGTTGCGCAGGTACTCGCGGCGGGCGAACTCGGTGGAGACCCTCTCGGCCAGGCCGTTGAAGTCGGTGTCGGTCATGGCCTTGAGGCCGCGCTCCGACGTGTCCAGATATCCAGCAGGCATTAGCCCATACTCCTTGGTAGTGCGGTTGCAAATAGGGTGGAGTAGGCGGAGTCCCCACTAATGGAGAATGTGCCGCCTGTTCCGTACGCTCCGGTGAATCCGCAGCGAATTTTCGGGTCCTGGCCCGCGGGGACCACGCGAATCCCGGTGACGGTCACGGACGCGCCCGTGGAATCATTGGGGAAGCGCGCCCGGTAGGGGCGGTCCAGGAGAAGCACGGTCGCGTCAATGTCGCCGGCGCTCACGCGTCCCCATACCGTGAATGAGACCTGAACAATGCGGTCGTAGGGGCGCACACCCAGGTCGACCTGGGCTGCTCCCGAGTACTGGTTGTTGCCGAGCTTCAGGGTGTTGGCGACGACGACGCTGGCCTCAGCGGCCTGCACCTCGTTGATGGGGCGCAGGATCCAGGTGGCTCCGTTCTTGGAGCCGTCGGAGCGGTAGAGGACGCCTCCGACGTCCAGGTAGGCGGGGTGTGCTGCCGTGGGGGCGTGGCCGGCGGCCTCGGCCTTCGACAGGATTTCCCGGCCTGCTGCGACGGACTGGGCGGGGAAGATGATCCCCGCGGCGTCCAGGGCGCTTGGCCACGCGGACAGTAGGTCGTCACCGGCCTCCGGGACCGGGACTCCCTTCCAGTGATTCGTGGGCATGTGTCCTCCTCGTTACTTCGTGTAACTGACTTCGATAGTCAAATCGTGCGACCAGTAGCCGTAACTGGCATTCCCCTTGGTCTCAAAGGAGATGCCGCGGAAATATCCGCCGCGCCAACTGTTCCACTGGTCTCGGGGAATCTGAATCCATCGGCCGTCGCCGCGCCCCCAGCCGCCGGACTCATACCAGCGGTTGCCGCCGCCGGAATACGATCCGGGCGCGGACTGGAAACCATGAGAGCCAATGGAAGCGACGCCGGTCTGCCCATACCAGTGCTTGCTGTAGGCGTACACGCGCATATTCGTGATCGTCGCACCAGCCAAGTCCCCAGTCATATTCGGGAAACCAATCAAGGAGTTATACGACCAGCTTCCGTAGCGGCCCTGCGGCATAGTGTCCGGCCACGACGAATCCGGGGAGCCATTGGAATACGCCTTCCACCAATTCGACCGATACTTCCTGACATAGTTGCGCTTAGGCTGCGGCTGCTCTTGTGGCTTCGGGGCGCCCAGTATCACCGTGTGGTTCGGCTGGACTGTCTTCTCCGGTGCCAGCCCGAGGTCCTGCACCAGCACATAGGGTGTCGGGAGGGATGCGTCGCTCTTCGTCAGCATGACGCCCTCCGCCCCGTAGGCGGACGCGGCCAGGAACAGGAGCCGGTACGTGCCCGACGCCTCCACCGTGAACGGCTGGAACACCGCATGGCTGGTCTGGAGTTGGTTCCGGTTCTCCGACACTAGGCGCACCCGGTACTCGAACTCGCCCGTCGCGCCGTTGCCCACCGGGGCTCCCTGCATGCGGGCCTCGAGCATGGCGTTCGCCTTGTTCGCGTACCAGGTCAGCATCGTGGTCGCCTGGTAGAGACGGCCCGCCTCGAGGTCAACGACGATCTCATACATGGAGTCGACTGAGCGCACGATGTGGTTCTCGTTGTCCCCCCAGGACCAGCACTCACCCCAGCCGATCACGCCGCGGGGGAGAGCGGCCAGAGTATCGGCCAGGTCCGTGCCGCGCCACGTGATCCGGTCAGCCACAGAGAGCGACTGCGTGGTCACCTCGCCGTCGCCGGTGATCGTCGCCTTCGCCAGCCCATCCGTGCCCGTGATCGACAGGAAGTCGGAGCCGCTCGTGCCGAGCGTGACTACCTCGGTGGGCTGATTCCCCACCGCCTTCACCACGTGCAGGCCCGTGTGATCCATGATCGCCGCGTCCCCGGACGGGTCGCCGGCCACGATCCGCGTAGACAGGCGGATCGTGTCAGCCAAGAGCTCCCCGGTGATCTTCGCGGAGCCCGCCTGTAGCATCTGCGTCGTGACCTTCGCGAACGTCGCGACCTTCGCCCACAGTTCATCCGAGGCGGTGATCTTCGGGGCGGTGACAGCGCCGTCAGCCAGTTGGACCGCGCCCACCGAGCCGGGCACCAGGACCTTGCCGGCGACCAGCATGTAGTCCTGCCACGCCTTCTCGGCGGCCGACCACACCTTGACGCCGGTGGCCTGCTTGTCCGCGCCGGTCACCACCCACAGGTCCCCATCCACGGGGGAGTCCGGGGCGGTGGCGGCGACCGTCACGCGGCCGATCGCCCGCTTCAGAGCGTTCGCGGCCGCCTCACCAGAGGTGACTGCGGCGTCCTTCGCGGCCTTGACCTCCTCACCCAAGCGCTTCTGCGCCGCCTCGATCTCAGCCTTGGCGGCGTCCAGTTCCGCCTTGGTGCCAGCCGCCTCCAGAGCGATCCGGCCCGTCGCGCCCGTAGCGCGCGCCTGGCCACCCTCAGGGAGCGCGGCCGGTGAGACCACCTGGTAGACGCGGCCGGTACCGTCCTGGAGGCAGACGCACTCCGCGCCGATGGCGGTCACGCCGCCGTCGGCCGGGGCCACGACCTCGCTCACGGGGTCATCGGCCGGTAGCTCGACGCGGACCATCCCGCCGTCCATGACGTCGAGGACGCGACCAGTGGCCCACGTGCCCGCCTGCGAGCCGCTGCCGTAGGACGCCTGCTGCGACGCCACCGCCGTCCTGGGGGACGGCTTGCGGTCGATCCACAGGTTCGGTCTCACCATGCCAGTTCCTCCACGTCCACTCTCATCTGCCCACTGGGCTTGTCCACCGGCAGGCTGTAGGCGACGACCTTGCCGACGACGATTTCCCCGGCGTCGGTGTGGACGGCGATCACGTCACCGGCCTCCAGGCGCGGGTCAGCGGCGATCTCCACCGACCGCTTCGACGCCGCCGACAGGGCCGTCTCCATGTTCGTGAGCGCAGCCTTCTGGACGGCGGCACGGCTATCAGCGGAGTTGATCTCCTTGCGCTCAGTCACCCAGCCGTAGAGGTCGGGCTCGTAGGGCCAGGAGGCCGCCGTCGCGACACCGGTCCACTTCACGGCGGGTTTCTTGTCGTTGGTCTGCTGCGGGCTGCCGACGGTCACCCACCTGTTCGGGCGGCGCTCCACCGACTTGCGGGGCGCCTCCACGAGCATGTCCCGACCCGAGTAGCGGGCCACCGGCTCGGAGCCGCCAGCCTGCGCCCACAGGTGCAGACACCCGTCCGACTTCACCGCCCAGTTGATCCCCCTGGGGTGACACAGGTCCCGGATCGCCTCAGTCCTGGAGTGTCCCCACTGCGTGGACACAGGCACCAGCGTGTTTGGGGTCCCAGGGTCTAGCACCACCGGGAGGGTGCCGGCGAGCCGCTGCGCCTCAGACAGGACCGTCGCCCCCCTAGGTGGGGACGACGGCCACGCCATCGGATCCTGCTCGAGCACCTGGAGCAGGTCCAGGCACTCGACCTTGATCTTCCCGGAGGCGTCCTCCTCCCAGGACTGGTGCTGCCACCACCCCAGGTCGACTTCATCGCGGCCGGCCGGGGTCTCGAGGATGGCGACGACGTGCGACCGCTGCCCATAGTTGGCGAGCGGGGACGCTGGCGACTCAGGTACCCATCCCGCAGGGCAGGTGTAGGACAGTTTGCCGGGGACCACACGGTCACTGGACCAGTCGATCTGCACGTCCTCGCACGGGACGTCCAGGGCGACCACGGTGCGCCCCAGGTGGACGTCGATCCTGGCTCCTACGGCGACAGGCCCGGCCAGCGCCTCAGTAGACGGGCCGGGCCTCATGGCATCCCCTGCACACGCTTGGCGACCTCGAGCGCAGACCACGCCTGCCAGCCAGGAGTGTCGGGGTGAGCCTCACCGTAGTCCTGCCACTCACCCCACGTGGTCACCGGCACAGCCCCCTGCGGCTCGTTCTCGGAGCGGGGCTCGTGAGCCGTCCACTTCACCGTCAGCTCGATCAGATCATCGATGAGCCGCTTCCGGGAGACGCCGGTGACGATGACCGTCCTCGGCGGCACCCCGGCGGTCGGGGCGGCCGGAATCAGCATGATCGGGTGATGAGCCTGTAGCACCCACCACAGGTAGGGCTCGGCGTCGGGGTGGCAGGCGATGACGCCGCTCCCCGTCTCGGGCTCATCCCGGAGCGCCCACCGGGTCACCCCGCCGACGTGGGATACTTTCGATGACCACTCCACGGGATCCTCGTTGCTGACGTAGATGAGGCCGGGTGCGCTGCGCCCGTCAGCCCCGGCCACGTGCACCCCGTACCAGTCCCCGACGGGGCGGGTGAGCGACACGGCATCGCCCCCCGCCCTGTACGTGGTCTCGACGCCGGGCGCGGCCAGGCCATCCGCGATGAGGTGCTGCCCCTCCCCCAGGCGGGCCAGCACACGGTCACCAGCGGTCACCGTGACCGGCCCATCCACCAGCAGGGACGGCAGGCCCGACGCCTGGCCGATCCACCCCTTGAGTGCCATCCTGGCTCCTCTCAGTCGTTGCGTGAGACCTCGACGGCGACACGCTCAGCCTCCACGCGCATGCGGCCCACGAGTTCGCCGTCGACGTCGCGCACCTCCAGCACGCTCGGCGAGTTGCCGCCCTTACTCAGGAGGTCGCCGATCTTGGACCACTGGCCGCCGGTGAAAACCGGCTCCGGGCGCCCGGTGGCGTTGAGGACCGTCGTCAACCCCGGCTGCAAAAGACCCCCGCTGTCGAACTTGTAGAGCCCGGTCGACGGGCTGCCGTAGATCGGGGTCTCCCGCACCGGGACACCGAAGGTCGGGGCCTCGACCATCATCCCGTTGCCGGAGGCGATCGCGATGTGGTGCGCCGGAGCACCCCAGAACAGCAAGGTGCCTGGGGTGTTGTAGGACCCGCCGGGCGTAGACCCCGCCTGATACCCGGCCGCCGTCAGACGCGGAATCTGGGAACCCATTTGGTGGGCCGCCCAGTACACGAGACCCGAGCAGTCGACGCCGGGCGGGATCGAGGAACCGCCCCACACGTAGGTCGCACCGATCGCCTTCCTCGCGGCGTTCACGATGTCCGAAGCGGCCATCGTCGCCGTCTTGCCCTTCAGCCACTCCCCGAAGCCATCAACCCACTTCCCCGGCAGTGCGGCCGCCATGTCCTTGAAGAAGCCGCTGCCGGGGAGCCCGGCCATGACGGCCTTCATCGGGGCGCGCATCAGGGCATCGACCGCCCCCAGCGGGTCGGAGATGATCGAGGAGACCGCATCAGCCGCACTGGAGATCCAGCCGGTAGCCGTGTCCCAGCCCGAGCTGACGGTGCCCTTGATCTTGTCCCAGATACCACCCTTGGCGAAGGCCGCGAACTTCGCGCCCGTGTCCCCGCCGGGGATGTGCGCCCCGCTGGATCCGCGCGCGGCCGCGTTCATGCGGTGGACGGCTGCGGGGCCGCCGACGGCCTTGACCCACTCGGGCCGCATGATGGCCTCACCACCGGACAGGGCGATAGCGCCGCCACCGTCGGGTGAGTAGAAGTGGTAGATGTCTTTGCCTGGGCTGTAGCCTGGCAGGACGCCACCGGTTGCGTATCCGGGGATCGGGCTGACGTCCGGGAGGCGGAGCGAGAGCCCCAGTTTCTCCGCAATGCTGTCAGCCGTCTTCTTAATACCATTCTTGTAGACGGTATTAATAATGAAGTTAATCGGCTTCGCTGCGATTCCCTTAACGCTATCCCATACGGTCTGAATACCGGACTTCATATTCTCGAAGGACTTTTTGATATTCGTCGTGACTGTATCAAAAATAGGCTTCAGAGTGTCCTGGAACCAAGACGCGACCGTATTAATGGTACTCTTGATGCCATTCCAGACGGTCTTGATTCCACCCCACAGCAGGTCGGCACCATTCTTGATGCCATTCCACACCGTGGAAATGACTGGCTGCACATAGGTCTGGAACCAACTGACGACCGTAAGCACGGTCGACTTGATTCCATTCCAGATCGTGACAATACCATTCCAGAGGAACTGTGCCCCAATCTGGATGCCGGTCCACACTGCGGAAATGACAGGCATGACATAGGCCGTGAAGAAATCGGCGACAACCTGCACGGCCGCCTTGATACCATTCCAAATGGTCACGATTCCGTTCCACAGGAATTGCGCACCCGCCTGGATCCCCGACCAGACAGCGGCTAGAACCGGGGCAACATAAGCGTTGAACCAATCCACGGCCACACCGACGGCGGCCATGATCCCGGTCCACACGGCCTGGATCCCGGTCCACAAATACTGCGCCCCGGTGACAATCCACGACCAGACCGTCGCGAGCGTCGGAGCCACGTAGGCCATGAACCAGTCCACAACCAGTTGGACGGCGACCTGGATAAGCGTCCACACCACAATGAACGGGATACTCAGCGCCCAAATCCCGACCTTGATAGCCGTCCATACGGCCTCGAATACAGGCACGACATAGGTGCTGAACCAGTCGGCCACCGTCTGCACCGCAGTCTGAATACCAGACCAGACGCCGGAGACGATACTCACGAGCCCGTTCCAGATGCTCCCCAGGACACTCACAGCGCCCGTAATAACCGGCACCACGTAGGAGGTGAAGAAACCAGATACGGCGTTCCACACCGTATTCCAGGCCGAACTAAGCGCATTCAGGGTCGCATCCCAGTAAGGGGCGATCCAAGCCAGGAACTTCTGAAACTCCTCTGTGATCGCAGCCCACGCCTTTTTACCCGTCTCCGTCTGCGTGAAAAACCACGCCAGGGCGGCGACGACAGCGAGAATAGCCGTCACGATGAGAATATACGGGTTGGCTTCGGAAACCACGTTGAACGCCGCCTGCGCCTTCTTCGCGGCGTCCACGGCCTTCTCCATGGATTTCAGACTGGTCACCCATTTCAGGATGCTGCCAGCCTGCTTGATGCCGTCAATCGCCGTCGACGCCTTGTGGAGGGCCCAGAAAGAGCCTGCCGCGGTGCCGACCGTGACGGCCAGGGTGGAGAGCATTCCCTTGTGCTCGATGCCCCAGGCTGTCGCGGTCAGGAGGGCGTCGCCGACCTTGACGATGGCGTCACGCAGGCCCTCGAGGAAACCGGTCAGCGGCGAATTCGGGTCGAGCCCGAACAGTGGCTTATCCGTCTCCCCAGTGAAGATGATCTCCGCGAGGCCTTGCACCGACGGAATTAACGTGTCGTTAATCCACGTGCCAGCCTCGATAGCGGCATCACGGACACTGAAGAGGAAATCCACCAGGGCACTGTCCTCTTCGAGGCCGAATAGCGAGTCAGGTCCCTGATAGTCGCCGGAGAACAGGACGCTGGCGACACCCTGTAGGCCGGGCACCAGCGTCCCGGTGATCCAGTCACCGGCAGCGCGAGCGGACTCTCCTATCTTGAAAAGGAAGTCGACGATGCCGCTATCCTCTTCGAGGCCGAAGAGTTTATCGGATCCGTCAAACTTTCCCTTGGAGAGAATATCCCAAACGCCCTGAATTCCAGGGACAAGTTTGTCGTTGATCCACCCGAAAGCCGCCTCGGCTCCGGTGGCGACATTCCCCATGAAGTCCGTCAGTGCGGGCTTGATCTGGTCGACGATACCCATCGCCCCAGACACCAGGGCCGCCTCAAGGTTACCCCAGGCGCCCTCAATCGTCTTGGTCGACGTCGCCGCCTCCTTGGCGACATCCGTCATACCGAGGTCCATCACCGCGGCGTTGAATTCCTCGGCGGTGATCTCACCCTTCTCCATCGCCTCACGGAAATTGCCCGTGTAGGCACCCGCCTCTAGGAGGGCCTGTTGGAGTTTCCCGGATGCGCCGGGGACAGCGTCAGCGAGCTGGTTGAAGTTCTCGGTGGTGAGTTTCCCCTGACCAGCGGTCTGGGTAAGCACCATGCCAACAGACTTGAAAGTCTCGGCGTTTCCACCGGCGACAGCGTTGAGATTACCCGCAGCCTCAGCCAGTTTGTCGTAGCCCTGGACATTATTTGACGCCAACTGGGCGGTGATCGACTGAATATCCGACAGGCCGTAGACGGTCTTGTCCGCGTAGTCCTTCGTGGACTTGGTGAGCCGGTCGACGTCGGCCGCGGACTTACCCGCGAAGTTCAGGGTGTTCTTGAACTTATTCGTCGCGTCGGAGGCGGTGATCGCCTGGGTGGCAATGTCCGAGAAACCCGCGGCGAGGCCGACGGCGGACGTGACGGCTAGCGCCCCGGCGGCGATCTTCCCGACCTTGCGGAACGCCCCACCCAGGCCGGAGACAATACTGTTCTCCGCCTTGGAGGTATTGACGCGGTTGAGCTGGCCCTCGACCTCGCGGGTGAGGTTGGAGCCGGAGATAGCGACCTGAATCCAGGCGGTTCCGATGTTGTAACCAGTCAATCCAGGTCCTCCTCTATATGCTGGGAGGCCCCACAGCGGCGTGCTGTGGGGCCTCCCTCGTGTTTGGTTATGTGCTGGCCTGGGCTGCCAGTTCTGGGTGCCTGGCGAGCCAGCGGCGGGCCTTGGCGTCCTGCCGCTCCTGCGCCTCCTTGGCCTTCGCCTGCCAGCCCGGTTCGGGCGGCTGTGGCGACTTCGGCAGGTCGGATTGCTTGGCTCCGACGGCGCTAGCGATGTAGCAGCAGATCTGCCAGGCGGCCATCCTGACGGCCGTGACCTCATCGGAGAGGGCGACATCCCCACCCATCGCGCGCCCTAGGGCACTGCCTGGGGGTAGGCCGCGGATGAGGACCAGCAGCCGGCGAGGCGTCAGCGTGCCGCGCCACAGGTCCAGCAGGTCGACGCCATAGACCCTGAGCAGGTCGGCCTCGATCTCCTCCCCATGCTCCCTGAGGAGCGCGGGGAGGGCCATCAGTTTCCCGCGTTCAGGACCTCAAAGACCTGCTGGAGGAACTCACCCATGGCGTCAGCCGACACCTTCCCGTCCCGGCGGACGTGGTTCTTCACGTCGTCGTAGGCGTCACCCAGGACAGCGCGAGTCACGCGCATCATCGCGGCCGGTGAGGCGCTACCGTCCTCCATGGCGGCCAGCGCCTCGATCACCTCCCAGTCGGACTGGAAAGCGGTCGGGTCGACGGCGACGGTCAGGCCGTCGACGGTCACCTCCACGATGCCGCCTCCCTTGGCCTCAGCCTCCTGGAAGTCGCTCGGGGTCGCGGCCCCAATCTCGCGGGCGTGCTCGGCCGTCTTGCTCGTCTTCTTGCTAGTCATCTGTCGGTCCCTTTCGGTGTTGGCGGTCCCAGGTAGTGGTGACCCCACCCCGGCGCAGGGACCGACCATCCGCGCCGGGGCAGGGAGAATGAAGGCCTATCAGGCCGGGATCAGCGACTTCGCGTTGGAGTAGATGACGTAGTCGCCCAGCACCGAGAGCTTGTAACTCCAGGCGGTCAGTTCGCCCACCTTGAAAGCGACCTCGCCGCGCTCACCCAGTTCCAGGCGAGGGAAGACAATCCTCATCCGGGTGCGGGCATCCCCGGTGGAGGCGGTGTCGAAGACGTCGAGGACGCCGGACAGGATGGTGACCTTCCGCTGGGCCTTCGCGGTGATCTTCGCGACGTCCGTCTTCTGCGGGCCAGCACCGATCTGCTCCTGAATCTTCTCGGCCTTGGCGTTCAGGAAGCGGGTCACAATGTCCAACTGCGACTCCAGGAGGGCGGCCTCCAGGCCAGTCTCCGAGGAGTCCATGAAGGTCCTGACCACGCCGTGGCCTTGGTGGCCTTTGATCTTGGTAACGGAGTCGTCCATGGTCAGCTTGATTCCGTCATCACTGAGCCATCCGCAGTCCTTCAGGGTGGCTGGGACGGCGGTGGTGAGGCCCTGAATCTTGGTGGCGAGGGCGGGGTCGTAGGCGCCCAGGAAGAGACTGTCGTCGTCCGACCCGAAACCGAGCACGTTGTCGGCGTTGGTAGCCATTGGTTCTCCTATGGATTCCGTGTAGTGATCTGGTAGGTGGCCGTCGCGCGGGCGGCCGTGATAGTCGGGTCGGGCGACTCTGCGGGGGCGTTCCCCGTGACCTTCGTGACCGGGTGGTCGTGGCCCGCCGTGAGGGCGTTTATTACGGCGTCAACGCGAAGGGCCAGGCTCATTGCCTGGCCCGTAGTTGGCGCGAAGGAATCGATGGTGACCTGACCGGTAGACAGGACCCGCTGGTGCTGGCCCTGACCGCCCGTAGCGATCACCAGCACCAGAGGCCCCGGCGGATCCCCGTCCTCGTAGGGGACGGTGGACACCACCTGCACATCGGTCAGGGCAGCCTTCAGTGCCGCCATCACCAGGGCCTTCGTGTCCCTAGAGGTGCCAGCCATCAGCCACCACCTCCCCCGCCGTAGACGCGCTCCAAGACATGCTTGCGGGCCTGCCTCAGCCCCGCCTCACGGGTACCAGCACGCACGTAGGCGCGGGCACGCGACGTCGTCGAGGAGTGCACCTTGAAGCCCTCCCCTGCCCGCTCAGCGAGCCCCTTCGCGGCCCCGTCGACGGCGTTCTGTGCCTCACGGGACTGGAGCATCTGGGCGACGCCCGGCCCGTTGAGCCGGAACTTGATCTTCCCCATCAGGCACCCCCCGTCTGTCTCGGGTCGGTGGCGGCGTGGAGCGTCACCACGGAGCCCTTGGGCCAGCGCGCCGGGGCACCCTCGACGCGATACGTGGTCCCTGCGATGCGCAGGAGGTCGCTGGAGCGGATGTCCGGGTGCTGCCCGCGCCAGTACAGGGTGGGCTGGCTGACGACCGGCAGAGAGCCCGCGCTGACGGGCTCACTGGTGCCGCCGGGGTTGAGCAGGGCGGGCGGCAGGGGCGTCTCCACGACCGGTCCGGGGACAGCCTCACCGTACTGGTCGCGCCCGCCGTCGCCCGCCCTGAGTCTCGTCACGGCGACCAGCCCGGCGGCGATCACGGGGCCACCGCCGGAGCCAGCAGGTCCACCTCGAACGCGGCAGACCGTCGGCCGCCCAGTTGCTTCAACTCAGCCGCCCTGAGGAACAGGTCCCCCTCGGGATTCGAGTAGGTGAACTGGTCGGTGAACGGCCCCGTCGTGTGGAGTTCGCCAGACACGAGGCCCCTGGGCTCGGGTAGCCCGTCAGCCGCCCCCTGCTCGGCCTGGAGCGCCCGCTTCACGACCGCGCAGCAGACCCGCCTCAGCGTCCCCAGAGACGCGTGCTGCCAGCGCGGCGCAGAGGACTTGATGAGGTCCGTCGCATCCTCCAGGAGGACCGCGGCACGCTTCCGCTCCTGCTCAGACAGGCCACGCCAACGCGCCTCAAGGTCCTCCACCGTGGCGAAAGCGTCAGCCATCAGACTTCGCGTGGGCGCCCTTACCCCGCCCCTTCTCCAGCGGCACAGAGGCGCCCGCCTCCCCCTCAGTCTCCTCAGGGTCGGCGGGCACCTCCTCAGGCAGCACCCACCCCGGCCCCAGCCCGTCCGCCGTGACCTCATCGACCACGACGACCACGCCAGTCTCACAGTGAGTAAGCCGGATCATGCTCAGGCCTTGTCCTTGATGAGCGCGAACTTGTCGGCGAACGCGTACCAGCCGTACACGATCTCCAGGCGCAGAGCGATCTGGTTGTGGCGCTTCAGGTCACCCTGGCCGTCCGGGTCACCGAAGCGGATCAGCTCGATAGGCAGTTCACGCTGGACACCCCAGCGGATACCGTCACGGAAGTCGCCGATGATCGCACGGACCTTCGTGTCCGCAGCCTCAGGCAGGCCGGAGACGGTGTTGCCCTGGGCGACCGGGATGCCGCGGAAGTCCGTGACGTTCGTGCCGAACCCAAGCTGCGGGTAGCGCTGGTCGCTGGTCGCGCCGGAGCCGTCCTTGCGCTTCAGCTGAGACAGTGCCCAAGAGAACTTCGGGTCGAAGGCAGCGCCCGTCACCTGAACAGCGTCGGCGGCGTTGACCAGGAGGCCGACGGCGGTAGAGAACTCGTCGTCCAGGTCGGCGGTGCCGGCCGTGTCGTGCTCCACCGTCTTCGTGGTCTTCGTGATGTAGTTCTCCCAGCCGGAGATGACGTTCCCGGTGAGCGGGTTGATCCGGTGGTACATGCCCAGGTCAAGGGCACGAGACAGGGACACCTGACCGGCGGCCGCGAGCTGGTTGATGACGTCCAGCTGGTAGTCCTCGCTGGCCCACTGCACCTCCTCGGAGAAGCGCATGGTCACCTGGGCCTTGTGGGGCTTGGCGGTGACCGCGCCGAAGGTTCCCTTGGTGGCTCCCTTCTCGCCGCCCTCCTCGACGAACTCGGCCTTCGGGAAGTCGTTGAAGGTGATGTAGTCGACCTCTCCGAAGCGCATGGGCTCGCGGGCGGAGAGTTGGGCGATGGTGGAGAGGCTGCGGGCCTTGACGATCATCCCGTCAGCGATCTCGCGGGGCATGAGGACCTTGGAGTCCTGCGTGGTGAACACGGTTGCCATATTCGTGTTTCCCTTTCGTTACTGGTTGGTGCCGAACAGGCCTCGGACGGCCTGGATTGCGGCGCTGGGGGTGGCCGTTTCGGGGGCCTTGCCGCTGATGCCTGTTCCCCCTGCGACGGGGGCGCTGCCCATGAGTCCTTTGAGGACTTCGGCGTGGGCGGTGATCTCCTCCTCGGTGTCGCCCCGTAGGGCGTCGAGGGGGACGCCGGCGGCCTTCGCGGCCGCCTGCTTCCAGCCGTGAACCTGGTCGCGGTGCTCATATCCGGCGATCCGGTCCTGCGCGTCTTTGAGGGCCTTGGCGTGCGCCTCAGCCTCTTCGGCGCTGGTCTTCTTCAGGGCTGCGAGCTCCTCGACGGCGGAGTGGTTGGCGCGGGCTCGGGCCTCCCACTTGCGGGCTTCGGCTTTCCAGTCGGTGCCCGCGGTGGCGTCGTCGGCGGAGGGCTCGGTGGTTGTGGGCTCGGGCATCAGTTCGTCCCCTTTCCGGGAAACGGGCAGCGCCCCGGCCGTCCCGTGCGGGGCGAGCGGAGCGCTGCTAGGTGTTGGTGTTCGGTTGGGTGCCGGGCCGTCCTGTGCAGGCCGGCGCGGCTAGGTCATTCCGCGGGGGTTACCCCGTCGGTGACGGTCTCGGGTACGAGGCGGCGCATCTCGGCCGCGATGGTGCTGGCGTCGGCGGGGTCGCCACGCTCGGTGACCTTGGCTCGGGCCGCCTTGTACAGGGCCTCGTAGCGCTTCGGGTGGTAGCCGTCGATCCGCTCGGGCTGCCCCTTCCACAGGGGAGCGATGAGGCACCGGCAGTGATCGTGGTAGCGGTGACCGTCACCGCCGGCCGCTTTCAGGCTCCCGTAGACGAAGCCTCGGCCGGCAAGCATGAGGCACCATGCGCAGCAGCCCCCGGCCGGGGGGACGCGAGCGAAGCGGGGTTTGAGCGGGTCTCGGGCGACATTCCGGCTCACCGTCTCTTTGCCTTGGGTGAGGACGAACCGGGTCAAGGTCGCTCGCAGGCGATCTGCCGTCACGGCCGTGTCGCCCTGGAACGCCGGGCCGGCCGCCCACCGGGTAGCCCGCTCAACCTGGACGGCGCTCGCCCCGTCGGCCAGCACCCCGGTCATCGGGGAACCCACAGCACCCTCACGCACCGCCTCGAACCACTCGGCCGCCTCAGTGGCAGCCAGGTCCCCATAGCGGACGGAGAGCCCCTGCATCACCTCGGCCAGCGCGTCCCGCGCTATCTCCGGCTGAGACCAATCCAGGCGGGCCATGAACCGGTCAAGGTCCACGACGGCGCGACGGGCAGCCTCATCGAGGGCGTCGCCCAGCCGCTCCAGGTCAGCCCTGGTCGTCACCGCTGGTCACCTCGACCGGGGCCTCAGTAGGCTCCTGCGGCGCAGGCGCAGTCGGGGCCGGGGCGGCGGCCAGCAGACGATCCAGGACAGCGCCAGACTCAGCGCGCCGCTGCTCGGAACGAACCTCCATGATCTGCTCCTGAGTCAGGCCAGCCAGACGCATCGCCACAGCAGAGTCAGCCAGCGCCGGGAACGCCCCAACGATCTTCACCGCCGTATCCGCCGCCGCCTGCGGGCTGACGTACCGGGCCGGCGTCCACGTCGGATGCAGATCCCACGACTCAGCCGGCGGCTCCGTCAGACCGTCACGCACCATGAGCGCGTTCTGGGCCGTCCTCCGCAACGCCGAAGACACGATCTTCCACTGATGCTCAGCCTCATCCGACAGAGCCGCCTCAGCCGCCTGCATCGCCTCAGCCGACGCCGGGTTATCCGCGAACAAGCCAACCTGCGACTGCGGCAGATTCGTCGCCGCACAGAAGTTCTGCGCCAGCTGCCGATACATCGCCAGGTGTGGCTCCATGCTCATCTGCGGGAACTGGCCGACGTCAGGCTTATCGCCCTCGTCGTTCAGGTCCAGGACCGTGATCCGGCCACTGATAGCCGTCCACCGGGACTGGCCCTCAAACGCCGACTCGGACGCCCCAAGGACATACCGCTGCGGGGAAGAGAAGAACTCCGCCCCCGTCTCGGCGCGCACCAGTGTCCGCAGGGCCGCATCCGTCAGGTAGCGGACCTCCCGAGTGATCCGGGAATGCCCGAACGGCCGGCCGATCTGCGGGTCATAGGCGATCTTCTCCACCAGAACCCGGCCCGTCCGATTCGGCAGGCGCTCCGCCGACCAACGCCCATCCGAACGGCGCATCACGACAATCGCGTCGCGCGTCCACATCACCATCTCCGACGGCGACTCCAGGCCTTCCGGCGCATCCTTCGACATCTCCGTGACCGCGATAGCGGCACTGATCTGCCGGCGGCGCATGTCCCACAGCGCCGACGCCCACTTCGCGTCCCGCGCCTGGATCACCACCGGCGGATCCCCAGCATCCACGCCAGGCTCCACCGTCAGGAACGCAACCCCATGCCGGTACGCGGCGTTGAACACCTGCGGCAACTCGACGTCGAAATCGTTGCGAGCAAGGACCTCACCGAGCTCGAACGGATCCGGTGAACCATCCAGGGAGAACCCCTCCCAGACGTGCTTCCGGGCAAGCGCCTGCACCGCCTTGGCCGGCCAGCCGAGCGCGGCATGAGTGTTCTGCATCTGCGGAGGGATCGAGATACCCAGGTCCTTGAACGCCTTGTGGCCGTCGTAGTAGACGTCCAGGAGGGTGTTCTTGTCGAACTTGGCGGCCCACCGCTTGTAGAGCCGGTTGAGTGTGGTCTGCTCGTCGTCGGTGAGCCCGGCGACACTGATTGGTGCCTGGATCATAGGATTCTGGCTCCTCTCGGTCGCCCGCCGTCGTCGAGTTCGCGCGGCCTGCGCTTCGTTGTCTTCGTAGCCCAGTGGGCCAGTGTCAGTGCGTCCATGCCCGCCGACGTCATCCCCTCCGGGGCGGTCCAGCCGAACCCGCCGCCTGCGCCGATCTTCCGGCGGCTGATGACGGCGGCTTCAGCCTCCAGCTCGGCGTCGTCCGGGTGCGACAGGGACCGGTCCCGGATCGCGGCATCCATCATCGCGTGCGCGGCGATGACCTGATCCGTCGTCGGCGTCCAAATCACCTTCGGACTGAACCCCGCAGCACGGAGACGATCAACCAGGTCACCGGCACCGGACTTGCCGTCCACGACGATCTGCGCCCACCGGTCCCGGTGCTCTAGCAGGTAGTCCAGTATCCAGTGCACGCCCTCACCCATGTTGCGCACCCCCTGAGAGGTGCACAGTTGGCCGTAGACCGCCTCGGACTTGCGCTCAGGCTTCCGGCCCGCTCGAGCCAGGGCGACCGTGGAGCCGTCCACCGAGAAGCGGACGGCGGCGCACCAGCGCAGCCCAGACGGCGGCTCATCCACCGTCAGCGCGTTCCACGCCTCACGGCCAATCGCCTGAGACGCGACCTCCGGGTCCCAGATACCCAGACCCTCACGCCGGAACGACTCAGGACCGAGCTGACGCTTCATTCTGAGGATCGCCGACTCTGGCGTCCGGTGCGGGAACGACGGGTTGGCCTTCCGCCACTGGCGGCGGTCGTCAGGGTCCGCGTCATCATCCGCGCCGACCTCGACGTAGAGGCCATCGGCTAGTTCGCCGGCCAGCGCCGCCTTACGGAAGCCGCTGAACGCCTCGGACGGGTCTGTCGGCCGCGGCGGCGTGCCCAGGCGCAGGATCAGTGGGTTCGGGGCCGTGTTGACCGCGGGCACCATGTCATCCAGCGCCCGCTGGCCGAGAATCTGCGCCTCATCGAAGGTGATGACGTCGACGCCAGCGAAGCCACGGCCAAAGCCGCCCTCGCGCGCTCCGAACAGAATCCGGCTGCCATTGGTGAACCGGATCTGTTGCTGCCCGTTCGCCTGCCTCGGTCGGCCGTCGATGTACGGGGCGATCTCGGGCTTCAGGGCGAGGCCCTGCATCGCCGCGAACGTCTCATCTGCCGTCCTCGTGCGGTGCGCCGTCCAGAGGACAAACAGGCCCTCCTGGAGGGTGCACAGGGCGAAGATGATCGCCCCGAACAACCAGGTCTTACCTACCTGACGGGGCATCGAGACCTGCACGCCGTCGATCCCGGCCGCGTACATGCCATCCTTACGCTTCGCCAGGATCGCGCGCCCCAGTCCATCCTGCCAACGGTCGCAGGACAAGCCGAAGCTCTTAGCGCGGTCACGCACGCGCGGCCAGCCCGTAGACGCGATGCCCTCGGGCAGGATCAAATGCTTGGCGATGTCGGACAGGCGGGGCTCAGATGTCACCGAGCCCATCCTCATCCTCCGTCGCCTCAGTCGCCGTCTGTCGCTCACGCTCCTCGCGAGCCAGGTCGATCTCCCGGATCGTCTTGTCCACCTCCAGGAGGCGGCGCGACAGGGCAGCCAGGTCGCGGGCAGGGGTGCTCGGGTCGTCAATCGACGCTGCGAGACGCTTACGCATCGCAGCCATCACGTCCCTACTGTCCCCGTGCTCCGTCGCGTCCAGGACGCTCATAGGGGCCGTGGGGGCCGTCTCGCCATCCTTCACGGCGAGGAGTTTCCTCGCGGCACTCATAAGCACCCCCTTGGGAAAAAACAGTGGGGAGAGATGCCGCTATACCCACGGGGGGGCGAGAGGGCCGGGTGGGAGGGTATTCCCCCCTGCCCGGTCGTTTCTGGCGGCTACTCTACCATGTTTCTGTGTCTGTGGTCTCTTGAATTTTGATTGGCCGGTCATGTTTGCGTTTCGGCGGCCGCGGTTTTCTGCCGCTTCCTTTGCGTTGGTTGCATTTTCGGCAGATGATTTGAATATTGTCTAATGAGTCGTTTCCACCTCGACTGTGAGGCACGATATGGTCGGCCTCAGGGCTACTAGGCAGTAGGCCAGCGTCCCAGGTGAGGCGGACGTGGCAGATGGGACAGTGCTCTAGTCCTGCGGCGCGAGCGCTGCGCTTGGCTGCTGCTGCGTTGTGGAGCCAGCGTGTGGTGCCGGTGCGTGAGGTGGTCACGTGTCCTCCTCGCGCGCGTGTGCGCAGGCCAGCGCCGCGGCTGCTGTGCTCACGGCGCTGGCCTCGCTTCTCCCCATTCCCTTCTCCCCAGAAGGGTAGGCAGTAGTGGAGCCCAGTAGTCTCGTGGGCTGCTGGGCTCTGACACTTTGCCTATGTTCGTATGATGCGCGTTTCAGTGGTGGCGTGCAAGTGGTGGCGCACGCTGGCGTGTTGCGGTTTGGTCACGTGATGGGGTGTGTCTGTTGTGGGGTGCCCCCGTTGTCGATACCCCTGCCCCGCGTTGATGCCCCTGCCCCCTTGTTTGGTGGGGGCGCCCCTGTTTCGTGTGGGGGTGGGGTGTTTGTTGCACCCCCTCTTTGTTGTGGCTACCCCACTATCTGTGTGCACCCCCTAGGCTTGCATCCATTCGGTATGCCGGCATACACTAGAGCCATCGGAACAACCAGAAAGGAACTCCCCGATGAACACTACCCCCGCTAAGAACATCCTCTGGGAGATCAGCCAGGCCCTCGGTCACGAGTGCCAGGCCCTCACCTCCCCGCTCGACGGACACACTGAGGGCATCCGCCTCGGCAAGATCACCTACTACCTCGGCGACGACGCCGGAGAGGACGGACTCGGCCCTCTCGACGGCTACACCTGGGCGGTCTACGAGACTGCCGAGGATGGTGTCACCGAGCTGGTGCAGGACGGGTGGGACGACCGGATCGACGTCCAGGCCGTCGCCCAGATGCTCCGCCTCGCCAACGCCAACTGACACAACCCACCTGCCCGGCCCTCGATTG
>ERZ772964.113-NODE-113-length-41043-cov-9.31331_pt1 | contig 41043 bp, 29 predicted proteins | sample MGYA00580675_ERZ772964 | MGnify/ENA primary metagenome ERZ772964 (study PRJEB29015, sample SAMEA2737941) | human oral metagenome | biome: human oral; feature: human-associated habitat; material: dental | place: China | collected 2139 ... | reverse complement strand
AGCGTGACCCCGGCCATAAACACCGCCCGCCAAACCACCAACACACCAACCACAGATTTTCCCGGCTTTGTGCGACCAATCCCCCGAGAAGCGCCCTTAGCAACCGGAGGCGTGTCCAGCAGGCGATTCGGATGTCTTGTCCGGTGGCGTAACGTTTGCTTCGTGGCTGTCAAGCTTCGTGACAAGACAGGCCCCGTCCCTGCTTGTCGAAAGGCGGCTGAGAGGACGCCTCAAAGGTGAGTGCGAGAAGACGGCCTGGCACTGTGCCGAGTACGGAAAGAAAGCTCAGTGCCGTGTATGGAAAGGCGACCCAGCCGTGGCGCGTGAGAAAATGTTTTGGGGAGACGGGCATAGAAGGCGATCGACGTCGTTCTCGAGTCCGGCAAACTGACCGAGGGTCAAGACGCTTTTTTGGGGAGATGCTTGAGGGCACCCCCGATTGTTGAAGCGGCGTTGCCGGTTCGTTTCAACGAAGGCCTCGTTGATCGTCTCAAGGGCGGTTCTGTTGAACCTGCTTCGCAATGCCGGTTCGCGACTCCAACGATCGCGCATCTGTGACTCGGGTCGACTTTCTGTTGATTTGACTTTGCACAGGGGGCAACGGGGACATATGCGAAGGTGTCGCCGTCGTTCAGCGTTAGGTCAAGGAATTCTAGATCTCGTTCGCATCTTGCTTGCCCCAATTCGTCGTCTGTGCTTCGAGCGTGCGCGTGACAAACCCTGCAATGGCGACTTTTGAATGGGGTTATCGGAACGCTGTAGGCCAAACATGCTATGTCGATCAGCTTCGGAAATACCTTGCCTTTTCCTATTGCCTACACGGAACTTCTGCTCTAGGCTGAACTTGTGCGCACAAGAACGACCTGAAAAGTTGGAGACTGGGTTGCGAGCACCGGGCCGACAGGGTTTGACTCGGCACTTCGACCAGAAACAACGTACACAAGTCGATCTGGGACCGCGTACACAAGTTTCCTGCGTGTACAGGCTCACTTGTCTGGATCGTGGGTATTCATAAGGAGCAACTCGATGGAGAGCAAGTGGAATCCATCGCCGAGTCGGCACAAAAAGTCTAGACGACGCCGCGGGCAGCTGCGACTGACTCCTGCGAATGGGCTGCGACTGACTCCTGCAGATGGGTTGCGGCCGATTCCCATAAGCGGACGAGGCCCTTTGAGCGGCGCGCACCGTCTCAAAGGCTTGTGCAGCTTGAGCGAGTTGCGGAGCTTCGGCGGGTTGCGGCGTTCAGGCGGGTCGATTTGCTTCGGCTGGTTGGAGCGTTCAGGCGAACTGGGCACTTTCGGTGTTCGCCGTCGTCGAGGCAACCACTGTCCTTGCCGCGTTGGATCCCAAGAACGGAAAGGCATGGAATGAGCTTCGAAGAAAGCGTCGTTTATCAGATTTACCCAAAATCTTTCAAGGATTCGACGGGGACAGGAGTCGGCGACCTTCGCGGAATCATCGAAAAGGTTCCCTACATCGCTTCGCTGGGGATCGACTACGTCTGGTTCAGCCCCTTCTTCCCGTCGCCTCAACATGACAACGGCTATGACATCTCCGACTACTGCAACATCGACCCGGCGATGGGAACGATGGAAGACTTCGACGAGCTTGTCAGCGCCTTGGGGCGCCACGGCATCGGCGTGATGCTCGACATGGTTCTCAACCACACCTCCACAGACCACGAGTGGTTTCAGCGGGCCCTAGCCGGCGAGAAGAAATACCGGGACTACTACTACATTCGCCCGCCGAAGGCCGACGGCTCCCTTCCAACCAATTGGGTCTCCAAGTTCGGCGGGCCGGCGTGGGCGCCCTTCGGCGACACCGGCGATTACTACCTTCACCTTTACGATCTCAGCCAGGCTGATCTGGACTGGCACAACCCGGAGGTGCGGGCCGAACTCATCAACGTCGTCAACTTCTGGCGCCGCCGCGGCGTGCACGGGTTCCGCTTCGACGTCATCAACGTCATTGGGAAAGACGCGGAGCTTCTCGACGCGCCTGCCGGAACCGACGATCGGAAGATGTACACGGACGGCCCCGACGTTCACACCTACCTGCGCGAGCTCAACGAGGCTAGCTTCGGCCGCGACGCCGATTCGATAACGGTGGGTGAAATGTCCTCCACGAGCGTCGAGGCGTGCGTCGGCTACTCGAATCCGCGCGACCGCGAACTCAACATGGTTTTCAGCTTCCACCATCTCAAAGTCGATTACAAGGACGGCGAGAAGTGGACGTCCATGCCCTTCGACATGGGTGCGCTTAAGCGCGTCCTGAACGAATGGGCCGTGGGCATGCAGGAAGGGGACGGTTGGAACGCGCTGTTCTGGAACAACCACGACCAGCCGCGCGCCGTCAACCGATTCGGCGATCCGGGACGCTATCGCGTCGAGTCCGCGACCATGCTCGCGACCGTCATCCACCTCCTGCGGGGCACGCCGTTCGTCTATATGGGCGAGGAAATCGGCATGACCGATCCCGGCTACACCCAAATATCGGATTACGTCGACGTCGAAGCGCACAATGCGTACGCCGAGCTCGTCGAGTCTGGCCGCAGTGAACAAGAGGCATTCGCAATTGTCCGCGGGAAAGCGCGTGACAATGCTCGAACCCCCATGCAGTGGGATTCGAGCGAGGGCGCCGGGTTCACTACCGGGACGCCCTGGCTGCGCCCCACCGGTCAGGATCGAATCAACGTCGAAGAGGAAGAGTCCTCGGGCCGAATTCTCCCGTACTATCGGCGCCTCATCGCCCTTCGCAAGGAATGCGCGGTCGTCGCCCGTGGCACATATGAGCCGTACGCCATGGATCACGCCGACATATACGCGTACATTCGCGAGTACGAAGGGCAGAAGCTGCTGGTTCTCACGAACTTCCGTCCGAGACCGGCAGAGATCGACATCCCCGAAGAATTTCTCGACGGCAAGGTCTTGATTTCGAACTATTCGCAGAACGGCGTTAAATCGCGGCTAGGCTCGCATTCAACGCCGGACTCGCGGCCCGATCTCGACTCGGCGTCCGGCTCGGATTCGACGCCTGAACCCGGTCCGGCGGACGACGTCGAACCGACGTTGACCCTGCGCCCATACGAGGCGTTGGCGATTCTCATACACACAGACACGCTCGGCGAGTAAACCGCTCGGCGAGTGAACACAAAGCGGCCGATGAGCGAGCCCATGTGCGGGCTGAGCGAACTGAGGCGGACGGCGAGGCGTCCACGCGAGGCGAGCGAAACGGCACAGGCGAGCAGCGGCCGGCGCACCCGATGAGTGCGCGGAACCGTTAGGGACCGCGCCCCCGCGTCGCATTGAAGGCGGCGCAGTCAACAACACACAAAACGCATATCCTCACTGCACTTGGCTTTGAAAGGAGCCTCATGTCTGACATCCCCGCTTCAGGCATTCCGATCGTTTCACCTCTCACTGGCGAAGTGATCGAATTGCCCGATGTTCCCGATCCCGTCTTCTCCTCGAAGGTGATGGGCGAGGGCTTTGGAATCAAACCTTTGATCGGCGAGGTGCTCGCGCCGGCCGACGCCGAAGTCGTCATGGTCGCCGAAACCGAACATGCCATCGCCTTCAAGATGGACTCGGGGCTGGAGATCCTCCTCCACCTGGGGATCAACACGGTGGAGCTCAAAGGCGGTCCCTTCCATCTCAATGTGAGCGCCGGCGACAGAGTGCGCGCGGGCGAGACCATCGGGACGATGGACCTCGCAGGCATAGCTGCGGCGGGAAAGAAGACGGAATCCGTCCTGGTTTTCACCAACGGGGACGAGTGCCTCGCCTCTTTGGATGTCAAGACGGGCCTGGCAGACGCAGGCGGTGAGGCAGCGCGTGTCACGCTCAAAGGAGCTGCCGCAAAGGCCCAGGCGAGGGCAAAAACCGCTCGGGTGGGAGCGGATGACTCCTCCGACGGGACCGACGTCGCCGCTCACACGGCGAACGGCTCAGCCTCGCCCGGCTCTATGGCTCCCAAAACCGAAGGGACCAATCCCATGAAAAACAACGGCCTGAGTGGCCCAAACAAACGCAAAGGAAAGAAGAAGGCGGCGTCGGCCGAAGAGCATGCCCAGCTCGACGCGGCTGCCCGCGACATCGTCGAAGGAGTCGGCGGGGCGGGCAACATCCGCAAGGTGATCCACTGCATCACTCGCCTGCGCTTCTATCTCAAGGACGAGGCGTTGGCGGACGACTCGGCGGTTATCGACATCGACGAGGTGATCGACGTCGCGAGGGCCGCCGGACAGTACCAGGTGGTCATCGGCCCGAAGGTCGGCCAGGTCTATGAAGCGATTGTCAAGCTCCTCCCTCGCAACTCTGAAGACGACGTGCTTGGAGGCGAAGAGGAGAGGGAGCGCCCGACGACGCCGTTCGGCTGGGTCAAGTACGGCTTCAGCTCGCTGATCGGCGTCATCACGGGATCGATGATCCCGATCATCGGCGTGCTCGCCGCCTCGGGCATCCTCAAGGGAATCTTGGCGATACTTACTTACTATGAAGTCGTCGACAAGGATGGCAGCACGTACACGTTCATCGATGCGATGGCTTCGTCGATGTTCTACTTCCTGCCGATCATCGTCGGTTTCACGGCGGCGAGACGGCTGGGCGCCAACCCGATCATCGTGGCCATTATCGGCGGAGTGCTGTGCTTTCCGTCGCTGGTCACTCTATCGGATCCCACACGGATCAACCTGCCTGCAGACCAACATCCTTACCGCGTGGTCGCTCGCCTTGGCGACACCGTTTTCAACGCGGACTTCTTTGGCATTCCGGTGGCGTTGCCCACTGGAGAGAAAGGCATGGCCTACACCTCTACGATTTTCCCCATCATCATCGCGGCGTGGCTGGCTTCAAAGATGGAACCCTGGTTGAAGCGCTGGATTCCCGCCGTCATCCATTCGATGTTCGCCCCATTGGTCGAGATCTTCGTCGTCTCAACCCTGGTGTTGGTGGTTTTCGGACCTCTAGTCATGTTCTTCTCCGGCTTCATCGCCAACGGAATCGACTCGGTCATCGACTTTAACTACATTCTTGCCGGTCTTGTGATAGGCGGCCTGTACCAGACGCTCGTCATATTCGGTCTGCACTGGGCCGTCATCCCGATCATTGCGTCGCAGCTCGCCGCTTACCATGGAAACGGCCCTTCGAAGATCAACGCCATCGTTTCCGTTACGATGATCGCCCAGGGAGCGGGAGCCCTCGCCATCTGGGTGAGGTCCAAGAACCCGCGCATCAAGCAGATAGCAGGGCCGGCGACGATATCCGCAATGTGCGGCGTCACCGAACCCGCGATGTACGGCCTCAACCTCAAGTATGGACGGGCCTTCATCACCGCCTCGATCGGCGGAGCCGTCGGCGGATTGGTGACCGGCCTCCTCAATGTCAACATGTGGGGATTCACCGGAGCGTTCGTCGGTTTCACGTCCTTCATCAACAAGCAAACGGGAGAAATCGATTCCAGCTTCACCGGATTCTGGATCGCGTCTTTCGTCACGGTGATAGTCGCCTTCGCATGCACCTACCTCTTCGGATTCAAGGACTCCGATCTGGAAACCGAGCGGAAGGTGGAGAAGGTTCGGCTCGGCAGGCGCGAGCCGGTCGCGAAGTGACGCCGGACGACTCCGCCGGGCGTTTCGCTCCAAACAATTGAAAAGTCAAAGCTGGGCCGCGCGGTTGAGACGCCGCGCGGCCCAGCTGCACGTTCTAGTGCCGCCGTGCGCTGATTTCGGCTTTAAGCGAGTCCGATACGTCGCTCCGCTCTCAGTGGGACCGCCGTGGCAGGGCCGCGTCGCCGATCAGATGGATGCCGGCAGCCGCCGGGCCGTCGTGTTGAACTCGAAGCCTATGGGCGAATGGCGCGAAACGGTGTACTCGAACAGCAAACCGTTGGTGTCGAAGGTCGACGACGTCACGGCGACGATGCAGCCTAAGCCTCCCAGGTGGAGGAGTTCGACGTCGTCTTCGGTCGCGGGCTCCACGGTGACGGTTCGCGTGGCGCTGCCGACCGTAACCCCGAGCTCGTGTTCGAGGTGCGCGTAAATTGAGCTCTCCACGATCGTTCTGTTGAGGCTGGGGACGATTGATTTGAGGAAGACGTTCTCATCGAGAATGAGCGGCACGTCGTTGAGCAGCCTCAAGCGGCGCAGACGAAGAACCACTTCGCCCACCGCCATGCCGCTTCGTTTCGCCAGCTCTCGGTCTACGTAGCTTTCCTCTAGGGAGAGCATGCGAGTGCTCAGAGAGAATCCGTTGCGGTCGGCCGCCTCCTTGAGCGATTCGATTCCTCCCAGGAGGAAGGTCGACGGCGGCCGCGATGGGACGGGCCGACGCCGATAGATCACCTGGACGCCGCGTCCCTGCATGGTCAGGATGTGGCCTTGGCCGGCCAGAAGGGCGAGCGCTTTGCGGACGGTGTTGCGCGTGCATGAGAATTCAAGCGCTAAAGCGTTCTCCGAAGGCAACAGGCTTAGAAACTTGTATTCTCCCTGCTCAATCCTGTGCCGCAGGATCTGAAAGATAACGTTGTACTTCGGATCGGCCACTAATCGAACTTTCCTTGTCTGTCGTAATCTCGAGTCTGAACGGCCTCCGCGAGGCGGCTTCGCGGCATTCGCCTTCGACGTCGCGTTTACGGAAACCGGAACCGATTTTATCAGGCGGAGGGCACGCAATGGCGAATGACGAGCTTGGAAAAGAATATTGGGACTTTTAAAAGGAAGAGGGTGAACTTCTTGACTCTAAACAAAGCGGAAAAGCACGTAGGGAAAGCTTTTGCCTTGCGTGGCGGTGCATGCAAAATGCGAGATTATTTTGAGATTGTGCCCTACGGGTCTTCCCGAAAACTAATGCAGAGGGAAGTTGGAGAAACGTCAAGCCGGCATATGATGCGATGCATTTCGCAACACGCCCGTTCTTCGGCTCGACCGCCGAGCTTTCCCGTTAGACTCAAAGCTCACGACGACCTCCGATCCACGACTCCGCGGGAGGGAACTATGAGCACGAAAAAACGATTGACGACAAGCGCCGCCGCAGCCGCGGCCTGCATGCTGCTGGCCCAGACCGCCCCGGCGAACGCGGCACAGACCGCCCAAAATCCGGCGGGCCTTCACGGCGGGATCGTCGCGGACGGGACCGGCCGGGGCGGCGGAGGGTCCGGTTCCCCGTCGCCCGCTGGATCTGAGGGATCCGCTGCCGAGTCGGGCGGCGCCGGCGGTCCGAGCCCCTCCGACGCGGGCGGCTCGCCGACGCCGTCGAGCGACCCTTTCGATCTGACCGTCATGGCCACCACCGACGTCCACGGACACGCATACAACTGGGACTATTTCCGCGATCAGCCCTACCCGCAGGGGAGGGTTCGCAAGCTCGGCATGGCGCGGGCCGCCACGATCATCGAGAACGCCCGGAAGTCCAAACCGAAAGGATCCGTGCTGGTCGTCGACAACGGCGACGCAATTCAGGGGACGCCGCTGACTTACGTGGCCGCGAAGCGCCCGCAGCTGTTGCAGGGGCGAACGCACCCCATGGCGGAGGCCTTCAACAATGTCGGATACGACGCGCAGGCGCTGGGCAACCACGAATTCAACTACGGGCTCGACGTCCTCAGAAGCTACGGCGCCCAGCTGAAGGCGCCCCTTTTGGGGGCCAACGTCGTCAAAGCCGGCACGGAGACGCCTGCGTTCACGCCCTACACCCTCATCGACCGCACCATCGGCGGGAAGAGGGTCAAGATTGGAGTGGTCGGGCTCGTCACCCCGGGCGTGCGCGTCTGGGACAGGGCCGTCGTCGACGGCAAGCTCGAGTTTCGCGACCCGGTTGTGACGGCGCAAAAGTACGTGCCCCAGATGAAGGCGCGGGGCGCCGACGTCGTGGTGGCGCTCGTGCACTCGGGGCTCGACGCCGAGGGCGTGGCCTGGAACCCCGCGCTTCTCCAGGAAAACGTGGCCGGATCGGTGGCGTCGAAGGTCAACGACGTCGACGTGGTAGTCGGCGGGCACTCCCACGTGGACATTCCTTCGAAAGTCTTCCGCGCCCCCGACGGGGACCCGGTGCTCTTCACCCAGCCGACCTATTGGGCTCAGTCGGTTTCACAGGTGACGCTTCCTCTGAAGGCGAACGAAAACGGGCGCGGCTACAAGGTTTCCTGGCCTCGGACCGATACGCAGATCGGGGCGCTCGCCCAGGCGAAGTACGCCGACCAAGTCGCCGATTCGCCGACGTTCGCGGCGAACAAGAAGCTGAAGGCCGACCACGAGGCGACCGTCGCCTACGTCAACACCGTCGTCGCCCAGTCGAAGGAAAGGCTCACGTCGGCGACGTCGCACTACGAGGACACTCCCATCCTCGACTTCGTCGGTTACGTCATGGCCGACAACGTCAGGCGCGGGCTCAAGGGAACGAAGTACGAGGGCCTGCCCGTCGTCGCCCAGACCTCGCCGTTCTCGCGAACCGCCGTGTTCCCAAAGGGAAACGTGACGATCAAGGACATCGCGGGGCTGTACGTCTTCGACAACACTTTGGGCGGAGTGCTCGTCACGGGGCGCGAGCTCAAGGACTATTTGGAGCACTCGGCCCGGTACTTCGTGCAGGTCCCGGAGGGGTCGACTTTCGATCCGAGCAAAGTCAACGCCAAGTACGACGGCGCGACCCGCGGGATCCCGGACTACAACTACGACGCACTCACCGGACTCCGGTACCGAATCGACGTGTCGAAGCCGGTCGGCAGCCGCATCGTCGGCCTGAGCTATCCGGACGGCCGGCCGCTGGGCGACGGCGACAAGCTGATCCTTGCTGTCAACAACTACCGGCAGAACGGCGGCGGAGGATTCCCCCACATGGGCGGCAATGCCCGCGTCGTCTATGACGAGCAGCAGGAGATTCGCCAACTCCTCATCGACTACGCGCAAAACGCAAAAACCATCGACCCCGCTGTATTCTTTGAGCGAAATTGGGAGGTCGTCACGAGCTCGTCTGCCGCTCCAGCGCCGTCGGCGAGCGCTCGGCCTTCTGACGTCGCTCCGTCGGCCAGCGCGGCGCCTTCGCGACCGGCTTCCTCCGGCCCCGCGGATCCCTCCGACGCCGCTCCTTCCGACTCTCCAGCCCCGTCCGCTTCGGGCGCGGCGTCCTCCGCTTCGAACGGAGCGTCGTCCGATTCCAAGGCGTCGTCCGGCTCGGACGCTTTGCCAAGCGCACGCGGCTCGCGGGGCGGAGGCGACTCGGACGGCCGGCAAGACGCGCGGAATCCGCGCCGGTCGGCGGACCCCGTCGCCGACCGCCGGCGGACCTTCAACCAGAAGTTGGCCGCGACCGGCCTGGACGCACGGGCGTTGGCGCTTGCGAGCCTGCTCGCAGCTGCCGCAGGATGGGTTGCGATTCGGCGCAGGCAAGCCTCGCTCCGCCGTCGTCCGTGAGCGGATTCATCCGAGGGCGTTGTCTCCCACTCACAGCTGCTTAGACAACTCGCCTAGAATGGGATGAGGCAACAGGCGCCCGGCGCCTCGCAACGACTTAGGAGACAGCCCCAGTGGGAAAGTTCATCAACAGAATCCTCCGCGCAGGCGAGGGTCGCACCCTGAAGAAGCTCGAGGCGATCAAAAAGCAGGTCAATGCGCTCGAGCCCACTTTCGAGGACATGACGGACGAGGAACTCCGGGGGCAGACCGAGCAGTTCAAGGAGCGTATCGCCGACGGCGAAACCCTTGACGAGCTTCTTCCCGAGGCTTTCGCCACTGTGCGCGAAGCCGCCCGGCGAACCATCGGGCAAAGGCCCTACGACGTCCAGATCATGGGCGGAGCGGCGCTCCACCTGGGCAACATCGCCGAGATGAAGACCGGCGAGGGCAAAACTCTCGTGGCGACGCTTCCCTCCTACCTCAACGCGCTGACGGGCAAGGGCGTGCACGTCGTCACGGTCAACGACTACCTCGCCTCCTATCAGTCCGAGCTCATGGGGCGCATCCACCGTTTCCTGGGGCTCACCACCGGGTGCATCCTCACGGGCCAGGATTCCGACGAACGCCGCAAGGAATACGCGGCGGACATCACCTACGGCACGAACAACGAATTCGGATTCGACTACCTGCGCGACAACATGGCGTGGCAGACCTCTGACTTGGTCCAGCGCGGGCACAATTTCGTCATCGTCGACGAGGTCGACTCGATCCTCATCGATGAAGCGCGCACCCCGCTCATCATTTCGGGCCCGGCGGAGGGCGACGCCGACAAGTGGTATTCGGAGTTCGCCCGTCTTGCTCTGCGGATGCGCAAAGACACCGATTACGAGGTCGATGAGAAGAAACGAACCGTGGGCATCCTCGAGCCCGGCATCGACAAAGTCGAAGACCTCTTGGGCATCGACAACCTCTACGAATCTCTCAACACGCCGCTCATCGGCTACCTCAACAACGCGATCAAGGCCAAGGAGCTTTTCGTCAGGGACAAGGATTACATCGTCCGCGACGGCGAGGTCCTCATCGTCGATGAGCACACCGGGCGAGTCCTGCCCGGGCGCCGGTACAACGAGGGCATGCATCAGGCGATCGAGGCGAAAGAAGGCGTGGAGATCAAGGCGGAGAATCAGACTCTTGCCACGATCACGCTCCAGAACTACTTCCGCCTGTACGACAAGCTTTCGGGCATGACCGGAACCGCCGAGACCGAGGCCGAGGAGTTCGCCTCGACCTACAAGCTCGGCGTCGTTCCGATCCCCACGAACATGCCGATGATCCGGGAGGACAAGGTCGATTATGTGTTCCCGTCCCGCAAGAGCAAGCTCAAGGCGATCGTCGAGGACATCAAGGAGCGCTACGAAGTCGGCCAGCCCGTCCTCGTCGGCACGACGAGCGTGGAAAAGTCCGAGGAGCTGTCGAAGCTTCTGCGTGACGCACGCGTTCCCCACCAGGTTCTCAACGCCAAGCAGCACGAACGGGAGGCCGCCGTGGTCGCCGAGGCCGGGCGCAAGGGCTCGGTCACAGTCGCGACCAACATGGCCGGGCGCGGAACTGACATCATGCTCGGCGGAAATCCCGAACACCGGGCCGTCGCGGCCCTCAAATCTCGGGGCCTTGACCCCGAAAAGACCCCCGATGAGTATGAGGCCGCTTGGCCGCAGGCCCTGAAGGAAGCTGAAGAGGCCGTGGCGGAGGAGCACGACGAGGTCGTCGAGCTCGGCGGGCTCTATGTGTTGGGAAGCGAACGGCACGAGTCTCGGCGAATCGACAACCAGCTGCGCGGACGATCCGGACGCCAGGGAGATCCCGGCGAATCCCGCTTTTACCTTTCGCTCGAGGACGATCTCATGCGCCTTTTCGCCACGGGGATCGCGCAGAGGGCGCTCAATCCTTCGATATACCCGGAGGACGAGCCGCTGGAATTCAAGATCATCTCCAAGTCGATCGAACGCGCGCAGACGTCCATCGAGTCGCGCAACGCCGAGATCCGCAAGAACGTTCTGAAGTATGACGACGTCATGAATGAGCAGCGCAACGTCGTCTACGCGGAACGCCGCCGCATTCTCGAAGGAGAGGACCTCGAAGCGATGGTCGAAGGCTTCCTCGATTACGTCGTCGAAGACATAGTGGGCGTCCACACCCAGTCTGACGCCCCCGACGAATGGGACCTCGACAAGGCGTGGATTGAGCTTAAAGGCTTCTACCGGCCCGGTTTCACGGTCGAGGAGTTGATCGACGAGGTTGGCGGCGTGTCGAAGCTAGAACGCGAACACGTGCTTGACGAGCTCAAAACCGACATTCACACGAACTACCGCGACCGCGAGGAGGAGGTGGGCGAGGACGCCATGCGCGAGCTGGAACGCCAGGTGATCCTCAACGTCCTCGACCGAAAGTGGCGCGAGCATCTGTACGAGATGGACTACCTCAAAGAGGGCATCGGCTTGCGCGCGATGGCCCAGCGCGACCCGCTCGTCGAATACAAGTCCGAGGGCTACGACATGTTCCAGGCCATGAACGACGGAATCAAGGAAGAGTCGGTACGCTACCTGTTCAACTTCGAGCTTCCGAGCGAGAGGGAGGAACGCGAGGCCGCCATCGTCAGCGCCGAGTCCGCGGCGCAGGCCGCTGCCGAGGCGGAGGCCGCTCAGCGCGAGCTGGCTGCCGAGATGGCCGCGCAGACCGCGGCCCAAAGCGCCCGCTCGCGGGTTGATGCCGAGAAGGTTCTGGGCATCAAAACGCCGAAGCGCTCGCGGGCGGTTTCCTACTCGGCTGCTTCGGAAGACGGCACGGTCAAGACGACGGACGAATCCGGCAAGTCCGTGCGCCGCGCGGCCCCGAGAGGCTCGGAAGGGTCAAGCGACGGCATGAACCGCGCCCAGCGCCGGGCCGCCGCCCGGCGGCGCAAGCACTGAGAGCCCTCGGCGCCGTCCGGATCGAGGGCCGACCTCTCGGCGCGTCTGGGGATCAGCGGCTTCCCGTGAACGACTGCCGGTTGGCACCCTTGTGGATGCCCTCGGCTCCCGAGATTAGGCTATTTCGAGGGCGACGACCTTCCACCTGCCCCGCAGGAACTCCATGCGCAGACACGCCGCCCGCACCCTCTGCCCGTCGTAGACGGCGGCCGCCGCTTCGATGACGCGGGCGAGAGGTTTGTTCGCCAACACTTTGAGAATGCGGGGACGGCAGGTCCACGGCGCCCGCCCCTTGATTCGGATCGCGAGGCCCGCTCTGCGCGCAACAGGTCCGTAAACCTCCGGCGCGAGCCAGTGCCTGAGAGCCGTGGCCGGGCGGTGCCCGAGGAGCACCTCCACCACGAGAATGACAATCGACCCGATCAGCGAGGTCCCTTTTGGCGCGTCGGGCGGAAGTTCGGCGTCAAGCCGGGGCGCCTCCTCATCCCACGCGGTCTTGGCGGGCTTCCGGGCCGCGACTGAAAGACGATCCCATGGTCGCTCCGGCGTCGTGTGGGGAAAGGAGCGCGGGATGCCCTCCTCGGGAGCCGGGGAAGGAGCGAGCAGCTGGGAAGGCGGACGCCCGACGACGATTTGTCCGGCACGTTCCTTTTGACCGGTAGGCTCTGCCGGCCCGGTGGACTTCGCGGAGACTGGGGCTCTCTCTGAGATGGAGAGCTTTGTCGCCTCGGGAGGCTCCGAGACGGCGGGCGTTCCCCGACCCGGAGTGTTTGCCGGTCGGGGAGACTTCGTGGCGAGGGTGCTCATTGCGGATCCTTAGGTGCTTTCAGGACTTAGCCGGGGCGAAGAAGGTCGGGGAGGACAGCGTTGTGCGGTTCGCCTCAAACCAGAGCTGAGTGTGGGACGCGATGTCCGAGCGGCTCGCTTCTCCGGGAAGGTTCCGTGCCGCCATGGCCCACGGGCGGCCTCCCGGAAGCACGGTGACCATTCGCGCTTCTGAGGGGCCACTGCGGGCGCGGTCCCTCTCCTCGCCCGCCGAGCGCCGGGGCCGCTTGGGTTTGGCCGCGGCGCCCGGCGCGAGCAGGCCGACGGCGCGTTTGACCGAGGGAGATCCGAATCTTCGAGCAAAGGCGACAAAGGCGCTTCTTCTTCCTCGGCGCGCGTGGGCGAGGCCCACATAGGAAATCGCGAACCAGGCGCAGACCAACGTGGCCTCACTCGCACAGAAGGCGACGGCGGCCAAACGGAAACTCGAGTTGCTCAGCTGTGCGTCCGCGGCGATATGCGGGATCAGCTTGGTCCACGAAACGGCTGCCGTCCAAGCGCAGGCAAATCCGCATAAGACGTAAGTAGTCGGTGAGTGACTCATTTTGAACCTTTTCTAAGCTCAAATAGTGGATTTCATATTTTTATATATGAATAGTTTGCATCAGCCTCTGTTTGAAGTCTGCAAAGTATGCACGGTATGAAAGTTGTCGCCCTGCAAGCTAGTTTAGCTTCCCGAACGAATCGTGGAGAGGCGTCGCCGCCGACGCTGAAAGCCGCATTAAGGCGGATATTCGCCAGGATGCAATGGGGAAGAGTTCAAGCTGCGGCGCTGTGAGGGGGCGACGACTACCCTTGCAAACAAATTATACGCACACGTAGGACGGGATGTCACGTTGATTGTGAGAGGAGATCCCCTAAGGGTGAGACTGGAGGAGTGTGCAGAAGAATGGTTGCTGAGAGCGGCGGCGACGGGGTGGGCCATCGCGCGGCCTTGCGCGATTGGCACCGTTGTGAATCTACCCGTCGCCGTCGAGGCGAGACCCGGGGTCGCTCGTAAGCTCGGCTTGACCTCGGGTCTGCGCCGTTATGCCGACGGACGGTTTATTACATGTAGAACGCGTGAAGGACTCCACATGGGAGTTCTGGCTCGTGTTGGGCGTGACTTCATAGATGTCGATACCCCGAGTGGCTGCACATGCATCAATCTGCAGGCGATACTAAGGGCTGACCTACGAGATTAGTTGGGTTGGTGGGGGATTAGTGACGTGACGACTCGATCTTTTCACGCGTGTTTGCGTATCCACGCGAGATGTATTCGTTTAGCCTGTCGTCTTCGATGCGCCATTGGCCGCGGCCGCCCACTTGGATTGCGGGAAGTTCGCCCGTCTTGATCAACGTGCGGACTTGGCCGACGGAAACGTTTAGATATTCAGCAACATCTGCAATAGTTAGAAACTTAGCCATAGATACATTGTGACATAGTTTTGCTCTGAATGGGAGTTATCCACAATGGTGTGGATAACTTTTTCAGGACAATCGCCGTTTTTGCGATGATAGGCGCATTCGCATGAGAAAGGAAATCGAAAATGGCGACATGATGGCGCGATCCACGGTTGGGGGTCGAAGTTCTTCTTGTGGCCCTTTCGGGGATGGGCGGCGCATTCGCGTTGTCTGGCCCCGAGAAAGTCCCCGTCTACCGGGCTTGTTCCGCGATAGTCCCCGGGGCTGCGATTTCTAAGGAGGATCTTGACGTTGTGGAGATTGCCGAAACGTTGGCCGTCTCGCATGTGGGGCCTTCCACAAAAGAAGGGGATATTGGAGAATCGGTCGAAAGGGCGAGCTTGTGGCGAAGAGTCGCATCGATCGGAGTGGCGAGGGCGGAACGAGGGTCGCCATTCGCTTGACGCCTCCGGCTTCTTTGTCCGCGACGCCCAGAGCGTGCGTCGAACTTTGGCGCGTTGCGTTCCAGTGGGGGAGGCAACGCTCCCGCGGCGGCCTCTCTTGTGGTGCTGGATGTGCTTGTGTTGTCGGTCAACGCGGAGGGCTCGAACGCCGCGGAGGGTGGGCGGCCGAAGTTCAGATGCCGGACCAGTGCGTGCGTCGGGTTTTCGGCCATGCGGTCGGACGACGGATACGTTTTGGCCGGGAGGCGGCGATGAGTCTGCTTTTGTGTCTTGGCGGCGCGCTGGAGGCCGAAGTCGCCCGCATCCTTTCGAAATCCGATCCCGTCGTCGGCATTGCGCGGCGATGCGCCGACCGTGCGGAAGTCGTGACCGCCGCGGAAGCCGGCGTCGGTTCGGTCGCGGTGCTCAGCGAATGGGATCTCAAGCTCTCAAAGGTCTCCATAGGTGGAGGATTGTTATAGTGCATGTCGACGGTTCCGGGAATCCCAATCTCGACCCTCGACGCCGGTATGTGACGCCCCGACCTCGCCTTTCCCGGGGACGTCGTCGCTTGTGTGCGAAGTCTCATTGAGGCGATGGCTGGCGATGCGGGGATTCCGCCTGCGGGGGGCGAAGGCGACAAGGCCATTCTCAGGCTCAGCAAATGCAGTAAGGGGATTCCGCCTGCGGGGGCGAAGACGATCGACGTCGTCGGCGCGGAAGCCGACGATCTGAGCGAAGGCAAGGGGCCCGGGGAACGCCGGTCGCCGCCTGGGGCAGGGGTCTCCTGGAAGATCGACGTTGGCGCGCGACGCGGCCTGTGTACCTGCTCGGCGCCACAAGGCGTTTTGCTCGTCGACGCAGACATGTACGCGTCGCTGTCTCAGCCTTTCTGCGTGGAGGGCGAAGCTTCGGCGCTCGTCGGGGTTGCGCGCAGGCTCAATCGCGGCGATGCGGGCGATGTGCTGCGGGAGTGCCCCATGCGGGTGCACGGCGCCGTCCGAAGGCGGGCGGGCCAGACGTCGGACAGGCGGACATAGGGCAAACAGGCAAAAGGAAAGGCACGTGACCGCTGAGAAAAGAGCAGCCTCGGGCGGAGAGCCGCATCGACGCGATCGAAAACACGGCACCGGCGACGGCGCGGAAGAAAATGGCGACGGCGCGGAAGAAAGTCGTTTGCGGCGAATGAAGCGGCTGTTTCCGCTTCGAAAACGAAGGCAGGGGAATGCCGCAGGCGCGAGTGGCCGCACTTGAGTATTTCAGGGCGAGCCCGTTCCGAGAAGACAGATAGGCGTCCATCGGGTCTCAGAAACAATCGTTGGGAAAGAAACGCCGTGCGAGGGCGCTTCGAGATATTATTCGCCATGTGTCGCTAGTATGGCGCCGTGAGAATATACATTCCTGCGACGGGCGTGGACATCGGGCGAGACGCTCTCCTTCCCCGAACCGTGCATGCTGTCACCGACGAGTTGCGGGACCTTCTTCCGGGCGACGTCGAGGAAGTGCTTGAAGCAGTCGCCATGAACGCCGCGACAGACGAATCGTTGCGCGTGCTGGCTGCGTTGGCGGCCAGCGGGGAAACCGTCTATCCCCTTCGAGTGGTGATAGCGGCCGAGATCGAAGAGAAAAAGACTGCGCACGTCGAGGGGGAAGATATTCTCCCGACCGCCTTGCAGCTTGTCGAACCGGTTGGATGGGAAGACGTCGTTTCTTTTCACGTCGACGATGCAAAGGCCGCCAACGACGTCGTCCTCGCCATCGGCGGCGACGCAGCCGCGCTCGAGCGCGTGACCGACGACGAAGACCTCATGTGGTTCGACGTTGAGGAACGAGGTCGACTCATCGAGTACTTCGGCTGAATCGAATCGGCTGGACGTAGGCTCAAATCCGACAACCAAGCCGCCGGCAAGGCGCGCCGCTTCAGAACGAGACGTTCGGCGGCCTGCTTGGCGGGCGCGGCGTCAAGCTGCTTAGGCCTGACACGCTGGAATCGCTTGTGTTCCGGAACATCGATTCAGCTGCGCTCAGGATATTGAGCGCCTTACCCTTGGCGGTAAGACCCCAAGTGCCAGACGCTGAGACTGCGGGCTTTGGCTTCGCCTCCCGCGGCGAAAAGCGACACCTTGTCCGCGCCTGCAGCGGGGTAGACCGTTTCGGTGAGGGCCAGCTTGCCGTCGTCGGCGAATACCTCGACGGACGAGGAGTCGACGATCACCCGCAAATGGACGAGGCCGTCCTTCCCGGGTTTGAAATCCGCGACGCTCCGCCCCGGGAAGGCGGGAGAGAATCCGACCTCGCCGGAGTTCGACCGATCGACGAAAATCTGCTGCTTCGCGGCGTCGTAGCCGATTCTCGTTCCCTGCGTTTTGCCGCGGGCGTCTTGTGTGGCGTCTGCCAGAACGGAGATTCCGCTCTCCTTCGCTTTGAGGGGATCCAGGGTCAACGAGATGTCGAGGGATTTGCCCGAGGCTGCAGCGTCAAGCGGCGTCGTGCCCTGCTCGATCGTCACGTCGGACTTCTTGAATTCGCCTCCGGTTCGCAGCGAATTGAGGGACGAAACTGGGGAGAACACGAGGCGCTCTTTGCCGTTTGCCTTGCGGAGCTTGAGCTCGCGCACGGTGCTCATCGCGGAGCGCCACGTTTTCGTGGGAACTTCCTTCGCATACGTCCAATTCGACATCCAGCCGACGGCGTAGCGTTTGCCGTCGGGGGCGCCTTCCCACGTGACAGAAGCGTAGTAATCGTGGCCGTAGTCGACTTTCGGCACGGACTCGTTGAACGCGGGCGTGTCGGAGAGCACGATCTGGTCGACCGTGATGTGACCCCAGTGACTCGAGGTGTTCTTGTCCTCTATGACGACACGGGCTTTCTTTCCCCGCCACTTCTTCAGATCGAGGCTCTGCCAGAACATCTTTGCGCTGTCGTTGCCCGTCGCGGTGGCGACCACCTTGCCCTCGACGACGACGTTGACCGACGTGTGCTGGGATCCTTCCACCGAACTGTAGGGGTGGCTTCCGCCGCCGATGAGCATGTTGAGGCGATTGGCGTTGATCGTGAATTCGGGCGACGTCAAAGTTCCCGTGTCGGAATCGCCCGATCCGTAGCTGTTGACGTAGCCTGAGCCGACGTACCCGGAAATGTCCCTGCCGGTGGCATGCGACGGCCCGTTCCCGAAGGCGGAGCCCGACGTCGTCCACGAGCCGTACGCGTCGTCTTCGAAGTCTGCCAGAGTCTTGCCCTCCTTGCCCGTGTAGGTTCGGGAGGAATCGGCTTTGAACGTCTTGCCGTCCCAATCGCCGACGAAGTACTGGGCGGAAGGGGACGTGTTGACCGTGAGAACCCATCGGGTCTTGCCGCTTTCGCCCTCGACCTTCATGGGGAAGAGGTCGGGGCACTCCCAAACGGAAGAGACGTCTCCGACCGGCCCGAAATCGGACTCAAACTTCCAGTCCTTCAGGTTGGGCGAGGAATAGAAAGAGACTTTGTGTTCGTCGGCCTTGACCAAGACCATCGTCCAGCGCTTCGTCTTTTCGTCCCAGAAGACTTTGGGGTCTCGGAAGCTCTTCGATTTGACGTCCAAGACGGGCGCCCCGCCGTTGTGAAGGGTCCATGTTCGGCCGTTGTCCGTGGAATAGGCCAGCGATTGCGATTGGATGCCGCTCGCATTGTCGTTGCGCGTCCAAATCGCGACCATGGGGGGATTGTCCGCGGTCCCGAATCCCGACGTGTTGCGGGCGTCGACGACGGCGGAGCCAGAGAAGACGCCGTACTGGTCGGTTCCGGGTATGGCGACTCCTTGTTCTTTCCAATGCACGAGGTCGCTGGAGACGGCGTGCCCCCACGACATGTTTCCCCAGTCCGATCCCTTCGGATTGTACTGGTAGAAAAGGTGGTACTCGCCCTTGTGGTAGACGAGTCCGTTGGGATCGTTCATCCAGTTGCCCTTGGGCGTGTAGTGGGTGAGGGGGCGCCACGGGTCGTTTGCGTCAACTGGAGGGGAGACCGCGGTGGAGTTTGCGGGAGTCTGAGCGCTCGCGGCCTCCGGGTTGGGCGAGGCGGAAGCCCCCGCCGACGGCGTTGAGCTCGACCGGTTGGAGGACCCGTCGGTTTGGCCGGTCTGTGCCCGGGAAGACGATGCTGCGGAGGCGGGACGGGAAGCGCCCTCGCTCGAAAAACATCCTGCGCTCGTGAATGGAAGCAAGAAGGCGGCCGCGAGCGACAAGGCGGCGCGCGGCTCTTTTTTAAAAGATTTCACAACTTGTTCTTCCCAGGTAGTTGTTATGTACGTTTCTACATTAGTACTCGCGGGCGAATTGGGAAAGGGGCAGGATTGAACGAAAGGCAGAATTCTCCGGGGGAGCGGACATGCGGACAGGGCGCGAAGACGTCGCCCCGGGTCCGCCGCTCGGCGGCGACGCCGGGCGGCGGACCCGATGAAGGGCGGTTTGCCCGGGGAAACGCGACTTTGCGCATTTCGCCGGGCGAGAGAGGCGGGCGGGTCTTCCGCGTGTGCTCCGATTGCCCGCCGCGCGCCCGCCTGCAGACGCGCCCCCGTGCCCGCAGTGACAATCAACCGGATTCCAGCTCGACCAGTGGCGGGCGGCGCGTACCCCCGTGCCTGCAGTGACAATGGACACTTCAACAGCGGATCTCCACGCGCGACGAACCGTCGCCCAGGGGCCTGACCGTCACGCGTTCGGCGATCATCTTTTTCATCTCGGCGACGTGGCTGACCAGGCCGACTGCCCGTCCGTCCCTTGCCAGGCCCGTGAGCGTCGACATCACGAGCCCGAGGGTGTCTTCGTCAAGGGAGCCGAACCCCTCGTCGATGAGCAGGGTTTCCAGCGCTATTCCGCCATTCTCAGCGCGGACGACGTCGGCGAGGGCGAGCGCGAGGGCAAGCGAGACGTAGAAAGTCTCGCCTCCCGAGAGGCTGCGGGGAGACCGTCTGGCGGCACCGTCGGCCTCTCCGTCGCGGTCGATGACCGTCACAGAGAGACCGGTTTTAATCTCGCGCGAGCCGCGTTCCTTTTCGTCGCTGCGGGCGAGTTGGTATCTGCCGAGGGAAATGTCAGCGAGCCGTTCGTTGGCGCGGTCGAGGATCTGCTCGAACCTATGGCGCACGACGAAGGTCGCGAGCGGAATCTTCGTGATCGAATCGCTTCCCGCGTTGGCGAGATTGGCCAGGCGCAAAACGGGCCCCGCCGAGCTCTGCAGCCGGGCCCACGCCTCCTCCCTTTCGGAGACGACGCCGAGCTGGGCGCGTGCTCCTAGGCTGCGCTCGTTCGCCACCGCGGCCCGCCTCTGGGCGGCTCTGGAGGTTTCGGCGGCTTCTTCGGCGAGGCGGGCGGTTCCTTCGACGTCGGGCGCCTCGTCTCCCGTCAGCTCGGCGATTTCAGGCGCGGCGAGGTCGCGGGCGACGTCGTGGGAGGCCTGTCGGTGCTCGGCTACCCGCGTTCTTGCGGCTTCGGCGGCCGCGCGGGGCATGAATGCCTCGCGCGCGGCCGTCGCATCCGCGAATCCCGCCTCCGACAAGGCCGCGGATAACTCGCCCTCCCGCGCGTCAAGCTGCCCGCGTGCGCCGAGCAGTTCCCGCTCGGCCTCGACCAGGCGGCGCTGCGCGTTCGCCCGCTCGACATGGGCTTTCAGCCTCTCGGATATTGTTTCGTAACCCGCCAATTCGGGGACGATTCTGGCCAGCGCCCGTTCGACGGCCGCATCTAGGCCCGCGATTCTGGCTTCGGCTGCCGCCTGTTCGCTTTGGGCGGCGGAAAGGGACGATCCTGCAGCCTCGGAGCGCTCTCGCAGGTCTCTCAGCTCGACTTGGCTTGCCGCGGCTTTGCGTTGCGCGCGACGGGCCGACGCGAGCTCGGAGCGGGTCCGTTCGAGCGCGGAGGCGACGGACTCTCGCGTGAGGCCCTTCAAATCCGCTTCGGCGGACGCAACCTCGGCCTGGGCCCGCACGGCGCGTTTTTCGGTCTCGGCGAGCAGCCCCCGGGCGGCTGCTGCGCTCTTCTCCGCGTCCTCGACGTCTTCCCGGGTCGCCTTGACGTTCGAAGGCGGCGCGGGAGCGGGATGCTCGGTCGAACCGCAGACCGGGCAGGCCTCGCCCTCTGAAAGCCCGCCCGCGATGATCGCCGACATCGAAGCGGTCCACGCGAGCGTCTGTTCGTCGCGCAGCAGGCGGGCCTCCTCGAACGCCGCGGCCGCCTTGGCGACGGCCGCATTCGCCTCCTTCGACGCGGAGCGCGCGCGGTCCAGATCGGCGAAGCGCGCCGCCGCCTTTGCGAGCGACGCGGCTTCCAATTCCATGCTCTCGACGCGCGACGCCTCCGCTTCTTCGGCGGCCAGCCTCTCCTCGACCCGAAGGATCGCCTGCGGGAGCGCTGATGCCTGCGCCCGCGCCGCCGCGACTTTCTCCTGTGCGCGCCGAAGGACCTCGCGCGCGGCGGTCCGCTCGCGTCGCGAGGCTGCGAGTTCCTTTTCCACGGCAGCCAGCTCTGTGAGGCGGCCGGTGAGGGAGGTCATGGTTTCAAGGAGCGCGGTCTGCGACTCCAGTGTCGCCGCGTCGACGTCGTGCGGCGAACGATCCGAGGCGTCGAGGAGCGCAAAGCGCCGCTCGGCCTGGCCGAGCTCGGCTTTTGCTCTGTCGAAGGCCGCGAGGAAAGAGGCGACGCCGGCGGCGAGGGCGTGGGCCGCGAGGGATTCGTCGAGCTTGTCGATCTCGGGCTCTTCCGCGCGCAAGCGGTCCCGGCAGGCCAGAAGCCGCGAGCGTTTCTGGAGGCGGGAGGCGAGGTCGGCCGCTTCTTGAGCCGCAACGGCTCGCTCGCGGGCTCGCTTTGCCGCGAACGCGGACTCTTCTTCGGCTGACTCGCTTTCTTCTTCTGCTCGGAGCACGGCGGCTGTGGCGAGCGCCGCCGTCCGGACCGCGTCTGCCGGGTCCCCGGCCGCGTCTGCGGCTTCCGCCAGCTCGGCCTTCGCTTCGCCTTCGAGCCTGAGGGCCGTTGCCAGGCCTTCGACGGACGACGCACATTCCCCGCGGGCCGAATCGACTTTTGACTGCGCCGCCGCGGCCCTTTCCTTGAGCAGTTCGGCGACCCGCCTGTAGGCGGACGTGTCGAAGACCTGCTCCAGCAAGGCGGTGCGCTTGGTCGAGTCCAACGTGAGGAAGTCGGCGAACTTCCCCTGGGGGAGCACGATCGTTTGGAGGAACTGTTCCCGGCTGAGCCCCACGAGGCGTGCGATCTCAGCGCCGGTTCCCGCGGGCTTGGCTTCCAGGATCTCGCCCGCGTCGAACTGTTGAGCCTCCACGGCGCTTTCGGAGAGCCGCCACAGCTTGGCCGACGCGTTCGTCGGATTCTTGTTTCCGGCCTTGGTCCATTGGGGAGTGCGGCGGACGCGGAAGGTTCCCGCCTCGACGGAGAAGACGAGATCGACGAAGGACTCACGAGAGGGGCTGGCGTGCGTCGAACGCATCCTGGCGTCCGTCGAATCCCTCCCTCCGGCGACGCCGCCGTAGAGCGCCCACACGACGGCGTCGATGATCGTCGACTTTCCCGAGCCCGTGGGCCCCTCGAGCAAGAACAGCCCTCCCGCTGTGAGGGCGTCGAAGTCGATGGAAAACGTGTCCGCAAAAGGGCCGATGCCCGAGACGGTCAGTCGCCTAAGCCTCATCGCCTCGCTCCTTTCATGGGGGCTCGCTCTTTGTCTCCGTTCACGGGAGTGCCTTTCATCTCCGTTTCCCGTCCAGACGGGCGGCTTCCCACGCCTCCGCGAGGATCGCGGGTTCCTCGCCGGTCAGGTCTCGGTTGCCCGCGGCGGCCATAAAGGAGGAAAGGATGTCGAGGGGCGCCATCGCGGCAATGGAATCGGCTCGCTCGTGCGAGCGAAGGCCTCCCTCGGGCGTGTGGCGGAGCTCGAGGACGTTGTCAAAGGCGCCGTAGATCCGGGCGGCCATGTTCGCAGGCCTGCTCGGATCCGTGACGACGATTCGGAAGAAGGCGTCGGCCGGCTCGTGCGGGGCTTGGGCCAAAAGGTCCTCGAAGCCGCCGGCCAATGTGCGAACCTCGCGCCACACAGGGGCGGGAACGATCTCGGTTTCGACCCGCTTGCCGTCAATGTGGAACAGGACCGAGCTTTTGGGCGCGGTTTCGGAAAAAGAGAACGCCACGGGCGATCCGGAGTAGCGCATAAGGGGATCGCCCGGCCTTCCCACCCGCTGCGGCGAGTGCAGGTGGCCGAGCGCCACGTAGGAAAGCGGGCCCGGACCGTCCTCGCCGAGCCTGAAAAGCCCCGACGGGGCGCTGTCGACTCCCCCGACGGAAATGTCGCGCTCGGAGTCGGCAGGCTTCCCTCCGGAAATGAAAGCGTGGGCCATGACTATGAACGCCCCGGCGTCCTGCGGGCGCGAGCGGACGTCGGCTGAGACGAGCTTGAGAGCCGCGGCGAGGACGGCTTCGTGAGACCGGCCGAGAGGCTCGGCGGCTCCGTCGTCGCCCGACGTCGGATCGGAAGGCGCCAATCGCCGCCGCTCGACGTCGGGGTCGAGATACGGAATGGGGTAGACGAAAACTCGGTTGCCGTCCCTTCCGACGATTTCGACGGGCCTCCCGCATCGGCGGGCGTCTGTGCGGATATGGACGTTCGGGCGCATAAGCGAGGACCCGAAGCCCAAACGCTGAGGCGAATCGTGGTTTCCGGAGGTGAGGACGACCGTCGTCAGCTCAGCGAGCTCCGCCAGTGTTCGGTCGAATAGTTCAACGGCCGACGTAGGCGGCACGGCTCGATCGTAAACGTCGCCCGAAATGAGGACGGCGTCGATCCGGCGCTCTTTGACAAGGTCGACGACGTGGCGGCTCCACATTTCGAAGGCGGGCGAGAGGTCCGCCCGGTGGAGGCTGCGGCCTAGATGCCAATCGGACGTGTGCAGAACGAGCATGGAGTCAACCTATCGGGGGCCTCCGACGCTTTTCCGGGCGGGCGGACTCCTTGAAGCCGCCCGGACGGCGCGCTTCGGAGCGTCAAGAGGCGGCGGGCGGGCGTTTCACGCGGCGGAGCGCCTTTCAAGCCTCGGAGTTTTTCTGGGAGTTTACCGGCGGGAGCGCGCTCCACGGGAAGGCGATCCAGCGGTCCGTCCGCTTCCAGACGTATTCGCACTTGAGGACGGTTCGGGGCTTCTCATAGAGGACGGCCGTCCTGATCTCGGAGGCGTACTGTTCGCAGATCTCGTGGACGAATTTGAGCGTTCGCCCCGAATCGGCGACGTCGTCGACGATAAGCACCCTTTTTCCCGCCATCCCGTGGTTGTCGGGGACGGGATCGACCAGTCGGGGATCGAGGAGCGTCGTTCCGATTCCCGTGTAGAATTCGACGTTGAGCACGAGCAGGCTCTTGATGTCCAGGGCGTATCCGATGGAGCCCGCAGGAAGGAGGCCGCCCCTGGCGACGCACACGATGATGTCCGGGCGAAAACCCGAATCCCACACGGAGCCGGCCAGGTCGCGGCACGCCTCCCCGAATTCATCCCAGGTGAGTATTTCGCGCTCGTCAGTCATGCGTCAATTATGCCCGCTTTGGCTTCGCGCGGCCGACGCGCTGAGGCTCGGCGCGCCTTCGCCGACGGCGTCCTCGTCGCGAATGGACCCCAGTATCTCAAGAACTTCGGGGTGGAGTGCGCCGTTGGTGGCGAGGGCGCAGCCTCCCCACGGGCCGGGTTCGCCGTGCAGCGACGTGAAGGAGCCGCCAGCCTCGGTCACGATGGGAACGAGGGCAGCCATGTCGAACAGCTCCAGCTCCGGCTCGCACGCCAGGTCGACGGCGCCCTCGGCGACCAGCATGAAGCTCCAAAAGTCCCCGTAGGCTCGCGAGCGCCACACGCGCTGGGCGAGGCGGAGAAACGCGCGAAGCTGGCCGCGGTCCGCCCAACCCTTGAGCGAGGAGTAAGACATCGAGGCTTCCGCCAGATCGGAGACTTCCGAGACCCGGAGCCGGCGCGCGCCCACCCAGCTCTTGCCCGTGAACGCGCCGACGCCTTTAGCCGCCCACCACCGCCTGCCGAGCGAGGGCGCCGAGACGATGCCCACAACGATCTCGCCTTCTTCTTCCAGCGCCAAAAGCGTTCCCCACACGGGGACCCCGCGGACGAAGTTCTTCGTCCCGTCGATGGGGTCGATGATCCAACGCCTGGCCGAACGCAGGAGAATCCCGCCGTGTTCCTCGCCATAGATGGCGTCTCGCGAGCGCGAACGGCCGAGCATCGCCTTGATGATCCGCTCCGCCTCCCTGCCGACGCCGGTCGCGGGGGAAAGGCCCTCCTTCGTTTGGGCGGAGAAATCTTCGGTCTGAAAATGGCGAAGCGTCACAGAGTCGACGCGGTCGATGATCGAGCTCGCGAAAGCGAGGTCGTCGTTGACGCGGGTGAGGGACATTCTCAGCTCCAATCCTCGGTGCAGGCGGCCAAGAGCCGGCGAAAGGAGGCCGTTCGGGCAATGAGCCTCAGATCCGTCTGCTCGGACAGCGCGCATTCCGGGGAATCCCATCCGTGCTCGCAACCGCGTGGGCAGTTCTCGGCGATCGCGGCGAGGTCGGTGAATCCCCTGAGAACATCCTGCGGCGAGACGTGGGCCAAACCGAAGCTGCGCACCCCCGGCGTGTCGATGATCCTCCCTCCGCCGGGCAGGGCGAGCGAGACGGCCGACGTCGACGTGTGCCGCCCTTTTCCGGTGACCGCGTTCACCTCTCCCGTCGCCCGATCTGCGTTGGGCACCAAAGCGTTGATGAGGGTCGATTTTCCGACTCCCGAATGGCCGACCAGCACCGTTGCGACGCCCGCGAGCGCCTTCCTGAGGGCCTCCAGCCCGCTGGCCTCGGCGTCGCCCTCCTCCAGCCTGCGAGCCTCCAAGTCTTTGCGGGATCCCAGGTCGACGACGACGGCGCGCAGGCCCAGCGCCCCGTAAGAATCGAGGAGCCGGTCCGGGGAGGCGAGGTCCGCCTTCGTCAGCACGAGCAGCGGCTCCATCCCGGCGTCGTAGGCGGCGACGAGGCAGCGGTCGATCATCCCGGTTTTCGGCGGCGGGTCGGCCAGCGCCGTGACGATCGCGAGCTGCTGGGCGTTGGCGACGATGCAGCGCTCGCGGCCGTTTCCCTCCTCGGTGCTGCGCAGAAGCCGGGAGGCGCGGGCCTCGACCGAGACGACGCGGGCCAAGGTGTCTTTTTTCCCCGAAACGTCGCCCGTCACCCGCACTCGATCGCCGACGACGACGGAGCCGCGGCCCAGCTCGCGAGCCTTGACCGCGGTGACGGCGAGGCCGTCGGCGAGCACGAGGCGGTAGCGGCCGCGATCGACGCCCACGACCTCCGCTGTGCGGGCCGACGAATAGTCGGGGCGGATCTTGGTGCGGGGCCGCGACCCTTTGCCGGGGCGGACCCTCACTCGAGGGTCGTCGGTGCCGATGTCCCGCCTCATGCCCCGAGTCCGGCGTGTCCGAAGATGTCGCCGAGCGGGGCGGGTGCGACGTCCTCGGCGCCCGCCGCGAGGTCTTCCCACATGTCGACGAATTGGGGGAACGTTTTGGCGGTCGTCTCGACGTTCGCAACTCTCAGGCCGGGAATGCGCAGTCCGAGGATCGCCCCGAAGGTGGCCATGCGATGGTCGGCGTAGGTCTCGATCGTCGCGGGCTTCGGCGGGCCCGGCTCGATGAGAAGGTCGTCGCCTTCGATTTGCGCCGTCGCGCCGACCTTCGTCAATTCTGCGACGAGGGCCGCCAGACGGTCGGTTTCGTGGCCCCTGAGCTGGCCGATGTTGCGCAAAGCAGACGGGCCGTTCGCGAAGGCTGCGACCGCGGCGACCGTGGGCACGAGCTCGCCGACGTCGTGCATGTCCGCGTCAAGAGGGGCGATCGTGGCCGGTCCGCGCAAGGCGAGCCTGCCATCGGCTGCGCGGGTGCGCGCCCCCATGGCTTCAAAGAGCTCGCGATAGGCCGACCCGGGCTGCCTCGAATCGGGCCAGTCGAGGATTGTCTCGCCGCCCGTCGCCATAGCGGCGGCGAGGAACGGCCCCGCATTCGACAGGTCCGGTTCGACGGTGACGTCACCGATCCTCGGGATTCCGGGCTCGACCGTCCATCGCGTGGGCTGACCGGGGGGATCGGCGGGTTCGGCGCCGAGTCCGCCGCAGGCGTCGGAGCCGTTGCACGGAGACGGTTCGACGGAAGGCGAAAGTCCGCCGGACCGGCCGGAACCGTCGATGGCGCGCACTGCGATGCCCGCCTCGCGCAGTACGTCGACGGTCATGGCGATATGCGGCGCCGAGGGTATTCGCCGGCCCGTGTGGCGTATGTCCAGCCCCCTTTCCATTCGCGGCGCCGCAAGCAATAGCGCCGAGACGAATTGCGAAGATCCCGACGCGTCGATCTCGACCGTCCCTCCGGCGACCGCTCCCTTTCCCTCGACGGTCATCGGCAGGGAGGCTTGGCCTGAGGCGGACGTTGAATGCGCGATCTGGCCGCCCAGCTGCTCCAGCGCCCGCACGAGCGGGGCGATCGGGCGCGTCCGAGCGGCCTCGTCGCCGTCGAAAACCACGTCCCCCCGCGCAAAGAGGGCGATTGGGGGGACAAAACGCATGACGGTTCCGGCCAAGCCGACGTCTACGTGCGCGCCCCGCAGCGGGCCGGGCGTGACGACGATCGCTGCGCCGTCGCCTTCGACTCCTGCCCCCATCGCAGTCAAGGCCTGCGCCATCAATGCGGTGTCCCGGGAAATGAGGGGGCGACGTATGACTGCGGGCTCCTCGCCGAGCGCCGCCGCAAGCAGGTACCTGTTCGTCAGCGACTTCGAACCGGGAAGGCTCACGTTTGCGCGGACGGGACCGGAAGGCTGCGGCGCGGTCCACACGGCCCGCGGCCCGGGCGACGACGAGTGCCGCACGGACGGCTGCCGCGACTCGGACGGCTGTGCAGCCGCGGATGCCTGCTGCGCCGAAATCGGGTGCGGCGCCCGTCGCTGCGCCGACGCGGAACGTTCATGCGTCATGGCGCTCGGATCCCCCTGCCTCGAAGGGAACGGCGCCGTCGCGGCCTCCGTCGCTCAATGAGGCGGAGCCCATTGCGGTCGAGCTCATTGCGCCCGATTCGCCCGAGCGGCCTTGAGCGCCTCCTTGTGGCGGCGATTGGCCTGCCGGCGCCAGGAGAGGGAAGGCTTGCCGTCCCTGTCGGCCGCGGCGAGAAGAGCGCCGCCGACGAGCCCGGCAGCCCCGAGAAGCCCCGTCAGCTCGGTGAGGCGCTCCTTGCGGTCTTTGCCCTTGCCCGACCACACTGGATTGTTCGCCAGCGCCACCGGGACTTGCGCGGCCGCGAGGACGGCGCCCGCCGCGCGCGGGAACTTGCCGGCGGCGAGAGCGACTCCAGCGACCGCGAAGACCGCGCCGAGGCTGCGAATCGCCGAATCCGACGTTGTCTCATCCAGTTCGACGCCGAACTTCGAAGCGACGGGGGCGAGCCGCTGCGCGCGCTCGCGGTGAGCCTTGGGGCGGGCGAGCGCATCGGCGCCTGAGGCGATGAAGGGCGCTGCGAGAAGGGGCCGGGCAACTGCACGTAGAATACTCATGTGTCTATTCCTACAGCATAAAGGGCCTTGCTCGCAGTAATCACTCCGGTTCGAAAGCGCGGATCGCGGGTGGAACGCTAAACGAGGCGCAGGCTGGCCGCCGGGCGAGAAGCAGATAGGACGCAAGACGAGGCGCGGGCTGGCGGCTAGACATGCTGCGGGTTGGCGGCCGTGGACAAGCGGGAATCTCGGGAATGTCACCATGCAAGGCGGATCGCGACGGCCGCCGCGAAAGGACGGCAAACGAACGGAAAGGCCGCCGAGGCCAGCAGGTGGGCGGCAGGCAAGCAGGTGCGCCAGGGGCGAACCGGGCGCAGCGACAGGGAATGAAAACCGCCGCGAAGCGTTACCTTCGATGGCGGGGCCAATCCCGCTACCCTAGGAGACGATGACTACCGAGACGACCATTCCAGAAGCCGAGGGCCCCGACGCCGACCGGGCGGCGGAGTTCGACGTCGCAGGCGAGACGCAGGCCGAGAGGTCGCGTCGCTTCGAAAGCGAGGCGCTTCCGTTCCTCGACCAGCTTTACGGAGCGGCCATGAGGCTCACCCGCAATCCGCAGGACGCCGAGGACCTCGTCCAGGAAACGTACGCGAAAGCCTTCGCCGCGTTTCATCAGTACAGGCCCGGCACGAACCTCAAGGCGTGGCTCTACCGCATCCTCAACAACACGTTCATCTCGAACTATCGGAAGGCTCAGCGCCAACCGAAGCAGGCGGATGTGGCGGAGGTCGAGGACTGGCAAGAGTACGACGCTTCGACCCACGCGTCGAGCGGACTGCAGTCCGCGGAGGCTGAGGCGATCGAGAATCTGCCGGATTCCGAGATTCGGGACGCCCTGGCTCAGCTTCCGGAGGATCGCCGCCTCGCGGTCTATCTGGCTGACGTCGAAGGTTTTTCCTATCAGGAGATCTCGGAGATCATGGACACCCCGATAGGGACGGTCATGTCGCGGCTTCACCGAGGCAGGCGGCAGCTGCGCGATCTGTTGACCGACTACGCGCGGGATCTGGGGTACGGCAAGAAGGAGACGAAATGAGAAGCGACGAGGAGATAGCGAAGGCCGTCGAGGAGATCTTGAGGGCGAAGTCGGATCGGAGCTTGCAGGACGCAGGGGCAGGCGGGGCCGAGGGTCTGGCTGGAGCCGGCGACGGGCCGGACGGCTTTCGCGACAGGGCCGATGGCTCCGGCAATGGGCGCGACGGCGTCGGCGACCGGCGTGACGGCCTTGACCGCGGGCCAGGCGGCGACGGCGGCAGGCTGAACGGCGACGGCAGCCGAGGCGTGCGAGGCGCGGACGTCGGAGGCCCGTGCGGTGCGGCGGGGAGCTTCCTCGAAGGGTCGTGCGAAGAGGTTGCCGACCACCTTTTCGAGTTGCTCGACGCTCAAATGCCTCTCGAAGCGGCCGCGCGTCTGCGGCGCCACTGCGAGACGTGCCCCCACTGCTCGGAGCTGGCCGAAGCGGAAATCCACGTCCGCGAAATCGTTAAGAGGTCGTGCTGCGCAGAATCAGCGCCCGTCAGCCTTCGCATGCGGGTGACGAACCAGATAGCCGTCTACAGGTCGACGACGGCGTAAAACGGCTGCAGGCCGGCGAAGGCCTAGAGCGTCTACGAGTTGGCGACCGTATGAAAGCCGTGGTGGTTTTCAGACCGGGCGAAGGAGTAGAGCGTCTGCGGATTGGCGGCGGTGTAGCGCTGCGCTGCATAGGGAGGGGCGGCGTAGAACCTCGGGCCGGGGCGGCCATAGGGCAGAGGTCGCCGCCAGACCTGCGCCCGCGTCGTGGTGTCTGTCCCGACACCGGGGACGAGGGCCTGGCGGCGGAGCCGAGTCCTGTGGGGGAGGCCCGGCGGCGAAGCGGAGCTCGGCGGGGTGGAGCGGCCCGAGGCTGCGGACACTGTGGCTTTGAACGTCCGGCTTTGCTGGGCCCGAGTGGAGAATGCGGTTTGCCGCGTTCCTTGGCTGCCGTCGTTATCTGGCGTGGCTGCCGTCGTTATCTGGCGTCGTCGCCCTCGATAACTTCTCTAACTGTTTTCTTTAGCTGTTCCGTTTCCTCTTCAGCTGCTCTTCTCGAAGAAATGCTCGGAAAGATCGGAGAAGAGAAGTGTAGAGGCCGCGAAGACCGCTTGAAGGTCAAGCAGCGTGGCGTTGTCTTTGATGTTGTCGAGGAGGGAGTTGCTAGTGTCGATGCGTTTCGGGTTCTCGGATTCCCAGAGGATGGCCCCAATGTGCTGTTTCCCTTTGCTCAGACGGACGCCCTTTAATGAGCGTGGTTTGAGGGTGAGGTTCCCGTATTCTTCCTCCGTGAAACCTAATTCTAGAGATTCTGCCCTGACGCTCCGTTCATGTTTGCGCATGTGGCTGCATTCCCCTTGTTCCCAAACTTTCCCCAGATACCCTTGTGAGTCCGGATAGGATGTTCGATTCTTTTTGGCCAGTTTTGGGTTGTCAGAGCCCCGAACTATGGGAATGAACTCGCGTTTGTCGTCGTCGTGCGCATATATCGTAAAACGAACTTCAGGCGACCATAGGCCGAGCTCCTCCGAAAGATTAGTGCCTATGACTTCAATTGCCTCGGAAAGAGCTTCTTGAGCAGTTGACTTTTGCTCCCTTGCCTTGTCCAGATCGATTAAAACCTGACGGAGGCTCTTCCCCTTTTTCTCCGACTGGATCTGTCCAATGATCGTCAAGGACGCACCGCCGCCGAGGAAAAGCCACAAAAGGAGCGATGAGGTCGGGAAAAATGCGGCCACGGCCAACAGAACTGATCCTGTGGAAGTTAAGAAAGCTCCAAGGTGGCTGTTTACCATGCGCGCAAAGCGAACTAAGAGCGGTTCGCGAGACACGTCCTCGCTCATGCCGGGACCAAGCTGAGTCCGTCTTGTTCCAAGTTGTATTTGTCTTCTGAACGCGGAGTGTCGTCGTCGACGACATTTATGCCGACCTCTGAGGCCGAGTCGCTGATCAGCCGATCGGCCTGGCGCACGCTTTTTGATACAGGGTCGCGAACGATGAGAGAGACGGTTATAACCGTCTCTCCTCGGGAGAAGTCGCGATACACGTTTCCTTCGACGATTTGGGAAAACTCGTCATTTTTGTTGTCGATGATGCTTCTAACGAGGTGGGAGCGAAATGCTTCGAACTTTTCCCTGCCCGAATCGGGGTCGATGGCGGTGTCGATGAACTGGGCTTTCAGGCGACTCAGCGTTTCGGCCATCGTGGCGGTCCTTTCTCCTCGAGTGGTTCCAAGTCTATACGAGGACGGGTGTGCAGAGTTCCGCTTGTGGACAACCCTCTCTTGTGGGCCGTTCTTGCGCGTAAAGCGTTTTCCATGCGAAATGCTCTTCCGTGAAAGTCGGGAACGCATCGCGCCTTTTGGCGCTCTCCGGCGCACCACGATTCTTCCCGGCGGTGGGGGCAGGCGAGCGCGCGGGCCTTTTTGGGGCGACGGGGAACAAACGGAGAACAAGAGGCGCGGGACGACTAAAGCAGGACGACCAAAGCTGAACTGGATGCGGTTTGACAGGCCTTTCATGCCGCGGGGGATGCGCAGGCCATATTGGGCGGCTGGCGGTTGTGGCGGCGCATAGCGGCCGACGTCGTCGGCTGATACACTTTCGATCTGTCGTGTGCCTTTCGGGTGCGCAATCGATTTGAGGAGCAACAATGAGCCGTCGCGGTCGCAAGCGTCGCTCGCGCGCGGGAAAGCCTGCCAACCACGGCAAGCGTCCCAACGCATGAGCGCCGGGCCCGGGTCTAAGATCCGGGCCCTTTCGACGCCCGTATTTTCCCGTTTCGCGGGTTTTCCGGGCGTGGCCGCGCTGTGGCTTTGTTTGCGCGCGGCCCGCGGGTGTGGCTGCGCTATGGCAGTGTATTTCGCGCGTCCGATCGCGGGGTGCGGTGCGCGGTATCTCGTTGCGCGGAACCGGTCGGGTGTTTGCCGCGCCCGATCGTGAGTGCGGTGTTTTCGGCTAGCGTTCGCGGAATCGGCTGCGTTTCATTCGCCGCCCAGGGAGTCTGCCCGGTGTTTTCCTGTTGTTTGCCGAGTCTGCCCGGTGTTTTCCTGCCGTTTGCCGAGTCTGCGCCGTGCTTCCTGCCGTTCGAGGAGTCCGCTGTGTACGTCGGTGATAAATTCGGTCCATGGCCGTTGGACGATTGACGCAACTTGTTTTTGAGTGCGACGACGCCGTCGCGCTGGCGAGGTTCTGGCAACAGGTTCTCGAGCTTCCCGAGCCGCCGGGAGGGCGGGGGCTTGTCAAAGGCGCCGGGGGTGAAAGCGGGGCTTTTGCCGACGGGGACGGTCTCGATCGGGAGGCAGGCGGTCGGGCTTCCGCCGTCGGCGACGCGTGCGAATGGAGTGTTGTCGGTGATGCGTGCGAACGGAGTGTTGCCAGCGATGCGTGCGAATGGAGTGTTGCCAGCGAAGAGCCGGAGCTGGCTGTTTCCGGCGAAGAGCGGCCGGAGTGGGTGACCTTGGAGTGGGAACCCGTCGGGAGATTTTCATTCCATCGCTGTGAGGGGTACGTGCCTCCGAGGTGGCCCGGAGGGAGCGGCGAGCATCAAGTGCATTTCGATCTGCTGGTTGAGGATTTGGCAGAGGCCTGCGGCGTCGTCGAAAAGGCCGGCGGGTGCCCTCTCACGCCGATTCTTGACCCCGGACCTAAAGAATGGCGGATCTACGCCGATCCCGCAGGGCACCCGTTTTGCCTGGTGACTGTTCCTGAATAGGGCTGGTCCCGAATAGGGCTGGTTGCCTGGTGCCGTTCGCGAAGAGTGGTTGCGTGGTGATGAATAGGTTGGTCGCGTGGTGATCTTTGAATAGGTCGGTTGCGTGATGACTGTTCCTGAATAGGCTGGTAGGCGTCGGTTGAGGGCCGAACGCTCCATCGCGTTTTTGCAAACTTAGGTTTCGATGTCGTTTGTTTAGTCGGTAATTATAAAGTATTTAAAAGAATAATTTGAAAGATTTTATCGAACAAAAAATTGACATTGGGCTGCTGCTTCTGTAGGATAGTGGGCGAAGGGATAGAGAGCGAAAGGAGGCGAGTTCGATGAGTGTCGACGCCGATATGCAGCCGGATGCCGCGGGGTCCGGCTGCGGTCCGTCCGATGTGGATCCGCCTGTCCAGCGGCGGAGTCTAGGGGGCGACAACAGATTTGCCGATTGCCTTTCGCGTTTGAATGAAGTTGTGACGGAGTTGGGGGAGGTCGACCTTTCCGCCTTGTCCGAGGAAAGGCTGACGGCTGGAGCCGCTGATCTCGCGAAGGCCGTTTCTCGGCTGGGAGCGGTGCGCGGGCGGATGCTCGTCGCCATTGAGAAGAATGAAAGCTGGCGCGCTTCGGGGGCTCGCACCTTTGTGCTTTGGAGCGAGAAGACTTCAGGGCAATCGCCGAGCGCGGCTGCCAAGGAAATCAAACGGGCCGAGGCCCTTGATTCGGGGCTGCGCAGGATGTCGGAGGCCTTGAAGAACGGCGAGGTTTTCGCGGGGCACGTCGATGTCGTTCGTCGCTTCTTGTCGGCGCCCGAGTTGGAAGACGCGTTCACCGACGCCGTTGAGGAGGAGTTTGTCGCATGGGCGCGGGAGTGCGCCCCGCGGGAGTTCGAGCGGCGCATCAAGGCGCGCGCTTATCGGCACAGCCCGTCGTTCGGAGTCGAGACCGAGAAAGCCGAGGCGAAGAAAGAGAACGTGGCCTTCGCGAAAGAAGGGTCGGGGATGCGCATTTCCGGGTGGCTGTCGGACGAGAGTTCGGCGATCGTGGACACCGCCTTGTCGGCGTTCATGGGCCGCAAACGCGTTGAGGACGCCAGAAGTTTGCCGCAACGGCGAGCCAGTGCGCTCGTCGAACTGGCCGGCGCGAAGCTTGACGAAGGCGGCCTCGGCAAAGGAGCAAGAATCCGACCGCATATTTTAGTGCACGTCCCCTTCGAAACTCTTCGCGGCTTGGAAAGCGGGACGCCTCGTCCGGGGACTGAAGACGTGCAAGGCCGGAGTGTTGCGGGCGACGACGGCATCGGCGAGGAACGCGACGGTTCGCCTTCAAAGGAGGAGACGCGGCTGTCGAAAGCGAGGACGGATCGGAGTCGTGGCGGCTCAGACCAATCGGAACGCCGCGACGGTGTGGGCTGCCTAGGGGAAGCATGCCGTGAAGCTGGTCGAGGGCAAGGGCGTTTCGGCGCATGCCTGGAATCGTCTGTGAGACAACAAGAAGAATTTGGAACGATTTTAGGGGTGATTCCTGCTTTGACCGACGTTGATGCCTTGCGAGGGAACGATCCGGCCGTTTTAGACGACGGCTCGCCACTGTCGGCCACCCAGCTGGCGAGGCTGCTTTGCGATTCGTCCGTTTCACGCCTCATTTTCTCGGCAAGCGGCGAAGTGCTCGACGTGGGCAGGGAGAAACGCCTGTTCACTCCCGCGCAGACCCGTGCGGTCATCGCGAGAGATCGGACATGCCGATATCCGGGATGCGGAGACACGATTTCCCATGGACAGGTTCATCACGCCTTGCCCTGGGAAGCGGGCGGTAGAACCGACCTTGCGAACGCCGTCCTGCTGTGCTGGCACCACCATGCCCTAGTTCACCGCGAAAAAATCGCGATCGCGCACCACAGCGGAGGCTTTGTCTTCACATCGCCTGACGGCGAAACAATGGGCACCAGGAAGCACGGAACATGACTGAGCAAGAGACGTAAGGCGGTTGGGCAAAGAGTCGGCGCGGTCGCCAAGGCCGCGGGGAGAACGCCTTGAAGGGTGGTTTAGGCCCTAAGTGGGACTAAAGAGTCTAAATTGATCTAAAGACTCTAAGCGGGCCTAAGACGCGCCGACGGCCGGGACTCCCAGCCAATCGTTCCACCCATTGTGGAGAACCAGCCATGCGATGAGGCCGTAGCCGGCTTGGCGTGGTTCGTAGCCGCTGGACATCGACAAGTCGGTGTTCCACTGTTCATGCTCGACGAGAGGAGTGAAAGTGTCGACGTAAGGGAGATCGCGGCGAGCGCAGACGTCGCCGAAGGCTTTCGACAGATCCAGCTGGATTTTGAAAGGCACTTCTCGACGCGGGGGAGGACCGACGATGAAGGACCGGAGCTTCATTCGAGCAGCCGCATCGAGGATGTTCGCCAGATGGAGGCGAGCGCGGGCAAGCGTCTGGCCCGAGTCGAGGTCATGGGATCCGAGACCGATAATGAGACGATTGTCCTCATCGTGGCGAAGGCGTCGGGCCACTTCGTCGCCCCAGCGTTTGGCCAGCGCTGCTGTGTCTTCGCCTGGAACAGCAAGGGTTATTGGCATGAGAGGCGGTTCGCTGCGGGTTCGTGCCATGACTCGCCCAGTCCAGCCGAGAGCCCGCGCGTCGCCGAAGCCCGCGACGAGCTCGTCGCCGATGAAGAAGATCGCCACGTTTGCTCCTCAGTTGTGCTACATCTTAGAAGTTACCTCAACTCTAGACTGTAGCGCCTCCGCTGTTGTGGAAGCGGTGCCAATCTGGGGCGAAGAAGCGTCAATCTGGGGCGAAGAAGCGCGCCCATTCGGATCGGAGGGTCGCCCGTCGGCATCAGAGAGCCACCCGTCCAGCTTGGAGAACTGCCCCCAATCTGCGGGGCTGGGAAAGGTTGAGGGCAGTGTTGCCGTCGTCGGCGGGAACCGCCCCCATTCTGCGGGGCTGGGGCTGCCTGCGCCGAAGTCGACGACAAGCCGGGCTAGAATCAGCCGAGGACAAGCCGGGCTAGAATGCCCCAATCTGGGGACTGGGAAGCAGCTCCGAGAGAAAACCGCGCGGAGCGGCAGTCCGTGAAAGCGTGCGGCGGCTCCTGGAGGTCGGCGTCGGCGTTTTGAAGGCGCGCGGAGGCTCTTGAACGCGGGCCTCAGCGCTCGAACGCAGCACGCATGAGGATCTCGTTCTGAGTGGTGTGGGCTCGGGCGATGCCGACCGACGGCGACGCCGAGGCAGGGCGGGAGACAAGCCTTGGCGTGAGCCCGAGCTCGCGAAACACGGTGACGAGGAGGAAGCGCCACGCGCCCATGTTCTCGGGCTCGTCCTGGACCCATACGATCTCGGCTCCGGGGTACTTCGCCAGCTCCGCCCGCAGAGCCTCGGTGGCCAGCGGATAGTACTGCTCGAGCCGGACGATCGCCGTCCGCCAGTCCCCGATCTTCCTGCGGAAATCGGCCAAATCGTAATAGATGCGTCCGGAGCAGAGGAGGACCCGGTCGACGTGGGCTCGCGGCATGTTTCGGGTAGTCGCCTCTCGCGTGGATGTGCCTCCGGCGGGCGCCTCTCGTGATGCGCCTCCGGCGCTCGCCTCTCGCGCCGGCGCATCTCCGGCGGGCGCGCCTTCCGAGGCATCGCTTCTGCGGGCTTCATGCTCGGCGTCGTCGCCGATGACCGGGAGGAAGGAACCCTGAATGAAGTCTTCGACCGGCGAGACGACGCCCCGACGTCGCAGAAGCTGTTTCGGCGAGAAAGCAATGAGCGGCCGGCGCGGACGCTCATAAGCCTGCGTGCGCAGCATGTGGAAATGGTTGGCCGGGGTCGACGGTTGGCAGACCCACATGTTGTCTTGCGCACACAGCTGGAGATACCGCTCGATTCGCGCGGAGGAATGGTCGGGCCCCTGGCCTTCGTATCCGTGGGGAAGGAGGAGCACGAGAGACGAATGCTGGTTCCACTTCTGCTCGGCGGATGAGACGAATTCGTCAACAACCGTTTGGGCGCCGTTCGCGAAGTCGCCGAACTGCGCCTCCCACACCACCAGCGCGTCCGGGCGTTCAAGGGAATAGCCGTACTCAAAGGCCATGACCGAATACTCGGAAAGGGGGGAGTCGTAGATCCACAGCTTTGCCTGGTCTTCCGTCAGATGATCGAGGGGCGTCCACTCTGCGCCGGTCTCATGGTCGTGGGAAACCGCGTGCCTTTGGACGAAGGTTCCGCGGCGCACGTCCTGCCCGGACATGCGCACGGGAACCCCTTCGATGAGGAGCGAGCCGAATGCGGCGATCTCTCCCATGCCCCAATCGACGTCTCCGGTGCGCATCATCTTCGCCCTGCGCTCGTAGAGCTGGGTGATCTTCGGGTGAGGCGTGAAGCCGTCGGGGATTTGAAGGTGGGCGTCGCCGATCCTGGCCAGGATCTCGCGGGTGGTCCAGCTGGTCCAGCCGATCATCGTCCCCGCGTCTTCCTGCTGGGCTGCGGGAATCTCGAGGCCTTCGTAGACGCCGGACTTGCCGGCCGCCGCCTCGGCCTCGGCGGCCTTGACCTGCCGGAAGGCGTTGTCGAGGGTCACCCGGTAGTTCTCTTCGAAGGCCTCTGCCTGCTCGGCTGTCATCTCGCCTCGGCCGATGAGCGCCTCCTTGTACAGCTGGCGGGTCGTCCTTTTCGAATCGACCAGGGCGTACATGACCGGCTGGGTCATCGACGGATCGTCGCCTTCGTTGTGTCCGCGGCGTCGATAGCAGACGACGTCGACGATTGCGTCTTTCGAGAAGGCCTGGCGATACTGGTACGCGAGCGCGGCCGCGCGCACGACTGCCTCCGGGTCGTCGCCGTTGACGTGGAAGATCGGTATCTGCAGGCCCTTCGCCACGTCGCTCGCGTAGTTCGAGGAGCGCCCGGAATGGGGGGCGGTTGTGAATCCGATCTGGTTGTTGACGATGATGTGAACGGTTCCGCCGGTGCGGTAGCCGCGAAGCTGCGAAAGATTGAGAACCTCCGGGACGACGCCCTGGCCGGCGAATGCGGCGTCGCCGTGGACGAGAATCGGCAAGACGGCGAAGCCCCGGTCTCCCCGGTCTTGGAGGTCCTGGCGTGCGCGGACGATGCCCTCCAAAACGCCGTTCGCCGCTTCGAGGTGCGAAGGGTTCGCCGCGAGATAGACGCCGGTCGTCTCGCCGGTCGGGGAGGTGTACGTCCCCTCGGTTCCCAGGTGGTACTTGACGTCGCCCGAGCCCTGGACTGTGCGCTCGTCGACGAATCCGTCGAATTCAGTGAAGATCTGCTTGTACTGCTTTCCCGCGATGTTCGTCAGGACGTTGAGCCTTCCCCGGTGGGACATCGAGATCGCAACCGAATCGAGGCCGTCGTGGGCGGCGCGGGAAAGTATGGCGTCAAGCGCGGGAATGAGCGATTCCCCGCCTTCGAGCGAGAAGCGCTTCTGCCCGAGGTACTTGGTGTGCAGGAAGGTCTCGAACGCCTCCGCCTGATTGAGCTTCTCGAGAATCTGAAAGCGCTCGTCGTCGGTGAGCTTGGCGCGCGGGCGTTCGATTCGCTCCTGGAACCAGCGGCGCTGCTCCGGATCCGTGATGTGCATGTACTCGAAGCCGATCGACGCGCAGTATGTCTCTCGCAGCAGCGAAAGCGCGTCGCGCAGGGTCATCGAGCCGTTGTCCGTGAAGTCCCCGGTGGGAAAGGAGCGGTCTAGGTCCCACGACGTCAGGCCGTAGGACCCGAGGGAAAGGTCCGGGTGGCGGAGGGTGCGGAAAGAGATCGGGTCCGTGTCCGCAATGAGATGCCCCCGCGAGCGATACGCGTGGATGAGGCTCGTCACGCGAGAAGCCTTGTCCAGGTCTTTGAGCGGGTTGTATTCGACGTCGCGCTCGAAGACGAAAGGCTCCGTCGGAACGTGGAGCGAATGGAAGACCCTGTCGTAAAAGCCGTCGAGGCCGGTGAGTTTGCGTTCGATGAGGCGTAGGAACTCGCCCGACGTGGCCCCCTGGATCACGCGGTGGTCGTAGGTGGAGGAGACGGTGACCACTTTGGAGATGCCGAGGCGGGCCAGCACGGCGTCTGACGTGCCGGCGAACTGGGCGGGATAGACCATGGAGCCGACGCCGATGATCGCGCCCTGCCCCGCCATGAGCCGGGGGACGGACTGGGTTGTGCCGATGCCTCCGGGATTTGTGAGCGAGACGGTGGTTCCCGTGAAGTCGTCGATTCCCAAGGCGCCTTCGCGTCCGCGGCGCACGAGGTCTTCGTAAGCGGAGAGGAAATCGCGGAAAGTCATGAGTTCGGCGGCTTTGACGGAAGGCACGACGAGGGTGCGGGAGCCGTCGGGGCGGCGAGCGTCGATCGCGATGCCGAAATTGACGTGCTCGGGATGGCGGACCGCGGGCTTGCCGTCGGCCAGCGCGTACGAGTCGTTCATCTCAGGCATCTGGACGAGCGCCTCAATCGCGGCGAAGGCCACCAGGTGGGTGAAGCTCACCTTGCCGCCCCGGGTGGCCCGCAGCCGCTCGTTGATGATGGCGCGGTTGTCGAACATCGTTTTGGCTGGGATTTCGCGGAACGACGTCGCCGTCGGAATGGCGAGCGAAGCGTCCATGTTGGCCGCGACGGACTTCGCCGTGCCCTTCATGCGGACGGTTTCGCCCGAAGAGATAGGGGTGTCGCTCGCCACCAGCTTGTGCCGCTTGGCATAGGGGGTGAGGGCCGGCTGCGCCGCGGCCGGCGGAGCGGGAGGGAGGTCCGAACGGGTGGAGACCGAGTCCGGGGCCGCCTGCCGGGAGTCGTTCTGGGAGTGAATCTCGATTTGCGCCTTGGCGGTGTCGGGATCCGCCCGTCTGTGCACGGGGCGCCCCTCGGCGCGCCATCTTCTGAAGAGGTCGCCCCACCTTCTGAAGAGGTCGCCCCACTGCGGAGGGACGGCAGACGGATTCTTGAGGAAGTCGGCGTAGAGATCCTCGATGAAGCCGCGGTTGGGCCCGAAGTCGTCGTGTGGCTGCGTTGACACTGTTTTCCCCACTCCTTTGGAATTCGACACATTAAGGCTACGGGACTTGGCGACGAGTTTCATGCGTCAAAAGTGATGTGTACTTCTAAAACCGACGTCGACTGCAGATACATGCGATATTTGTAGGAGTGATTTAAAAGGGAGTGAGGGGGCGTTTGGGAAAACGTCCCGCCATTGAGAAGGTCGTCTCGGCCGTCGTCGCGTGAAGCGGGTGGTGGCCTTTCGGCGGGTCCGTTATCATTTTGTAATGGAGTCACCGGAAAATCACGTAGAACCGGAGGATGATGGGCAGGCACGCACTTAACACCGAGCCGCAGGCTCAGGTTCAGGCTGCCCGGACGCGCCGTTCGGGTGTTAGGCAGGAGACCCCGAGCCTCAACCGCCGCCAGGTGCGGTTGGCTCGCGAGATGGAAGAAGCTGCCGAAGCACGCAAGGCGAGGCGGGCAGAGCACCGTGAGGCTGAGAATCGCGCGCGCCAGGAGGCGGAGCGTGCGAGGATCGCCGAGGAGGAAGCTCGGTTAGAAGAGATTTCGCGAAGGGTTGAGGCCGCGCGCAAGGCCGAAGAGGTCCGCGAGGCTGAAGAAGCCCGCAAGCTGGAGGAGGCGCGTCGGGCTGAAGAGGCCAGGCGGGCCGAGGAAACCCGCAAGGCTGAAGAGGCCCGCAAGCTGGAGGAGCTTCGCAAGGAGCGCGCGGCGCGGAGGGCCGCAC
>ERZ772964.106-NODE-106-length-43304-cov-4.43039_pt1 | contig 43304 bp, 35 predicted proteins | sample MGYA00580675_ERZ772964 | MGnify/ENA primary metagenome ERZ772964 (study PRJEB29015, sample SAMEA2737941) | human oral metagenome | biome: human oral; feature: human-associated habitat; material: dental | place: China | collected 2139 ... | reverse complement strand
CTCCCCCTCACAACTCTACGCACACTACAAATAACCCCCACACACCACACCAGCACCCTGCGTAGGAAAGAGGCACAATGAGGGAGAATCCACAGAAAGGACAAGACGCGTGAACTCCCTGAACAAGCGCGAAAGCGCACCTATCGAGAACTCAACGATCGAAGCTCAGATGGGCCACCGCACGATCCGCGCCTTCACGGATGAGCCCCTCACCGAAGATGAGCTCACGACTCTCTACGAGGTCGCCCGACACACCGCCTCCTCCTCTTTCTTGCAGCAGACCACAATCATCCGCGTCACCGACCCGGTCGTCCGCGAGCGCCTGCACGCCGCATCGGGACAGCCCTACGTGGGCGGCACCCACGGTGAACTCCTCGTTTTCGTGGCAGACCAGTACCGCAACTCGCGCATCCGAGAAGAGGGCGGGGTTGACAATGCGTCCCTGCATCGCACGAACCTGCTGCTGACCGCGCTGCATGACGCGCTCCTCGCCGCGCAGAACGTCGTCGTCGCCGCAGAGTCCATGGGCCTGGGCACCTGCTATCTCGGCTCCATCCACGCCGATCCGCGAGCAGTGATCGAAGCTCTCGGCCTGCCCGAACTCACCTTCCCCGTCCTCGGCCTCCTCGTGGGGCACCCGGATCAGGAGCCCCAGTTCAAGCCGCGTCTGCCGCTGTCGGTCATCGTCGCTGAGAACTCCTACCCGAAGGTCGACTCCTACTCGGAGCTGATCGCCGACTATGACGAGATCATCACCGACTACTACGACATGCGCGACACCTCGAAGCGCACCGAGTCCTTCTCCACTTTGGTGCGCACTACGATCGGTGTGGCCGGCGCTCATGTCTCCCCGATCCTTGAGGTCCTCAACGAGCAGGGTTTCGCATTGGAGTGAAGTGAAACTCAATGAGCCCGGGGTGTTCACAGGGGACACCCCGGAGTTCGAGGCCGGGGAGCGTCGCTTGACGAACATCGCTTTACGATGGAGTCATGCCTCGCTCCCCCGGCTTTCCCACCTACGTCTTCATCGAGCGTCACAGCTCCAACGCCGCTGTGCTCCATCCCTTCCCCGAGCACGATGTTGAAGCGGTGCGCGAAGCACTCGCCGCCGCCGGATTCGAGATCTCCATCCTCGGTTCTGGCGATCCGATTCGCGGTGAAGGCATCTACTTCCAGGATGAGCCTTTCGGCGATGAGATCCTCGGCCAGCTCGCTGATGCCCTGACCCTGCGCGGCATCGGCGCCTACGCTTATGCGCTGCTCGAGGACTCCCTCGGTCCGGGCTCGGGCTCAATCGCCTTATTCTCCCGCGTCGGCTCGATTTTCCCCCGCGAAGGCCGCCGCATCCTTTTAACGCACATGTGGGTCGGCGAGGTCGAGGGTCGGCGCACCGCAACAACCTGGTTCTTCGGCTCGCCCGAGGACCTGGAAGAGGCGAACATCCTCCTGGGTTCGCGTTTCGACACGGAGCCAGTGCATGATCTCAATGGGATGGCGGCGATCGAAGTCCGCCACGAGGAGGTCGCCTCCGGTCAGACGACCCCGGTCAGGCTCATGGATGAGATCTTCGCGATCCTCGGTGCTTCTGGTTTTGAGGGCCCGGCTTTCTGTTTCGATCAGAACGCAGGTTGACCGGCCCCGCTGACAGGTCGCCTCCCTCTTCGCACCCGTCGCGCCCACGGCCCCCGCATTGCGCTCGCACGTCAGCGTCAGACGATCGTTTCACCCCTGAGCGCCCCCAAGAAGACGCCACCCCTAGAAGTTCACACCCAGCCCGTCGCCTCAGGCTTCGCTCGCTTCGCGCTTCGAACTCCTGCCCAAATCGGATCGCATCGCGCCTAGCGAATCGCCTCCATGACGCGCACACCGTCAAGGACCGGCAGGTAGGGCAGCGGATTGATCCCCGCTTCGAGGACGAAATCCGTGAGCTGGTGTCGAACGACCTCTTGCAGATTCACCGGGTCCCAGGGCTTGGCAATGTAATGGTCCAACCCTGCCTCGTTGAGTGCGCGGATCGTGTCATCCTGGTCCGCCTGGCCCGTGACGAGTACCGTCCTCGTCGAGGAAAAACGCGGGTCCTTCACGAGCTCTACGAGGAAGTCGACGCCGGACTTTCCGGGCAGGCGATGGTCAGAGAGGACGAGGGCGAGCTCATCCCCGTCGGCGACAATGTCCTCGACGGCGCTCCACGCGTCATCAGCATCATCAGCGACTTCGAGGCGCACGTGCCTCCAGAAGTCATCGAGGTCGCGTTCGAGGGCTTCGCGGACGTTCGCCTCGTCTTCGAGTGACAGGATCGCAAGGGTCATCGTGTTTCCTCCTTGGGCGTTTTCTCGTGCTTCATCGCGGGAAGGCGGACGATCATGCGCGTCCTACCGGGTTGGGATTCGACCGTGAGGCGGCCGCCGTGGTCGGAGACGATTGAGTGGACGATGGACATTCCCATGCCGAGCCCGTAGCGGACTCGACCGGCTTTCGTCGTGAAATGCGGTTCAAAGATCTTCTCAACGATCTCGGGGGCGATTCCCGGGCCATTGTCTTCAATGGTGACGCGGATGAACGTCCCTTCGTCTTCAAGGAGGATCCGGATCTGCGCGGGGGCGGTTCCACGGGCGAAAAGCGCCTCTTCTCCGGCCTTTCTCCGCTTCTCTAGGTCTTCGCATTCGTCCTCAATCGCCTCTGCCGCATTCACAATGAGGTTCGTCCACACTTGTTGAAGCTTCGAGGGGTGGGCGAGAACAGGGGGAAGTGGCCCGCCCTCTCGGATGACCTCGACCCCGCGGAGCCGGTAGTCGGTCAGGCGCAGAACATCGTCAATACCTGCGGACACGTCAACGGCTTCAAAATCTGCAGCATCCGGACGCGCATATCCCTTCAGGGAACGAGTCAAGTCGATGACCCGCTCAGCGGCAGCGAGGACGGAGCGGAGGGAGGAGCCGATCCTCGCCCCCGATTCGAGGACCTCAACGGTGGACTCGCCGGCTTGGGCTAAACTTCGGGCGCGCACAGGATCAACGACTCCCGCGAGGACGAGCCGCCTGGCCAGGCGCCTGTCCCCGCCGACCTCGGGGAGGAGGAGTTTCACGAGTTCGCGCTCCTCGGAGGTGGGTCTCGGCGAGGATTCGAGTGCCCGATGCATGGCCTCGCGGGCCTGCGAGAGTGGGGCCACGGCAGCAAGGACCCTGTCCACGTCCTCGCTTAAGTGTTCAGCTGCGCGTGCGAGGGCAGTCACAGGGTTGTTGAGTTCGTGTGCGATCCCTGCGGACAGTTCGCCGAGCATCGCGAATCGGGTTTTCTCCACGAGTTGCTCGCGCGTTGCCCGCAGGTCCTCGAGTGCCTTCTCCAAGGCTGTGCGTTGCGCTTCAAGATCGGCGGCGAGGAGGGCGTTCTCCAAGTGGAGGTCTTCGGCGCGCATAAGTCGGCGAGTAAGGGATTGGATGGCGAGGGCCGCCAGGGGCGCTGCGAGCGCGGGCTCTCTGAGCAGAGCGATCTCCAATTGTTCGTTCGTCAGGCGAACGACTCTCGCGGTCGAGGTCGTCACAGCTGTGAAGAACGCGTTTTCGCCGCGGGCCAGAGACACGAGACCGATCAACGGCCCGGATGTCGCATGGTGCGCGAGGACCTCTCCTCGCAACCCGTCACGGTGCAAGGACACGTCGCCAGCGAGAACGAGGTGAACTGCGCGCACGGGCTGACCCTGGACGGCAAGTTCTGTACCCGTAGGGATCACAAGTCGAGGACGATGCCCTAAGACCCGTTCAACACCTTCCAAAAGGAGGCGCACGACCTGTTCCTCCTTCAGGTCGAGGCCTTCAAGGATCGGACCTTGGATGGCGTTCGCAGGGGCTTCACCGATGAGTTCGAGGATCTCTTCTGGCGTGCGCCCCTCTCCTTTGAGGTGGTTGACCATCGCCGAATAGGACTGGCCGATGAGCAGTTCGACCGTCCAGGGGACCGACACGAGGGAGGCGAGCCGACCGGAGGTCGTTGAGCGTGCAAGATCGGAGTGGGTGGTTTCATCGGTGACGACGAGCCAATTCGTCGGCGCAAGAATCGGCCGCTCCTCAACGAGTTCGAGGGCGGCGTCAATGTCTTCAACCTCGGAGGTGACGAGCCCGAGGACGACATGGTCGTCGGCTTTGAGGGTCGAGTCGTAGTGGATGAGGTCCTCGGGTCCGTCGATCCGATCGAGGCACAGGTTCGGGAATGCGAGCGCCATGTCTTCGCTGAGCGCTCGGGCCAGGCCCCGCGAGTCGTCTCCCATCACGAGGATGTGGAGGCTGTGGCCGACCCGGTGTCCGCCGTGGCGCACGTCCGTCTTCTCCCACACGTCCTCGCGCCGATCCTCAGGGGGAGCGAGACCCCGTTCCTCGTTCATCTCAGATCACCCCGAGCGGACCCCAGGTGAGGGGTGCGACGAAGGAGAGGAGCAGGACACCGATGATGCCGACGATGACGCCGACGATGACCATTTCACGAGTCGGGGTCGTGCCCGTCGAGTAGGCGATCGCGTTCGGCGGGGTCGAGATCGGCAGGCACATGCCGAGTGAGCATCCCAGAGCGAGGACGATCGCGATTTCCGCGGCGGGAGTGGAAATTGTTGCGGCCAGGCCCATGCCCATGGGGACGAGGAGGTTCGCTGATGCGGAGTGGGAGATGACGTTCGAGGTCACCCAGCCGACGAGGGCGAGAACGAGGAGGAGGATGATTGTCGGGATCGCGCCCCATTGGATTGAGCCGAGGAGCCACTTGTCCAGGCCGGTCGCGCCGACGCCCGAACCGAGGGCGATGCCTCCGGCGACGAGCCAGAGGACCGGCCAGTCGAGGGCTCGCAGGTCGTCGCCGCTCATGACTTTCGTGAGCATGAGGACGACGACGGGAAGGAAGCCGACGATGTTCGCCGAAACCCCGTGGAGGGCTTCGGTCATCCACAGGAGGATCGTGACGAGTGCGGTCGCGTAGAAGATCTTCGCGTTGCGGCTCGTGTCGAACTTCGCGCTCGTGTCGATGCTGAAGACGGCGTCCTTGGGGATGTAGCGCCAAGCGATGAATCCCCAAGAGATCGCGAGGGTGATGAGCATGAGGGGTACGGCGGCGAGCATCCAGTCGAGGAAGGTGACGGAGATTCCGGCGCTTTGTAAAGCTCCGAGGGCGATCGCGTTGGGCGGAGTGCCGACGGGCGTGCCCATGCCGCCGACGTTCGCGGCGACGGGGATCGACAGGGCGATGCCGGTGCGTGCCCGACCTTCGGGCAGGCCCATGATGACGGGCATCATGACGGCGAACATGGTGGCGGTCGTCGCAGTGTTCGACATGAACATGCTCATGACAGCGGTGATGAGCATGACTCCCATGACCGTTGATCGGGGTTTGCCGAGGAAAGGGCGGAGCAGGACGGCGGACAGGGCCCGGTCGACCTTGTACTTCGCAGCACCATCGGCCACCATGAAGCCGCCGAGGAACAAGATGATGACCGGGTTCGCGAGGGCCCCGAAGAAGCTCGTGTACTTGGGGGCATCTTCAGCGACCTGGAGGATCGCATGGTCGGAAACGAAGAGGACTTCGAGGAAGATCACGAGGGTCGCGGTTGCGGCCAATGGGACCGCTTCGGTGACCCACAGGAGGATCGCGGCGATGAAGATTCCGAACATCCTCGAACCTTCGACTCCCAGGCCGGGGAGTTGGACGAAGAGGAAGATGATGATTGCGCCGAGTGCGCCGATCTGTCCGAAGAGTTTCACGGGGCTTGGCCCGTGCGGCTTCTTCTGACGAGTCGTCATGTTCTGCGCGGAGCGCGGGTTCACCTGAATGTGCGAACGTTTGGTGCGGGGCACTGGTCAAGACCTCGTTGTCTCTTCTGTCACTGACGCCCACCAGGGTATGTCACTCCTCACAGGCTTGGGGGCTTCTTCAACTTTCTCAGCCCACTTGGCGGCGAGGACGGCGCAGCTCTGCTTCATCTGCTAGGAGGGGCCGTGTGCTCCTGAGCGAGGATGTGCCGATCCTGGGTCGACCCGGCACACTGGGAGTATGGCGAAACGACGATCCCCCCTTGAGCCCGTGGAGATCGCGACCGCAGGCATCCTCTCAGGGTTGACGGTCGTCCTCGGGCTCCTCGGATCTGCGCTCCCCATCTTCACTCTTCTCTTCCAGGTCGCCGCCGCCATTCCGATCGCAATGATCAGCTCTCGTTTGCGTACGAGGGCGAGCCTCGCAGCCCTCATCGTTTCGATCCTCATGTCAACGGGCGTGGGGGGATTGCCGACGGCGTGGGCGGTGACGAAGACCGTCCTCGTCGGCTGGGTCGTCGGTTTTCTGCACCGCAAGGGTGCGGGCAGTTTTCTCGTGTTCCTCACGGCTTTCGGCATCGGGGTCGTGGGCGCCGCAATCACCTGGGGTGTGCTCAGCGTCCTCGAAGAGTCACGCACCCTCCTCCTCGACTCGACGCGCACCTCAATGAACGGCTACTTCACTGTGCTGGAGGGTGTGCCCGCGCTCGCGCCCTCAGTCGAATTGGCGCGCTCATGGGTGGAGCTCATGCTCGAATACTGGTGGACGTGGATCCCCGCATCCTCGGGCCTGTGGGTTTTCCTGCTCGCGCTCGCCGCATATTGGCTTCTCACGAGGGTTTTGAGGCGCATTGACATTGTTCGGGAATGGGATCCTCTCTTCGCGCCCAAAGCCTCAGGCTCCGCGGGTCCGGCTTCACAGATCGTGCCCCTTCCTTTGAAGTTGGAGGGCGTGGGTTTCACCTATCCGGGCGCCGACGAAGCGGCCTTGACTGATCTTTCCGTGCGGATCGATGAGGGTTTTACTGTCGTCCTCGGCCCGAATGGCTCCGGGAAGTCGACTCTGGCGCTGGTGCTCGCAGGCGCAGAACCGAGTTCGGGAAGGGTGATTCGCCCGGGACGGGCAGGGCTTGGGGAGTTCGGCGGCACCGCCCTCGTCGCTCAAAGGAGTGAGCTGCAGTTCCTGGGCACCACTGTCGTTGAGGACATCTACTGGGGGATGAGTCCCGAAGAGCGCAGCTCTGTTGATCTTCCCGGGCTTCTTGCCAGGGTCGGTTTATCGGGATTGGAAGACTCGGAGACGCGTCGCCTTTCTGGTGGGCAATTGCAGCGCCTTGCTCTCGCGGGTGCTCTCGCAAGACGACCGAAGCTCCTCATCTCCGATGAGTCAACCGCGATGATCGACCCGGCCGGGCGGGTCCAGCTTTTGGGGATTCTTCGGGGATTGGCGGCTGAGGGGACCGCGGTCGTGCACATCACCCACGATCCGCTTGAGTCCGCTTGTGCCGAGCGTGTGATCCGTTTGGAAGGGGGACGAGTCGTTGAGGATTCCTCTGCGCCTGTTTCAGCCTCGTCTGTTCCTTCTGCGGATTCGCTCCCGTCAACGGATTCGCTTGCCTCTGTTGATTCACTTGTCTCTGCGGATTCGCTTCCTTCTGCGCCTCCGCTCCCCTCAGCCACTCCCCATCCTTCTACGCCACTAGCAGCCTCAAAAACCGAGGCTGCGCGGGAAACCTCAGTGCTCAGCGCAGATGCGCAAGCCACGGTAGATGCCGATGCCATGGCAGATGTGCAGGCCGCAAAAGCTGGATCTCCCAGCGTTCCCCATCGTCCTCGTTTCGGAGCGCTTGCCTTTCAAGAGCCGACGCGCGCCTACACACAAGGTCACCGTGATCCTGCGAGCAGGGGCGATGCGAAAGAGCCCTCGCGCGCATACATGCCAGAGACTCAAGCACCTCCAAGCCTTCGCCTCAGCCCTCGTTCCCCCTCTGATCATGGGGAGGTCGAGCACCTGTGGGCGCGCGGCCTCGGGCATGCCTACAACCCCGGCACGCCCTGGGAGCGCGAGGTCCTTTCCGAGGTTTCCTTCTTCGTCTCCCCCGGCCAATCGATCCTCATCACAGGCGAGAATGGTTCGGGCAAGTCGACCCTCGCGAGAATCCTCACCGGCCTGATGAGGCCATCTCGAGGACGATGCACTCTCGGTTCACAGCCGGTGCACTTGCGCGTCGGCGAGGTCGCCCTGTCTCGCCAATTCGCCCGCCTCCAATTGCAACGCCCGAGCGTTGGCCTCGATATTCTCTCCGCCGCGGGCTTCGGCCCCTTGGTCGGCACGAGCCCTTCGGGGCGTCCTCATCGAGGCGCAAGCGCGAGGAAAGGGACTTTCCTCAATCCTGTGGAAGCGGAGTATGTCCTCGCTTCAGCTCTCGCGGAGGTCGGCCTCGATCCTTCTTTGTCTTCGAAGAGCGTCGATGAGCTCTCCGGTGGACAACAGCGCAGGGTCGCCCTCGCGGGTCTTCTCGCTGCTTCCCCGAAGGCGATCGTCCTCGATGAGCCCATGGCCGGCCTGGACGCGGATTCTCGGGAAACTCTTGTGCGCGTGTTGGACCAGAGGAAAGCTCGGGGGCTTGGGATCGTCGTTATCTCGCACGACACCGAAGGCTTGGAAGCCCTGTGCGATCGCAGGCTTCACCTGGACAAGGGGGTTCTCTCATGAGCCACGAGGAACCTCAAGAATCGCCTCTGAGTCGGATGGGAGGCCGCGTCGCCGGGGAAAGCCGATCCGAGGGCGAGAACGTCGGCTTTAGATTCCAGGTCGAGCCCAACATGGCCGAGGCCGGGGCTGGAGGGGCCCAAGTCGCACCCAACAAGGCTCAGGCCAGGGCTGGAAGCGCCGGGGCCGGGCTCAACAAGGCTGAGGCCGAGGCTGGAAGCACCCAAGTCGCGCCCAACAAGGCTGAGGCCGGGACCGAGGGAGGAGCGAATGGGGGGAGCCGACCCACAAGGGCCAGGGACTTCGCAAAACGCCCGAAACCCAAGGAGCGTCGCCGAATCGGCTTCTTCATGCCGCGCCTCCTGCCCTGGTCCTCACCCCTGTCGAGGGTCCAACCCGAAGTGTTGATCCTCGCGTGGACACTCCTCACCACCTTCGTGCTGGTGTGGCCGAAATGGCCGACCCTCGGGATCGTTGCGCTCCTCCTCCTTCTTGCCAGCATCTTCGGGCGCGTTCCCCTCTCGGCGGTCCCGATTCCACCCATATGGTTCTGGTCGGGGCTCATCGGCGGCATGATCGGCGCATCGATTGATGGTGGGATCCTCATCTTCGTTCGTCTCATTGCGCTCTCACTCGTGCTCCTATGGGGAAGCGCCCTGCTCTTGTGGACTTTTTCGACCGCGAGGATCGCTCAGGCTCTGCGTCGCCTCATCTCACCTTTGCGGTTCTTGGGAGCTCCTGTCGATGAATGGGCGCGCATCATGGGGCTTGCACTCACGGCGATGCCCGTCCTCGCCGAACAGTCACAAGCAGTCGTTGACGCGGCGAAACTCCGCATGGGCGGTGAATGGACGCGCATGGGCTTTCGTTCTTCCCTCCGCCTTGGTGTTGACGTGACGACCGCGGTCCTTTCAGCGGCTTCTCGTTCTGCCCGCGACACCGGTAGAGCAATGTCGATGCGCGGAGGCCTTGATCCCCTACCCCAAGAGCCTGTGCATCTGGGTCTCAATGACGGGGTCGCTGCCGTGCTGAGTGCCCTCGCACTCGCCGGGATCGTCGCCGCCCACGTCCTCGTCGATCTTGGCGGCTCCTGAGCGCAGATCCGTCCGAAAACGCGTTCTCATTTGACGTGCTCACCTCCTCCCCCGTAACCTTTCAACGCACGCGCGAGTGGCGGAATAGGCAGACGCGCACGGTTCAGGTCCGTGTCCCAGTGATGGGGTGGGGGTTCAACTCCCCCCTCGCGCACCAGTTTTCCCGCAAGATTCTGCGGGAAACTCAGTGCATTATGCGCGATGAAGCGGCGGCATTGAGCTACTCATGATAATTCTTCATGGTTGAACCTGTGGGTCGCCTTTTTCACATGGCCTGAGCCCACTCCCCTTTCCTTTACCTCGACTCTCCTTGGTACAGGCTTTCACCCACCTCACCCTCAACTCGCAATGATCTTCGTCCCCACGCTCCCAAGTTCACACAGGCCTTCACCTCTCTCCATCTCAGTTCACACTGGGCCTAGCCCGCACCATTCTTTGCTCGCACCGGTCTTATTCACCTCCGGTCTCTTTCCGGATCACTCGCTTCCCAACACCACAATCTCGAGCTTTTCAACAGCGCATGGACTCAGTTCAAGCGATCCCTCGCTTAAGACCCTCGAGAGAGCTTTTGGGATTCGTCGGTGATCTCTTTCAGCAAGCCCTACACGAGTCAAAGATTCCGCACCCGGCCTCGTTGATCGGATCATCCTCGGTGATATCTGCGACGTGGAGCACAGGTAGGTCGTGCAAGTGTGTCCTGATCGGCCCGTAGTGATGACGTGAGAGTCTCCCCCATGCTGTAGCGTTGACGCCGTAGTAACTCGGATTCATTGCGATACTCGCTCGTCGGTGTTTGCAGGAGCTTCGATCACTATCCCGGAACCCGACTTGGGCCGGAGAAACGCCCGAATGGGCCTGCAGATTGGAAACACCATGACTTCTGGTGTCGTGAAATGGTTCAACGACGAAAAGGGCTACGGCTTCATCACCCCCAGCGATGGCTCCGCCGACGTTTTCGCTCACTTCTCCAACATTGTTCAAGAATCTGGCCGCCGTACCCTCTTCGAGGGCGAGCAGGTCGAGTTCGACATCACTCAGGGCCCCAAGGGCCTTCAGGCGGAGAACATCCAGCGTCTCGCCTGAGTATCTCTTCCAGTTCTGATGCCGTCCGCGTCTGATTCGGCAAGGGCTCCAGGCTGCACGCGCCTGTGCTGACAAGCGCCTAATCCGCTTGACAGGCATGTGTGTCGATCAAGGTCCCTGTCAAACAGGCTCCGTGCCAACCAAGATCCCTGTCGGCCAAGGCCTAGTCTCATCGGCCTTTTGACGGCAGAAAACAGGATCACCATCCCCTCGCGCCACGCGCCGAGGGGATTTTCCTCTTCGGAGCGAAGACTGCGACTCCATTCAGAGCGACGATTGCGACTCGCAAAGAGGCGCCCAGGCACTCGGATCACGGTGCATCATGGGCCTCGAAACTCCAAAGCCGTAACGAGCCTCATCACAGGCTCGGATCAGTGAATGTGAGCATGTGAAATCAGGCGCAAAGATGGATAGGGAATTGGTGCTGCTGGTAACGTTATAACCGCTGATCCGAGGGGATGGAAACGTTTCCGGAATCGGGGATGCAACACTGACACACTGCTGTGCGGGGCACAGTCAGTGCTTCGCGCACTGACTCGAAAGAAGAACCCCATGAACAACATCGTGAAGTCTGAAATCGCCGTCGCCAGCTGGCAAGGCGAGGCGAACGCTGCGGGCGTCATCTTCGCCGTTGTCCTCCTCGCCGTTCTCGGTGTTTTCGCCGCCGTCAACGCCTCCTCGACCATTTCGGCTGTCATCGCTGCTCTCGTTGGCCTCACCGCTGTTCTCTTCGCTCCCGCCGCTTACGCGATTCGCAACGAGAAGAACTGAACCGATAATCCGGGGCGCGCCACGCAGCGCGCCCCCGCATGACGAGCGCGACGCCTGTGACGTCGCGCTTTTTCTTTTGCCTTTTCGCCCCATGACACCCACCGCAATTGCGCCCAAAGACGTCAATCCTGTAGAGATATTTCTGCCGCTAGCCCCGTTGCGGCCTTTCGCTCTGCCATTCCTCTCCTATCGACGTGGAGCCCACGCCGCCTCTCATCCCTTCAGGTCTCAGCCCCGAAATCGCAACAGGAGAATCCTCAAACAAGACATCGGAACAGAAGACTCCTCAAGCGACACAGTCGACTCGACTCTCTCCACGCAAGCCAAAACCCTGAGGGGGATAGTCTCATCAGTGGAGGGGTTGACGAATTGTGGAGGGGATATCACCCCTCCACTTGTCGTCACAGCCTCCACTCAGCACCACAGCCCCCACCGCACGCTAAGCCTCCGCTCAGCGCCAGATCCCAGGCACAATCAGATCGACGCATCCACACGATCTGAAGCCTTAATCGGGCTCTCAATCCTCACCTCATAAAGCTCACCTTCTGAAGTGGAGGGGTTGACGAATTGTGGAGGGGATATAACCCCTCCACTTGTCGTCACAGCCTCCACTCAGCACCAAAGCCCCCGCCGCACGCCAAGCCTCACGCCCCTCCTACCCCTCAGCGGATCGGCACACGCAGAGGCGCGCGACGCTCAGTCTTGTCGCGTATTGTGCGGCTCTTCGCGACCGCTGTAGTTGACGAAACGCGAGAGGTGACCCTGGAAGAGGGTGCGGATTACTGCAGTCTCACCATTACGGTGCTTCGCGACAATGATGTCGCCTTCTCCTGGACGGTCTTCCTTGTCGTAATAATCGGGACGATGCAGCAGCATAATGATGTCCGCATCCTGCTCCAGCGAACCAGATTCACGCAGGTCAGACATCATCGGCTTGCGGTCATTGCGCGACTCGGAGTTTCGGTTGAGCTGCGCGACGGCAACCACCGGAACTCCAATATCCTTCGCGAGGAGTTTGAGATTACGCGACATGGCTGAGACTTCCTGCTGACGAGACTCGACCTGTCGGCCGCTCGTCATGAGCTGCAGGTAGTCGATCACCACGAGGCCGAGGTTGTGCTGCTGCTTGAGCTGTCGACACTTCGCACGAATCTCCGTAATCGTCATATTCGGTGAATCGTCGATATACAAGGGGGCGTCGGAGACTCTCTCCATCGTTCTGGCGACACGCTTCCAGTCGGTGTCATTCATCGAGCCCGCCTGCATCTTGGACAGGAACACTCCTGATTCTGCAGCGAGCATTCGCATCGCAATCTCCTGCTGACTCATCTCAAGGGAGAAGACCAGGGATGTGATCCCATGCTTGATCGAGGCCGATCGGCAAAAGTCGAGGGCGAGAGTGGACTTGCCCATGGCGGGTCTGGCGGCAACGATAATCATCTGACCGCCACGAAGCCCTTGTGTCAGGTCGTCAAGCTCTTTGAATCCCGTGGGAACACCTTGCAGCTTACCTTTGGACTTCTCAATGTCTTCAAGGTGTTCGAGCAGCTCGTGAGTCATAGAGCCTACGGCGACGTAGTCCCTTGCGGTGCGTTCCGAGGAGACCGCATAAATCTCGGATTGGGCCTGTTCGACGATCTCTTCGACCTCGCCACCGGCCTCGGCGTAACCGAGTTGGACGATGCGCGTGCCCGCAGTGACAAGGCGACGCATAATCGCGCGCTCACGAACGATGCGCGCGTAGTAACCAGCGTTCGCCGCAGTCGGCACCGAAGCGATGAGGGTATGCAAGTAGGGGGCGCCACCGACCCTGGACAAAGTGCCTTCGCGCTGCAGATACCCTGCAACAGTGATCGCGTCGGCGGGTTCGTTTTGACCGAAGAGGTCCACGATCGCATCGAAGATGATCTCGTGATTCGGCATGTAGAAGTCGGAACCGCGAATCTCCTCTGTGACAGTAACGATCGCATCAGTGGTGAGCATCATCGATCCGAGGACCGACATTTCCGCGTCGATGTCCTGTGGTGGTGTGCGATCAAAATCTTCCGCCACGATGATCCTCTCTACAGTCGACGCACGCGAGAATGCGGCTCACCACCTTGAGGAAAGGGGCGTAGCTTGAGCGCCTTTCCTCAATGCGAGTCCGCGTCAGACCCTGAATCCATGGTCACGCGCACACGCGAGGGTATCGTCTCGACGCGAGAACTCCCACTCTCGATCTGAACTCGAATGGGGATAACCTGGGGATGGCGTGTGGATAACATGGCGCGTCGTCCACATCCCCTGTGGACGCTCGGTGTGTGTTGCGCTGCGTCCGTGAAAACCCCTCGGACTTTTCACGGCAGATTCATGCCATTCCCCCGATGACAGACTTGTCCACAAGTGTGTACACAGATTGTGGATTGAAATTGGAGGCCACATTCGTGGACGGAACCGATAGCCCATCCCCTAACTCTCAAGTGAAGCTTGAAGCTTCGCTTCCTGCTCCTGAGAGCACCCCCAACACACAAGCTAAACCTGGGTTGACCAGGAAAATTCTCACACTGGCGGTCCCAGCTCTCGGTGCACTCGTCGCCGAACCTCTCTTCACTCTCATCGACTCCGCGATGATCGGCCACCTGGGAACAGCCTCACTCGCAGGCCTGTCCCTCGCCTCCCAGATCCTCCAAACTCTCACCATCCTGTTCATCTTCCTCGCGTATTCCACAACCTCGCTCACAGCTCGAGCACTCGGCGCCAAGGACCGACGAGGCGCGATCCGCGCCGGAATCGACGCCTCCTGGCTCGCCGCACTGCTCGGCCTCATCGTCGCCGTCCTTCTCGCCGCACTCGCCCCCGCCCTCGTCAAACTCATGACGACAGATTCTTCCGTCGCGCACGAGGCCGTCGCCTATCTGCGGGCAAGCGCACCTGGCCTGATCGGCATGCTGATCGGCTATTCGACTGTCGGGACACTGCGCGGACTGCAAGACACCCGCACTCCCCTGCTCATCACCGGCATCGGTGCCATCCTCAATATTGGGCTCAACGCCGTCTTGATGTTCGGCCTCGGCCTCGGCGTCATCGGCTCCGGCTTGGGCACGTCGATCGTTCAACTCCTCATGGCGGCCGTGTACCTGGCGATCCTTAGGCGTGAAGCCGTATCGGTCGGCGCACCCCTGCGTCCGAGCGGCAGCGGCATCGCGCGTTCCGCACTCGACGGTGCGCCTCTGATCGTGCGCGGCTTGGCACTACGCCTCGCAGGCCTTGCAACGATCTGGTCGGCATCGCAGCTCGGATCTGAGGCTCTTGCGGGTTATCAGATTGTTCTGGCCGTCTGGACTCTCATCTGCTTCGTCTTGGATGCGCTGGCGATCGCCGCCCAGTCAATGGTGGGCCTCGCCCTCGGGCGCGGGAAACTCAACGAACTCCGGGAGCTCTTGAGGATCCTGACGATCTGGGGTGCGGGAGCCGGGGTCGTACTCGGCATTGTGATCACTGTTCTTTCGCCGTGGATCCCCTTCCTCTTCGACGCGAGTTCCTCGGTAAGCCCGATCGCGAGATGGGGACTCATCGCCTGCTGCGTCGGCATGCCTTTGGGGGGCGTCGTCTTCACGCTCGATGGTGTGCTTCTCGGCGCTGGCGACAACCGCTATTTCGCGATCGCAGGAATCGGGCAGCTTCTCGTATTCTTGCCGGTTCTCGGGCTCATCGAGCTGTGGCGCCTCGAAGGTGCGGGCAGTATCGAAGTGGTCGCGGCAGCATGGGGCGCGTACGCCCTGGTCTACATGGGTGCGCGCCTGGCGACGAATATGTGGAGGACCTGGTGGTCGCGCTCCGGGCTGCTCGGATCCATGGATTCATCCCTGAGGGAGGGCTGACTGCGTTTCGCAGCGCCTCGTATGAAGCCCGGGAGTCCGACCTTGCCTTCATCGACCGCCAACCCCGAGCTGCGCGTGCTTGGTGGAGGGCTTGGTGACAAGTGGAGGGGTTCGCGACAAGTGGAGGGGATATAACCCCTCCAAAACACGCCATCGCCTCCACTAACGCAAAGTCAGAACCCGCACACCGAGAAGACCCCGCCGCCCCTCCACTAGTGCACCAAAAGCACGAGCACCCTCAAAGCGCGCGAGCAAGAACTCCTTCAACACGCCACCGACCCGCCTCGAGCACTCCACGAGTCTGAGAAACAGAAGCTTCCCCGACAGGACGTGGCCCAGAACTCTCCGGACAGGGTGGCGCACTCCACTGGGCGACGACTAAGCTGGATCCCTGGATTGTCCAAGCTCCCGCAAGGGCATTCCACCGCAGACGAACCCTCGTCTGTGAACGCATGACCCTCCTGTCACGGACCGTCCGTGACCGCAAAGACCATAGGAGGTGGGTACTCACCGTGCGTAACTACGAACTGATGGTGATCCTCGATCCCTCGATCGATGAGCGCACCGTCGCCCCCACGATGGACAAGTACCTCGCGCCCGTGTCCGCCAACGGCGGCTCGGTCGACAAGGTTGACATCTGGGGCAAGCGTCGCCTCGCTTACGACATCCTCAAGCGCTCCGAAGGCATCTACGTTGTCATCAACATGACGACGACCCCTGATGTCGCGCTCGAGCTCAACCGCCGCATGGGTCTCGACGAGACCATCTTGCGCACCAAGCTCCTGCGTCCCGACGCCCACTGAGCATTCACTCAAACCCACCCACCCTTTAGCCCGAGGAGTTGAAATGGCCGGAGATACCCAGATCACGATCGTCGGTAACCTCACCGCTGACCCTGAGCTTCGCTTCACGCCGAGCGGTCAGGCTGTTGTCGACTTCACCGTCGCTTCGACGCCTCGCCAGTACGACTCGAAGTCCGGACAGTGGCGCGACGGCAACGCCCTCTTCATGCGTTGCAGTGCATGGAATGATTTCGCTGAGAACATCAGTGAAACCCTCCGCAAAGGCATGCGCGTGATCGTGCAGGGCAACCTCGTCCAGCGCTCCTACGAAACCAAGGACGGCCAGAACCGCACCGTCATCGAACTTCGCGTCGAAGAGGTCGGCCCTTCTCTCCGTTGGGCGCGCGCCCAGGTTTCACGCAATGAGCGTTCCGACCAGGGCCGAGGCGGATATCAGGGTGGAAACCGTGGAGGCGCCCCCGCGGGCGGCTCCTACGGGGGTTCGAATGCCGGTTACGGCGCTCCTGCCGGCGGCACCGTCGACGATCCGTGGCGCGCATCCTCACAGGGTGACGCCGCCTTCGGCGAACCGCCGTTCTGATCGGTGTCGGCCACGGCCGACCCGAGCACGTACTGACATCACATCTTGGGGTGGATGAATAGTCCACCCGGATCCAAGGAGACCACCATGGCGAAGCCTCAACTTCGCAACAAGCCCATCAAGAAGAAGGCCAACCCCCTCAAGTCGGCCAAGATTGAGACCATCGACTACAAGGACACTGCGCTCCTGCGCAAGTTCATTTCCGATCGCGGCAAGATCCGTGCTCGTCGCGTCACTGGCGTCTCCGTCCAGGAGCAGCGTCGCATTGCCCGTGCGGTGAAGAACGCCCGCGAGATGGCGCTCCTGCCCTACTCGTCGACCGGCCGCTGATCGGGGAAGGAAATTCGCATGGCTACCACTAAGCTCATCCTCACCCGCGACGTCGCCAACCTCGGCAACGCCGGCGAGGTCGTTGAGGTCAAGTCCGGCTACGCCCGCAACTACCTCGTGCCCCGCGGTTTTGCGACCAAGTGGACGAAGGGCGCGCAAAAGCAGATCGACGAGATCGCTGCCGCCCGTCGTCGCCACGAGATCGAGTCCATCGATGACGCCCGCGAGTTGCGCGACGCCCTCCAGGCCGCCGCTCCTGTCGTCATCTCCGGCAAGGTCGGCACCTCCGGCCGTCTCTTCGGCGCTGTTTCCGGCGCCCAGATCGCCGAGGCCGTCAAGGCTCAGCTCGACAAGGTCATTGATCGTCGTCGCGTCATGATCGCTTCGCCGATCAAGTCCACCGGCGATCACACCGTCGTCGTGAATCTCCACCCGGAGGTCACTGCGAAGCTCAAGGTTCGCGTCATCGCCGAGTGATTCCTCGCCCGCGTCGCGGTCTCGTTCGCGCCTCAATGGACGAGGACGAGGCTGCGTGCTGGACTTGAAGGGGATGACCTCGAGTCGCTGAACCTTATGAGGGGCCCTCGATCCGCAAGGATCGAGAGCCCCTCATGTTCCTTTTGAGTTCACACGATGCCACAGCGCACGCTTCTTCCTTTAAAAAGCGAACTGACTGTCGGCAGATGTCACATTTTCATTGTTAAGCAGTGGGCTTCGCCCCTTCACAAAGACTCCCTTGCAACCACCACTCGAAGCGTGCCACACAGGCCCAGAGACCGAATACTCTTGCCGCGATGCAAGGCACGCGAGCACAAGCTACCTCCGCTAGTCAATGCGACTGATAATCTAAGCCGTTCACGATGAAGCACATTCCTTTAGCGCTTGCCCTGTTGTACATTGACCGTATCCTCATACGCGGTTGTCCGAAGGATTGTCTTCATGTCACTCGCCTCACCCTTACGTTTTACGCTCGGCTCTGCGCTGACCCTTGGGCTTGTCTTCTCGGGCGCCGCTTCGGCAGCAACAATTGACCCGATTCCTCCTTCTGTTGATCATTACTGCAGCTCCGGCTCCACCGGTGACGGACCGTGTGAAATTCCACATTTCGCCATTACCGATCCGCAAGAGGAATACACCATCCACGCTGGTGAAACTCTGCCATTGAGAGGAACCGGATGCACTGCAGACTTCCCGACGCGAATCATATCCGAGCTGACTTTCAGAGAATCTGCACCTCAATCAGGATTTCCGCATCACGTTGAGATGACGCTTGACGGCAACACCGGCGATTGGTCCGCGAATTTCCCTTTGCCCGACAAGCCCGGCGTGTATTCGGCAGAATTTGTGTTCATCTGCGAGTCAACTGATCATTCGTCTCCCAGCTTTAGCCGCGTGCGTCTGAACTCCACAGTGAAGATCCTCCTGAATTCACAAGAGGAGCCGCCCACACCGGAAACACCCTCGGATCCCCCCGCAGAACCGAGAATCACGCTTACTCAATCTGATGTTGAGATCGGGGCTCCCCTCGAGCTTTCCGCCAGCGGCTTCGACCCGGGCGAAGAGGTCGAAGTCTGGCTTCACTCCGACCCGATCAAACTTGGCACGATCAGAGCTGATGCTTCCGGCAACGCCTCCGGATCTTTTGTGGTGCCCGACAACGTGCCCGCTGGCAGCCACACGGTGAAGTTCATTGGGACGACATCGAAGAAGACCGCTCAAACACCTGTCACTATCAAGAACAAAACGACCGCTGAGAAGACGAACTCGTCATCTCCCACAGGAACTGACGCTTCCTCGGTCCCCGACATGAACAACTCTGCCTCGCCACGCTCCGGCAAGGCCACAAAGGAGCTCGCGAGGACCGGCGCAGACAATCTTCCCCTGCTCCTTGCTGCAGGTCTCCTGAGTGTCGTTGGGCTGGGCGCGCTCTCGCGTCGACGAGTCTAGCCCCTCGTCCCCTTTTGATTGCAGTGCGGGGTCGCTGTGAGCATCGCATGCTTACAGCGACCCCGCCTCTTCACTCACCTGGCTTTTTCACACTTGAGCCTGGATTGGGCCGGGTAATCTGGCTCTTCGGACTTATCTGACTCTTCCCAAATGAGGGTGTGGTCCGACTGGGGTCTTGGCGCATGGGGCTGGCGTCTTGGTGCACGGGGCTGGTGGCGAGAGTCGAGGTCTTCCGATGAGCAGGATTGCCGACACTGCGGATCTGGAGCACCCGAGATACCGCCGCAGCTTTTGTTTGGCCCTGATTGAGCCAGCCTTCACCCGCCTCAACGAGCTCGGCCTGGAAGCTCGCTGAGGCGACGTCCAGGTCTACTCATCAAGAGACGATCCAGCCAGAGTTCTGCCCCCACCCATCGAGGTCGCCACCAACCTTCGAGCCAGAGATAAACCTTGCCTCCTATTCCACCTTTCCAGACACCAAGCGACGCCATACGACAGGAATAGGACGGAAAACCAGGAGCCGGGGACAGACACCGGCATACGGGCATGCTCAGATCGCAGCCTAAGGCCGGACCGCTGCCCCTCCGCCGTTTCCACCACCCTCATTGTGCTCAGGGTTGTCCGCGTCATCATCATCCTCGTGCCCATCATGTCCAGGCTGAGCGTTCCCACCTGGGTTATTCGGGCCGTTCTGACCAGGGTTCTGAGACCCCTGATTCGAACCTTGTGAAGGCTGTTGGCCTTCCTGCGGCCTGCCGGAATCGGAGCCCTGCTCTGAGGATCGCTGCCCAGAAGAATCTCCTGCGGAGGCTGCCGATTGCGCATCATCTTGGGAATCGTTACGAGACTTCGAGTTCCTGTTCGTCTTCACATACCAGTCGAAACCACCAGTAGGCATTCCCTCAACAGCTGTCTGCATGTACTGGGTCCACACATCAACCGGCCAGTCGCCGCCGTGGAATTGGTCGAGTCCCCCGATGTTCGGCAGAGGGGCGGAGTTCCCGTCCTCGTCGGACCCGTACATCGACACGGCGGACACGAGGCCGGGGACAAAAGCCACGAATTGAGCGGCGCGCTGCTCTTGTGCGGTACCGGTCTTGCCTGCCGTTGTGAAGCCCCGAAGGTCCTGCGAAACCGATGATGCGGTGCCATCCCCCTTCGTCACCGCCTCAAGGGCAGGCATGATCGAAGAGACCTCCTCGACGGAGAACACTCGATTTTTGTCCGTGGGAGCCGTGTAGATGACGTTGCCCCTTGGACCAGTCACCGAGCGGACAATGTGCGCGTTGACGCGTTCACCGCCGTTCGCGATTGTCGAATAGGCTGTCGCGAGGTCAATATTGTGGGGGGAAGCGAAACCGAGAACGTTGAGGAGAGTTCGATCGAGGCCGAGGGTCTCCTCCGGGATTCCCGCGTCAATCGCCGCCTGCATGGTCGCTGCCGGTCCAATGTCTTTGTTCAAGGCGACATAAGCGGTGTTGATCGAGTAGCTCGTCGCCTTGACGAGATCAACGTTCCCGAAGGAGTATCCGCCGTCATTTTCCACAAGCTCCGACAGACCGTCGAAACGTTGAGGGGAACGCCCCGAATAGGTGTCATTAACCGAGCCGCCGGCACGCGCATTCGCGAGCAGAGCGAAAGGCTTGAAAGTTGAGCCCGCCATCGCGATGTCTTGTGTCGCTGCGTTCTGCTGGCGCTCCAAGTAATCCGAGCCCGCGTATTCGGCGACGATCTCCCCCGTATTCGGATCGACTGATGACAGAGCCACATGCATGGTGGCGGGGTTCCAGCCCTCGACCTGTTTCATGCTTTCAGCGGCCGCCACTGCCGCATCCTGCTTCGCCCGGTCAATCGTCGTGACGATCTTCAGGCCACCATTGGCGATCTGAGTCTCGTCGATAGCTCCGGAGGCGATGAGTTCCGAACGAGCTTGCTCGATGAGGTATCCGTTGGGACCGGCGAAGGTCTCACTTTCCGTCTGAAGAGGATCAATCGTCTCGGGGAAAGTCGCAGCATCCGCTTCCGACTGGCTGATCCACCCGTCCTCGACCATGAGATTGAGGACGCGCGCCCACCTGTCTTTCGCCTTGTCCGGATCCTCAGCCGGATCCCAGGCCGAGGGCGCGGGGATGATTCCTGAGAGCATCGCGGCTTCGCTGAGGCTCAGTTCGCTGGCCGGGTGTCCGAAGTATGCCTGAGAGGCGGCTTCGATGCCGTAGGAGCCGCGACCGAAGTAGATCGTGTTGAGATAATTCCCGAGGATCTCGTCCTTGGACTGTTCGCGGTTGATTTTGATCGCGAGGACCGCTTCTTCAGCTTTTCCCCTGTAAGAAGAGGTGGTTTCACCGACGTAATATCGTTCGACGTACTGTTGGGTGAGGGTGGAGCCGCCCTGACGCGACCCCGTCACCACATTGGTGAAGAGTGCGCGGAAAATACCCTTGAAGTCGACGCCGGAGTTCTTGTAGAAGGTGCGGTCCTCCGATGCGACGACCGCTTTGCCGACGTAGTCGGGCAGGGTTGAGGGGTCGATGATTTCTCGGTTGACGTCACCGAGTGAGCCCATCTCAGTCGAGCCGTCGGAGTAGTACAGCGTTGATTTTTGCGCGAGCGCCAAGTCCGAGGCCGCCGGAACGGTCAAGCTTGTGTACATGTAGAGGAATGCCGCCAGGGCTGAGATCAAAGCGAGGAGAAAAGTGAAGACGAGACCGAGGCCGATCTTCTTGCCCAGACCTCTCTTTTTCTTCGCCGAGGCCGGGGCCTTCTTCGCTGTTCTGCCTGTAGCCTTCGCTGAGTTCGCTACAGCTGAGGCACCCCGTTCCTGGGATGCGCCGAATGATTCGGGGGGCAGAGGAGGAAGACTCAACTCGGGAGCGCTACCGGGCAGAGCACTTGAGGGGGCTGTCTGTCCCCCATTGATGATTGAGCGCCGGACATTGGAGGGTTTAGGCGGGAGAGAGCTCGAAGGATCAGATCCCATGATCTCGTCCCAGTTCTTCTTCCCATCGTTTCTCGCCACGAATTCAACCTTTCAGCTGGGTCTGCACTCCAGCGTAGGGCCAGAAGCCGTGAATCTGCCGATTTCGTGACAGTTCCAACGTTAGGAATCGTTATTCACAGCAGATGAATGACGGCTCACCCACGCTCGCAATCGGGATCGTCTGGCCTTGAGAGAACGAAACACTGCAAGCGGAGCATCCCGGCTCACACTGAGGGACCTGGACATCTCCCCCTGCTTGTGACCGTGCGGAGCATCAGAATCCACACTCACTGGCCCAGCCCCGCTCTGGAGCCTCTTCCTCGGGATCAGTCCCATTGCTCCTCGGGACGACCTTCTTCAGCCCACAGGGTGTGGAAGGTTCCCGGCTTGTCGATGCGCTGGTAGGTGTGCGCGCCGAAGAAGTCGCGCTGCCCTTGAATGAGCGCGGCCGGAAGACGCTCGGCGCGAATCTGATCGAAGTAGGACAGGGAGGATGCAAACACGGGGATCGGCACTCCGGATGTGGCCGCGAGCGCAACGATCCGACGCAAAGAGGGCAGGCAGTGCTCGAAGCGCTGTGCGAAAGGAGGGGCGGCGAGTAGGAGGGGGAGTTCAGGATCCGCCTCGTAGGCGGAGGCGATGTCGTCGAGGAATCCCGCCCGGATGATGCATCCTGCTCTCCAGATCCGTGCGATCGCGGCCTTGTCGATGTTCCACTCATGAACCTGGGCTCCAGCGGTGATCTCGTCGAATCCTTGCGAATAGGCCACGAGTTTCGAGGCGAACAAGGCGCGGCGCACGTCGTCGATGAAAGTATCGGGCTCACTGATCGTCAGTGGGAGTGCTGCGGCGTCAAGACCGCGGGCAGCCTCGCGCTGAGGAGTGGCGCAAGATGCTCCGCGCGCGAATGTTGCCTCCCCGATTCCCGTCACGGGCACGGCCAGATCCAGTGCCGTTTGTACCGTCCACTTGCCTGTGCCCTTCTGGGAGGCCTGGTCGACGATGACATCGACGAGGGCGCAGCCGCTATGAGAGTCATTTTGACGCAGGACCTCGGCGGTGATTTCGATGAGATAGGAGTCGAGTTCGCCCTCGTTCCATGTTGAGAACACCTCGGCAATTTGCGCGGGGCTCAGGCCCAGTCCCTTGCGAAGAAGGTCATAGGCTTCGGCGATGACCTGCATGTCGGCGTATTCGATGCCGTTGTGGACCATTTTCACGAAGTGGCCTGCGCCGTCGGCTCCGACGTGGGCGCAACAGGGTTCACCCTCGTAGTGGGCGCTGATCTTTTCGAACATGGGGCCCAGGCGCGTGTAGGACTCGATCGTGCCTCCGGGCATGATCGAGGGTCCCCATAGGGCACCTTCTTCACCTCCGGAGACTCCTGCGCCGACGAAGTGGAGGCCGAGTTCGCGGGCGCGGCGCTCGCGTCGGATCGTGTCGGAGAAGAGGGAGTTGCCGCAGTCGACGATGATGTCGCCTTCTTCCATGCGCAAGGCGAGCTGCTCCATGACGATGTCCGTGTCCGGGCCGGCCTTCACCATGATGATCGCGACGCGCGGGCGGGAAAGGGAGGCGACGAAGTCGTCGAGTTCGCTCGCAGGAACGAAGACGCCTTCTGAGCCGTCTCCGTGCGCGGCCATGAGCCTTTCAGTTCGCGCGGGAGTTCTGTTGAAGATCGCGGTTGCGTAGCCGTTGCGAGCGAGATTGCGGGCGAGGTTCGCTCCCATCACTCCCAGTCCGAAGACTCCGATATCAGCTGAGGCTGGTTGTGGGGTGAATGCGCTCATGCGTGTTGCTCCTCGGTTTCGGCTTGTCACCACCCTACGGCCGAGGTCACCCTCGCGCAGCACGGCCCGGGTCTTGTTGTCCGCGCGCCTGTATCTTCCACGGTCTTCTCTCGCCAACCCTCCTTGCTTCTCCCCGCCGCATCCCCCACGGCCCAAGAGTCGGTGGGAAGACGAAGATGGGTAAGCCTTCATCACCTGGACCACCCCGACTCAAAATGTGGCGGGAGCGCAAAAGTGGGACTAGGCCCATCGCCTGGCCTACCGCCCGAGAAGTGGCGGGAGCAAGAATCGTGAGCGTGCAAAGGTGCGGTAGTCCTCATTATCCCGAGGTGCGGTAGTCCTCATTATCTCGAGGTGCACTGGTCCTCGTGGAGGCGGACTCTCACTGACACTGCAAGACTGAAAGTGTTTCCCCTCAGATTTCACACATCAGTGAAAGTTTTTCCCTCAGACTGCAAATATCACTGCAAGTTTGACACTGTGAGTTTCAGTCTTGGGCGCCGTTTTTCACATGTTCAGGAGCCTGAGCCGCGCGCTTCGCCTTCGCCGCACCCTTCTTCTGGCGCTTCTGGGCGACCATCGCCTCCCAGTGCGCCTGCTGCTCCTCGTACTCGCGAGCAATCTCTCGTACCTCCTTTGAAGACCACCACTCGAGGAGAGCCTCACGGGCCGCTTCCTTCCCCATCGGCCCCTTCTCCATACGCATGCCCATGAGGAACTCAAGCGCCATCTTCACCGCGCGTGAGGGACGAAGACCCAGGATCTCCATGACTTCCTGACCGTCAAGATCAGGTCGGATCGCATCCAGCTCCTCTTGCTCACGCAGGGTCGCGATCCGGGATTCGAGGTCGTCGTAAGCGGCGGAGAGCATATTCGCCTTACGTCGGTTGCGGGTCGTGCAATCGGCGCGAGTGAGGCGATGGAGACGTTCGAGGAGCTCACCGGCGTCAGCGACATAACGACGCACCGCTGAATCCGTCCACGCGGATTCCCCATACCCATGGAAACGCAAATGCAGGGCGACAAGAGTCGACACTGCCTCAGTCGTGGCCTTATCGAACTTAAGGGCCTTCATGCGCTTGCGCGTGAGTTTCGCACCGACGATCTCATGATGATGGAAGGACACCGTCCCGTTCGGCTCGAAGCGCCGAGTCATCGGTTTGCCCACATCATGCATGATCGCCGCGAAACGCAAAATGAAGTCGGGCGCGGGGACGGGCCCGTCCTCGTCTGTCTCAAGATCCATGGCCTGCTCGAGGACGGTGAGCGTGTGCTCGTACACATCCTTATGGCGCCTGTGCTCATCGACTGTGGACACCAGTTCAGACAATTCGGGAAGAACGATCTGACACACACCCGTATGGACCATGAGTTCGAGGCCGCGACGCGGGTAGGGCGAGACGATGAGACGCTCCAATTCGGTGCGTATCCGCTCCGCTGACACGATCTGCAGTCGCGGGGCCATCACCTCCATCGCCTCCATGACATCGAGGTCGACATCAATGCCGAGCTGAGCCGCGAAACGTGCAGCCCTCATGATGCGCAAGGGGTCATCATCGAAGGACTGCTCGGCGGTGACGGGGGTACGCAGACGAGCCTTAGCCAAGTCCTCAAGACCATGATGCGGATCCACTAGGACCATCCCCGGCAAGCGCATGGCCATGGCGTTCACCGTGAAATCGCGGCGCGTGAGGTCCCCTTCAAGGGTGTCTCCGAAAACGACCTCGGGCTTGCGTGAGCCGACCTCATAGGAGTCACTGCGGTAGGTCGTCACCTCGACGACCAGGTCTTTCTTTCGCCCGCCGATCGTTCCGAACTCTTTGCCGATGTCCCATACTGCCGCACCCCACTGCGCCAGCAGCTCCTCGGTGCGTTCAGGCCTCGCTGAAGTCGTCAGGTCGAAATCGTTCGGCGTAACACCCAAGAAGGCATCACGGACGGGACCCCCGACTAGGGCCATCTCTTCGCCTGCGGCCTCGAAAACGCGGCCGAGGTCGAGGATCTCCTCCGGCAATGCGCCAAAGGTTCGCTGCGCATTCGCCAGCAGTGTCGGAATATCTAAGTCGAGGGGAACGTAGTTTTTCGGGCTCATCACCTCTCAGGATGCCATGACCTGATGCCCGCAGGCCACGAGCTCGAGGGCGAATGGAGCATGAAGTCACCCACTGCCCGTACACGAATTCCTCAATTGCCCCTAAGTGGGAGTATCGGGAACGAGGCCGAGAGGGCAGCTCAACGAGCAGAGCTGGCGCCACTCGAAGCGGGAGCACCTGGCTCTGGTCGAGGAGGGAGCATGAGCTAGGAGGGCGAGAGGCGCCTGAGGAGACGCGCACCCGAGGACACACTCGAAGCCCCATCTCATCTGCGCCTCCCTGATCGAAGCATCCCACAGGGGCGTAGCGAATCCGACTCGGCGCAGGAACAGCGTGCTGAGGTGACGGAATACTCCGAACGGGCGTGGCGAATCCGACTTGGCGTGGGCAAAGCGCCTCCCTGCCTCTCGCCGACTAGAGTGGACTCATGCCTGCCAGACCGACGAACTTTCGACAGGGGGTTCCCAACCCCCCGCGTCGTCGTCCCTCTTCGCACGCATCCCACTCTCATTCACCCCACCTTCCCGTTTCTTCCGAAACTTCAGCAGGAGGCATCGTCGTCGATGTCGTCGACGGGATCCCCTACGCCGCCTTGATCGCCCGACGCAACCGCGCAGGCCGGATTGAATGGTGCTTGCCAAAAGGCCACCTCGAAGCAGGTGAAACCCCCGAGCAGGCCGCCCTGCGCGAGGTCGCCGAAGAGACCGGTATTCATGGAAGGATCATCCGTCACCTCGCGAGCATCGACTACTGGTTCTCCGGAGCAGACCACCGCGTCCACAAGGTTGTCCACCACTATCTGATGGGCTACGAATCCGGTCTCATCACCGTTGAGCACGACCCGGATCACGAGGCCGAGGAAGCCGCCTGGATTCCTTTGAAGGACAGCTCCCATCGACTCGCATACCCCAATGAGAGGCGAATCGTGGCGATCGCCCTCGACCTTTTGTATCGGGGACTGTAAATGCGGCGTGCTCGTCCTGCTCTCATCACAGTGCTGATCTCCATGAGCCTGCTCATCATCAGCGTGTTCGCTCCAGCGCCAGCCCTCGCCGATGAAGAGGCGTCCCTGCCAGGGGTCTCGGATCCTCAATCGCGCCCCTCCCTTTTTGCGAAAGCCTCCTCATCTCATGGCATTGAAGTGTCGATCAATTCACTCTCGCCGAGGGTGCTGACAAACGATGAGGACCTAGTCATCTCAGGTGCCTTGAGAAACACTTCAGGACGCACCCTCACAACTCCCGCGATCCTCGTATCCATGTCGACGACACCCCCCTCGTCCGTGATGGATCTCGAAGAGGAACTCGATGTGGATGCGCAGATCGGGTCGACGATCAGTGCGACGAATCTTGAAATGAACCTTGAGGCGGACGCTTCTCATCGTTTCGAGCTACGTATTTCCGCTGAGAACTTGCCTTTCGACGACGAATCCGCGTGGGGTCCGCGGGCCCTCACCGTTGAGGTCTTCTCAGATGGCGCTTCGGGCCGGGATGCAACGATCGCACTTTGGGACTCCGGGGCTGATTTCGCTCCCTCGCGCCTCAGCGCTCTTATTCCTTGGACTTCGGTCAACAGTGAAGGAGAGGAGGAGGAACGCCGCGCAGCGCTTGCCATCGCCTCAATCCCGGGGGCGACTCTCGCGATGGATGCTGCGCTCCTACCCTCCCTTCCTCAAAAAGATGAGGAGATAACTGAGCAGAAGACCCGTGAGAAGGTGAAAACCGATGAGGCTTTCCTCCGCTCCCTTCTCACCCCCGGTCGTGAGATCGTTGCCCTGCCGAGGGGGGATGCCGACCCGGGAACTGTCACTCTGGCGGGGAATTCAGAGTTGAGCACGCGCTTGACAGAATCGATTGAAAGCTTCCCCGCATCTATCGCGGAGCTGCGCAAACTTTCGGCCAAGAACTCCGATGACGAGGCCTTTCCCGAAGGCTCGCAAAGCTCTCAGTCCGGGGCGCAATCCTCCTCTTCCTCTGATTCCAGCGAATCACAAGGAGGCAACGTCAACGCAAACGGCCAGGGCAACGGAGTGCACAACGACAAGCAGATGGCCCCCGCTTCTCCTTCACAGGATTCGCAGGACACCGAGGACGAGGACGCGGCTCCGGCTTCAATCATTCGTCATGTCGCCTGGCCCTCTGCCTACACCTTCGGGACCTGGCAACTCGAAGCCGCGAAGAATGGGGTGAGCATCGCACCACTCGGGCGACTCGAACCCGATGAGGACTTGGACTTCACCTCACTTGCCCTCGCAGAAGTGGACACGACCACAGGGGAAATCTCCATGAGAGGGGCGAGTGAGCAGAGCGCGAGGGTCCTCATCCCAAACGTTTCACTCTCGCAGATCCTCGATTGGCAAACGACGAACACTGCCGATGAGCTTGATGCCGAACAGGCCCTCCAGGCGATCACCGCGATCATCGCCCATGATCGTCCGTCTTCTTCGCGAACCGTGTTCCTCACCTCCGATCGTTCCACCGCTCCGAACGCGGATCTTGCGGTCAGGGTCCGTGCTCTTTTCGACTCGCCGTGGGTAACGGGAATCAGCTTTTCAGATATCGCGGAGTCTGAGCCGACCGACGTGGAACGCATGATCGTTGAGCCGGGTGCACTGTCCTGGGAGGGAGCTACAGCCGTTTCCACTCTGAGCGACGCCCTCGCCTCGGCGTATTCTTTCGCGAATGCGACGAGCGACCCGAAGGAAGCTCTTGCGGAGATCGAGGGTGAGATCCTCCCAGTCATCTCAGCACGATTCTCACCCGACGAGCAGCTCACCGCAGCCTCCCAGTTCTCTGCGAGAGTCTCGGGTTTGCGTTCACGTGTCGCCACAGAACCTGCGGGGGCCGTGAACCTCATCAACAAGTCCGCGGATTTTCCCGTGCGGGTCCGTAATGATCTGCCTTTGGATGTCACCGTGAAGGTGACTCTCCTGCCCTCCGATGCGCGACTGAGGATCGCCCACTCCTCTGAAGTGACGCTCCTCGCAGGCGCAGTCTCGACCGTCACTGTTCCCGTTGAAGCTATCGGTTCAGGCGATGTGGAAGTGACGTATCGGATTACGACTCCCGATGGTTCGGTCCTTGAGGATTCACGGAAGGTCCTCGTGCGTTTGCGCGCAGGCTGGGAGGATGCGATCACGATCAGCGCAGCGGCAGCTTTCGCCCTCCTCTTCATCTTTGGCCTTGTGAGAACACTTCGTCAACGTCTCGACAAGAGAAACGAGGAGAGTACTGCGAGCCAGGACTCGCCTCAAGCTACCGAAGAGCATGATCCCCTGGAAGCCGACTCCACCCCCGACGGGGACTCCAACACAATCGACCAGCAGATGGGAAGCTGATGACCTCTGAAACGGCCCCCGAGCGAATCCCCTCTGCGAAGCGCTCGTCGATTCTGCGTGCCAGTGCGATCATGGCTTCCGGCACGATGGTGTCGCGCATCCTCGGGTTCGTCCGTTCGATCATGCTGCTCGCCGCGATCGGCGCTGCCGGCGGTGGCGTGTCAGCCGCGTTCCAGACGGCGAACACTTTGCCGAACACGGTGTTCAATCTCCTCGCCTCCGGTGTTTTCGACGCCGTCCTCGTCCCCCAGATCGTGGGCGCCTTGAAGCGCAAGCACGATGGTGAAACCTATGTGAACCGTCTCCTTACTCTCGCGGGGACCCTGCTTTTCATTGTGACGATCCTGTCGATGGTCGCCGCGCCTCTTCTCGTCGTCATCACGGCCGCGGGCTATGACTCGGAGATCCGCACCCTCGCGATCCTTTTCGCGCTTTTGTGCCTGCCGCAGTTGTTTTTCTACGGCTTGTACAACCTGCTCGGTGAGCTGCTCAACGCTCGCCGCGTCTTCGGCCCGTACATGTGGGCGCCGGTCGTCAATAACCTTGTCGGGATTGCGGGCCTGGGCGCTTTCCTTGCGATCTGGGGCAGTTCGGAGGACCGTATTGAGGTCGCGGACTTCACCTCCGCACAGTTCTGGCTTTTGGGAGGTTCGGCGACTCTCGGCGTGATCGCGCAGGCGCTGATCCTTCTCGTGCCGATGAAACGCGCGGGAATCCGTTTCACGCCGGACTTCCACTTCCGCGGCACTCGCTTCGGCTCCACCTCGAAGGTCGCTGGATGGACTTTCGCGACTCTTGGGGTCAGCCAGGTCGGTGTCTTATCGACGAATAACCTGGCGGCCCTCGCGGATGCCTATGCGAAAACCCATGACGGAGTATTCGCGGGGATCAGCGCCTACGCGACGGCTTTCATGATCTTCATGCTCCCCCAGTCGCTCATCACCGTGTCCCTCACGACCGCGATATTCACCCGAATGGCCGAGGCCGTGGCTGATGGCGATGATCGGGGTGTTGCCGCACAGTACACGATGGGCGTCCGCACGATCACCTCGCTGACTCTGCTGGCCGCCGCGATCCTTATCGCGGGTTCGGTTCCGATGACGCAAATGGTTTTGCCCTCCTATTCGAATCAGGAGATCATCGCCGGGTATGCGTGGATCCTTGCGGCCCTCATGCCGGGCGTCGCCTCCACGGGCATGGTCCTCATGAGCCAGAGAGTCTTCTTCGCCTACGAGGATGTGAAACCTGTGTTCCTCATGGGCATCGGTCCGACGATCATTCAGGTGATCGTCGGCTGGGGCATGTATTTCATGACGGGCGCCACCTGGTGGGTTGTCGGCGCCGCCCTCGGTGAAACGGCATGCCGCCTCGTGCAGGGTGTCATCGCCGTGGCTTGGGTGTCGAAGCGCAACGCATTCGTCGACAAGGCGTCACTGCTGCGCTCATACTCCTCCTTCTTCGCTTCCGCTCTTATCGCAGGTTTGCTTGCGTTTGGGGCCTTGTGGGCTGTGGGCGTTCACACGATCGTGGAATCGACCTCGGCGCGCATCGGCATTGCGAGCGGGAAGATGCTTCTCGTGACCCTGATCGCCTCCTTCGGATATCTGATCGCGCTTCGCTTCATCGCCCCAGGTGAGTCGGCTCGCACGATCGCCCCATTGCTCGCCCGCTTCAAGGTTCCCAACGGGGTGCGCATCCTCCTCGCCGCGCCGCTTCAGACGAGTCTGAGGAAGGTCGAGGATAATGGCTGACGACCACCGCAACGACATTGGGGGATTCATGGACGAGGACGCGATGCACAGCGCAGGGGAAGGCTCCTGCCCTGAAGAACCCCTGCCGAGCTTTGAACAGGTCCTCCACTCTTTAGAAGATGAAGTCAAGGAGTCTTCTTCTCCTGTGCACGAGGGGATTGAGGAGGCTGCTTCTCCTGCGTCAAAGAAGGAGGGGTGGGCCTCGACAGTGGTCTCCAGCGCTTCTGCTTGGACGTCAAAGATGCGCGAGAGGATCGTGTCGGCGAAGGACTCGCTTCGCTCCTCTCGACCGGACAAGCCTGCTGAGGATCTTCCCCTGCCTCCACCTCCACCCGACTCCTCGCTTCCCCCGATGCCGCCCGCCCCCGAGGATGGGGGAGCTGAGATTCACGAAGCGAACTCGCAGGCTGGGGCCGAAGATGGAGACCCGCTCTCCCATCCCGACACTGCGCCTGCCCATCCCACCACTGCCCCTGCCGGAGGAGACGAGGAAAACGCTTCCAGCGGCGCCACAACGAAGGGCACTGGTATCCCAGCCCCGATTGCGCAAGAGCCCGTCCAAGAAGAGAAGTTCGAGGAGCCCATGGTCTTCGAGACAGAATCTGGCAGCAAGGATCCCTCGAAGGGGCAGTCCTCGAAACGCCACAACACGACCCCCACGCTGATTTCCGGTGCCCTCGAAGAGACGAGCGCCATCCCGACCATCGCAGGTGCGTCGGGTGGCTCTTCGAAGATTCCCGGGCAGGGGCATTTAATCGACCCGACGAAACCGACCCTCATTTTTGCCGTTGTTCTCACCATCCTTGCCGCGTTCTGGTCCTTCACCACAGCCTTCAAACCTGTGAACAGTATTGATTTCGCACAGTCGCTCGCCGATGCTCAATCGGCGGCTCATGGCGCTGGGGACGGCTCGGAGGAAGATGGCGATTCTGCAGAGGGACTCGCTCCGAAGATCAGCTCCGTTTCGGTCCTGTCCTGGTCGGACGATCAGGGGGATCACCCCGAGCAGGCCGTCGCGATGATTGACGGCGACTCCTCGACCTCCTGGCATTCGCGCTGGTTCGAGAACAATCAGTTCCTTGACGAATCTGCTGTAACTCTTGTTGTGAAGCTTGAACGCACTGCGACAGTCTCATCCGTGACCCTTGAGATGGATCCTTCGACTTCGGGCGGACAACTCGTCGTGCGCAATGTCACTGACCCTTCGAATCCTCGGAACGGAACACAACTCACGACTTCAGCGTTGTCTCCTTCAACGGAGATCAAGCTCCCCCAGCCCGTTGAAACCTCGATGCTCGCATTGTCCTTCAGGTCCATGCCGACCTCGGTCGACGGGAACGAGTGGGCGTGGGTCTCTGAACTGTCCGTCCAATAGTCCCTGCAGGTAGGCACTTTTTCTCAGGTCCCCGCCCCTCAGGTAGTCCGCCTTCAGGCGGAGAAAGGGATTGATATGTCCTTCAATCTCGTTCCCGGTCTTGTCACCGCCCCCGTCGTTGAGCCCTCTGAAGAGGCCTCGCTTCCCGCCCCTCGTCCCTCCTCCGAGCTCCCCGAGGGCGCGAAGGTCCACGATGTCATCATCGTGGGCTCTGGCCCCGCAGGCTATACGGCGGCGATCTACACGGCGCGCGCGGGCTTGAATCCGCTTGTCCTCGCGGGTGCTATTAGCGCAGGCGGTGCCCTCATGAACACGACTGAGGTGGAGAACTTCCCGGGCTTCCCCGAAGGTGTCCAGGGGCCCGAACTCATGGATAAAATGCGCGAGCAGGCCGAGAAGTTCGGTGCTGAAATCCGCTACGAGGATGTCACCGCCGTGAACCTTTCGGGGGATGTGAAGGTCCTCGCCGTTGATGATGAGCTCTTGTATGCGCGCTCCGTGATCCTCGCGACCGGTTCCGAGTACCGTCATATGAATGTCGAGGGCGAGGATCGCCTGTCTGGCCGCGGCGTCTCCTATTGCGCGACCTGCGATGGCTTCTTCTTCAAAGACAAGGTTCTCGCGGTGATCGGCGGAGGCGACTCTGCGATGGAGGAGGCGACCTTCCTGACGAATTTCGCCTCGAAGGTCATTGTTGTGCACCGCCGTGATGCGCTGCGCGCTTCGAAGTCGATGGCGGATCGGGCGATGGCGAATCCGAAGATCGAGTTCGAGTGGAACGCGGTTGTCGATGAGGTTCTCGGTGACGAGGCCGTGACGGGCCTGCGTTTGCAGTCGACTGTGGATGAGTCGATGCGCGAGATCGGCGTTGATGGCGTGTTCGTCGCGATCGGCCACCTGCCGCGTACGGGTTTCCTCGCCGAGGATGTCGCCTTGGACGAGGCCGGGTACATCACAGTTGAGGAGCCTTCGACCCGCACGAGCGTTGAAGGTGTTTTCGCCTGTGGTGACGCCGTTGATCACAGCTACCGTCAGGCGATCACGGCGGCGGGTTCCGGATGCCGCGCGGCCCTTGATGCGGAGCGTTGGCTGGCGGCTTTGAACGATTGAGTTCTTTCGGCTCCACCGGGGAGTCTGTCTTGGGGGTTCACCCCTTGGGGGCCTTGGAGGTGCCCGCGAAGCATCACGCTGCATCTCGCCGCATTCTTTGAAGGGCGGAGGCTCCAGGCGAGAAGGAGGGTAAAGGCGAAAGCAAGGCCAACGACCACGGCTTGTGAAGACGAGGGCAAACAGCCATTGCTTGCGAAGACGAGTAGTTGTGCAGACGAATGGTTGTGAGGATTACTGGTCATGAGCTGGAATCCGCCGCTTTCGTAGCGGCGCGATACCCTGGCACGCATGACGACTCTGCCTTCGCCGCGCGATCCTTGCCCCTGCTGCTCGGGCGCGCCTTTCGGAAGGTGCTGCGCCCCGATCCTCGCAGGTGAGGCGGCACCGAGCGCCCTCGCCCTCATGAGATCGCGGTATTCGGCGTATGTGCTTGGCGACGAGGATCACCTGTTCCGCTCCTGGCATCCGAAGACGAGGCCGACTCCGCCCTTTTGTGATCCGAAGATTGAGTGGCTCGGCTTGCAGATCGTGGATGTCAACGCTGGCGGCGAGAACGATTCAGAGGGGATTGTCGAATTCATCGCCTCGTGGCGCTCTCCCGCCAAATCTGCGGATTCTTCCCAGGTTGTGCGGGCTTCCGGGGCTTCGCAGGGGGTTGCCGGGGCCGCATCCTTGGCCTCCGGTGCTGCCTTTTCGCCCGCCGAATCCAACTCCTCGGCTTCGGCAAAAGGCCCTTCGCCTTCAGATACTCAGTCCCCGTTCGATGGTGTTTCTGCCTCCTTCGCTGAGGAGTCGATGCGCGAGCGCTCGCGCTTCCTTCGTCGCGCGGGCCGATGGGTCTACGTCGATGGGGATGTCCGATGAACGAGACAGAAGAGCAGTGCCCGGACTCTGCGGAGTCCTTCGCTGTCCCGGCGAGCACGACCACTTCCCGCTTTTTCCTTTGGAGAATCCTCATGCTGCTGGCCGTCCCCTTATTCGGCCTTGTCGTTCATTTTCCCCACGTCACCCATCTCGACCGGAGCATCCTGGATGCGCTGGTCGCCGTGCGTACTCCTGCACTGACACAGGTGATGCTGGTTGTGACGAATGTGTTCGCACCAATGCTTGCGGTTTCGTGGACGATCGTCTTAGGTTGTGTGATTCGTGTGCTCAGCGGTTCTTGGCGGGAAGGATTCGTCATTCCTGCGGCGATGGTGTCCTCTTCGGCGATCACTGCGCTCATCAAGGAGTTCATCGAACGCATCCGCCCCGCTTTTCCCGAGCGCCTCGTTGTGGAAGGTTCCTACTCCTTCCCTTCCGGGCATACAACTGCTGTCGCTGCGGCCTGTGTTGCGGGGGTGATCCTCATACTTCGTCACCTTGGGAATCGTCTTCCGAACGACGAGGGCGGGCCCATCCCCAGGCTCAAGGGCCGAGTGATCAAAGGCTTCGTCATTGCGGGCGCGATCGCTCTGATCGTCCTCATTGCTTTCACTCGCCTGTATCTGGGGGCGCATTGGTTTTCCGATGTGGTCGCGGGTGCCTTAGTCGGGACCGCGGCTTCCCTCATCGTCGCGGAACTGCTTGTGGGCAACACCTGAATCGAGAAGGAGCGAATCTCATGCTCTTTCCTCCTTGCCACACCTCCGCACCCCAGCCTTTCACTACCCCCACCCCGGCTCAAGCCTCTCAACGCCCCGCATCCTGACCTCGACATTTCAGCAGCCCGGAACCCCAGCTTCGACCTTTCACCAAGCCCACACCCGTTCCCCAGCCTCGATTTTCCCGCATCCGCACCCACACCCCCGGCCTCGGCCTTTCACCGCACCCGTCCCCGGCCCTCGGCCATTCACCACGCTCACAGCCCGCCCTCGACGATAGGCTGGAGAATCAACCTGGGCGAGGAGATCGGAGGCACCGTGGCTGCGAACGAGGACATCGTGGACTACGTGGAACGCTCTCTCACGCCCATCGAGGCCGGGGATTTCACGCCCGTGGATTCGCTGATCCTGTCCTGGGCTTCCTACTTCCGCATCCTGCCCGACCTTCCCGAAGCGGCCACCGAAAGAGGCGTCGAGCTTCGCGATCTCCTGCGCGCCGAGTGCTTTCCCCGTTTCTTCTGGACCGTGTGGGACCCGGAGAAGTGCAAGCGGCTCCTCTTCGCAATGGCGGCGAGCCCACGCTTCCGCTCGATCCGCCAATGCTTTTGCGTTGACGATATTGACGATGCGGAGCAGAAGCAGTTCGCCGCCTGCGCCTACGTCCTCGGCCCCGATCTTCTGTATGTCGCCTTCCGTGGGACCGACCGGACCCTGGTCGGGTGGAAGGAAGACTTCAATATGACTTTCGCGGCACCCGTGCCCGCCCAGGAGTGCGCCGCCGACTACCTCACGGCCCTCGCGTCGAGGACGGATGCGAAGCTCCTGGTCGGAGGTCATTCGAAGGGCGGGAATCTCGCAATCTATGCGGCAGCTCGCAATGCCGAGCTGCTGGGCGATCGGCTTCTTCGCGTCTACTCCCACGACGGCCCGGGCTTCGTGCCGGAAATCCTCGCCGAACCGGGTTTTCACGCGATCGAGGAGCGCGTCGAAAGGACCGTCCCGCAGTCTTCGATCGTCGGGATGCTCCTCGACCAGTCCTATGCGTACACGGTCGTAAAGTCCACGAATCTAGGGCCTCTCCAGCATGATCCCTTCTCCTGGGTCGTGGAGGGGAAGGATTTTGCGAGGGCGAACGGGCTGAGCTTCGATGCGCGCCGCATTGATGCGATCCTCTCGTCCTGGTTCCTCGACCATTCTCCCGAGCAGCGCGAGCTCCTCGTTGACGCGATCTATTCGATCATTACGCTTCCCGAGGTCGAAACCGTCACCGATCTCGTGGAGTCCTGGCAGCAGAGCATCCCGGCAGTCCGGAATCGCATTGCCGCTCTCGATCCGGAGGTGCGGGCCGCGATCCTCGACATGCTGAAGAGTCTTGCGACCTCGGGCCTGCGTGGATCGGGGCGGAAGAAGGAACAGCGGGCACAAGAGGGGCTGGCGATAGCTCGTCGCCAGGGTCGCGAAGAAAAAAGTCATTCACACGCATCTCAAGTGCCTTGAGCTGGGAATAGAGTCGGGCGATACCGCGTGAGCAGGGCAGTGGTGAAGGCGCGCGAGGCGGAGACACGGGTGTGCGGATCGGAAACGAGGACGCGCAGCGCAGAGACGAGGACGCGTGGCTCAGCGGTGAAGGCGTGCGAGGCGGAGACAAGGATGCTCGGGATGGAGGTGTCGGTGCAGAGATCAGAAACGAGGGCGTGCAGGGTGAAGGTGCGCGGGGCAGTGGTGAGGGCAGGCAGAGCGTGGGCGTGCGAGGCGGAGACGTGGACACCCGGGATGGAGGTATGGGTGTGCAGAGCGGAAATGAGGGGTCTAGGGGTGAAGATGTGACCCCGAGGCGCGCATCCGCTTATGGGTCGTCTACTTTCAGTGTCTCTTCCGAAGCCAAGGCTTCTGCTCACTCGGGTGTTTCTTGCGACGCTAAGGTCTTCTCCTTCTCCATGAAGAGGGCGTCGCTTCAGCCTCGCGGGGTGCCTGGTGCTTTCGCGAAGCCTCCGGTGATCACGGGTGAAAGTGTTTCCTTCCTCCAGAAGTAAGCGCGCTTCCCACTGCTTGTCGTGTGGGTATGTGTCTGGTCGTGTGGTGTGGTTATTTGTCGGAGGGGATGAGGCTGATTTTCGCTCGCAGAATTGTGATGGGGGTAGAGCTCTCCGTGCTGGTCAGGGCGTTGGCGAGGTAGGCGCTGCGCCCAGAAGGGTAGGTGATGGTCGCATTCCACGTTGTTGTCAGGGTGATGATGCGCCCAGGTGATGTTTCGGTATAGACGTGGTTGAGGGTCTGAACAGGATAGGGAGCAGAAGGATCGTCTGTTTCCAAGGTGGGGGAGCCATCGCCAAAGTCGTAGGAGAAGTGTGAGGCTTCCAAAGCGATGGTGATTGATTGGCCAAAGAGGCTGAGAGTGGCGTTTTGTGTGGGTGAGGTGACGTGCACGAGGGTGGGCAGTCCGACAAGAGCGTTTGTTTTGGGTTGCCAGGCAAGCCCCGCACCATTGATGGTGTGTTGCGCGTGGGCGTAGCTGACGATCTGACGAGGGGAGAGGGATTCAACACTGGGCGCAGTACTCGTGGCAGGGTCAGAGTCTGGTGATTCGCCTGATTCTGGGTGTTCGAGTCCGAGAATGATCCGGCATCGTTGAAGAAGGATCGGCCCATTCGCCGCGTGAGCGAGGCACTCTTCAAGAGCCCGATTCCACTCATCCGCAGAAGAAACATCCACCTCAACACCATCACCAACAACAAACACAGGACCCTGAACAACAGGGACAGAATCAGGAACAGGAGCCGCTTGAACGGGGACGTCGGAAACCGAATACATACCTCTAAGATTCACAGTATCGCCTGAAGTTGACACCTCAAGAAGATCTGGGTCAAAGGGAGTATCGGCCTTGACAGAGGAGTGTGGTTCTAGAAGAAGAATCAATGCGACAAGAGAAGAGGCCGCTAATCGGTGCAGTTTACCGGGACTGCGTGTCTTCAAAGTCCTCTCCTTCTCCTTCAGCGGTCTTCCACTCTTTCCCGTCCCAATGAACGACTAAAAACAGGCGTGCTTCGTGTAGCGGAACATGCTCAAGGGTTGGGAGCGTGTACATGTCGGCTTCGCTCCGCTGTAGTAACAAAGAGAGGATGTAGCTGTCGGTGAATTGTGCTGTTTCTGGCGTACTGGTGTTGACGGGACGGTTGCCTTCGACTTGTGTGATGGTGTATTTCACTCCGTGCGCCCAGCCGCCATGGTCGTAAAGGTTATGGACCCGTTGGCTGATTGTTTGGCAGTAGGTGCATCGTTCTTCTGAGAATTCGTCGAGGGCTGTGGTGTCGCCGCTCGCCCATGAGTAGTTGATGAGGTCAATGAAGTGCCTAGCTGCCTGCTCGGCCCCAGTCTCGTTGAACTGGAAGGCAAGCTCGCTCATTGTCGGCACTGAGGGAGTGACATGCGGTTTCCTCAGGGTGCCATCCTCGTTGAGGATGTAGCCGCCCGACATGACGACCTCGGCGGACTGTGCGGCAGAACCCGACTGAGCATCGCTGGGTGAGACTAGCGAGCAGCCAGAGAGCGTCGCGAGGCCCGAGAACACCAAGACGAACACAAGCAGCCGGGCAGCGTGGAATGAGCGTGTCATCTTTACACGCTAAAGCAGCCACCAGAGAAACTCCACCACTTGCCGCAGGCTGTGGACAGAAACGAAAACTCGGACTCTCAGGCAGTTGCCGTGGAGCTGTGGCTACTCACCCTTCCTATTGAATGGTGTAGTCGCGGGGTCAGCTCGCCTGTTTCGAAAAGAGAATGGGAATAGGAGGAGCAAACGCACAACACCCTTGAGCAGGTGAGGTCAACGCACTTCTTCTTCAATCGCTTGATGTCACGTTCGAACTGCGAGGCGTGCTCCGGACGCAACACGTGGGCACTTCAGATGCCGAGCGCGTCGAGCCTCTCCTCGGCATCGGCATAGCGAGATGTGCCGCGCAGCGATTCTCCTGGCTTCCGCAAGTGCAGCACGTGATTCCCGATTCAGCTCGCCGTAACTCTAGATGAAGGATCCTGTTTTCACGCACGATCTACCGATAAAACGCCCGAGTGACCGAAGACAGATCGAACCCGAAGTCCTCAGCGATCTCCGCAGCACGCTCCTTCGTTTCATCATCCACATGTACAGTCCACCGTGCCCATCAGTCCCCTTTTGTACGACAGTGTGGATTCAGCGCTTGACATTTGAAAGAGCTGTCGTACGGTCACAAGAAGTAGAGCCAATGGACGACATGCGCTACTGCGGTGTGTCGTCCACTACACGAAGTTGACGATCCATCATTCCTGAAATCGGCGACCCGCCGTCTCACGAATCGGAACGATTGGGACTCCGTGTTCCCACCGCAGGCTCCAACTCGATCTTCTCCCCCGCCCAATGCTCGAGGAGCCAGCGGTCGTGGCTCGCGACGAGGAGCGTGCCGTTCCATTCGGCGAGAGCCTTTTCCAGGGCTTCGATCGAATCGAGGTCGAGGTAGTTCGTCGGCTCGTCGACAATAAGGATTTCGGGAGCTGCGGCCACAGCAAGGGCGAGCTGAACGCGCCGCTGATTCCCCGCCGAGAGCTCACCGACCGGGCGGGCCCACATCGAGGGGTGGAGGATTCCCGCACCGATTTCGCCGATGCCCGACTCCCAGGTCTTGGCATCCAGGCCGAGGTCACCCATTTCGGGGAGCCGCTGGGGGACGAGGGCGAGTCGCCCGTCGAGGTCGATGGAGCCGGTCGAATCGGCGGTCGGAGCAGTGCCTCTTGCGATCCACCGCAGGAGCGTTGACTTTCCGGCGCCGTTCGGGCCGGTGAGGAGCAGGTGCTCGCCCGTGCGCACGTCGAGTGTGATGGGCGCGAGTCTGCCGGGAACGGTTGCGTTTCGAATCGCGACAGCGACGGAAGCGTTCGCCTCCCTGACTGGCGGCAGGTCCATTGAGAGGAGGTATTCGCGGGGCTTGCGGACCTCGCGCGACTCCAGGGCCTCCATCTTCCTGTCGTCGTTTCGGGTCCTGCGCGTCATCGTCTTCGAGGCTCGGTCTGCGAAGAACTTCCTCTGGAAGGGCGTTGCCTCTTTGAGTCGGATCCCACCCTTCTGAATGTCCTCGGCGGAACGCCGGTGCACGCGGATCGACTTCTTCTCCTCCTGCTGGGCGGCGTGAAGCTTGGCATGTCCGGCGCGTGCCTTCGCCTTGCGCTCGAGGTAGTCGGCGTAGCCTCCTGCGCAGCGGTGCACGCCCGCAAGCGGAGCCTGACCGGTCGCAGTGAGGAGCGCCTGCCAGGGCGCGGTGTCGAGGTCGAGGAGGACGGTCGCGGTCTCATCGATGAAGGCGCGGTCGTGGCTCGCGAATAGGATCGGCCCCTCGAAGGCTTTGAGGAGGGCCGACAGGTACCGGGCCGCTTCGGCGTCGAGATGGTTCGTCGGCTCGTCGAGGACGAGGACGGAGGGCGAGGCGAGGAGGGTGGCGGCGAGTTCGAGTCGAGCTCGCTGGCCGGGGGACAGGGTCGCAAGATCACGGGCTCGCCCGTTTTTTCCGGCGATGATGGAAAGGCCGAGACCGGCGAGGGTCGTTTCGATGCGAACGTCGAGGCTCCACGCCTCGGCAGCCTCCATGTGAACGAGGAGCTCGTCGAACTCACGGCTGAGGCGCCGTTCCTTGGCCGGGGACGGACCTGAGGCGAGCGCCGCGTTCACCTCCTCGAATCGTGCGGAGAGCGCGCGGATCGGCGCGGTCGCCGCATCGAGGCAGTCTCCGACGGTACCGGTCATCGCGTGGACGTCCGGGGCGCGTCGCAGGCCCGCGGCCCCGCCCTTGATTCCCGTGATCTCAGCGCTGCCGCGCCTGGGGACGAGGTCGCCGGTGACGAGAGAGAGGAGAGTCGACTTGCCGCAGCCGTTCGGCCCGATGAGACACGCGCGCTCCCCGTTGACGACGGAAAAGGACACGGCCTCGAGAAGGGGGTCAGCGGTGTAGGAGAAGGTGAGGTCAGTCAGGGTGATCGCGGGCACGGGTGCTCCTGGGTGCATCGATGCGGACGGGGAAGGTGTCGGACTGGGCCGAGGGGATTCACGCGATCATGCCGTCACGGTAGCACGCGTGCTCATCGAACCCAGCCCCCGTGTCGAAGCGTCGGGGCTTCCGCTCGACGAGATCGGAGAGCTCATGGCGAACCGTGGTGATCCTGAGGGTCTGCGCATCACCACGTCCAATCATCGCGAGCGCCTGTCTTGCGAGCGTGCACGGCTGGATGAGATGAGCGCAGCGTTCGACCGTATGAACACCTACTTTCAGGACTCCACGATGATCATCAACGTCCGCCGTATGCACATGCCCGCCATGACCATCGCATCCCTTCGCCGCATCCTTCTGTCTGACGCCGAAGAGGGCGAGTTATGGCAGGAAATCGGCCCACTCATGTCGAATAGCGGAGTTCCCCATGCCCGACCACGACGAGGGGTCTCGGCGGGGCGGCTCAACATTCTTAGGCGCGTCCGGGATGATCCGCATGGAAACCTCCCCTGTCATTCACTCCAATCATGGGCCCAATGCGGTAATGGGAACGACGCAGACGCCGTCCGCTCGCTTGTAGCTGTATCGACCACCCGTGATCACGATGAGGGCAGCGGGTTCACCGTGTCGGTCATGGTCGATCTTGTCGGCCATGCGCAACAGGGAGGCAGCGGCTTCATCTGCAGCGTTCTCCCCCAGTTTGACCTCAATGCCAGCCCACGTACCGTCGGGAAGCTCGAGGACGATATCGACTTCCGCACCGGTCCGAGAGTCACGCCAAGATGAGAGCGCCGCTCCGAGCGGTTGTGAATAGACCCGAAGGTCTCGGGCGACGAGTGATTCGAAGTGCAGTCCCGCCGCTTCTAGGTCTTTCGACAGCTCGTCGACTCCCACGCCGAGTGCCGATGCCCCGAGCGAAGGATCCACGAAGTGATTGACCGGTGTTGTGCGGAGTCGGGTTCGAGATCTCATATGGGGCCGCCAGGCTGGAATCGCCTCGAGCAGCATCAGTCTGTCCAAAGCGTCGAGGTAGTTGGACAGCGTTTCTGATGCGACCGCTCCCCGTGGCCCTCCCACATCGCGGGCTAGGGCCGTAAGGTTGAGCGGCGTCGCCGCGGATCGTCCCAGAGAGGTCAGGAGTCTTTCGATATTGGCGGGATTCCTACGCAGTCCCATTCCAGGCACATCGACCTCGGCGACATTGCGAAGGTAGTCGCGCAACCAAGTTCGGGCTGCACGTTCAGTAGCGTCCAGAAGATCCGGCCAACCACCGATAACGATTCGTTCAAGCAGATCATGAATCGTCAGCCGCTCTGCCCGTCCACTCGGATCCTCACCGCTCAGAAGTTTCTCAAGGCTGATCTGTCCACTGGAGTGTCCTGTCTCGAACAGACTCATCGGTCGCATTCGGAGGCGCCCGATCCGGCCGGCCCCTGAGTGCATGCGTGCGTTGTCCCGTGGGCGCGCAGAGCCCGTCAGGATGTAGAGCCCCTTTCCTTCATGGTCATCCACGGCACGACGCACGAGATTCCACAACTCTGGGACCTCCTGCCATTCATCGAAGACAATCGGCGGAGTCTCCATGAACAGTTGCTCGGGCTGGATTTGAACAGTGGCACGGGCGGCACGGTCTACATCCATCCGAAGGACGGTCTTCGCTACGCGTTGCGCTGTTCTCGTCTTTCCGACGGCCTTCGGTCCGTCGATCAGTACGGCACCAATAGCCGACATCCGCTGCTGCAACTCGCCGTCCGCCACGCGAGATCGATCCTGCGCTGGTCCGTAGGAGCCACGAGATCCAGGAGAGTGACCAGGCAGCCCATCGTCATGAACTCCGTTGCTACCCAGATGGGAACCTCGCTGTCGTAACCTTCAACGAAGTTAAGGACAAACTCCTGCGTGCCGAACTTAGCCGTGCGTCGCTGCTTGCCGTATTCTGTGGCAACAGAGCCCCAACCGAGTAGTACGGTCTACAGCAAATCCGAGGAACAACACTCAAATCAAGGCCGCTGTCCGAATACCTTGGTTACGGTTGATGATTGCTTGACATAGTCCGCCGCATCAGGAGCAATCATCTTGAAGACTTCCATTAGGCTCTCATGAATAATGTCCGGCTCCTGACTCGGTTTCTTCCACCGATCGAAAATCGGTTCATGGTGAGCAATCCGGTTTCTTACATGGTCAAGTCCTGTGGAGTGGTGTAATCGTTTTGTGTCCTTCGGGTTGGGTTATGCGCTGAGTTTGAGTGTGGTGTCCTCCTGTTGGGTGGGTTGTGGTGTGAGTCGTGATCTGGTGAGGATGTCG